>Ga0105047_10004686_pt1 | contig 23728 bp, 26 predicted proteins | sample MAT04_FD_78384 | JGI IMG/M metagenome (GOLD analysis project Ga0105047, IMG submission 78384) | Freshwater microbial communities from Lake Fryxell liftoff mats and glacier meltwater in Antarctica - MAT-04 (megahit assembly) | ecosystem: Environmental > Aquatic > Freshwater > Ice > Liftoff... | reverse complement strand
TTGCTGTGCCCGAGTGATGGCTGATCGGCGGGAGTCAAACCGCAGTCGCGAGCGAGCTGGTCGGCTCTCAGGTGTATCCCGCGTAGGGTTCGCCCGGCGGTTGTCGTGCCTCGGTCAACGTGGCGCCGGACTTCGGCTTGGACAGGGCTGGTCCCGGTTCGAGGGTTTCGTCGTCGGCCAGGTGATACGGCACGGACACTACGACCGTGTCACGCCGGTTCAGGAGCCGCACCTTCAGCGCTAGCGCCGACTGATTGTGGAAGATGCTCTGCCACCAGTGAGGCACGACCGCCTCAGGGATGATCACCGAGATGTAATCGTGGCCCCAGTTGCGATCGAGCTCGTCGAGGTAGGCGAGCACGGTCGAGGTGAGGTCGCGGTAGGGGGAGTCCAAAATATTCAGCTCCACGGTGATCCCGAAGTCGATCCACTGTTGGCGGAGCCGTTCGGTGTGGTCGTCGTCGATGGCCACTGAGATCGCTACCAGATCGTGCGCATGCAAGGACCGTGCGTAGCGGAGGGCCATGAGGGCACTGCGGTTCACGCTGCCGACCAGCACCACTGCGCCGGTCTTGAGCGGTGGCGCCTCGGGTCCGGGCGCCACCGAGAGCTGGCGACCGACACTCTTGTAGTGGCGGGACACGCCCTTGAAGGCGACCACCACAATGGGGATCAACACCACCACCACCCAGGCGCCGATGGCGAACTTCGAAATGATGACCACTCCGGCCACGATGAAGGTCGCGATACCGCCAAGGGTCGAGTTGACGACGCTCAGTTGCCAGCGAGGCTGACGTTCCTTGAGGTGATGCCGGACCATGCCGGTCTGGCTGAGCGTGAAGCTGGTGAACACCCCGACGGCATACAACGGGATCAGTGCGCTGACATCACCACCGAACACAATGATCAGCAGCGATGCTGCCGCCGCGAGGATGAGCACGCCGTTGGAGAACACCAGTCGGTCACCACGGGCAGCGAACTGGCGGGGCAAGAATCCGTCCTTGCCGATGATGGCCGCAAGGCGAGGAAAATCCGCATAGGCAGTGTTCGCTGCCAACACCAGGATCGCCATCGTGGAGAACTGCAACAGGTAGTACATGACCGTTCCGTTGCCGAAGATCTCCCGGCCCATCGTCGACAGCGCCGACTCCGATTCCGACGGGATGGGTTTCATCCAGACGGCGATGAAGCTGATGCCCAGGAACGACAGGCCGAGGATGCTGGCCATCCAGCCGAGCGTCTGCGCCGCGTTCTTGGAGGTCGGTTTACGGAAGGCGGGAATCCCGTTGGAGATCGCTTCCACGCCGGAGAGTGCCACGGCTCCCGAGGCGAACGCTCGGGCGAAGATGAAGATCCCGACGAACCCCAGAAACGGCCCGTGGACCTCTTGGATCTCCTTGATCTGAGCTTGGGCTTCGGCGGTCGTTGCGTCGAACACGTGCAGGGTTCCAGCAAAGTGCTGGTAGATTCCGAATCCCAAGAAGGCGCCCAACATGATGATGTAGACGTAGGTCGGGATGGCGAAGAAACGGCCAGATTCCTTGACGCCTCGGAGGTTCCCGATCGTCAGGAGCAACACGAACCCGAGGCAGATGAAGACTCGGTACTCCTTCAAGGACGGGAAGGCGGAGTACATCGCCAGCACGCCAGCGGCGATCGACACCGACACCGTCAGGACGTAGTCGATGAGCAGCGATGCCCCCGCGACCAACGACGGGGTCTCCCCGAGGTTCTCTCGCGAGACGACGTAGGCGCCGCCACCGTCGGGGTAGGCGTGGATCGTCTCGCGGTAGCTGTTGACCACGAGCGCCAAGAGCACCGCCACCATGATGGCCAGAGGAATCAACAGGTCGGTGGTTTTGCTGCCGTTTCCGTAGGTCATGCCCGCAGCGCCGACCAGCACCAGCAGGATCTCGCCCGTGGCATAGGCCGTGGAACTGATGGCATCGGAGCTGAACACCGCCAACCCGATGGTCTTGGAAATCCGTTGGTGGTCGGCGTCGGCGCTGCTGATCGGCTTCCCGATCAGCAATCTCTTGATCGTGCTCATCGTTGGCGAACCCTAGAACCGCAGTGCCATGTCGGGGCAACTTCTGATGTTTCGAACGGATGAATCCAGTCGATGCCGGGAGGCGTCAGCCGATGCCTCGAAGGCCAGCCCACGCCAGCCCCGACACATGGGCAGCGAGGTCGGCCGCCTCGATGTCGACCTCGTGCAGCAGCCAATACCGGCACGCGCCCTCGGCCATCCCGACGATCCCGCTCCCCAGCAACAGCCGCTTCTCCCGGCTGAGGCCCTCGATCTCGATGAGGTCTGCGACGACTTCAGCGATCGAGTCTTCGACCTTGCGCGCTTCGGTCGCGAACTCTTCGTCGCGTCGGGTTCCAGCACCGAACAACACGCGGAAGGAATCGTTGTGCGTGGCGACGAACTCGAAGTAGGCCGCGAATCCCTCTTCGATCTGCTGCCGAGGACCTGGCGCGTTGGTGGTTGCTTTGGCGATGTTGTCGCGGAGCTGTCCGCCGATCTCGCCCAAGAGCTCACGGTACAGCTCACGTTTCGAGGCGAAGTGCTGATAGAGCACGGGTTTGGTGACCCCAGCTGCCTCGGCCACGTCGTTCATCGAGGTGTTGTGATAGCCCTCCCGTGCGAACACGGTGACGGATACCTCGAGGAGTTGTTCGCGACGTTCGTGGGCAGGGAGACGCATACGACCCCGAAGTTACCATCGGGTAACCCGTGGGCCCGGATCGGCCCAGCGGCGGATCAGGCGTCGTGCGGATCGACGAGTCGGGCCCGTTCTTCGCGTTCCTCGCGCTCAGCGGCCTTCACTCCGTAGCCGAAGACGATGGCTGGAATCAGGACCAGCCCTCCGCCGACCATCAGGGCCACGATGGCCGTGGTTACGAGCGAGGTGAACGTGGTGGCGAAGGCGACGAAGAAGATGACCATCGCCACGCCGTACGCGGTGTAGCCCACGCGCTTGCCGAGATCGGACCATCGAGCAATGCTCGCTCGTCGCACCAGCACTGGGTCATCGCTCACGGCATCCATCCTGACCGATCGAAGAGGACACGCAGTGAGTCGTGTACCCGAGCGAGGGAGAAGTGGTCCGCGACGAGCCGCTGGTTGTGATCCAGCAGCTCCTCGTCGGGCTCGTCGAGCACGGCGCGGACTCCCTCGGTATCGCTCACCTCGAAGAAGCGGAAGCCGAGTGCTCGCAGCTCTCCGGCGAACGGATAGTCGCCGACAACAGCGGGGCGTCGGTGGAGTGCCGCTTCGAGCGGCGGGTTCCCGAACCCCTCCCACGTACTCGGAAACGCAATAACGTCGGCGGCCGCGTAGATGTCGGCGGTGATGTCGCAGCCCTGGTGTACGACTCGACACGTCGCGGAGGCGAGGAGTCGCTCCATGGTGGGTCCGTAACCTTCCTCGGGTGGGCCCAGGAGCCAGTAGACCGCGCCGAGTTCCTCTGCCAAGCGGATGGCGGCGGGGAGGTTCTTTCGTTCGATGGCTCGGACCGGGTGGGCCACCACGATCTCGTCGGCCGCAACGCCGAGCCGTGCCCGTTGCGCTCGTCGCCTGAGGTTGGTCGCTGCGACGTCGGCCGATCGGTCAGTGAGGTTGATCTCGGACGTGTCGAAACCGTTGTAGATGACGTCGACGTCGAAGCCTCGCTGGCGCATCTCGCGGGCGGTGATGTCGTTGATGGTGACGTGTCGCCACCGGTCGGTGCGACCGGATGGATCGCGGGAGGGGAGATCGGCGATGTGCTCGAATCGTGGTCGATGCCATGGCGGGTCGTGGTGGTGCACCAGGGTCCGACGTCCGCTCAGCGCGGCAGCCACGGCGTGGGCGGCAGGTCGGTTCAACGGGATGGTGCACAAGTTTTCGACCACCGCGACATCGACGTCGGTCAGCGCCATTGCGAGCCCATCGATGTCGGGGGCGATGTCGTCGGTGAGTCCGAGGCCCCGAACGACCCGATCGGCCGGTTCCGTTCCGGCGATCGTCACGACATCGAACCCGAACTCGCCAACGATGTCCATCCAGGTCTGTGCGACGAGCGACACGCCGTCGGTCGGACCGAATCGGAACGACACGAACGCGCAGGTGGGTCGACGCGAGGGATTCACGTCTCCCAGGATGGTCGATAGCTTGGGCCGCGTGCCTACCGAGGAGATGCGTCGAGCATGTCGGGATCTGCTCGACTCGCACTGGCGCGAGCCGGGGTTCTGCGTACCCAACGCCGATGTCTATCCATGGCAGTGGTTGTGGGACTCGTGTTTCCACGCGCTGGTCTGGGCCGAACTCGGAGCATCCGATCGGGCCGTCACGGAGCTCACCAACGCGTTGGCCTTCCAGGATCTCGAGACGGGTTTCGTTCCTCATCTGGTGTACTGGGCAGACCCGAGCTTCCATGAGAGCTTCTGGGGTCGGCGAATGACCTCGTGTATTTCGCAACCACCGATGTTCGGCCATGCCGTCGCAGAGCTGGTGCACGCTGGTGTCGAGGTGCCGACCGACCTGATCGACCGGGCGGCAGCCGGGTTGGCGTTCCTGCTGCGAAATCGGCGGCGCAGCGCTGCTGGCCTGGTCGAGGTCGCGCATCCCTGGGAGTCGGGCGCTGACGACAGCCCGCGTTGGGACGGCCTGATCCCCGCTCCCTACGACCTGAGCGCATGGCGTCGCCGAAAGGGCGAGTTGGTGGCGTCGATCACGGCCTCGCCATCGGGAGCACCGCTCTTCAACGACGACTGTGCGGTGGGCTCGGTGGGGTTCTCCTCGCTGGTCGCCTTCAATGCCTTGGAACTCTGCACGATCCGGCCTGATGAGCAACTCGTGCAGGAAGCCCTCGAATTGGCGGAGGCCATTGGGCGGCGATGGGATGTCGACTTCCGAACATGGGTCGACGACGGCCCGACCACGACGAGCTCAGGACGGATTCGTTCGTTGGACGCCATGTTGGCGACGCTCGTCGATCCTGATCCAGCACGGGTGGACGTCGCTCTCGACCAGCTCGTCGATCACGACGCCTTCGGTGGAGCGTTCGGCCCGGCTGGGGTGCACCGCCACGAAGCGACCTTCGATCCCGTCGTGTACTGGCGGGGGCCAGCGTGGCCGCAGCTCAGCTATCTCTGCTGGGTCGCCGCTGGCAGGGCCTCACGGCCTGACGTTGCGGCGACGCTCAGTCGGAGCTTGATCGCTGGCGCCACGAACTCGTCGTGGGCCGAGTACTGGAACCCCGACACCGGTGAAGGCGGGGGTGCCATCCCGCAGACATGGACGACCGTGGCACTCCTCGTCGCACCCGACGACTGATCGCACCGGACGGTCGTCACTCAGGGGGGAGGCGTTTCACGGCGTTCGTTCCGTAGTCGTCGTTGGGAGGAGGGAGTGACGTGGTTTTCGAGGGATGGGTGGCTGGGCCGCGTCGCGGCGCCGGCCCATCGCCGAGCGATCGGATGGCATCGCGGTAGGGGATGCCCGAACCCTGCGAGTCCGGAACCCGCCGCCGCCGCAGGATGGCGGCGATGGTCAGGACATATCCCAAGTGCAGCACGATGTCACCGACCGACCAGACCTGACTGGTCGGCAGCACGATGGTCTTTCCGAGAAACGACAGCCAATCACCGTCCTCGAGGTGGTACGGGCCCTCGAAGGTCGTGGCGTCGAGTGATTCCGTCACGAGCCCGGCGGTCACCACTGCCGACCTGCTGACCGGCGTCCCCCAATTGAGTAACGCCGGAACCGCATTCAGCGACAGCCCGATGACGATGAGCACCATTCCCGCCGTTCGGATGTTCACGACGGCGAAGAAGATGAGCAGGCCGGACGCCACGAGGTCGATCATCACGGCCGGCGAGCCGCGCAGTCCGGTCACCGCCAGCAGCAGTTGCGCCGCGATGCCCGCTGCTGCCGCCCACCAGTACCGAGGCCGCCACTCGGCCACGTTGGTCAGTGCGCCACCGCCGGCGAGGCCGAGTCCGATCCCGGCAATGATCGCGATCAACGTGGGGATCACGGCCAACATGGTCTGATGGTACCGACCAGCGGCGGTGCACATGGCGCACCGGTAGCTTGTCCGCCATGGCCGACCCCGGAATCGACACGTCCGAGCTGCTCGTCGACATCGCCGACGGCGTGGCGACGCTCACCATCAACCGTCCGGAGCGCCGCAATGCGCTGAGTTGGGCGGTCATCTCGGGACTGCGAACCGCAGTGGCGGCGGCGCGGGCCGATCGAACGATTCGGGTGGTGGTGATCACGGGTGCGGGCGACCGAGCGTTCTGTGCTGGCGCCGACCTCGGTGGCATGGCCGCTGATGCCTCCCAGGCAGATGTCCACGCGTCGCGGGGCGAACTGGCTGCGTTGTTCCAGGACCTCTACGCCCTGGGCAAACCGACGATCGCCAAAGTCCGCGGGTTCTGCTTGGCGGGCGGGTTCGGACTCGCCCTGTCCTGCGATCTGGTGATGGCCGCCGACGATGCCACCTTCGGTACCCCGGAAATCAACGTCGGCCTGTGGCCTTTCATGATCACCGTGCCGCTCTGCCGGTCGATGCCCCCCAAACGGGCACTCGAACTCATGATGACCGGTCGTCGCATCGACTCCGCGGAAGCCGACCGCTACGGATTTCTGACCCGTGTGGTGTCCGGCGACGAGCTCGACGCGGCCACCGACGAACTCGCGGCGTCGCTGGCCTCGAAGAGCCCGCAGATCATGGCAATCGGGCGATCGTCGTTCTATGACGTGTGGGATCAGTCGGCGTCCGACGCGCTGGCGCAACTGCATCCGCTGCTGAGCATCACGACCACCTTTGAAGATGCTGCCGAAGGCATCACGGCGTTTCTCGAGAAACGCGATCCGGTCTGGAGGGACTGAACATGGACGACGAGCGATACAACTGGACCCCGCTGATCGAGGATCTGCAACGCCGACGCGAACTGGCGCTGGCGATGGGCGGGCCGGAGCGGGTGCAGCGCCAGCGCGACCTGGGCAAGACCCCTGTGCGCGAACGCGTCGATGCCTTGGTGGACCCCGGAACCTTCACCGAACTCGGCCAGCTCGCCGACTCGATGGATCCGGCGTTGATGGCCAAGGGGTACATGGCCGCCGACGGCTGCGTGACCGGGGTCGGAGAGATCGATGGTCGGCGAGTCGCCATTGCGGCTTACGACTTCACCGTGATGGCCGGCTCGATGGGCACCGTCAACGAACAGAAGATGACCCGATTGCGCGAGCTGGTGCTCCGCCAACGGATCCCGCTGGTGTGGTTGCTCGACTCGGCGGGAGCCCGAGTCGGATCGGGCACGGGCTCGACCTTCGCGGGCGCCGGAGCGCTGTTTCGGGAGCAGGTCGCCCTCTCCGGCGTGGTGCCCCAGGTGGCGGCGCTCATGGGGCACTGCGCCGCTGGTACGGCGTACATCCCCGCGCTCGCCGACATCATCATCATGGTGAAGGACACCAGCTCCATGGCGCTGGCAGGACGACATCTGGTGAAAGCAGCAACGGGGGAGGACGTCACCGAGCTGGAGATGGGTGGCTCCGAGGTCCACACCAAGGTGTCCGGCGTCGCTGACCTGGAGGTTGCCGACGATGCCGAGTGTCTGGCCACGATCCGCCGCTATCTGAGCTTCTTCGGGCAGAACAACCAGGATCCGTCGCCTCGACGCTCCACAACAGATCCGGCCGGTCGTCGCTGCGAGGCGCTGTACGACATCGTCCCGACCGCACCCCGTCGGGCGTATGACACCCACAAGGTCATCTCCGAGATCGTCGACGACGGTGACTTTTTCGAGATGAAGGGCGCCTGGGCGAGGAACCTGGTCACCGGGTTCGCGCATGTCGATGGCCGGGCGATCGGCATCGTCGCCAATCAACCAAAGGTGCTGGGTGGAGCGCTCGACGTCAACGCCGCCGACAAGGCGGCGAGGTTCATCTGGTTGTGCGACGCGTATTCGATCCCGCTGGTGTTCCTCCATGACGTCCCAGGCTTCGTGGTCGGCACCGTGGTCGAACAGCAGGGCATCATCCGCCACGGTGCCAAGATGTTGTTCGCGACGAGCGAGGCGACCGTCCCCAAGATCTCGGTGATCCTGCGCAAAAGCTATGGCGCGGGGTACTTCGTGATGAACGGGTTGGCGTACGAGTGCGACTACCTGGTGGCGTGGCCGTCAGCCGAGATCGCGGTGATGGGACCCGACGGTGTGGTGAACATCGCCTTCCGCAAGGAACTCGACGCGGTGCCCGACGGCCCCGATCGGGTTGCGAAGCGGCTGGAGTTGGCCGAGATGATCCGGGCCAATATCGACCCCTACGTTGCTGCGGGTCACGCCCAGGTCGACGACATCATCGACCCAGCCGAAACCCGCGCGGCGATCGCTGCGGGTCTGGCGATCAGCGAGACCAAGCAGGTGTTCCGGCCCTGGCGCAAACATGGGGTGCTGCCGGTCTGACCATGGGTGCATCCCACCCAAGGTCGGTGGGCTAGAACGTGGCGATGACGTATCAGGACAACTTGTACAAGATCGTGTTGCTCGTGCACATCATCGCGGCGATTGTGGCCATCGGCCCGAACTTCATCGCCGCATCGATGAGCCGCGCCGGTGACGCGGCAGTGGCCAAGCTGGCGACCACCACCGGGGTGATCCAACTCCCGGCAATGTTCGGCGTGCTGGTCACTGGGCTGTTCATGCTGACGAGCTATCCCGATGTCGACGGCAAGTCGGCCTTTGCGCAAGCGTGGGTCTCGATCGCCTTCGCTGTGCTGATTGTCATGGCGGTTCTGCTGTTCCTCCTGGCGAGGGCCTATCGAAACAACAACGCCAAGCTGGCTGCTCCGCTCACCGGGGCGATGCATCTCCTGACGGTCGTGGTGTTGTACTCCATGGTGTTCCAGCCGGGCGGTGGCGCATGACGCAGGTCCTGGCCGAGATCACCGCCAATGTCTGGAAGGTCGTCGTCACCGTTGGCGCGGTCGTTGCCGAGGGCGACGAGCTGGCAATTCTCGAGTCCATGAAGATGGAGATCCCTGTCGAGGCGCCCTGCGCTGGGACCATCGCCGCCGTACACATCGCCCCCGACGATCAGATCAAGGAAGGGACCTTGATCTTCGAGATCGAGGAAGCCTGATCGGTGATTCTCGAAGCACGGTCCGGCCGCACGGCCATCATCACCATCAATCGACCTGAGCGACGCAATGCGCTCAATTTCGATGCCGTCGTAGCGCTCGACGATGCCGTCGCCAGCGCCATGGCCGATGAGGTACGCGCCATCGTGTTCACCGGTACCGACGGCCACTTCTGTGCTGGCGCAGACCTCAAGGATCTCGAGGACTTGGCGTTCACGAAACGGCTGCGAGTCATGCTCAGCAACGTTGCCAACGTGTCGGTCCCGACCATCGCCGCCATCTCGGGATCGTGCATCGGACTGGGGATGCAACTATCGCTCGGCTGCGATATGCGGTTCGCCACACCCGACGCCAATTGCGCCATCCCGGTCGCCAAGTTGGGCCTGATGATCGATCACTGGTCGCTGCAACGGTTGGTTCGAGCGGTCGGCACCGGCACGGCGCGCTACATGGCGCTCAGCGCCCAGTTCCTCCCCGCAGAAACGATGCTGGCCCGAGGATTTCTCCAAGAGGTCATCGACGGCGATGTGCTCGCCTACGCCATGGAGGTCGCCGACCGGATCGCCACGTTGGCGCCGCTCGCCATCTCGGGAACCAAGCTCGGTATGAACCTCATCGAACCGACGCTGTCAGAACCGGCCTTCGAAGCAGCGTTCGTGCGGGCATGGGAGAGCGATGACCTCGTCGAGGGTCGAGCGGCGTTTGTCGAGCGCCGACCAGCCAAGTTCAAAGGCCGATGACCCGGATTCGGATGTCGGTTTCCTACAACTTAGCTTGGCGGGCCGAGCCTTTGCGAAGGTCATCATCGAGCGAGAACGCCGCGCACACGACGAGCCGGTCCGTCCGGTTGATCCACCCATCCGCTGATGGCCAGTAGGCCTGGAAGTCGAACACCGAGGCCGTCCAGGCCGTTCCCATCCACGGTTCGAAGGCCCCGAGGCACGACTGCTCGGCGCTGGTGCGGACGTTGGTCTCGTCGGGGTACGGAGCGGATCTGGGCGCCGGCGTGGGACTATCGGCGGGAAGCGTGAGGGTGGCGTACACCTCGAATCGATGGGTGGCCTCGCACGGTGTCTTGAGCACGACGAGGTCGCGCTGCGCTGAGTCGGGTGCGTGGTTGAAACACTGGCCGACGACCACCGAGTTGATGCCAGTTGGTGTGCCCGTCGGTGGCTCGAGGATGGTGGATGTGGTCGATGTGGTCGGCGTCGTCGTGGTGCTCGGACCACTGCTCTCGTTGCCACACCCGGTGGCCAGAAGGGCAAGCGCTCCGAACATCACGAGGTGGAGGGACCATCGACGTGACATCACGGCGGGGGAGCCTAGGTCCCGAGTCGCCCGCCGATACAGCAGGCGATGCCTCGGGCGACAGCTGCGGGAGCTAGAGCTGCGGGACCTGTATCGACGGGACCTAGAGCGAGGGGAGGTAGCGGTCGGTGTAGATGAAACAGAACCAGAGCGCTCCGAGGAACAGCGGCGTGGCCAGGAGGTACGTGGGCCACTTCCTCCAACGACGACTCGCGAACCACGCCACCAGGAAGATCGCTGCGCAGAGGACGCCCCACAGGATCGCTGTGGTCAAGGCGTCGGGGTCGCCGGCGAAGGACTTGTCGAGGTCGTCGGTCTCGGTGGGTTGAGGGGCCTGCGGTGTGTCGGCGATGACCGGCGTCGCGGCTGGGGGCGTCGTCAGCTTGGCTCGCACGATGATCCGCTGTTTGGCCGAGTACTTCGGATGGCATGCCGTGAGGGTGAGCATGTTGCCGCCACCCTCGAGCGGCCCGACGACCTCGCCCTGCTCCGGTCGTACCGTCCAGTAACCGGCGCCCCGTTCGATGCCTTGATTGTCGGGCGGTGCCATGACCTCGTAGATGAACTTGCCCTGCGCTGTGTAGATCTCGATCTGGTCACCAGGGGAGAGTTCGTCAATTCGGTTGAACGGCGCCCCGTAGGTGGTTCGGTGTCCCGCAATGGCCGAATTGCCGGCTTGGCCGGGTAGAGGGGTGCCTTGGTAATGACCCGGACCTTTCTTGAGGTCGACCTTGGCAGTGCCCTCGACGAACACCTTCGAGACCCCGATGCGGGGGATCACGATCACTCCGGCCGCCTGGCCTTCTTGCGGGGGCTCGGTGGCTGGCGCCGCCTCGGTGTTGATCACTCCGAGCTGCTGGGTCAACTGCGCGATGGGATCGTCGCCGCTGGCGGATACCCCGAGCGACGATCCGATCTCGTTGGCCAGTGCGTCCTGGTTGCTCGACTCCTCCAACCCGGTGCCCCAGAGTTGGAAGGCGACGAACGCCAGGAGCAGCAGCCCGACGCCGATCAGCAACCGCCCGATCGCGCCCAAGATCCGTGCCAACACGGTTCCAACGGTAGCGGCATGTCTTCGGTCAGTGGTTCACCCAGTCTCGCCGGGGGGACATCGTGGTCGGTACCCTTGGTCATTCCCTACGAGCCTGTGATCCAGCTTCGGTCAGCCGTTGTCGTGCTGGGCCGCTACCCCGCTCTCGCCGGTGTCGACCTCGACGTCGCTGCGGGCGAGATCGTGCTGCTCCGTGGACCCAACGGAGCAGGGAAATCCACGTTGTTGCGCGTCTGCGCCGGCCTGGTTCCGCTGCAACGGGGGACCGTTGTGGTGTTGGGTTGTGACCTCGGGGTCGACCGTCGTGGAGTCCGTCGACGCGTGGGCCTGTTGGGCCATGCGACCGGGTTGTACGACGATCTGACCGTTCGACAGAACGTCTCGTTCTGGGCTCGGGCCACCGATTCGGATCCGGCCACGGTGTCGGCGGCCCTCGATCGCGTTGCCCTTCCGGAACGAGTTCGGGACTTGGGTGTCGATCAGTTGTCGGCTGGTCAGCGGCGAAGGACGTCCTTGGCGGCGATGTTGGTTCGGCGCCCTCGGGTGTGGTTGTTGGATGAGCCCCACGCCGGACTCGATGCTGACGCCCGCGACGTCCTCGACTCGTTGGTGGTCGAAGCCACGGCAACCGGGGTCACCGTGTTGTTCGCCTCGCACGAGCTCGATCGGGCCGAAGCGCTCGCCACCCGCCAGGTGACCATCGCGAGCGGCGTCGTCGCCGGCGATGAGCGCGTCAGTCGGCAGGGAGTCGCCGTCGCCCCGGGGCACGGGGCCGGGTCATGAAGATCTCGCCGCTCGAGGTCCTGCGCGACGCCTCGATCGTTGCTGGCAAAGACCTGCGCATCGAGGCGCGTTCCAAGGTGGCCATCAATCAGGTGCTGCCCTTCGTATTGGCAGTGGTGTTGTTGTTCGGCTTTGCGCTGGACGCCGAAACATCGTTGTTGCGTCGAGTGACATCGGGTCTGTTCTGGGTGACGGTGCTGTTCGCCACCGTGATCATCGTGCAGCGGACCTTCGCCATCGAACGGAGCGATGGCGTGCTGGATGCGCTCCGACTGTCGGGATTGCATCCCGCCGGAATCTTCCTCGGCAAGGTGCTGTCGCTGGTCGCGCAGCTCATTGTGATCGAAGTCACACTCGCTCTCGCGGTGGTCGTCTTCTACGACGTGAGCCTCAGCGGCGGAGCGTTGCTGGCGACGACCACGATCGCCGCGACCGTGGGAATCGCGGCCGCAGGGGCGCTGTACGGCCCGTTAGCGGCTGGAGCGAGGCATCGGGACACGCTGTTGCCCCTGTTGTTGTTGCCGGTTCTGGCGCCTGTTTTGCTGGCGTCGGCACGCGCATTCGAGGTTGCGCTGGGCCGGGGGGTTGGTGGTGGCTGGCAATGGGCTGCGATGCTTGGCATATTCGCAGTGGTGTACCTGACGCTCGGTGTAGCGGTGTGGGGTCCGCTGCTCGAGGATTCGTAGCCGTTCGTGGACTGTCAACCCGAACTTCAACTTCTGAGAGCCGAGACGATGACCGGACTGGAGCCCACCCGATGACCGACATGGCCACCACCCCAGGCGCAACGGCGACGCACGCATCGGGCGCCATGCCCGCTCCGTCCACGTCGTCGAAGGGCACTCGAATTCTTGGAGCGATCTCTCTGATCGGCACGGCCTTGGTGCTGCTGTTCGCTTTCGTGATCTCCAAACCCGACGCTCAGCTCGGGGAGTCGATCCGCATCATGTACGTCCACGTTCCGACGGTGACCGCGGCGTACCTTCTCATGATCATCAACGCTGGATTCTGCGCCGTGACGCTCTGGAAGCGCTCGCGATTTGCCGACACGATGGCCTTCGCGACCGGACAGGTCGGCACCCTGATGCTGGCGCTGACATTGATCACCGGTGCGTTGTGGGGGCGCGTGACCTGGAATGCCTTCTGGGTATGGGACGCCCGCTTGACCACTGCCGCCCTGCTCTTCCTGATGTACCTGGGCTACTTGGCGGTGCGATCACTCGGCGGCCCCCCCGAAGCCCGCATGGTCCGGTCCTCCATTGTGGGCATTGCTGCGGCGTGCCTGATCCCAGTGGTGCACAAGTCGGTGGAATGGTGGGATTCGCTCCATCAAGGGCAAACGGTCCTGGGCAAACTCAAGCCGGAGGTCAGCGGCCAGCAGTACACGACGTTGATGCTCGCGATGGTGGTGGCGCTGTGCATCTCAGCCTGGTTGGTGTTGCATCGGTTCCGGTTGTCGTGGCTCGAGGACCAACTCGATGACGTCGGGCTCGACGCCGCCCTCGAGGCACGTCGTTCCGAGGCAGCGGGCGTCGCCATCAACGTCGGGGGTGCGAAGTGATGCTCGCCACCATTGGACCGGACACTTGGTGGATCATCATCTTGGCCTGGGCCATCACCGTTGTGGCTATCGTCGGCTATGCCGCGATCGTCATCCGGCGCGGCAAACGACTCTCGGCGCAGGTGCCACCAGACGCCCGGCGGTGGATGTGACGCAAGACGCGCCACTCGATCTGAGCCCGCGTGATGATGGCGGTGCCACCCCGGTCGCGGCCCGCCGGCGGCGATCGTGGGCAGCCATCGCGGTGGTCGTCGCCCTGGTTGCGGGCATCGGATTCGTTCTCTACAAGGGCCTGAGTGACGCCACGGTGTTCTTCTACAACGTCGATGAAGCCGCGGCCAAGCGTTCCGAGATCGGCACCAAGCGAGTTCGACTACAGGGCAACGTCGTCGATGGGACGATTCGGTGTGTCGACTCGGGTTTGACCTTCACGCTGCAATTCGCTGGTGCCAGGGTCGAGGTTGCTCATAGCGGCGATCAGGCGGCGCTGTTCGGGACAGCTATTCCCGTGGTGCTCGAGGGCCAGTTCGCGTCGAGAGATGCCAACGCCGTCTTCGACTCCGACCAGATGTTCATCAAGCACGACGCGAGCTACGACGAGAAGAACGCCGATCGTCAGGCGACGGCGCAACGGGACGCCGATGCCGCAGCGGCAGGCGCCGGTGCATCCGCTGGAGCGGTGTCGACTCAGGCGGAAGTGTCTCCTCCACCGACCCCGCAGTGCGCGCCGTGAGCGACTGCGATCCAGCAGCAAACCCTGTTCGGTCGGACCCTCGATGAACGTCGCCATCGGGACCGCCGGCATCGTGCTGGCCTTGTTGGCCTCGATGTTCGGGGTCGGCGTGTTGGGCTACGCCTTGGCCACTGGACGCAAAGACCTGTTGGTCAACAGTCGCGGCTTCGCCGTCTTGCAGATCCTGGGAGCGGTGATCGCTACCGCAGCGATGCAACGGGCGTTGCTCACGAACGACACCACGGTGAAATACATCGCCGAGCACGGGTCGTCGTTGACTCCGTTTCCCTTCGACATCGCCACGATGTGGTCATCGCTGGAAGGGTCCATCCTGCTGTGGGGTCTCGTCCTCGCTGGCTACACGATGGCGGTCGCGCACCGCTTCCGTCGACGATTGGACGATCGACTCGTGGGCTGGGCGATGCTCGTGATGTTCAGCGTCGCCATCTTCTTCTTCGCCTTGATGCTGACTGCCGCCAAGCCATTCGAATCCTTTGCGCCGCTCCCGGGCTTCGACGGGCCGGGTCCCAACGTGCTGCTGCAGAACCACATCCTCATGGCGTTCCACCCGCCCATGCTCTATCTCGGTTACGTCGGCTTCACGGTCCCCTTCGCCTTCGCGATCGCGGCCTTGGTCACCGGGCGCGTCGGCGAGGGGTGGCTGGTCGAGACGCGACGGTGGACCTTGTTTGCGTGGGGATTCCTCACTGGCGGAATCGTGTTGGGCGCGTGGTGGAGCTACGAAGTCCTCGGCTGGGGTGGCTACTGGGCATGGGATCCGGTGGAGATCGCCTCGTTCCTCCCGTGGCTGACGGGCACGGCCTACGTGCACTCGGTGATGGTTCAGGAACGACGAGGCATGCTCCGCGTCTGGAATCTGTCGTTGCTGTGCGCCACCTTCGCTCTGACAATTCTCGGAACGTTCCTGACTCGATCCGGGGTCATCGATTCGGTCCATGCATTTTCCAACAGCGATGTCGGGCCTCTGCTGTTGGGGTTTTTCGCATTGATCGTGGTGGTGTCACTCGGGCTCATCGGGTGGCGGGGTGATCGTCTGCGATCCCCCGGGAGCATCGACTCGCCAGTCTCTCGTGAGGGCGCGTTCCTGCTGAACAATCTGTTGTTCGCGGCCTTCGCGTTTGTCTGTCTGTTGGGTGTGACCTTCCCCCTGATCATCGAAGCGACCAAGAACGAGCGCATCAGTGTGGGCGCTCCCTTCTTCGACACCATGAGTGGCCCCATCGGGCTCATGTTGTTGTTGTTGATGGGCGTGGCGCCCGTACTGCCGTGGCGGATCGCCAAGGGCGAGACCCTGCTCCAGCGACTCTGGTGGCCGGCCTGGACCGGCGTGGCGGTGCTCTGGATCTCGGTACTGATTGGCGCCCGAGGTTGGCAACCCCTCGTGGCCTTTGGGCTCGGCGGATTCGCCGCTGCCTCGGCCATCCGACAGCTGATCCTCGCCACCCGACGCAACGGCTGGCGAGGTTTCGTCGGCCGGGCCAACGGCGGCATGATCGTGCATCTCGGGACGATCATGATCGCGGTGGCGTTCGCAGCGTCGTCGAGCTTCATTCACGAGGGTGAGTTCGACCTGGCCATTGGGGACACCGCCCGCGTCGGTGGCCACGAGCTTCGCTACGAGGGAACGACGGTCACTCAGGAACCGAATCGCCAAGTCATCTCCGCACAGATCCGCATCAATGGCGGCCAGGTCTTCGAGCCCTCCTTGAACCAGTACACGGCCACCGGCCAAACCGTTGGCACGCCTTCGGTCGACGTGGGCTTCGTCCGCGACATCTATCTGTCGCTGCAGCGGGAGCCGTCGGAACAGGATCAGCGCATCCAGCTGCGGGTCATCGTGCAACCGCTGATCATCTGGTTGTGGATCGGCGGCGGGATCATGCTGGTCGGTACCGCCATGGCGGCGTTCCCCGGCAAGCGCCGACGGCCGACCGATCCGGTCTCCGCCACCGCGGTGTACAGCAGCGGCCCCGCTGGTGACGAGCAGGACGACACGCTCCCTCGTGTTCCTGATGGCGTGAGCGCGAATGATGGCGTGAGTTCGAACGACGGCGCGATGGTGTCGTCGACTGGTCCGGGTGAGCGGGCTGGCTCCGATCCCGCAGATGACGATGAGGACTCGTTGGAGACGACCGGAGTGACTCCATGAGCGAGCAGGTCTCGACGTCGCCGGAGGCCGGCGATCGAGCCCGCCCTCGGACGGCATTGATCGTGTCCGCGAGCGTCGGGGTGGTGATGGCGGCCCTGTTGGTGTTGTTGGCGGTCAGTCCTGACGATCCCGACCGACCGACCGGTTCGGTCCTGATCGGTAAGGTGGCGCCGCCTTTCGACGCGGTCGATACCAAGGGCCGCAAGGTCGACGTTGCTGACTACCGGGGACGCTGGCTCCTCGTGAACTTCTTCGCCACCTGGTGCATCCCGTGCAAGGTCGAGCAGCCGGAACTCATTGCGTGGGCTCGTACCCATGAGGTGGCCGGCGACGCTTCGCTCGTGTCGATCGCCTTCGACGACGGCCCCGAGGCGGTCGTTGCCTTCTTCGATGCCAACGGTGGCAACTGGCCGGTGGTGCCCGACGAAAATGCCAGCATCGCGCAGGACTACGGCGTGGTGAAGTTGCCCGAGTCCTACCTGATCTCGCCCGAGGGAATCGTGGTCAAGAAGTTCGAGGGCGGCGTGACGGCACCGGGAATCGACGCTGTCATGGCCGCCGCCAGTCTCGCTGGTCCCGGGGCCGGCTCATGAGCGCCACGACGTCGACGCCCCAGGGTTCTCGTGCGGCCTTGACCCGAAAGAACCCGGTCCTGTGGTTGCTGATGGGAGCAGTCGTACTGGCGGGCATCGTGGTCGGATGGAGCGCCACCGAGACCACCGGGTCATCGGAGGACCGGAAGTTCGCCATCGCCGAGGAGATGCGCTGCCTGCAGTGCTCGGGTGAATCGGTGTCGAAAAGTCAAGCCCCGCTGGCCATCCAGATGCGCGGCGAGATTGCGCAGCAGGTCGCCAAGGGCAAGACCGACGATGAGATCTACTCGTTTTTCGTGAACCGTTACGGCGAGCGTGTGCTGCTCAACCCGTCGGGTCAGGGCATCACTGGCTTGGTCTGGATCATTCCGGTCGTGGTCATCGGAGCGGGGCTGGCAGCGCTCGGATTGATGTTCGCGCGGCGCGGTCGTGGCCAGACCATCGACGCGAGCGCTGAGGACAGAGCGCTGGTCGAACACGCCCGCTCCCGGGCCGAGTAATGGGCGCACCGACGACCATCGATCCCGACGCGCTCGCCCTCCTCGAGGAGGAGCGCGATTTTCTGCTGCGCTCACTCGACGATCTCGATGCTGAGTTCCGGGCCGGTGACGTGGAGCCCGATGACTACAAGGCGTTGCGGGCCGATTACACCGCTCGTGCCGCGGATGCCTTGCGTCAGATCGACGGGCAGCGATCGCGTCTCGGTTCCGTGCCCCGACGATCGCGCGGTCGTTCGGCGTCGTGGATTGTCGGCGTGGTCGTCGTGGCGGCGCTAGCCGGGTGGTTGTTGGCCCGGTCGGTCGGTGGTCGTGGCGTGACGACCTCGCTCACCGGGTCAGCGAACTCGCCCCGCGAGCAACTGGCGGAGTGCCAACCGCTCTCGATGCAGGATCCACCGCAGGGCATCGAGTGTTACGACAAGTTCCTCGCCAACGATCTCGACAACGTGGAGGCGCTGACCTATCGGGCATGGGCCTCGATCCGTTCGGGCGACATTGCGGGTGGCCGGGTGGGTCTTGACCGGGTGGTCGAGCTCGACCCGACGTTTCCCGACGCCTTCGTCTTCCGCGCTGTGCTCGAGAAGAACGATGGCAACTTCGCTGCAGCGCAGGCTGAGATCGACCGCCTGTATGCGCTCAACCCGCCTGCCGCGCTACTCGCCACCATGAACTCGATGGGGTTGGAGGGACAGATCGCCATCGGGCTGTTGGATCCGGCGGTTCGAGGGTGTTGGGACCAAGCGACGGCGTTGCAGCAGGCGGCGGCAACGTCGTCGACCACGGTGGTGCCCGGCGAGTCGCTGGCGGGGTTCGACGGCGCGTTGGCGTGTTTCGACGCCGCCCTCGCCGCCGATTCGGCATCGGTCGACGCCCTGTTGGGCAAGGTGTCGCTCATCATTCGCGCCGGATCGGCGACTTATCTCGAACCAGCGATCGACGCGTTGGCGGCGGCCTCGAAACTCGCGCCGGGCGATCCGTCGGTGGCGCTGCTTCGTGGCTATCTGGCGCTGCTGACGGGGGAGACCTCCACCATGATCGAGCAGGCCGGCATCATCTCGGCTGGGGCAGCCAATGGTCAACGGACCTCGGCGTTGTTCGCATCCGAGCGCGCTGACTTCGACCAGAACCTCTCCGCGCTCCGGGCGCAGATCGCTTCCACCACCACGACGACCACCCGACGTAACTGAGCCCATCATCATCGTGGCGCCGGCGAACAACCGCTCGGGGCAGGGTCGGGCGTCGTATCCTCCGCCCATGCGCATTTTGGTCATCGGAGCGGGAGGCGTTGGATCCGCCTGTGCCGCCATCCTCACCCGTCGGACGTTCTTCGAGTCATTGGTGCTGGCTGACATCGATCTCGAACGGGCGCAGCGGACGGTTGATCGGCTCGGTGACGAGCGCATCACGGCCCGAACCGTCGATGCGTCGAGCGCGGCGGCGGTGACCGAGGCCATCCGCGCCTCGAACGCCACGGCGGTTTTGAACGCGGCCGACCCCCGGTTTGTGCTGCCGATTTTCGAGGGTTGCTTCGAAGCGGACGTCACCTATCTGGACATGGCGATGTCGCTCTCGCATGCGCACGCCGAGGATCCCTATGGAACGTGCGGGGTGAAGCTCGGCGATGACCAGTTCGCTGTCGCCGAGGCCTGGGAGTCGAAGGGCCAATTGGCACTCGTCGGCATGGGAGTCGAGCCGGGACTTGCCGATGTCTTTGCTCGCTACGCCGCCGATGAGTTGTTCTCCGAGATCGACGAGATCGGCGTTCGCGACGGGTCGAACATGGAGGTGCGGGGCTATGAGTTCGCGCCAACCTTTTCCATCTGGACGACTATCGAGGAGTGCCTCAACCCGCCCGTGATCTGGGAGAAGGATCGAGGCTGGTTCACGACGCCACCGTTCTCGGAGCCCGAAGTGTTCGTGTTCCCTGAGGGCATCGGGCCGGTGGAGTGCGTCAACGTCGAGCACGAGGAGGTGTTGTTGGTGCCGCGATGGGTGGACGCCAAACGTGTGACCTTCAAGTACGGATTGGGTGACGAATTCATCGAGGTTCTTCGAACGCTTCACAAGCTGGGACTCGATCGAACCGATCCCGTGACGGTGCGCGGCCAGCAGGTGTCGCCACGAGATGTGGTGGCGGCGTGTCTTCCGAACCCGGCAGACCTCACCGATGAGATCGTCGGCAAGACATGCGCTGGAACATGGGTGACGGGCACCGGGAAGGATGGGTCGCCCCGAGAGGTGTACCTCTATCACGTGGTCGACAATGCCGACACGCTCGCCCGTGACGGCGCCCAAGCGGTGGTGTGGCAGACAGCGATCTGCCCGGCGGTCGCCTTGGAACTCCTGGCAACCGGAGCGTGGTCGGGGGCTGGTGTGCTCGGACCGGAGGCGTTTCAGCCGAAGCCGTTCCTCGACTTGTTGGCTGGTGGGTATGAGTCGCCCTGGGGGTTGCAGGAGAACCCCGAGCGCCATCTGAGCTCGTAGACCCGACTCGACCCCGGAGATCAGAACCAGGGCTCGTCGCAGGTTTTGGTGCCGAGAACCGTTGACCTGGCCGTGTGCATGAAGTTGTTGCGCTCGGTTGCGCCAGGCGCAGATTTCGTTGCCGAGAACAGCGGAGGATCAGGCCTGCTCGGCGTAGCGAGCTCTCAGCGCCGCTTCGCCCTCTGCGGAGATGGCTTGAACGAGTTCGAGGATCTCCGGCCGAGCTTTGGTGGGAGAGCCCGAGTCGAACGGTGGCTGAGGGTCATATTCAATGGCGAGCTGGATGGCCTCGGCGACGTCGGCACCGGCGATCTCGCCGACCAGCGTCAACGCCATGTCGATGCCTGAGCTCACGCCGGCGGCCGTCATGATCTTGCCCTGCCGAACCACGCGTTGCTCCGTGGGCGTGGCACCGAATCCGGCGAGCGTCTCATAGGCGCTCCAGTGGGTGGTGGCATCGAGCCCGTCGAGCAGGCCAGCGGCGCCGAGTACCAGCGACCCTGTGCACACCGAGGTGGTCCAGGTGGTCGTGGGGTGGACGGCTCGGATCCATTCGACCAGTGGATGCCCGGGGTGGGCGATGAGGCGAGTGATGGTGCCGCCAGGAACGACGATGATGTCGGGTGATGGGGTCTCGTCGAACGATCGGTCGATCTGGATCTGCAGGGCGCCGTTGTCGTCGCCGAGCAGTCCCCGTTCGGCTGCCACAAAGGAAACTGTTGCGTCGGGAAGATGCTGCAACACCTGGTACGGCCCCATGGCATCGAGGCTCGTGTACTCGGGGTAGACGGCGATAGCGATGTCCATGTGGGCTCCTTGGATGGGCTCGGCGCTGGAAGCGGAGAAAAATTGATCCCAGAGTCTCGCGGGTTCGTCCGGCTGACGGTGAGAGAATATCCAACATGGGATTTCGCATCGGCGGCGGTCAGGGTTTCTACGGTGATGGCCACGCGCCCCTTGCCGATCTCTTGGCGAGCGGGCTCGACGTGCTGGTGTGCGAGGCGTTGGCGGAGTTGACGTTGGCGATCTTGCAGAAGGATCGTCAACGCGACGAATCACTCGGATGGACGCGTGATCTACCGCGTTATGTCGGGGCGGCCTTGCCTGCAATTGTCGAGGGCCGAACGAAGCTCATCACCAACGCCGGTGGGATCAATCCCATTGCCGCGGGCCGAGCGGTCAGCGATCTCTTGGCGACTCATGGCATCGCTGGGGTGTCGGTAGCGACGGTGGTCGGAGATGACATCCGTCCTCATGCGGAAGTCCTCGGGCTTGCTGGGGAGACACTGTTCGCCAACGCGTATCTGGGCGCGCGTCCCATCGTCGATGCTTTGAATCGCGGGGCCGACATCGTCATCACCGGCCGGGTCGCCGATGCGTCGCTGTTTCTGGCGCCGTTGGTCGCGGAGTTCGGATGGGCATGGGACGACTGGGATCGAATCGCGTCGGGGATCACGGTCGGGCACCTGCTCGAGTGTTCGGGCCAGGTGACCGGTGGCAACTACTCAGGTGACTGGTGGAACAACGTCGATCCGTTGCGAGTCGGCTTTCCCATCGGTGAGGTCGAGGCCGACGGATCGTGCATCATCTCCAAGCCCGACGGAACTGGTGGGCGGGTCACTTTCGACACGGTGCGCGAGCAATTGCTCTACGAGGTGCAGGACCCGTCCCGGTACCTCAATCCTGATGTCACGTTGGATCTCACGACGGTCCACCTCGAGGATCTGGGAAACGATCGGGTGCGGGTGACCGGGGCGACTGGTTCCCCGCCGCCGGCGACGTACAAGGGCCTCGTCTGCACGCCAGCTGGGTGGTCCGGTGAAGCGCGGGTGTCGTATGGATGGCCCGACGCCGAGGCCAAAGCTCGCGCGGCGCTGTCGTTTCTTCGTGGGCGAGCCAAGAAGGCGGGCGAAGAGGTGCTGGAATGGCGTGAGGAGTACTTCGGTGTGAACAGCTTCGGTGGTCCGACGGTTCCAGTCGCCGAGCACGAGGCCTCCGAGGTGATGGGCCGTCTGGCGTGGAGATGCGCTACGCCAGAAGCCGCCGCGAGGGTGGCAGCGGATGCCGGATTGTTGGGCCTGTCCGGGCCGCCGATGATCGCGGCATCGGATCGATCGCGCGGTGGAAAGCCCAGTCAGTTGCTGTCGCTCGATGCAGTGGAGGTGCCGCGGATGTTGGTCGACGAGGGGGTGGCGGTCGACGTTCGAGTCAGCTGAGCGGTTTCTTCAGCGGGGTGTACTTGCCACTGGTGAACTCTGTGCCGCTCCATGTGAGTTCCCAGCAACTTCCCTTCGAGCAGCCAGATTTTCCAGGGACCTCCATCCCTCTGCCCTGGGCGCGACGGATGAGCTCCGGGATGACGTCACCGTGGGAGCAGAGCGCGATGTCGTGTTGTTGGCGGGCCGCCCAAGTGACGAACTCCCACGACTCTGCGATATCGGTTCCTTCGAGAAGCGCCTCGTTGACCTCGACGTCCAGCGATCGATCCTGTGCGAGCGGAGCGACGGTCTCCTGGCATCTCGCCGCAGGGCTCGACAGTATTCGGCCGATGGGTCGACCAGTGAGCAGTTGGACCAATCGATTGGCCTGCTCACGGCCGTCAGTGTCGAGGTGGCGTTCGACGTCGTGGGGGTCGGTGTCATTGCGGGCGCCGGCCGAGCCGTGTCGAACGAGGTAAACGGTCACGGTGGCGAACGATATTCGCCGCACGAGGTCTGGTCGAAAACCTGTTCGCCTACAGTTCGGGTCATGACCCAGATGCTGCTCCGTGATTTGTGTGGCGTCCGATCAGGCGACAAGGGCGACATCAGTGATCTGTCGCTCTTTGCTGACTCTGTCGAGGCATACGAGGTGATTCGCTCCGAGGTCACCGCAGAGCGTGTGGCTGAGCACTTCGGGGCGCTCGTCGAAGGAACAGTGACTCGATACGAGGTAGCGAATGTCTGGGCGCTGAAGTTCGTGATGACCGACGCATTGGGCGGCGGTGGACCGGCGAGTCTGCGGGCGGACAACCTCGGTAAGACCTTGGGGGGAGCGCTGTTGCGTTTGAGCATCGAGGTCCCGGCTGCGGTCGCAGCGGTCGCTCCCAGGAACGGACGTCGTCCACCAGTTCCTCCAGCCCACTGACCTGTGCCGGGGATGCGGCCAACTCCTCGAGTCAACCGGCGGTCAGCCGCGGTCGAAGAGGTTGGGTTGGTCGGGTTCCGGTTGGGTGTGTTGGTGGAAGCCGGGATTTTTGGCGGCGGATTTCTTGGTGGCGGCTGGCCCTTGTGGGTGCGTGAAAGTTCGATGAGCGCGTCGAACGCGTGCGCGTCTCGTGGTTCTTTGGTGCCGGCTGTTCGGGCTGCTGTGAACTTTTGGTTGATCAACCGGTTGAGTTCGTTGAGAAACTCGGCGCCGTGTTCCACCGTC
>Ga0105047_10004685_pt1 | contig 23728 bp, 18 predicted proteins | sample MAT04_FD_78384 | JGI IMG/M metagenome (GOLD analysis project Ga0105047, IMG submission 78384) | Freshwater microbial communities from Lake Fryxell liftoff mats and glacier meltwater in Antarctica - MAT-04 (megahit assembly) | ecosystem: Environmental > Aquatic > Freshwater > Ice > Liftoff... | reverse complement strand
GTTCGTTCGGAGCCGGTCCGGTTCGTTCGGAGCCGGTCCGGTTCGTTCGGAGCCGGTCCGGTTCGTTCGGAGCCGGTCCGTGCGACAAACTGGCGGAGTGAGTTCGGTGGGAGAGCGCGGCGAATCGCTGTTGGGCTTCGGCGTTGACGGCAAGCTGACCCGAATCGACGCCATCGATGGACTACGTGGTCTCGCCATAGCGGTCATGCTCACGTATCACAGCGGGCTGGAGCAGGCGCCCGGAGCGTTTCTGTCGCTGCCGATCTTCTTCACGCTCTCGGGGTTCCTGCTCACCTCGCTCCTTGTCAACGAACGGTCGCACGCCGGACGCATCTCGCTCAAGGATTTCTGGGGTCGACGATTCCGTCGACTACTTCCGGCGGCATGGCTGACCCTCAGCGCTGTACTCGTGGCCGTGTGGTTCATCGGCACGTCGGAGCAGGCAGCCGACGCGCGACTCGATGTCGTGGCCGCGTTGGGCCAGGTGGCCAACTGGCGGTTCCTCGCGATCGGTAAGAGCTACTCGGCATTGTTCACGGCACCATCGCCGGTGCTGCACTTCTGGAGCCTGGCGATCGAGGAGCAGTTCTATCTGTTCTTCCCCTTGATCGTTACCGTGCTCCTCGCCGCGACTCGCGGGATCCGTCGACTGCTGACGATCGTGTTGTCGGTGATGATGGTGTGGGCCTTCATCTCACCGGTGTTGCTCAACATGTCGATCGACCGCGTGTACTACGGGACAGATACCCGGGCGGGCGAGATGCTGGCGGGAGCGTTGTTGGCCATCCTCGTCGCCAATCCAGCGTTCCGGCGGCTCCTGGTCCGTTCGCTCATCTGGCGGACCGGCGTCGCGGCGCTGGGCGCGGCGGCCTTCGTCGCTTTCGCGTTCATGGTGCTCGTTGTTGAACACGACTCGTCGTTCATCACCCACGGCGGGTTCGCACTCCAGAGCATCGTGTCGGTGTCCCTGGTCGCGGCTGCCATTGTTCCGGTCGGTCCGGTACGGGCGTTCCTGGCAGTACTACCGCTACGGCACCTCGGCAAGATCTCCTACGGCGTGTACCTGTTCCACTGGCCGTTGCTCGTTTTTCTCACCCGCGATCGAACCGGCCTTCCGCAATTGCCCCGAGTGCTGCTGTGTTATGCGTTGGCGGTCGGACTGGCCGAGCTGAGCTTCCGGTATTTCGAACGACCGATCCAACGCCAGGAACTGACCAAGAAGTACGTCTGGGCGCGACCCGCCTACGCGGCACCGTTCATGGTGATGGGCATCGTGGTGGGGTCGCTGTCGTTGCAGACAGCGGACCGGGTCGCCGCTGGTTTCGATGTGGCTTCCGCCCAGGAACAACTCGACGCGCTTCGAGCCGAACGACCGTCGACCACGCCGCCCACCGAGGTGGCGGGTACCAACGAAACGAAGCAGGCGCCTGATCCAAGAGTGGCCACCTTCGGCGATTCGGTTTCGCTGTCACTGGCGTTGCAGATCGGCGGCTGGGAACAACAGACCGGACTCATCTACGGGGTGGACGGCATCTCTGAGCTCGGTTGCGGCATCGCCAGGGGCGGTATCCGTCGTTTCGAGGGAACCGGTCCCATCGACCCGCTCTGCGACAAGTGGCCCGCCCGATGGACGAAGGCGTTGACGGATGGGAAGCCCGACGTTTCGATCCTGCAGACCGGTCAGTGGGAGCTCACGGATCGCAAACTCAAGGGCAGCAACACGTGGACCAACATCGGTGAGCCGGTCTTCGATGACTACCTGCGCAGCGAGCTCACGCTGTCAACCGATACGGCGGCCAGTACTGGAGCTGTCGTGATCTGGCTGACACTGGCGCCCTACAGCGACAGCCTCAAGGAGCAGGGCAACGCCTCGCAGCGACGTAGCCACAGCGATGAGCGCGTCGACCGGCTCAATGCCATCATCCGCGAAGTGGTGGCCAGCCGGCCGGACACTGCACGACTGGTGGATCTCGGCACCTACATGATTCCCCATCGAAACGACACCAAGTTCCGTAACGACGGCTCGCATTACGTCTGGGGTGACCAGAATCCGGTCGTCCGGGACTTCCTCGGTCCCGCGATGCTCGAGGTCTGGCATGACTGGTGGGGCGCCGCCAACCCGTGACCTCGTGGGGGGACATGTCCCCTCACGTTCGAATGTTCTTCGCAACGCCTGATGGTTACCCTCAGCGGAGTCAGGGTGTGGGAGCAATCAGGTGATGCATCGGCGAGACAACATGAACCGTCGTGGGCGGTCGCGGCCCATCCTGTGGGTCGCCTCGGTCATGGTCGCGCTGGTTGCCAGCGCAGCACCAGCGACCGCTGACACTTCGAACGGAACGAGTGGCGCGACCCCGCTGCCGCCGGTGTCGCCACTGCAGGTGGGACGGCCGTGCACGTCGCAGGCGGTCACGTCGTGTCTGTTGCCGTATCCCTCGTCGCAGTACCTCGAGTTCAGTCCGACGTCGAGGACCAAGTACCGGGTACACGTTCCCGACGACATCCTCGCCCCGGAGATCCTCGCGCAGTTCGGTCCTGGTGCCACTCCGGAGGAGGTCTATGGCGGCGCCGATGGCTTCAGCGTGCTGACACCGGTGGTCTTCGAGCTCGCCGACGAGATCGATCCGGCCTCGCTGCCGCTCGACGGAGGGAACGCCTTGGTCGTGGTCGACCTCGACACCGGTGCTCGCGTTCCCATGCGGGCACGAGTGAGCCTCGATGCTGAGCGCCTGTGGGCCAAGAACAAGATCATCGAGGCCTTCCCCATCGATCGCTTCGACTACGGACACCGATACCTCGCGGTCATCACGGACTCATTGCTTGGAGTGCGCGGCGCCGCGTTGCGACCAGCGCCGGGGTTGGATCCGGTCGATGCGACCTCCCGCTTGGCCAAGGTCCGTGCCCGGCGGCTCCAAGTCCAGACCGAAGTCGCCCTGCCCGAACTGAACCAGCCCGAGCTGAGCCAGCCCGAGCTGAGCCAGCCCGACCCGACGCTGGCGGCCGGAGCGCCGCGCCGCGTGCTGAGTTCCACGACGTTCGTTGTTCGCAGCCAGGTCAATGCCACCGCCGACGTCGATCGCATGGCGGCCATCGTGCGCCGCGACGACCATCCGATTCGCAATGTGTGGGTCACGCCGTCGCTGATCGGAGGCGCCGAACTCGTGACCGGCGAAGTCCAGATCAGTGACTTCCGTGACGACGCTGGAGTGATTCCGCAGGGCGCAGCGATTGTCTCGCACCCGACGTGGATCAACTTCATGATGGTCATGCCGCAGTACCCCGCGTCGAAGGCCGGAGCTCCGATCGCGATCTACGGTCACGGCATCTCGATCTCGCGTGAGTCGATGTTGACCGTGTCGTCGCAGAACGCAGAGCGGGGCATCGCCACGGTCGGGATCGACATCCCCAACCACGGCTCGCGCTCGTACACCGATTCCGGGTACATCTTCGAGTTGACGAAGCCGTCGACGTTCGGGCGAATCGCCTCGATGACCCTGCAAGGCGAGATGGATCATCTCAGCCTGCTCATGTCGATCCGCCAGCACTTCGGTGCGGTCGACACGATGCCGGTCAACAACTGGCTGACCAACTCCTGGGGCGATGGGCGACCCGACCTCGACACAACGCACGTGATCTACGAGGGCACCTCGATGGGCGGCTTCCTCGGGACGCAATTCGTGGCGCTGGCGCCAGAACTGGACGGAGCCTTCATCCAAGTCGGCGGGACCGGCATCATCGACACGATTTTCCACTCCTTCATCTGGCCGTTGTTCGAGAACGTGGTTCCTGCTGGGGTGACCGCGGGCGATGCCCATGCGCTGCTGGGTGCCGCCGGGATGATGCTGGATCGCAGCGACAACGTGAACGTCCTGGATCGCATCGTGGCGAACAAGACGCCGTTCTATCTGGTCTACGCCCGCGATGACGGCATCGTGCCCAACACCTCCTCGGAACGTCAGATCCGCCTGATGGGCCTGCCGATCGTCGGTCCGACCTACGTCCCGACACCAGGGATCACGGCGTATGTCGATACGCTGCCCGCCAATGGAACTGGCGCCTCGCAGATCCCGACCTACGAACTCGATGGCAACATCTTGAAGGCCTTGCTGACCCATACGTCGTTCGGTGCCCCGCGCCCCACGTCGGAGCTCAACGCCTGGTTGGATCAACGACTGGCAGCCATGGACCTCCCACACTCCTCGTGATCCTCGTCGGGGCCGACAACATTTCGGCGAGTCGACCGGGCCGACCGCTGTTCCGAGATCTGTCGGTGACCATCTCGACCGGTGATCGACTCGGCATCATCGGTATCAACGGTTGCGGGAAGTCCACGCTCATGCGAGTCCTGGCGGGGATCGACGAACCCGAGTCGGGCAGCGTCCGGCTCGGCCGGGATGTCCGGGTGTCCTTCGTGGAGCAGGAGCCGATGTTGTCAGGAGCGACCGTGCACGAGGCCGCAGGTGGATCGTGGGAGAGCGACGCCGTTCTCGACCGGTTGGGACTCGGCGACATGTTGGACGCCTCGCCGACGATTCTCTCCGGTGGGCAACGAAAACGCGTCGCATTGGCGGGAGGATTGGCCACGCCGTGTGACCTGTTGGTGCTCGACGAACCCACCAACCATCTCGACATCGATGCCATTGCCTGGGTCGAGGACCATCTCTCCACTCATACCGGGGCGTTGCTGTTGGTCACCCACGATCGCCATGTCCTCGATCGGGTCACGACTCGCGTGCTCGAGTTGGACCGGGGCAAGGCCTACGTTCACGATGGTGGGTACGCGTCGGCGCTGGAGCACCGTGCCGAACGAGAAGAACACGCCGCCACCGCCGAGAAAGTGCGCCGCAACCTCGCAAAAACCGAGTTGGCATGGCTGCGCCGTGGGGCGCCCGCCCGGACCTCCAAACCAAAGGCCCGAATCGCCACCGCAACGGCCATCGTCGACGGCCGCGCCGAGCCAGCCGCCCGCGACGGCGACCTCGAGTTCCTCGTCGAGATTCCCCGGCTTGGCGATGTCGTGATCGAACTCGAGGGTGTCGGCCACGGGTTCGATGGCCGGCAGTTGTTCAGCAATGTCGAGCTTCGGCTCGACCCGAGAGAGCGGCTGGGCATCGTGGGAGCGAACGGGACCGGCAAGTCGACGCTCCTCGACATCATGGCGAAGCGCCTTGCACCGTTGAGTGGCACGGTCACGTGGGGCACGACGGTGAAGATGGCGATGTTCGACCAACTCGGTCGCGACCTCGATCCGACGATGCGGGTTCGTGATGCGATTGCTGGTCCGAATCGTCAGCCCGATCATCACGATGCCGCGTTGGCGGAACGGTTCTGGTTTGACGGCGACGCACAATGGGCGCCGATCGGGACGCTCTCCGGCGGTGAGCGCCGACGCCTCCAGTTGGTGCTCACGTTGGCCGAGCGACCGAACGTCTTGTTGCTCGACGAGCCGACCAATGACCTCGATCTCGATACGCTCCGTGCCCTCGAGGACTTCTGCGAGGTCTTTCCAGGGGCGATCGTGGTGGTCAGCCACGACCGCGCGCTCCTGGAGCGGGTGGTAGCGGATGTCATTGTGTTGGACGGCAGCGGAACCGTGGGTCGGCGGCCCGGTGGGTACGCCAGTTGGGAAGCCGAGCGCCGGTCTGGTCGTCGCCGCCAAGGGGGCGGGATGACCCTCGCCGAGGCTCGCCCGGCCGTCGCCGACGGCCGGACCTTGCATGGGGAGAGATCACCTTCGAAGGCAACGACTCGTCCGGCAGATTCGGCGACACCAGCCGGCGCGACCAAACAGGTGAGCCCGTCGACGCTCCGGAACAAGATCCGTGCCGCCCAGCGAGCGCTCGATGAGGCCCAGGTTGCGCACGACGGATTGGTGACGGAGCTCGGCAGCATCACCGACCACGTTCGGATGGGCGAACTCGGCCACCAGCTCTCCGAGGCGGTCGACGAACTGGGTCGTCGTGAGGAAGTGTGGTTGGAACTCGCCGCTGAGTTGGAGGCGAGAGGTTTGGAGCTGACGTGAATGAACTGATCGGTCGACGCGCCCTGGTGACCGGATCCAGCCGAGGTTTGGGGGCGGCCATTGCCCGGCGACTGGCGGCGGAGGGCGCCGACGTGATCGTGAACTATCGCCGCGATGCTGACGCCGCAGCTGGCGTCGTGGCCGAGATCGAAGCCATGGGCAGACGGGCGGTCGCCATCGGCGCCTCCATTGCCGACACCGTCGACTGCCGTCGACTGGGCGAGGAGGCCATCGACGCGTTCGGCTCCCTCGATGTGCTGGTCCACAACGCCGGTATCGCCAGCCGTGGCGGGTCGGTCCGGCGAACCGAACCCGACGAGCTCGAACGAGTCATGCGGACCCACGCGCTCGGACCACATGAACTGACTCGGACAGTGCTGGGCCCGATGCGCGACGCCGAACGCGGCGACGTCATCTTCATTTCCTCGGTGGCTACTCGACTTCTGTCGGCGGGAGGCGGGCCGTACAACATGGGCAAAGCCGCCATGGAAGCCCTCGCTATGACGCTGGCGAAGGAGGAGGCTCGCCACGGAATCCACGTGAATGTGGTGGCCCCTGGGTTGGTCGACACGGACATGGGACAACGCCTCGCAGCGGCAGTGATGGGATCCGACGACATCTCCCAGCTCGACGGATCAATGCCTTTCGGCCACGTGTGTCAACCCGACGAGGTCGCCGATGTGGTGGCCTTCTTGTGTTCACCGGCAGCCCGCTATGTGACTGGCCAACGCATCGAGGTCGATGGCGGCGCGTGAGATCGGGCACTGATGGTGGCTCGTGTCACGGCGCTTCCGGCGGCCAAGATGGAATCAGAACGATTGGACGGGCGTTGTGTGGTTGTCGGGAAGCCATGGGATCATGGAAGTCCGACGACGAGCGCTGCGTCAGCATGACGCATTACCTGGAAAGACGTGACCTTGAGCGCAACCGACACCCCCACTCAGACGCCGGCGGCAGGCGAATCATCGGCTGCGGTGATCGAGATCTCTGCCGCTGCGATGGAAGCTGTCCTCTCCATTCGTTCTGAGGAACCTGATCCTGAACTGCTCGGACTGCGGATCGAGATCACCGGCGTGAAAGGCCCGGAGTACACCTACGACCTCTCGTTCGACGAGATCTCTGCGTCGCTCGATACCGATGTCGTGGATGCGATCGGCGACATCTCGGTGATCGTTCCAGGAGACAGTGTCGAGCAGCTCCGCGGTGCCGTTCTCGATGTTCCTCGCTCGAACGGCCAGGGTGGGTTGGTCATTCGCAACCCGAATCGACCGAACCCCCTCGCGGGCGTCGACCTCAAACTCGAGGGCACCATCGCCGAGAAGGTCGAACAACTCCTCGAGGGGTCGATCAACCCGTCACTGGCGGCGCACGGCGGTTTCGCCACGCTCGTCGGGGTCGACGACGACTCGAAGGTCTACATCACCATGGGCGGCGGTTGTCAGGGGTGCTCGATGAGCCGCATGACGCTGACGGAGGGCATCGATCGGGCCATTCGCGAAGCCATCATCGAAGTGACCGAGGTCGTCGATGCCACCGACCACACCGCCGGGGAGAACCCCTTCTACAGCTGAAGCTGTTACTTCGTATCGGGTCAGCTGGAGGCGTTGGCGCGTTTCCACGCCGACACCTCGGCGACGATCCCATCGGCGTCGAGTCCGAGCTCGCCGAGGATGCCGTCGGGCGTGCCGTGCGCGAGATAGGCGCTGGGAACACCCAGTACCCTGACCGATGGGCCACCGACTGGAGCCAGGTCTCGCAGCGAGTCGGCAATGGCGGCGCCGACCCCGCCATCTCGAAGACCGTCCTCGATGGTGATGACCAAGCGGTGGCGAGCGGCGTCGTGAAGCATCTCGGGATCGAGGGGGGTGATGATCCGGGGATCCCAGACCGTGACGGTGTCGCCGCCTTCCGACAACGTTGCAGCAGCCGCTCGGGCGACCGCAAGCATCTTGCCCACACCGATCAGACAAATGTCCGTGCCCTCTTGGACCCGGCGGGCCGAGAGGCCCGACCCGCAGTCGTCAGCGGTTGCTGGCGGTGGCATGGTTTTGGGGAATCGGATCGAGGACGGACCGTGGGTGCAGAGTTCCAGAGCATCGTGCAGCATCTGGCCGACTTCGCGGTAGCTCGACGGCGCGAACGACGTCATGCCCGGCACCTTGGTGCACAACACCATGTCGAGGAGACCATGGTGGGAGGCACCGTCGTCGCCAGTGACGCCGGCCCGATCCAACACGAGCACCACCGGCTGACCGTGGAGGCCGACGTCGAGGTTCAATTGATCGAACGCCCGCGTGAGGAACGTCGAGTACACAGCAAAGACTGGTCGGAGCCCGCCCATGGCCATCCCGGCGGCTGACGTCACCGCATGCTGTTCTGCAATGCCGACATCGATCAAGCGGTCGGGAAACCTGGCGCCAAAGGGCAGCAGCCCGGTGGAATCTGGCATGGCAGCGGTCATGGCGACCAGCTCGGGTCGGGCTTCGCCCTCGGTCACGATCGCCTCGGAGAACGCGGCAGTGAACGAGCCGGGCTTCAACTCGGAGACATCGTGCATGTTCTTGATCTCGTCGTTCTCGGCTGGTGCGTAGCCCCGACCCTTCTGAGTGATCACGTGCACGACGATCGGCCCACCCATGTTGGTGGCGTTCGTGAGGGCCCGCTCGAGGGCGGGGATGTCGTGGCCGTCGAGTGGTCCGAGGTAGCCGACGCCGAGGTCTTCGAAAAAGGCCGGCGGCTCGAACATTTCGCGCAGCGCCGCTTTGGCGCCGTCGAGGCCTCGACCGAGGTAGCGGCCAACGCCCGGCACCTCGCCGACGACCCGCTCGAGTCGTTCCTGCTGGCGCCGATAGATGGGGTTGGCGCGCAGCTTCGACAGGCTCTCGGAGAGGCGCGACACCGTTGGCGCGTAGGAGCGGCCGTTGTCATTCAGCACGATGATCACGTTGCGGCCGGAATGCCCGAGGTTGTTGAGGCCTTCGTACGCCATGCCACCGGTGAGCGCGCCGTCGCCGATCACCGCCACGATTCGGTGTTGTGGCCCCCCTGCCAGTTCCTGCGCCGTCGCCAAACCGTAGGCGTAGCTCAGCACGGTGGAGGCGTGGCTGTTCTCGATGATGTCGTGCGGCGACTCGGCGCGACTGGGATATCCGGACAGTCCGCTCTTGGTCCGCAACGTGGCGAAGGCGTCGCGGCGACCGGTGATGAGCTTGTGGACGTACGTCTGATGTCCCGTGTCGAACAGCAGGGTGTCGTGGGGGGAGTCGAAGACGCGATGCATGGCCAGCGTGAGCTCGACGATCCCCAGGTTCGAACCCAGATGGCCGCCACTGGTCGTGACCTTGTCGATGATGACCTCGCGGATCTCTCTGGCGAGGACCTCCAAGGCTCGATGATCCAGGCGGCGGACATCGGCAGGCGAGTTGATTCGATCCAACAACATGACGCTCCTCAGACTATGACCGCTCTGCGGCCGTGGCGACATCAGCTGCCAGTGTCGTCCGCCACCCCCCGAACGCGAAGGATGGTGCTCCGAGTGCCGACGTCAACACTGTGATGAGGTAGGTGATGAGCCCCAGCGCGATGGCTCGCTCCTCGACGGCGCCGAGGGCACCGAAGAACACGACGAACCCAGCCTCTCGGACTCCCAGGCCCCCGAAACCAACCGGAAGGTTCTGGCTGATGGCAGTCGGGGGAAAGAACGCGAAGACCGCCCACACGGTGATCACGCCAATGTCGAGTGCGCGGGCGACGAAGTAGACAGCTAGGCACTGTGTCACCTGGAAGGCGACGCCCGCGGCAACAGTCCGGCCGATGGCTCCTGGGGATCGACGCATGGCGTTGATGCCGAGGTGCACCGACGCCAACCAGGCGCGCCAGCCGGTGGCGGTCAGCGCCGCTTGGGTCCAGCGCTGCGAGGCTGCGACGAACAGGATCGCCAAGAGAGCGGCGAGGGTGACGCCGTTGATCGCGATGGCGGTGACGGTGACGCCGCCGAGCGCACGAAATTCAGGTACGGCGGCGAGCGCGGTGAAGCTGATGAGGGGCAGTACCAACCATCCGGTCAGCCGTTCCAGCGCAATCGAGGCGAAGGCCGCGGGGCGGTCACCGATGATGCGTGACGACCGTGCAATCCGTACGACGTCACCTCCGAACGCGGTCGGCAGGACGTTCGAGACGAACTGCCCCGCGAGGAACTGATTGAGCAGCGTGCGGAACTCGATGTGGTGTCCGAGCGCAGTGAGTACCTGCGACCACCGGACGGTCTGCAGAGCGAATGCCACGAGCATTGTGAGTGCCGACGCCACCAGCCACAGCGCCACCGTGGTCGACCACTCGGGTACCAACTCCGACACATCGAAGTCGGGAAGCCGCCAGACCAACAGTGCCAACATCGCAGCGCTGCCCACGATGCGCAGCACCAATAACCAACTCCGTCGGCGCGATGGATCAGCGGGGGTGTCGTCCGTTCCGACACGGTCGTTGCTGGGGTTGGCGTTGCTGTCGGTGATCGTTCCATTGTGGTGCCCGAATCGGACCGGGTCAGGTTCTCGACCGGTTTGTCACCGACCCGGTACCGTTCGGCGAGTGAATGAACGATTCGTCGACATCGGCGATGTGGCCCTGGCCGTCATCGAAGCCGGACACGGTGGGACCCCGCTGTTGTTGGTGCACGGCTTCACCGGCTGCAAGGAAGATTTCGTCGACGAGATCGATCGCCTGGCAGTTCTCGGCCATTGGGTGGTTGCCCCAGACCTTCGCGGTCATGGCACGTCATCGGCTCCCACGACAGTTGAGTCGTACAGCCTGGAGTCGTTCGTGTCCGACATGTGGGGTCTCGTCGACGCGATCGGATGGTCTCGCTTCGATCTCCTCGGTCACTCGATGGGCGGCATGATCGTGCAGATGATGATCCTCGAACGACCCGAACGAGTGCATCGTCTCGTCCTCATGGATACTCATCACGGAGCGGTTGGTGGCGTCGACCCCGATCTGGTGGAACTCGGCATCGAGGTGGCGCTGACCCAGGGCTTGGAGGTGATTCAGCAGGTCCTCAAACTCGCTGACGACCCGGAGAAGAGCAAGGCGTATCACCGCACTGTGGCAGAGCGCCCGGGCTATGCGGAATTCTGCGACGCCAAGATGTTGCGATGCTCCCCCCAGATGTACGCGGCGATGCTGCCAGGTCTCATCGGCTGTCCTGATCGACTCACGGAGCTTGAAGGAGTGGACGCCCCGACCCTGGTGCTGGTTGGCGAGTGGGACGAGTCGTTCGTCAAGGCCTCTGGCCGGATCGCCCAAGCAATACCGACGGCTCGCTTGGAGATCATCGCCGAAGCGGGTCACTGCCCACAGTTCGAGGCGCAGGCGCAATGGCGCGTCGCTGTGGACGGCTTCTTCGCCGCGAGTCCCTCATGATCGCCGTGATGAGCCAGGTCTGGGTGCTCGATCTCGAGGAACACCGACAGGGCTATCTCGACGCGTATGTGGCGTTCGGTGAGTTCCATCGGAGCCAGCCGGGGTTCCGTGGCCGTCGCTTGATGGCGGGCATTGCGGACGCTCACCACATGGTGAACCTGCGCTACTTCGATCGAGTCGAGGACTACGAGACCATGATCAAGCGGCCGGGCTACGCAACGCACATCGACGCCATGTCGGCACACATCGACATCACACGCGTGCCGCCCAAGGAGTACGTCGAATTGGTCGTGGCGGACGGCCCCGACGGTGAGGAACTCGATGGGTAACGGTCCGGTCAACTGATGGCCACGATCGTGTGCGTGCACGGCGCGTTCAGAGGCGGATGGTCGTTCGAACGTGTCCGCGCCGTGCTGGTGTCGCAGGGCCATGACGTACGCACCCCGTCACTGACCGGCATGGGAGACCGAGCGCATCTGCATCCCGAACACGTTTCGCTGTCGATGTGGATCGATGACGTGGTGTCACTGCTCACCCTGTCGGATCTTCGCGAGGTGATCCTCGTGGGGCACAGTCAGGGCGGACTGGTCGCCAGCGCTGTCAGTGGTCGCTGTCCGGAGCGACTGCGCGAGCTGGTGTTTCTCGATGCGGTGGAGCCGGCTCATGGCGAGCGCGGTGTGGACCTGATGGGGGGGCCGCCGCCGAGCCTGCCGCCCGCCGCGACATGGATCCCCCCGACGCCGCTGACCGACACGTCCGGGCTCCGACCCGACGACGTGGCCTGGATCAATTGTCGGCTGTGCGCCACGCCATTGGGGCCGTCACTCGATCCCGTCGAGCTGGATCACCCAGATGCGGCATTGATCCCCCGTCGTCGCATGTTCTGCTCGGGAACGCCAGAAATGTATCCCTCGTCGTTCGCTCGACGAGCGCTCGAAGCGCAGGGCGTCGCGATGACGATCGTCGATGAGCCCCATGACGTCGTGATGTCCAACCCCGAGTTGGTCGCATCGTTCATCCTCGGCTGACAGTGACCGACTTCAGCTCGACGGAGGGGAACGACCCGCGAAGTGCGGACGTGAGTTGATCGACCAGCACTCGAGATGAGGCGCCGTCCCTGACCTCGATCCAGACCACGCCGACCGCCCGGCGGTCCGCCGACTGGTTCGCTGGAGTGGTGAGGTCATGCACGGTTCCCGGAGAGACGGCCCCGGCGCAGGAGCCGACGACATCGGACAGGGGGAGGATGTTCTCCACGTGCCAGGTGACATCGGAGGAGGCCACCTTCGCCCCCACCGTCGCATCGAGGAGCGCGGCCGCCGAATCTGACAGCGTGATGGAGCCCGAGGCTGGGGCGCTTCGAACGTCGCCGAAACCGACCGATGGCGGCGACTCCCCGAAACGTTCGGCCTCCCGAGGATCGACCTCCAGGACACACGATGTCAGCGACTCGGGACGTGCGCCTCCCTCCAGTCGGAGGGACACGCCGTCGAGCCGACGGGCGACCAGTTGGCTTCCCATTCCGTCGAACGACAGGTGGCGAGTCCTGTCAGCGAGCTCGCCGAGCTCGTGGTCGAGGTCGGTGTCGGATGTGATGGAGATCTCGATGCGCGCCAACGAGGATTCGACGAGGGTGGATGCGGCGGAAGGCTTCACGTTGGAGTCGTCGCCTGAGCAGGCCGCCAGAAGGATCGACGCCAGAAGGATCGACGCCAGGAGGGTCGGCTTCAGCACTCGCGAGTTCCACCGGGCGGCGCGACCACTCACGAAGTGCATCCCTGTGCTTGGCGCACCCGGCCGAATGCCTCGTCGATTCGAGCCGCCGGGAGTTCGCCGGAGCCCGCTGCCGCATCGAGTCTCGACACGACCGCGTCGAACGCCGTTGACGGGCTGATGATCACCATGTCGGCTCCGGCGATGATGGCTCGCATGGCAGCTTCGGGGAGCTCGAACCGTCCGGCGACCGCCGTCATGGCGCCGAGTTCGTCGGTGATGGCTAGACCGTTGAACTGATCGACGGTACGCAGCATCTGGTAGGTGGCGGGGCTGAGGCTTGCTGGAACGCCGGGTTCGGTCAGGCCGGGAACATCGAGATGGCCGACCATCACGGCGGCCTCGCCCTGATCGAGGATGGTCCGATAGGGAACAAGATCACCGGCCCGCAGGGACCCGATCGGGGGAGTGGTCACGGCGGCATCGTGGCTGTCGCCGCTGGCCCGCCCGTGGCCTGGGTAGTGCTTGAGCGTCGGAAGGACTCCGCCAGCCCGCATGCCAGCAGCGAACGCGCCGGCGTCGTTGGTCACCACGGTCGGATCGGTGGAGAACGAGCGATCGCCGATCGGACCCTTGTCCGGCTCCGAGGACAGGTCGACGACCGGCGCGAAGTTGATGGTGACGCCGAGCCCGCGCAGGGCCACGGATCGAGCGGTGGTGAGCTGGAGAATTTCTGCGGGCGTTGCCGTCGAGCCGAGCCGCCGTGCGGAGACGAGCGGCGGTCCGTTCTTGCCCAAGCGATCGACGCGGCCTCCTTCGTCATCCACCGCAACCAGCGCCGGCGACGCGGCCGTCAGATCGCGGATCACGCCGCTCGTGAGCGCCGGTTGGGCGGCCCCGGTGAACAGCAGCCCACCGGGCGGATCGACCCGAGCGAGCAGTGCGGTCACCGACTCAGCGGGAGCGGAGTTGTACGCCACCATCACGAGTTGGGCCAGTTTGGTGTGGGTGTCGAAACCGCTGGTGGCGACACAGCGGGTCGAAGCCGGCCGCCACGTGGTGGTCGTCGACGTCGTCGTCGCTGGCGCGGTGGAGGCCGTGACGGTCGAGGAGTCGTCGCTGATCAGGGCGACCAGCACCACGCTGAACAGGATCGGTGGGACCGCGACGACCGCGAGTCGATCCCATCGGAGCCGCTGCCACCAGGGTGGCCGTCGCCGCGTGGCGTTCGCCAACGCTCGTCGTGGAGGTGTACCGCTCGGCCGCGGTGCATCGGACATGTGCGAAGTCTGGAGCGGGGAGCCGTGTCTCAGCAACCGTCGACGCACCGGAAGCAATGTCAGACTGTTGAAATCGAACACATGTTGGTGCAACATGTACTCTTCATGACATCTTGACTCATGCAGGGAGGGCACGACGATGAGTGATGCCACGATCGGTCTCCGACTGACCGTCGACGATGAATCCGCTGAACCCGACACCGCCAGAGGTGTTGACGTCCTGGCGCACGTGCCCCATGCGGCATTCGGCAGTGACCTCGCAGAGGCGTTGTCGTCAGCGTTCGGTTCGTCGGCTATGGATGGCGGCAGTTGGGTGCACCGGCGGACCAGGCGAACGCTGTCGGCGCGCCAGCGGGTCGCCGACCTGGATCTGAGGTGGGGCGACGAGCTGCGATGGAGTGTGACGCCTGATCCGGTGGGTGAGTCGCCAGCAGGTGGGGCGCCGACGTGCGGGGCGCCAACGTGTGAAGTGATCGTCACCGACGGACCGAACCGCGGGCAGCGTGCCACCCTGGGAGCGGGCGGGCTCGTGGTCGGCCGGACCATCGGCGGGCTCCAGCTGCCCGAGGATCTCGCCGTCAGCGATCCGCATCTGCGCATTGACATCAGCGGCTTGCTCGAGGAGGTCACAGACGTGAGCGTGCGTGACCTCGATTCGCGCTTTGGGACGTTCGTCGATGACGTTGCGGTGGTGGAGTCGAGTTGGGTGTTCGCCGACAGGATGGGCCCGGCCATCTCGGTGGGCGACTCCGTGCTGCGGGTGATCCGAGGTCGCGGAGGGGTCGTGCTGCGACGGGTGCCGCGAGTTGCCGATCCCGTCGTGGAGCGGCAGGTGACGGCGCCGAGAGCACCGGAACTACCGATGGCGCGCCGGTTCCCCGTGGCAGCCGCGCTGGCGCCCGTGATGATGGGTGGAGCAATGATCGCCATGACCGGCCGGATGCTGGGTTTGGTGATCGTCGCGGTGGGACCGCTCATTGCGCTGTGGTCCTTCGTCGATGATCGTCGAGTTACTCGCCGAACCATCCGGCGGACCACCGCCGAGTTCCGTCACGAGCTCGAACGTCGAGCGCTCGAGGCCGAACGACTGCACGCGTTGTCGGTGGCGCAACGGCACCGGTCGGTTCGCACCATCGACGAGTGTCGCGCCGACGCTGCCGCCTGCGTTCCGACGCTGTGGTCGCGAACGGCTTCGCACTCCGACTTCCTCGAGGTCTCGATCGGGTCCGCGGACCAACCGTCGCTGGTGACGATGACCGTGCCCGACGGAGGCGAGGCCCAACTCCTCGCCGAGTCAGCGACCACGGCGGCCGCCTTCGATGTCGCGCCCGATGTTCCCGTGATCATCGACCTCGATGCCCATCGAATCGTCGGAATCGTCGGCCCGACCGATCGCCGTCGCGAGCTTGCTCGTGCGCTCGTCCTGCAGCTCTCATGCGCCGCTGGCCCGTCGACGCTCCGCTTCGTTGGTCCCGAGACTGCGGAGTGGGAGTGGCTGCACTGGCTTCCCCACGCACGAACACCAGGCGGTCAGCGCTGTCGACGGGTGAGGGTCGTGGACTGCGCCGACCGCACCGATATCAACGAATCTCCGCTGGAGTCGTGCAGCGATCGGCCGGACATCGTGTTGTGGTGTGTCGAGTCACGCGAGCAGCTTCCCGATGACACCTCCGCCATTGTTGAGGTGGACTCTGCTGGCGACCGACCCTCACATGCCACGCTGACCTTGGTCGACACCGGAGCGGTCATTGCGGGACTCACGGCCTGGCGATGCGATCGCTCGGATGCGCGACTGCTCGCCATCAGCCTGAGTCCGCTGATCGATGATCGAGTAGTCGATACTGACGGTGATCTCCCGAGCGTGGTCGATGGTTCCGCCGTGGTCCCCGAGCATCTCGCCACAGCGCTGGCCGACCACTGGTCACGTGACCCGGCGGGTCTGCCCTTTGTGATTGGCATGGATGCACTGGGGCCGCGTCTCGCTGACCTGGCGATCATCGGCCCGCACGGCCTCGTGGCTGGCACCACCGGATCGGGCAAGAGCGCGCTGCTTCGGTCGTGGCTCGCCTCGGCGGCGGTGCTGAACAGTCCCGCTCGGCTCAACATGATTCTCATCGACTACAAGGCCTCGGCGGCCTTCGCCGAGCTGGCGAGCCTTCCCCATGTGGTCGGCGTGGTGACCCACCTCGATCACGGGGAAACGCAGCGGGCCCTGCTGGCGCTCAACGCCGAGTTGGAGCGACGTCAGCGATTGCTGCGCGACGCCGGGGTCGAGGACATCGCCACGTTGTGGGCGCAGCGACCCCAGGTGGAACTTGCCCGGCTCCTGGTCGTGATCGACGAGTTCCGCGCCCTGAAGGACTCGGTGCCGGCCTTCGTGGATGGGGTGGTCGACGTGGCGGCCCGCGGACGCAACGTGGGCATCCATCTCATCATGGCGACGCAGCGACCAGAGGGGGCGATCTCGGCCGACATCCAGGCCAATACCGAGCTCCGGGTGTCGCTACGAGTGTCGTCGGCCAACGATGCGCGTGAGGTACTCGGGACCGCCGACGCGGCGGACATCAGCGCGGCGACACCGGGTCGGTTCATCGCGCGACTCGATGGGGAGCTGGTTCGCCTCCAGGCATGTTTTGTCGACGGGCCCGACGTATGTGTTCGTGAGCGAACCGTCATCGTTACCCCGTTGGGAGGAGCACCGGCGGTCGCGGATTGGGAGGATCCGTCGCCCGAAACTGGCCCGGATGGTGACTGTCCGGTCACCACGACGAGACTCATCGAGGCAGCGACGTCGGTCTGGGCGTCGAGCTCGCGCTCCCCACTCCATCGGCCGTGGCTGGACCCGCTGCCTCACGTGTCCGTCGTGCCGGCAACCCTCGAATGGGACGGCGTGGCTCCGTCGAGCAGCACCGGCGGACGGTCCGACCTCGCGGTGCATCTCGGCGAGGTCGACGATCCCGCCCAGCAGCGGAGAATTCCGTGGGTCGAGGATCTCGCCACCGGAGGGTCGACGATCGTTTATGGCGGACCGGGAGCAGGCGTGACCACGTTGCTGACCGTTTGGATCACCCGTCTGGCATGTCGGCGCTCGCCTTCGGAACTCCATGTGTTCGGTATCGACGCCGGGGGAGGCGATCTCGGGGTCCTCGAGGAGTTGCCGCAGTGCGGAGCAGTCGTTCAACTCGCCGATGTGAGCCGCCTACGGCGGTTGCTGGCGGTGCTCACGAACGAACTCGATCGACGATTCCTCAGCTCCACGGGATCCGAGCCATTCATCGTTCTGACCGTTGACGGGATGGGGGCGCTCCAGGCGGTGCTGGCCGACGAGGACGTCGGCGCGCTCCGGGAGAAGTTCGACCGATTGATTGCGGATGGGCCCCGGGTCGGGATCGTCGGGCTGCTCGGCGCTGACCGAAAAAGCGCGGTGCCCTCGACGATCGCGAACGCTGTGCCCCGCACGCTCGTCATGTCGCTGGCGAACGATGAGGACCTCATCTGGCTCGGGACCCGCCATCTCCGTGGCGTCGACATGGCACCAGGTCGAGTCGGACTTCCCTCGGAACTGATGGCTCATGTCGCTCAGCTCGACGGAATCGCCGGTCGAGATGGCGCACCGCTGTGGCCAGTCGACGGCGATCCGCAGGAGACGATCGGACGGGTCCTCGGCTGTTGCTGGAAACGGAACGGCTGCCCATCCTCCGGTCCCGATCCCGTGCGGCCACTCGCAGAACTCGTGAACACGACGACGTTGTTCGATCTCGTGGATCGCGCCGAGCCGCGCCCCGCTCACCCCGGCACGATGATTCCGATTGGTCTCGACGAGTCGGGTCGTCCGTGCGGTCCGGACTTCGATCGATCGAACACGTTCGTCGTGATCGGACCACCGACCATCGGTAGAACGACCGCGCTTGCGACGCTCGCACAGAGTTTCGACCGTAGCTGGCCGATGTCGGACCGCTATCTGGTAGCTGGCCGACGAACGCGACTCGAGGTCCTCGAGGGTTGGACCGATTCGAGCCGGGGGGATGAGGCGGGACGTTGTCTCGTCGACGGTGTCCTGAGCGATCTTTCCCGCGTGTGTCCTGACGGCGAGCACGGTGGGCTCGTTGGTGTTACGGGTGATCCCACCCAGGCGGGGCGAACTCCGACCTTGGTCGTCGTGGATGACCTCGACGAGATGTTGGACGGGGCGGTCGCCACGTTGCTCGACAAGTTGGTGCGCATCGGACGAGATCGCTCGGTGTGGGTGGCAGCGTCGCTCACGTCGTATCGGGTGTCCGGTTCCTTCCAGCCCATCGTACGGAGCCTCATCGGGGCCCGGCACGCGCTGGTGATGTCACCCGATCCACTCGTCGACGGCGATCCGCTCGGCCTTCGCCTCCCTCGTTGGAGCATCGGTCCCCAGCCACGCGGACGCGGACATCTGGTGTCCACGGCTGGAACGTTGTTGATTCAGGTGGCTGGTCAAGGACACCCGGCGGGCAGGGACTAGGAGAACAGCGATCCGAGCGTGGTGGTCATCCGTGCGAGATGGCGGTCGTTGTGACGAGACCGCTGCGCCAGCTCGGCGCCGAACGACCCCACCTCGGTGGCCACGCTCCCACCCAGATCGGTGCTCGTGGTGGTCGTGGTGAACAGATCGACCGTGACGGACTTGGTGGACATCAAGCTGATCAGCAGCGGCGCCATGGCGCCCGCTGTCTGCGGAACCGACAGCATCGCGTCAGCGACGTCGTTGGCGGCAGATCCCGCGACGAACGTCTCGGCCAGATGGATCGTGAGGCGCACCCCACAACCGCTGCTGAACGCAGCAATCACGTCGTGGGAGGCCGCCACGCTCGGGAACTGCTGCGCGAACGCATCGAAGCTTGCTTGGCCATCGAGCTCCAGGGCCAGATCGAAGGTGGCCGAGCTGGCGTCACCAGGGTCACCGACCAGCTTCAGGTCGCACTCGATCACTCCTCCGGAGGCCAGGGCGCCAACTCCGTTGGATGCACCCGCGGACACATCGATTCGCGCCTCGATCCGTTGCACTTGGTGGTCCGCGCCCGAGTCGTAACCGTTGTTGACGGTTGCGGTGACGGCGGCGCCAGCAAAACCGAGTCCAGCGCTGACGGTCGCCGCGCCGCTGAATGCCACACGGACGGCATGAGTATCGCTGGCGGGGGACCCCTTGTAGATCTCGGTGACGAGCGCCGTCAACGCGCTTCCCGTCGTCCCGCCATGATTCACGACCTTGAGGGTTGCAAGGCTCGGGTTGCTGAGTTCGTTCTGGACCAGTCGGAGAAAGACGTCTGCCTCGGCTCTGGACGCGAACATCAGAACCACGGACCGATCGTGGCCGGCGAACACTCCGATGTCGCCCCCCTCCTGGACCGAGGACCCTTCGCCGACCTCCCCACCGATCAGTTGTTGATCGCGGAACTCGACCTCGACAACACCGTTCGGGAACTCGGTGACCTCGAACGATCCGTCGAATTCGATGGTGCCGAAGGCGCTCAGCTCGCCGTGCAGCCACGACTCGGCAACTTCGAGCGGTGCTCCCCGTGGCACCGGGATTGGCCCCGATGGCGTGTAGTCGGCAAGCGGGCGATGAAGCTGAAAGTCGATCGACGCCCAAGCGAGCTCGCAGCCGTCCACGAACGATGCGATCTCGTCCGCCAACGCGTTCCACCCCGTCTCGATGACGACGGCCAACGTCGCCGCGATGTCGACAACGTCGTCGAAGACTTCTTCGCCGAACGACAACAGATCATTGATTCGGTCAACGCCGAAACCGACGGCTCCGCTCATCAGCCCGTCGCCGCGGCGGAGCTGCACATCGAGCTCTTCCTCGAGCTCGCCCGCCATGTCGGCGACTGTCGTCGACAACGAGTTCGTCGGAAGGACATCAGGAGGACCGACAAGTGGCGGCACCGTCATCAACAGCGTCGGGAACAGTGGCGGGCTGTGAGACCAGGCGGCGGTTGGTGCGACGTTGACGGCCCGCACCATGAGCTGTCGCGCCGTCCCGCCAAAGGCGAACGTGGACTCGAGGTCGCCCAGTGCAGCGACGAGGAGTGCCCGTCGCCGGAGGTCATCAGACCGTGCGGCCAACGTCGTGGCCCTCACGCCGAGTTGCGTTAGACACCACTCCAGTCGTTGAAGTGGCTGATCGCGGAGAACGGTCATGTCGTCGAGGTCGAGTCGAGCTGACGCCGAAGCGGCTCGGAGCAGTGCATTGCCGATGAGGATGGCGGCGCTCACGGTGTCATGGCGCACAGCCAGCTCATCGAGTGCCACTGGATCGAGTTCGATCTTCACGGATCACCCCGTCGCATCGTCGTGATCACAACGCTTGGCCGAGCGCTCGCAGTTGGCGTTCGATCTGCTCCCAGTCATCGGAGCCGGTTGGCGGGAGTTCGCCGATCATGGCGGCGTCGGGGCCCGGGTTGCCGATGATCGGAGGGTGTCCAGCGATCCAGGCCCGAACTCGGCGTTCGATCGATGCCAGCTCGGCGGCGCGGTGCTCGATGAAGGCGGCGTGGGCGGTCAGGTCTCGTTCGATACCGACGAGGAGTTGAACGATGGAGTCGACGACCACGCGGTCGTGTTGTGTGGCGGTCCGGCAGCGGTCGGCAGCGGGGCCCTCCCAACGGGCCGAGGCGATACATGCGAGGAGTCGAGCATGGCCATCGACGGCACCCGCCGCCACCGACCGACACACGGCGGCGAGTTGTCGGAGCTCCTCTGGGCTGGAGGCTCCCGATCGTGGGCTGGGCGATGACATGTGAAGTTCCTCGCAGCGTCCCGGGGGAGGAATCGGGGGGCGACGACCTCCCCCGGGACGGCGACAATGAGCGTCAGCCCGCCGCTGCGCTCATGGCCTGGAGACGCTGGGTCAGCTCGGTGGACGCATCGGTCAACGCGTCCATCAGTTGCTGCAGTACCGGTGAGAACTGTGTGTCCCACGCGTCGTTGAATCGTCGGGCCGCCGGACCCGCGTAGCCCGATCCGATGATGCCGTGCACATCGTTCGTCAGGTTGGTTCGCAGGGTCTGGACCGCTCCTGCCTCACTCACGAACTTGGCCGCCAACGATTCCATCTGCGTCGGATCTGCGCCGTAGTACTCCGCCATCTCGTTCTCCCGGTGTTCAGGGGACCATGTGTCCCGTCGCAACAGAGAATACATGAAACAACATGAAAAGCAATGAAAAAGATTGAGAGCGCGCAAGAACCCTCCGACCAATGGGAGGGCGCGTCGAAGCAGGGCCGAGCGGGGGGGAGTTAGCGGGTCTTCTCCATGAAGCGCTCGATCTCGACGACCACCCGAGTCACTTTGCCAGCAGCGACCAGTCCGCGCTCGTCCTTGGCCGAGATCGTGAACATCAGCTTGCGACCCTCGACCTTGTCGAGGTGCGCCTCGGCCGTGACGGTTCCGCCCACGGCCGTCGGAGACACATGCTCGATCTGCACCCGAACGCCGACCGTCGAGCAGCCCTCCTCGAGGGAGCCGTTGATGGCGTTCATGGTGGCTTCTTCACACAGCGCCAGCAGTCGCGGCGTCGCCAGAACGGGGACCGCCCCCGAACGCAACGCAATGGCCGTGTCGTCGTCGCCGACTTCCAGTGTGACCTTTGCCGTGAGGCCGGGAACCAATCGCATCGACGTTACGATACGGGTGCGTCAGCCAATGGGCCAACGCTGAGTCGTGGTGTCACCTGATACCTGTCGGCAGAAGTGCCGGCGAGATGAGTTCTGTGAAGGAAACCGACGTGATCGAAACTGACGTACTGGAACGGGTACTCGCTGCCGGTCTCTCCACCGGCGCCGACTTCGCCGAGGTCTTCGCCGAGGATCGGCGCTCCACAGGAGCGGTACTCGACGACGGCAAGGTCGAGGAGCTCACGTCCGGTCGCGATCGTGGTGCCGGCATCCGCGTCGTCGTCGGCGAGGCCGTCGGGTTTGCCCACACGGCCGATCTCTCCGAACGGGCGTTGATCGAGACTGCCAAGATCGCGGCGGCGGCCGCCCGTGGCGCGGCCGGAACCGATCGGACCATCGCTCTGGGGTCACCGACAGGTCGAACGACTCCGTCGGTGGACATCCTTCCCGAGGACATCGGCAAAGCCCGCAAGGTCGAACTGCTGGTCGCGGCCAATGAAGTGGCGCGTCACCATCACAGCGCCATCACCCAAGTCACCGCCCGATACAACGACAATCGTCGCCGCATCCTGGTGGCGAATACCGACGGCGTGTTCGGCATCGACGATCAGATCAAAACGATGTTCTCGGTCGGATGTGTGGCCTCGGGAGACACGGGCATGCAGACCGGACGCGAGTCGATTGGCCACACCATCGGCTTCGAGTTGTTCGATCGCTACGCCGTCGAGGAGCTTGCCGAGCGTGCAGCTCAACGAGCCATCACCAAGTTGGCCGCTCGTCCCGCGCCATCTGGTCAGATGACCGTGGTGATCGGCTCGGGCGGTGGTGGTGTCATGTTTCACGAAGCCTGCGGTCACGGGCTCGAGGCGGACCTGGTGAAAAAGGGTGCGTCGGTGTTCGCCGGTCGTGTCGGTGAGTTGGTGGCCTCGCCTCTGATCACGCTCGTTGATGACGCGACGATGGGCGGCGAGTGGGGCCAGTTCGCCATCGACGACGAAGGCCACGTCGCCACCCGCAACGTGCTGATAAAGGACGGGGTCCTGGTCGACTACATGTGGGATGGACTTCGTGCTCGTGCTGCCGGTCGCTCCAGCTCCGGCAACGGGCGGCGTCAGAGCTACGCGCACCTGCCGATGGTCCGCATGACCAATACGTACCTGATGGGTGGCACATCGACGCCCGACGAGATCATCGCCGATACGGCCGAGGGTGTGTACATCTCCCATCTCGGAGGCGGGCAGGTCAACACTGCGACCGGGGACTTCGTGTTCGGGATGACCGAGGCGTACCTCATCGAGGACGGCAAGATCACCGAGCCGCTGCGTGAGGGCAACCTGATCGGCAACGGGCCCGCTGTCCTCCAGAACATCGATGCCGTGGCCAACGACTTCGCCATGGGCCCCCCGGGAACGTGTGGCAAAGACGGCCAGGGTGTGCCGGTCGGCGACGGCGTCCCGACCCTTCGGGTCCACGGCCTCACCATCGGCGGGACCGCTACCTGATCGTCGACAAGGACCCGCGGGTTGCGGTGGTTCCGGGCAGTTCGGGTTGGTTGCGTCAGGCCCGGTTGGGCGGTGGTAACTGGTCTGGTTCCTGGCTGGCCCGAGCTGCTGGGTTGGGTGTTCCGTGGCGTTGGGATGTGATGGTGCG
>Ga0105047_10004684_pt1 | contig 23730 bp, 24 predicted proteins | sample MAT04_FD_78384 | JGI IMG/M metagenome (GOLD analysis project Ga0105047, IMG submission 78384) | Freshwater microbial communities from Lake Fryxell liftoff mats and glacier meltwater in Antarctica - MAT-04 (megahit assembly) | ecosystem: Environmental > Aquatic > Freshwater > Ice > Liftoff... | reverse complement strand
GCCGGCGACCGGGTCGAATATCTGGTCGGCACCATGATCGAACTACCGCGCGCCGCCCTTCGCGCCGCCGACCTGGCCGAACACGCCGAGTTCTTCAGCTTCGGCACCAACGACCTGACCCAGACCACCTTCGGCATCTCCAGAGACGACTCCAGCCGCTTCCTGCAGGCCTATCTGGACAAGGGCATCTTCGAGTCCGACCCGTTCGTCCGGCTCGATCAGGAGGGGGTCGGCGACCTGATCCGTATCGCCGCCGAACGCGGCAAGGCGCGGCGGCCCGATATCAAGATGGGCATCTGCGGCGAGCATGGCGGCGATCCGTCCTCGATCGCCTTCTGCGAGGACGTCGGCCTGACCTACGTCAGCTGCTCGCCCTACCGGGTGCCGATCGCCCGGCTGGCGGCGGCCCAGGCGGCGCTGCACGCCCGCGCGGGGACGGAACGCGAAAAGGACCGCTGACCGACCGCCGTTAGCGTCGCCATAAAGGTGCCCGACTTGATGTAACGCAGTCTGTGCCACGCGTCACACAGTCGTCACCTCGTATCGAAACGCCTATGGAACGGAGATTGCGCCGACCCATTTGTATCCTCGCTGGATGGGGCTGGCAGCCGATGGTTGCCACATCTGTAGGATACAAAAAATGCGTAACGTTCTTCTCGCCACCGCCGCTCTGACTCTTCTCGCCGCGCCCGCCATGGCCCAGAGCATCTCTTCTCCGCAAGTAACCGGCTCAATTGGCTACACCGTCCTGGACGGCGACGACGCCGACCTGGGTGCCATCACCGGCCGCCTGAATGCCAGGGTCAACCGCTACGTTGGCGTCGAGGGTGAAGCCTCGTTCGGCGTCAAGGATGACGACATCACGGTCGGCGGCGTGAACGGCAAGCTGTCCAATGAATACGATGCCGCCGCCTATGTCGTCGGCACTCTGCCGATCAGCCCGAACCTCGAACTGTTCGGTCGCGTCGGCTACGGCACGACCCAGATCAAGGCCGACGTCGCGGGCTTCACCGCCACCGAAGACGGCGAAAGCGTCAACTACGGCGCCGGTGCCAACTACTTCTTCGACGGCCGCAACGGCGTCCGCGCCGACTGGACCCGCCGCGACTTCACCGACGACAACGGCGGCGAACTTGACACCTACGGCCTCAGCTATGTCCGCCGCTTCTAACGGCTGACGGCTTCCGAAATGACGAAGGCGCGCATCCCTGCGGATGCGCGCCTTTTCGTTGGGCCAGGCCGGCTCGGTTCAGGCGACGCCGGGTTGCAGCGCCCAGCGCATCGAGCCTTCGCCGAACGGCTGGAAGAACAGGTCGCGATATTTCTGGAATACCTCGACAATCCTGTTGGCGAGGTCCTGGGCCACAGTCTCGCCGCGCTGGCGTTTCATCGCTGCCACGCACTGGACCACATCGCGCTGGTGGGCCGAACCGCCCATGCGTTTGAGCACGGCGGCTATGTCCTGAGCGAGCGGGTCCACCTGGACCGCCCAAGGATCGGTGTTCTGAGTCATGCGGGACGCCCCCTTGTTCTCGACACAAGCGAACCGGTCGCAAAATCTTGCGGGAGATGCAAGCGTGACCGCGAATTCGTGATCGACCCGAGCGCGGGAGCCGTCGCCGCCGCACCGCGTTTGTGAGGTATGATCCTGAACCGTATCGCCCCGTTCGCGCTTCTTGCTCTCGCCGCCTGCGGCCAGTCCGGGATCAATCCGCCGACGGATCCTGCGGCAGCCATAGACACGCCCGAGGCCGAGGCACCGCCCCCAACCCCACCGCCGGGCGTCGGGTCGATCATGCCGGGCTCTGGCCCCCAGACGTTCATTGGCCGGTGGGCAGCCAACCGCGCCTGGTGCGTGAATCCAGACGGGGCGCACCAGCCGATCGCGATCAGCACCACCCGTTTCGAGGGCTATGAGAACAGCTGCGGCATCATGGCGGTCAGCCAGGTGGCTGACGGATATGAAGTTTCTCTGGCCTGCGCCGCCGAAGGCCAGACCTCCAGTGAGCGGGTTCGGATGAACGTCCAGGGCGACGACATGCGGTTGACCTGGCTGAACCGCAACAGCGCGGTCGTCAGTCTCGCGCGCTGCCCGACGCCGGCCCCGCTGAAGCCGGCTAGTTGAACAGGAAGTTCATCACGTCGCCGTCCTTGACGACATAGGCCTTGCCCTCGGCGCGCAACTTGCCGGCCTCGCGAGCTTTCGCCTCGCCCTTGAGAGCCACGAAGTCGTCGAAGGCGATGGTCTCGGCGCGGATGAAGCCCTTCTCAAAATCGGTGTGGATAACCCCGGCCGCCTGCGGGGCGGTGGTCCCGATCGGAATGGTCCAAGCCCGCGCTTCCTTGGGGCCGACGGTGAAATACGACTGCAGGCCCAGCAGGGCGTAGGCCTCGCGAATCAGGCGGTTCAGGCCCGGCTCGGCCAGACCGAGGCTCTCGAGGAACTCGGCCTGCTCGGCGGCGTCCAGCACGGCCAGTTCGGAATCGATCTTGGCCGAAATGACCACGGCCTTGGCGTTGTCGGCGGCGGCACGCGTGGCGACCAGATCAGACAGCTCATTGCCCTTATCGGCTGAGTCCTCGTCGACGTTGGAGACGTAGAGGGCGGGCAAGGAGGTCAGCAGTTGCAGCATGTGCCAGGCCTTCTCGTCCTCCTTTTCGACCTTCACCACGCGCGCGGGATTGCCGGCGCGGAGCGGCGTCAGGGCCATGTTGATCAGGCGCAGGGTCTGCTGCGCATCCTTGTCTCCGCCCTTGGCCTTTTTCTCGACGTTGACGACGCGCTTCTCGAGGCTTTCGAGGTCGGCCAGCATCAGTTCGGTCTCGATGATCTCGAGGTCGCTGATCGGGTCGATGCGGTTTTCGACGTGGGTGATGTCGTCGTCGACGAAACAGCGAGACACGAAGGCCACGGCGTCGCAGTCGCGGATATTGGCCAGGAACTGATTGCCCAGGCCCTCGCCCTTTGACGCGCCGCGCACCAGGCCGGCGATATCGACGAAGGTGATGCGCGAGGGGATGATCTCCTTCGATCCCGCGATGGCGGCCAAGGCCTCGAGCCGTGGCTCGGGCACGGCCACGTCGCCGGTGTTCGGCTCGATGGTGCAGAACGGATAGTTAGCCGCCTGCGCTGCCGCCGTCTTCGTCAGGGCGTTGAACAGGGTGGACTTGCCGACGTTGGGCAGGCCGACGATCGCGACTTTAAGGGCCATGGTCTGGGGGCGGTTCCTGAAGCCTTATCAGCGGGTGGACGCAGGGTCCGATCCGGGAAAGGCGGCAAAGCAAAGGGTTGAGGGCGAGCCTTTAGCGGGTCGCGGTCCGTTTGTCAGGCTCGGGCGTCGCGGACGCCTCAGTGGGCGGCTGCCCGATCGTATTCCGAGGCGGCGGGCTGGGCGACTGTCGCCGTCACCTCGACCGGGGCGGCCGTGGCGAAAGTCAGTTTCAGCGTGACCGTGTCACCCACAGCCAGTGGTTCCTTGACGCCCAGCAGCATCAGGTGGTTGCCGCCCGGAGCCAGAGCCGTGGCCTGTCCTGCGGCCAGTGGCAAGCCGTCCCGCATCTGCTGCATCATCATCATATTGCTCTCCATGCGGCTCTCATGGATCTGGACGATGTTGGCGTCGGGGCTTTCGACCGAGACCAACCGGTCCGTGCCGCTGGCCGTCAGGGTCAGGTAACAGCCGGTCGTCTGCCGACCCTTGGGCGTCGGCCGGCACAGGGCGTCGGCGACCTGAACCGTCGGCGAGCCGGGCGCGGGTGCCCGGTCGCCGGAGTTGCAGGCGGCGAGCGTCATCAGGGCAGCGGCGGATACGAGGGCGCGATTCATGGCTGGTTCCTTCAGGGCTGGGCGCGGTCTATCCCCGCAGGCGGGCGCGGGCAATGCGACGAACTAATCCTCGCCTCGGGCCGCGTTCTGTGCCGCCTGGCGAGGGCTGAATTTCGGCGCAGGAGCGAGCCGCATGACCTCGGCCTGGTAGCGGTCGTCGTCGCCAGCCAAGGCGAATGGCAGGGCTTTGGCGACCGCGTCCAGCATCGGTTCGAGCCAGGTCCGGTCCGCCTTGTGGAAGTCGCTCAGCACATGACCGTGCACCAGTTGCGGCGCACCGGGGTGGCCGACGCCCATGCGTGCGCGACGAAAGTCCGCGCCCAGGTGGCTGATCAACGAACGGACTCCGTTCTGGCCTGCCGCACCGCCACCTGTCTTCATGCGGAACCGGCCCGGCGAAAGGTCGATTTCGTCATGGAACACGATCACGTCCGCCGGCTGGATCTTGTAAAAACGCGCGGCCTCGCCGACCGCTCGACCACTGTCGTTCATGAAAGTCTGCGGCTTCATCAGCAGCACCTTCACCGGGCCGGCTGCGATCTCGACCTCGCCCTCGCGGATCACCGACTGGAATTTGGCGCGTTCGGGCCCGAATCGCCAGCGCGAGGCGATCTCGTCGGCGGCCATGAAGCCGATGTTGTGGCGGTTGCCCTGGTATTTGGAGCCCGGATTGCCCAGGCCTGCAATGATGATCATGGCGCTAGGTCCGGATAAGGAAACGGCCCCGTCCGTTTCCGGATGGGGCCGTTCCAGTAGCAGGTTGTCGATAGGCGATCAGCCCTCCGCGGTGTCTTCCGCGGCGGCTTCGCCCTGTTCGGTGGTTTCGACCTCGGCGGCCTCGACCTCGACTTCAGCGGCGATTTCAGCGTCGTGGGCCTCGTCGGCGGCGGCCGAGATGGCGGCCGAAGATGTCTTGATCGAGGCGATCACGAAGTCGCGGTCGGTGATGGTCGGCTCGACGTCTTTCGTGCCCTTCAGGTCGGACCAGCGAATGGTGTCGCCCATCTTGTGGCCGGCCAGGTCGACGGTCAGGTCTTCCGGGATGTGGTCCGCGCGGACCTTGACCTCGACCGAGTGACGGACGATTTCCAGCGAACCGCCCTGACGGAAGGCTTCGCACTGATCCTGGTTGATGAAGTGCACCGCGATCTCGATCTTGATCGTCTGCTTTTCATTGACCCGCATCAGGTCGAAATGCAGTGGACGGTCGCTGACCGGGTCGAACTGAACCGCGCGCGCGATGACCGGCTGCGATTCCGTGCCGTACTTCAGGGTTACGAGGTGGCCCAGCAGCTTGCCGGTGTAGAGCGACTTGCGGAAGTCCTTCTCGTTGACCGAGATGGCCACGGGTTCCTTGTCGCCGCCGTACAGTACGCCCGGGACCATGCCCGCACGACGCGCGGCGCGTGCGCCACCGGTGCCGACGCCATTACGGACGTCCACGTTCAGAATGATCTCGGCCATCGCCTCGCCTCAACAACACAATCGCCGCGCTGACCAGTCAGCCCTCGCGGCGGGGTCTAGGGACCCTGAATTCAAGAGCGCGGGTCATTACACGCAAGCGTCCCAGGACGCAACAGCCTGACGCCTCGCTGGTCGACGGCTCAGCGACTGTTGTTCAACGCCGCTGTCGCCGAGACGGACGCGGCCGCCGCTTCTGCGGCTACGGGAGTCTGGACGGCGACCGCGTCGGGCGCGCCGCCCGCCACGGCGGTCTGGGGCACGTCAACGGGCGCAGGAGTGATGTTCTCGGCCGTGCAGGTCGCCAGGTCGCGGGCGACGTGGCGGCCGACGCAGAACATATCCTCATAGCTGGGCCGCGAGGCGGCCAGACACTGGAACAGCATCAGCTTGGACATGTTGAGACAGAATTCGCTGTTCTGCTCGACGGCCAGGGCCTCGGTATTGGCACGGGCGTCCTCTCCGCCGGCACCGAGGGCGGCGAGGGCGGCGATGGCCAACGAGCGCACCACGGCTGGTGTGTAGGGCGGTCCCGAGCGGGCCGAACCCAGGCCCAGTCCCGAACCGCTATTGGCGGCGGCGAACAGGCGGGCCGATTCGTCGGCCGACGGCAGCATCTGCACCGCCGACAAGGCCTTGGCGCCTTCCAGACGGGTGACGCGGTCGGCGATATGTACCGTGGCCCAGCGGCGGCGCGGGTCATTGCGCTCCTGGATCGTATAGGCGTCGCCCTCGACGGCGTCGGCGATGACCAGCATGGCCGCCGAGTCGCGACCGATGGTGTCGACGATCAGGCCGGCGGCAGCATCCGCGCCCGGGAAGGTCGCGGCGGTCGCTGGATCGGCGAGGATGCGGGCGATCATCTGCTGGCGCGTGGCGGGGTCGGCGGCGAAGGTACGAACGCCCTGTACGAACTCGGGCGATTGCAGCGCCAGGATCGAGCCGTAGGCGATCATGCCGCGCGACAGCTGCGCCGGCTCGTAGGAGGCCCCCTTGCGGATCGCGGCCTGGATGGACTCTGCGCTGGTGAAACCGGCGCGGATGGTGGCGGCCTCTCGCATGAAGGCGACATAGATCGAAGCGGCCTGGGCCACGCCTTCGTTCAGGCTGACGGCGGGAGGGGGTGCGGGCGGTGGCGGTGGTGCTGGAGCGAGTGCCGGCTCGGGTGTGGCGCAACTGGCCAGTACAACAGCGGCGACGGCGGCGGCGAGCGAAAGGCCGCGACGCGGATAGGCCATGAACATGCGAAATTCCCCAGGACACGCACGGCACCTTCGCGGGGCACCGAAACTCCAGAAGCCCTTATAACGCGCCGCGAATCTTTTGCCGATCACTAATCCGCCAGCGAGATCGACGCGGTCCGTCGCCTTGTCAGTTGCGGGGCGTGTTTTGCGGAATCAGTGGGCCGGTCCCGATGTTCAACTGCCTGGTCGAGGAGACCGGCGTGCGCCGGGGCGGGTCGAACGGGGCCGTGACAATGGCCGGCAGAGCGGGGCCGGTCAGAACAGGGTCGGACACCGAGACGGTTGCGGCGGGGAGGGCGGCAGCGCGCGTGCAGGTGGCCAGGTCGCGCACGATATGGCGACCCACGCAGAACATGTCTTCGTAACTCGGTCTCGACGCCGCCAGGCACTGGTACAGGTTCAGCTTAGACTCGTTCAGACAGTTCTGGCTGGTCGGTTCGACCTGCAGGGCGACCGTATTGGCGCGTGCATCCTCGCCGCCCGCGCCCAAGGCGGCGAGTGCCGCCAGCGCCAGGGCGTGGGTCACCACCGGCGGATAGGGAGCCTGCCGGCGGCGACCGGCGGGCACGCCCAGTCCCGCGCCGCTGACGGCGGCCGCGAACAGGCGCGCTGACTCATCGGGTGACGGCGTCACGGGTTGCCCCGACAGGGCCTTGGCACCCGCCAGTCGGGCCTCGCGATTGATAATGTGGGCTATGGCCCAGGATCGGCGGCCGTCGGCCTGGATGGCGTAGGCGTCGTTCTCCACCGAATTGGCCGCCACGCTCAGGGCGTCGATGTCGACATCCAGAGCGGCCATAATCAGGCCCGCCGCCATGTCCGCCCCGGGGAGGTAGGAGGCGGTGCGCGGGTCGGCGATGATGTCGGCGACCATTTTTTGCCGGAACGCCGGATTGACGCCGTACTGGTTCACGCCAGCGACGAATTCGGGCGACTGAAGCGCGACGATGGAGGCATAGGCGACCAGGCCCCGGGAAATCTGGCCGGGATCATAGGCCGAGCCCTTGCGCAAGGCGGCCTGGATCGCCTCGGGACTTTCGAAGCCGCCGCGGATGGTGGCGATGTCACGCGCGAAAGCCAGATAGACCGCGGCGTCCTGCGCGACGCCCTCATTCAGGCTGATCGCGGGCGGGGTGCGGGCGGCCAGGGCAGCGGCCTCGGCAGCGACGCGCGCGGCTTCCGCTTCGGCTTCGGGCTGGCCCGAGGCGCAGCCCGCCAGAACCGCCGCCACACACAGGGCGGCCAGCGAAGGTCCGCGGCGCATGATTGCCGAATGCATGAAATCTCCTCGAAATGACTGTCGAGGAGCAGAGAACGCACGATCGGCCATTTTGAGGCGGTCCGAACGAACGTCCGTGGTCAGTCGAACAGTTTGGAGACCGATTCCTCGTTGGCGATTCGCCTGATGGCCTCTCCGATCAGCGGCGCGACCGAAACCGTGCGGATCTTGCCGCAAGTCGCGACTTCGTGCGGTTGTTCAATGGAATCGGTGATGACCAATTCCTTCAGAGGGCCGTCGGTCACGCGTTGGACGGCAGGTCCCGACAGCACGCCGTGGCTGATATAGGCGGAAACCTCCGTGGCCCCGTTGTCCATCAGGGCCTGGGCGGCGTTCACCAGAGTGCCGCCGGAATCGACGATGTCGTCGAACAGGATGCAGCGCCGGCCTTCAACATCGCCGATGATGTTCATGACCTCGCTGTCGCCGGCGCGCGAGCGGCGCTTGTCGACGATGGCCAGATCGGCGTTGAGCCTTGACGCCAGCGACCGCGCCCGGACGACGCCGCCGACGTCGGGCGACACGATCATCAGGTCGTCGCCAACCGGATAGTGGTCCTTGATGTCCTGGGCCAGCACCGGCGTGGCGACCAGGTTGTCGGTCGGAATATCAAAGAAGCCCTGAATCTGTCCGGCATGCAGATCCATCGTCAGAACGCGGTGCGCCCCCGCGCGCGTTATCATATTGGCCACCAGCTTGGCCGAGATCGGTGTCCGGCCACCGGTCTTCCGGTCCTGCCGCGCATAGCCGAAATAGGGCATGACCGCCGTGATCCGCTTGGCAGACGCCCTGACCAGGGCGTCCGTCATGATCAGCAGTTCCATCAGGTTGTCATTCGCCGGATAGCTGGTCGACTGAAGGACGAAGACGTCCTCGCCGCGGACATTTTCCTCGATGACCGCGAAGACCTCGTTGTCGGCAAACCGCTTCACCTGGGCCTTGGTCAGGGGCATGTCGAGGTGGGCCGCGATGGCCTGGGACAGGGTCCGGTTGGAGTTGCCAGAGAGCAGCTTCATGTCCGGTCATCCTTTCGCCGTCATCGCCGGGCTGAGAATGCCGCCGTGGCGCTGGCGCGCTACATACCAGCGGACGGCTTCGCCACAAGGCGTGGCGTATGTTTTTAAGGCTGTGGTCGCGCATTGGCGCGGGCAAGTTCGCTGGTGTAGAGATCGCGTCTCGTTTTCGGAGGCGCCGACGGGTTCGCGCCCGCCGGCTTGCATTTTGAGGTCGTCCTTGCCTGTTTTCAAGTTCCGCGCCGGCCTGATCCTGGTCACCGTGGCTGTTTCGGCCCTGACGATCTCGGCCTGTAGCGGCCGCTCCGATCGTCCCCGTCTGGCCTATGAGGAGCGCCCGGTCGAGGCGCTGTACAACACGGGTTACGAGCGCATGCAGAGCAAGCGTTGGGCCGACGCCATCGACTATTTCCAGGAGGTCGAGCGTCAGCATCCGTATTCGGAATGGTCGCGCCGCGCGATTCTGATGCAGATCTACGCCTATTACCAGAACAACAATTATGCCGAGGCCATCTCTGCCTCGGACCGATTCATCCAGCTGTTCCCCGGCAATCCGAGCGCGCCGTACGCCTTCTATATGAAGGCCTTGTGCAATTTCGAACAGATCACCGACGTGGGCCGCGACCAGGGCTATGCCCAGGCGGCGCTGGACGGGCTGAAGGATGTTCAGCGCCGATATCCCGGCACCTCCTACGCCATCGACGCCACGGTCAAGATCGACATGGTCAACGACCAGCTGGCGGGCAAGGAAATGGCCATCGGCCGTTATTATCAGCGCGCCGGCCAGCCGCTGGCGGCGATCAACCGCTACAAGTCGGTCATCGACAACGAATCCTTCCAGCGTACCTCGCACACGCCAGAGGCGCTGTATCGTCTGGTCGAGGTCAATCTGATGCTGGGCCTCAAGGAAGAGGCGACCCGCAACGGTGCTGTTCTTGGCTTCAACTATCCGGGCAGCCCCTGGTACGCCGAGGCCTTCGCCCTGCTGACCGAAGACGGCCGCCAGCCCGACCTCGCCCCGACCGGTCAGCGGGAAAGCTGGCTGCGACGGATCATCCCGGGCTGACGTTTCTGATATGTTCCGCTACCTTCGGGCTTTACCCGGGGCGCGAATGGTCAGCATCCTCCGGCGTCGCCCGAGAGATAGATTCGCTTTGCCTCATCCTGATCCCCGCGCCTTCGGTCCTGTGAACCTCGACGGAGTGGGCCCATGCTGACGGCCCTTTCCATCCGCGACATCGTGCTGGTGGACGCGCTTGACCTCGAGCTCGAGGGTGGCCTGACCGTGCTGACCGGCGAGACCGGGGCCGGCAAGTCGATCATTCTCGACGCCCTGGGTCTGGCGCTGGGTGCCCGGGCGGATGCGGGCCTGGTGCGCGCCGGAGCCAAACAGGCCTCGGCCACCGCCGTCTTCGCCGCCCCCGACGACCCCGCCCTGATCGAAATGATCGCCGAGCGCGGCTTCGACGTCGCGCCGGGCGAAGATCTGATCCTGCGCCGGACCCTGGCCGCCGACGGCCGCAGTCGCGCCTTCGTCAACGACCAACCCGCCGGCGTCGCCGCCCTGCGCGAAATCGGCCAGGCCCTGGTCGAGGTGCATGGCCAGCACGAAACCGTCGGCCTGCTGGATTGGAAGACCCACCGCGCCCTGTTGGACAATTACGGGGGACTGCAGCCCCAACTGCGTGGCGTAGCCGGCACCGCCGAACGGCTGAAGGCCGCCGACCGAATCGTCGCCGAGCTCAAGGCCGCCGCCGCCGACTCAGTCTCGCGCGGCGAGGAACTGACGCAGAACCTCGCCGATCTCGACGCACTGGACCCTCGCGCCGATGAGGAGACCGAACTGGCCGGCGAGCGGGCGATCCTCGGCGCGGCGGAAAAGGCCATCGGAGACCTGGCCGATGCCCGGACCCAGCTGGGCGGCGACAAACTGGCCCAGAAACTGTCGGCGGCCCTGCGCGCCGTAGAGCACGCGCGCCAGCGGGCCGGGCAGGCGGGAACCGACCCCGAACATCCCCTGCTGCAGAAGCTGTCCGCTGCCGCCGAGGCCATCGACCGGACGCTGGTCGAGGCCGAGGAGGCCATCGCCTGCGTCGACGCCGCCGCCAACGCCTTCGACTTCGAGCCGGGCCGGCTGGACAAGGCCGAAGAGCGACTGTTCGCCCTGCGCGCCGCCGCCCGCAAGCTGAACACCTCGGTCGATAGCCTGCCGATCTTGCGTATTCGCTTCCGCGACCAGTTGCGTCTGATCGAGGACGGGGCCGAGGCCATCACCGCCGCCGAACGCGCCGCCTCGGCCGCGCGCGAAGCCTATGACATCTCCGCCATGCTGCTGACCTCGGCGCGAGAGGCCGCCGCCGATCGCCTGACCGCCGCTGTGATGGAAGAGCTGGCCCCTCTAAAGCTGGACCGCGCCCGCTTCCGCGTCGCGTTCGAGCCGGTGGCGGAGGGGCGTCGTGGACCGCTGGGCGTCGAGACGACCCGCTTCGAGATCGCCACCAACGCCGGAACCGCCTTCGGTCCGCTGGACGCCATCGCGTCAGGGGGCGAACTGGCCCGGTTCTCCCTGGCCATGAAGGCCGCTCTGGCCGGGCGCGAAGACCAGCGCCAGCCGGTGATGATTTTCGACGAGGTCGATCAGGGCGTCGGCGGCGCTGTGGCCTCGGCCGTCGGCGCGCGGCTTGAACGGCTGTCCCATGGCGCCCAGGTCCTGGTCGTGACCCACAGCCCCCAGGTCGCCGCGCGCGGCCACGCCCACTGGAAAGTGCGCAAATCAGACTCCGGCGGCCTGACCACCACCACGGTTGACACGCTTGACGACGACGCTCGCCGCGAAGAGATCGCCCGCATGCTGTCCGGTGCGGTGATCACGGACGAGGCGCGGGCGGCGGCGGGGTCGCTTATCGGATCGAAACAAGCCTGAGGATATTTGGTTTGACTTGGACAGGTTGAGAGCGAAATCTGATCGCCGATAAAGGCGATTGGCAGCTTGGACGGGGCCGCCCTTTCGCACTCACGACGGTTCGGTTCGCGAGCCGTTGTCACGGTTGGATTTCGGGATAGGCAATGCCGATGATCGCCACCTCGGTTTCCCTTGCACTGACAATCCTGGCCGCTTCGCCGCAAGACCCGAGCCGTCAGGGTCCGGCTGCCCCGGCCGCACAGGCCACCGAGCTGGAGGATGTGGTCGTCAATGGACGGTCCTTGAGCGAAGCGGTCGACAGCTTCGTCAATACGGTTGTGGCTCCGCCGCGTGGCCGGGGGCCGGCCCGTTGGGAACGGAAGGTTTGTGTCGGGGTGGTCAATCTCAGACGTGACGCCGCTCAGGCGATGATCGATCGCGTTTCGCAGGTGGCTCTCGAGATCGGTCTGGAGATTGGCGAACCGGGTTGCAGTCCAAACATCCTGGTGATGGCGACCAATGACGGAGCCGGGCTGGCGACGGCGCTTGTGCAGTCGAGGCCAAGAGCGTTCCGCCCTCTCTATGCCGGAGCCGCGCGGAGTGCCACGGCGCTGGAGCGCTTCGAGGCGACCGACCGGCCGGTCCGCTGGTGGCATGTCAGCATACCCACAGATGCGGATACGGGCGCGATAGCCGTCAGGGTGCCGGGATATGGCCCGCCGTTGATCGGCACCCTCGGGGGACGGCTGAGGACGGAGATCGAGAACGATCTGCGACGGGCCTTCATAATCGTGGATGTGGAACGATCCACCGGCGTCACGTTCCTGCAGCTGAGCGACTACGTCGCCATGGTGGCCTTCGCCCAGATCGATCCCGACGCGGAAACCTCGGGGTTCCCGACCGTTCTGAACGTCTTTGACGGTGCGGCAACAGCAGAGCTGACTGACTGGGATTTATCGTATCTCAAGGCGCTGTATGATGCGGAGCTGAATCAGAGCAACCCGAACGCCCAGAACGACGCCGTGGGCGGCATCATGGTGCGTAAGCGTCAACGCGCCGAGCCGGAAGCCCCTCGTTAGTCGTTGCGGGCAATTGTTGCGGCCGGAGTCGCCGGGGCCAATCGGACGCCTATCCCCGCAACACCTTCAGCAGCTGCGGATGCAGTTCCGAGTTCGTCGCCAGGATCTGCGCGCCCGTCTCGGGCCGGCCCTCGCCGTCAATGGTGGTGACCACGCCCCCCGCCTCGGTGACGAACAATATGCCCGCCGCCACGTCCCAGGGCTGGAGATTGCGCTCATAATAGGCGTCGTACCGCCCGGCTGCGACCCAGGCCAGGTCCAGCGCCGATGAGCCGAGGCGGCGGATGCCCGCGACGCGCTGGCCGATGGCGTGGAGGTCCTTGATGGCCTGGGCGTGGCCCGTCTTGCCGATGAAGGGCAGGCCGGTGGCGATCAGGCTTTCCGACAGGTCACGCCGTCCGGCGACTCGGATGCGCTGGTCGTTCAGATAACAGCCCTTGCCCTTTTCGGCCCAGAACAGCTCGTTCATCACCGGGTTGTAGGTCACGCCCGCGACGATCTCGGCGCTGCCGTCCGGTGCGGTGCGTTGCAGGCCCACCGTGATGGCAAAATGGGGCATGGCGTGCATGAAATTGGTGGTGCCGTCGATCGGGTCGACGATCCACATGTGGGACTTGTCGGTCCCCTCGATCATGCCGCGCTCCTCGCCCAGGAAGCCGTAGCCGGGGCGGGTCTTCATCAGCAGTTCGTAAAGCGTATCCTCGGCCTTGATGTCGGCGGCGGTGACGAAGTCACCGGGGCCTTTGCGCGACACCTGCAACTGCGCCACCTCGCCGAAGTCGCGCAGCATGGGCCGCGCGGTCTTGCGAACCGCGTCGATGATGACGGAAACGAGGGCGGAGGCGAGGGCCATGGGGGAATCTCCTGGTCCGAAGGTCCTGAAAAGGCGGTCAGCCCGGACAGACGGAGAAGTTCAAAAGGCGACGTGGGGGCGTCAGTGAAGAGTGCTAGTGAGCAAGGGGTGAGCAGAAAAAGCCAGGCGAGGAGCGTCCGCTCACCCCTTGCTCACTAGCACTCTTCACTCACCCAAAACCTACTCCGCCCGACGAACGTATTCGCCGGTTGCGGTATCAACGACGATCCGCTCGCCCACGCCCATATAGGGCGGGATCATGATGCGGACGCCATTGTTGGCGATGGCGGGCTTGTAGGAGGACGAGGCGGTTTGGCCCTTTACCGTGGGCTCGGTCTCGATGACTTCCAGCGTGACCTGATCGGGCAGGGTCAGCCCGATCGGCCGTTCCTCGTGCATTTCGATGGTGACCTTCATGCCGTCCTGCAGATAGGCCACGCGGTCCTCGCCAACCCAGTCCTTCTGCAGCTCGGTCTGCTCGTAGGTCTGGTCGTCCATGAACACCAAGGCTTCGCCCTGTTCGTACAGATAGGAGAATTCCTTCTGTTCCAGCGTCACGCGCTCGACCTTGTCTTCCGAGCGGAAGCGTTCGTTCAGCTTGTTGCCGGTCTCGAGGTTCTTGGCCTCGACGTTGGCGAAGGCGCCGCCCTTGCCGGGCTTGACGTGGCTGGCCTTGGTCACGACCCACAGGCCCTTGTTGTGCTCAAGGACCATGCCGGGCTTGATGGTATTGCCGTTGATTTTTGCCATGGAGATAACCGGGGTCTGAGGCGCAGCCCTGTGGCGCGCACGAACGGGCGCAGTCCCTAGAGGAAGCATCGACCGAGGGCAATCCTCCCCCGATGTGGAGGACCTAATGCACCGTCGCCCGGCTCTCGACTGTCTTCTGCACCATGTTGGCCAGACGCACCGCTCCGCCCATCGGCGACGCCAGCTTGCCGGCCTTGGCATCCAGCTTGCGCGCTTCGTGAGCGAAGGCCGCGGCCAGACCCGCCGAGGACATGGCGGCGGCGATCTGCAGACTGCGACTGGCAGGCCGCAGGGCGATCCACACGGCGTTCAGCGCCTGGGCTGCGGCCCACAGCCCCATCGCCGTCGTGCGCTCGGCCCGGGCAGGGGCGTTCCAGACCCGCACGGCCGACAGAGTCGTGACCGAGAACACCGCCGGCAGGATCAGGCTCAACGGCCCACGCGGCCGCTCGGTGATCGGCGCGTCGTCGTCGGCCAGATGCATCGGTCTTGGCCGGATCGTGGTCCGGGCCAGCAGGGTGGCACCAAGGGCGAAGCCAACCGTGACCGCCACGCCCAGGATCACATGCCCGATGTCCCGCTCATTGGCATTCAGGAAGTCGCCCGCAGCGTCGCGCGCGTCGTCGAAGATGTCGTCGATGTCGGTCACGCGGGCACTCCAGCTATCGATGGGCGGAATGAGCCGGAGGGCGGAGGGTTCCGTCGGGCGGAAGTGGGGGGCCTTGGCAAGATCAGGTGCCGCAGAGCCAGCTGACAATCGCATGATTTTGGGCTGCGTTTCGTTGGAAAAACATCAACGTTAAGGTGAGGAGTGGCGCGTTTTCGCAGCGCCGCAGACGCGGGGGCTCGAAATGGAAACTGGCTCGACCGCGTCGCATCACTCGGTGCGGTCCGCGGATACGCGGATGGCCCTTCATCGAGTGTCTCAGGCGATCGCCTTGGCCATGATGACGCTGTCGTTGTGGGGACTTTTTTCCCTCGTCCCCATCGAACCGGAGTTCCGGGTCGTCCAGGCGAGCGCCGTTATCCTTACCATGCTGGCGCTCTCTGGTGCTGTCTACCTGCTTCTGCGCATCGGGAGCTCAGGATCAGCAGTCTACTGGAGCGGCGCGACGCGCGCCGGACAAGTGCGGCGCATCGGGCTCATGATCGTCGTCATGCTTGGTCTCCAGCTATTGACGGGCAGGGTCCTCGATCGGCTCGGGGTCCTTGATACCTTCGCAGCGGAGGCTGTGTATCTCCTGGCGTTTACGTTAGTCCCGGCGGGCTTCCTGCAATTCGGGCTCGTCAAATGGCCGACGCGCCTGTGCTCCGCCTCGAAACTCAAGCTGTTTGTGGCTGGTGTCGTTGGTATCTGCGCAGCCGCCGCTTGGAGCTACGCGGCCGTCGACGCCGCGCCAGTTGAAATGATGGGCGGCCCGATAGGGGACTGGTCCGTGAGGATGGGAAGCCTTATCGTCGGCGCCACGGCCGAGGAAGTCATCTTCAGGGTGCTGCTTCTGACCGCCTTGCTGGACCTTGGCGGAACGCGGTTTCAGGCCGTGTTCCTGTCGAGCGTCGCCTTTGGACTTATGCACGCGCCACCCACCCTGGTGCAGTCGGTCGAGTCCTGGCCAATGCTGCTGGACGCGGCGTCAGCCTATGCGCCCCTTTTCCTGGGACAGGTCGTTATCGGGACGTTTTTGGGAGTGCTCTGGCTGCGAAGCGGCTCAATCGTGCTGATTGCGCTAACCCACGCCATCTTCAACGTTGGGACCACACTGCTGTACGGCCTGTAGGAGAGCCTGCGGTACCCCGCTACTGACCCGTGGCGCTCTTGTCAGGGGCGATCTCGGACATGGCGGACTGGAGATAGTTCTGCTCGCCGAGCTGTTCGATCAGCTTGTGCTGCGCCTCGAGGAAATCGATGTGCTCTTCGGTGTCGTTCAGGATGCGCATCAGAATGTCACGGCTGACGTAGTCCTTGGCCACCTCGCACTGGGCCACGCCCGGGATCAGGGTGTCGCGTCCGCCCAGCTCCAGCTGCAGGTCGGCGCCGAGGCATTCAATCGCGTTCTCGCCGATCTTCAGCTTGTGCAGGTCCTGCAGATTGGGCAGGCCGTCGAGGAACAGGATACGCTTGATCAGCATGTCGGCGTGTTTCATCTCGCCGATCGACTCATCGTAGATGATCTGGCCGAGGTGTTTCAGGCCCCAGCTCTCAAACATTCGCGCGTGCAGGAAATACTGGTTCACCGCCGTCAGCTCATTGGTGAGGACCGCATTGAGGGTGCGGATGATCGCGGGATCGCCCTTCATCGTCGTTCTTTCCGTCAGCGGCGCGCCGGTCGGCCCGACCGTCGTGAATCACCAAGCGCGATTTTAACACGGCACGCGGCCTTGTGTTCACCTGCGAACACTTCTCACGACATTGAAAATGCGAATGAATCTCCTTTGGGAGAGAGCGAGGAGCCTATTCGGCCGCCATGGCGAAGGTTTCGCGGCTGTCCTCAATCATCTCGCGCATCTCGCAGACACATCTGGCGCATTGGACAGCGCACTGGTTGCGGACGAAGACATCGCGCGGCCGCGTCGCGCCAGCGTCGATGGCGGCGGCGACATCCCGTTTGCGAAGGCCGTTGCAGTTGCAGACGTACAAGACGAACCTGTCAGGCTTGTTGCGAATGGTTCTTCTTAACAGGGGAATCGCGGCGAATGCAAGTCGTTCGCAGGGTTGGAGTTGACGCACGTCCGCGCCCGTCGCACTTGGCGGGCATGGCCAACCCCCCCGTCGCGGCGATGCGCCCGCCCTGTCAGCTGTATCTGATCACCCCGCCCGTCCTGCCCGACCTTGCAGCCTTCGCGGTGTCGCTCAAGGCGGCGCTGGACGCCAGCGCGGTCGCGGCGCTGCAGATCCGGCTCAAGGACGTCGATGATGCGACGGTTCTGGCCGCCGTGGCGGCGCTGAAACCCATTGCCCAGGCGCGCGGCGTGGCGGTCATCCTGAATGACCGTCCGGACCTGGCTGCGCGCTCAGGCTGCGACGGCGTGCATCTGGGGCAGGGCGACGCGTCCGTGGCTGAGGGGCGCCGGATCATGGGCCCGGACGCGATGATCGGTGTCACCTGCCATGACAGCCGGGAACTGGCGATGGACGCGGCCGAGGCCGGTGCCGATTATGTCGCCTTTGGTGCCTTCTTCCCGACCGACACCAAGCAGACGGTCCACCGGCCGGACCCGGAAATCCTGAGCATCTGGCAAGAGACGGTCGAAATCCCCTGTGTCGCCATCGGCGGGATCACCGCGGCCTCAGCGGGTGCCCTCGCGCAGGCCGGAGCGGACTTCGTCGCGGTGAGCGCGGCGGTATGGTGCCATCCCGACGGACCCGGCTCGGCCGTGCGTGAACTGACGGCGGCGATCGCAGCTGGAGCCTGACCTTCAGGGGATCTTAGGAAGCTGTGGCTTATGGAACAAGTCGACGCTGTCGATCCAGGACCTAGAATGCCGATGAGCCGTGCGCTCGACCCTGCCGACGCCATAGGCCCTTCGCCCGAAGGCCTTGCGGCCTCGCGCGTGTCTGACACCACCCGTACCAACAGCGCGTCTGCCTTCTTCAAGCAGCCGTTGGCCCCCGTCTTCACCGCCATCGCGGTGATGGTGCTGGTGGTTCTGGCGGTCCAGTTTGCTCGATCGGCCGGCCTCGTGGCGGCCTTGTGGGGCGCAGGCGGGGTCGCGGTCGCGGTCTGGCTGCGGAACTCGCGCGGACCGTCCTACGACCTGTGTTTCGGAGCCTTGCTGGTCGTCGGAATCGCGGCCGGCCAGCTGCTGGTGGGCAATTCCAACCTTCTGACGGTCGTCTTCACTGTCGCCAACATGATCGAGATCGTCGGCGCGGTTCTGCTGGCGCGGCGTTTCGCGCCGACGCTCAACCTGGCCAGCGTGAACGGGGCCTGTCGTTTCCTGGTCAGCGTCGCCTTTGTGGCACCGGTTCCCGCCGCTCTCGTGGTGTCGATTTCGCTATATTTCATCAACGGGGCCAACGTTCTGGACAGCTTCCAGACCTGGTGGTTCGGCCATGCTCTTGGAATTGCGGTTATCGCCACCTTCGGCGTGTCCCTGACGCGTCACCATCTGGCCATGCTGGCCAACCCATGGCGGATGCTCGAGGCCTTGGCCCTGCTGGTGTTGCTGACGCTCGTGTGTGCGTTCGCCTATTTCGAGTCGCGCACGCCGGTGAGTTTCGTGGTTGTGCCGCTGCTGATCCTTATCGCCGCCCGGTTCCGGGTGCTGGGCGTGACCGCGGCCCTTCTGATCGTGTCGGTGTCGGCGATCGGCGGGACGGTGGCGGGATACGGACCCTACGTCCTGGCGGCACCGGACCTCGCCGACAGGGCCTTGATGATGCAGTTGATGGTCCTGCTCGGCTGCCTCCCCATCCTGCTGGTAGCGGCGTTGCTGGAAGAGCGCGATCGCCTGTCCGAACGGGCCAAGGCGGGGCAGGTGCGCGCCGAATGGGCGTCGGAAGCCAAGTCGCGCCTGCTCGCCAATGTCGCCCACGAGATCAAGAGCCCCGTCGGCGGGGTCATCGGCATCGGCGAACTGTGGAAGACGGGTCAACTCGGACCGGTCACCGAAACCCAGGCCGAGATGGCGGAGATGCTGGTCAGGACGGCCCGTCAGGTCGAAGCCCTGGCTCACGACCTTCTGGACGTGGCCCGCGCCGAGTCCGGCGCGGTCAAGGTCGAACTGCGGCCCACCGACGTGCCGGGCGTGCTGGAGGATGTGAAACGCGCCGTGGCGCTGCGGCCGGAAGCCCAGGGGGTTCGGCTGGATCTGATAACCGAAGGCGACGGTTTGGTGGCGTTGGCCGATTCCCAGCGCCTGACCCAGGTCGTGAACAATCTCGCCTCCAACGCCGTCAAATATGGTGGCTCCGGCGGTCAGGTCGTGTTCCGCGCCAGCAGGATCTACGACGGTGTCCGCATCGAGGTCAGCGATCGAGGCCCCGGCCTGACGCCCGAGAAACAGGCCCAGTTGTTCGAACCCTTCAATCGCCTCGGGCTTGAGCGCACCTCGGTCGAAGGGCACGGCATTGGCCTGGCGCTGGCCAAACGCCTGGTCGAGTTGCAGGGCGGCTCGATCGGCGTCGACTCGGTCCACGGCGAAGGCGCGACCTTCTGGGTCGAGCTGCCGGCGGCGTGAGCGCGGGCCGCCGTCAAGCGACGGTCAGCCCCACGGTCGTGCTCGCCCAAGCGCTCGGGACTTGCCGTTCGCGGGCCGAGGCGCGAAGGTCCGGCCCATGAAACTCCATCTGATGACCGCGACCGCCCTGCTGTCGCTGGCCGGTGCCGCCGAGGCCCAGACTGCGTCAACGCCCCCGACGACCCAATCGTCCGCGCCGGCCGGCAACCTGACGCGCGACCTGAACAGCGGCCCGCCGGTACCCGCCGTCTATATCGCGCCGGCCCCGGCACCGGTCGTGGCCTCTGCGACGCCTCCGGCCAGGCCGGCGACTGCTGCGCCCATGACCGCTGCGCCGACCGCGTCGGTTCCGATCGTCCGCCCTGCGACCACCTCTGCGCCGACCCTGCCGTCGTCGGGCCCTACCCTTCCGCCGTCCAACGGGGCCCCGGCCTCCGAGCCTCAACCGTTGACGACCGGGGCACCCGTTATTCCCCCGACTCCGCTTGCGTCAGTCCTCGCCACCGGCCCGGCACCCGCGTCCGCGCCCATCCCGCCGCCTGGCGTGTCCACCATCACGGAGCTTGACGCCGCCACTCGCGCGTCCCTGCCGTTCTCCGTCATTCTGCCGGCCGGGTTCGAGATCGTCACCGGCCGCCCCGGCCCGGACTTCCGCATCTATACGATCCGGCGCGGCGAGCAGTCGTTCGTCATGGTCTATGCCGGTCCCGCATCGCAGTTCCCGATCTACAGTGGCCAGATGGTCGAGACGGGCGGACGCGCGTCGGTCCTGTCCACGGAGGACGGCGTGCGCCACGCCATGGAACACTTGTTCCAGCGACCTGACGCCCCGCGCGAGGTCCATGTCTGGACCATGAGTCTGGAGGGTGGAGACCGCGCGCTGGCGGAGCAGATCGCCCAATCGATCGATATTCGCTAGGATCTGTTCAGACCAGTTCGACCGCCAACGCCACGGCCTCGCCACCGCCGATGCACAGGCTGGCCATGCCCTTCCTGCCACCGCGCGCCTGAAGCGCCGCCAGCAGGGTGGTCAGGATACGGGCTCCCGAGGCCCCGATCGGGTGGCCCAGCGCCGTCGCGCCGCCGTTGATGTTCAGCTTCGCCCGGTCGATGCCCAGGTCGCGCATGGCAATCATCGCGACCACGGCGAAGGCCTCGTTGATCTCCCACAGGTCGACGTCAGCGACCGACCAGCCGGCCTTGTTTAACGCCTTCTGCATGGCGGGAACCGGTGCGGTGGTGAACAGGCCGGGCTCATGGGCGTGGGCCGCATGGCTGACGATGCGGGCGACGATCGGCAGGCCCAGGGCCTTGGCCACGCTCTCGCGCGTCATCACCAGCGCCGCGGCCCCGTCGGAGATCGAGCTGGCGTTGGCGGCGGTGATGGTGCCGTCCTTCGAGAAGGCGGGCTTCAGGTTCGGAATCTTCTCCGGCATCGCCTTGCCGGGCTGTTCGTCCTCGCTGACCGTCTCGACGCCCTTGCGGGTCGTGACCTCGACCGGGGTGATCTCGGCCTTGAAGGCCCCCGAGGCGATGGCGGCGCGCGCGCGGCCCAGGCTCTCGAGGGCGTATTCGTCCTGGGCTTCGCGGGTGAACTGATAGGTCCGCGCCGAGTCCTCGGCGAAATTGCCCATCAGCTTGCCGGGCGTATAGGCGTCCTCGAGGCCGTCCAAATACATGCTGTCGACGATGACATCGTGGCCGATGCGGGCCCCGCCGCGGTGTTTGGTCATCAGATAGGGGGCGCCGGTCATCGACTCCATGCCGCCCGCCACGATGACGTCGGCCGACCCGGCGGCCAGGGCGTCCGAGGCCATCATCACCGCCTGCAGGCCCGAACCGCACATCTTGTTCACGGTCGTCGCCTCGACGTGCTGGCCCAGACCCGCCCCGATGGCGGCCTGACGCGCCGGGGCCTGGCCCAGTCCGGCGGGCAGGACGCAGCCCATATAGATCTGCTCGATCTTCTCTGCCGCGATCCCGGCGCGCTCGACTGCGGCCTTCACTGCGGTGGCCCCCAGTTCGGTGGCCTTGACCCCGGACAGGGCTCCCTGGAACCCGCCCATCGGCGTGCGGGCGAAGGAGACGATGACGACGGGATCGGACATGGGGGCCTCGCAAATGCTGGGAGAGGTAGATCGTCAATTGCGGGTTTGGCTGCAAGGGCGGGGTTTCGCCATTGTCATCCCGGCCGAAGCGAAGCGAAGAGCCGGGACGTCCCGGATAGCCGCTGCGCAGCTTCCGGGATGACAAGATCTGTCCTTGTCAGGCGACCTTCTCGTCTGCCGGATGCCGCGGCATCATCTCCCCGACCGTTGGACGGTTCTCGGCCGTGGTCAGAAGGATGTCGCGCGGTTTGACGATCTCGTTGCAGTGGCCACAGGCGATACGGGGCGAAAGGTCATGGCCGCAGGTCTTGTGGATCATGGAGACGCCGGAATCCGCGTCCCCATAAACGTGTTTGGCCCCCCAGCCGTGCAGGGTGACCAGCACGCCGTACAGGTCCTTGCCCTTGAGGGTCAGGACATATTCATTGCGCGGTGGCCGTTCGGAATAGAGACGGGGCTCCAGCACGCCATGCTGCACGAGGCTCTTGAGCCGGGCGGCCAGTACATTGCGGGCGACGCCCAGTCGCTCCTGCCATTGTTCGAACCGGCTGACCCCGTTGAAGGCGTCGCGGATGACCAGCAGGGTCCAGGGATCGCCGATGACTTCCAGTGTCGCGGCGATCGAACAGCTCTGGCGTGAATAGTCTGCGGTGCGTCCCATAAACAGGAAAGTGACCCCGCGTCAGCCTTTTGGCAAGAGGGTTGCCAATCTGAACGGACTAGGTCAGTCTTGTTTGGCTACGGACGCGTCACGGCGTTTCTGATCCCTCGACTTTGGGCGGAGGATTTCGGTCTTCCGCCCGCCGTTCCCGCACGATAGCAACGCCGCATGACCCAGCAGACCTTGGCCGACGCCCAGACCCTGACTGAAGCCCTGGCCCTGACCGCCGACGGCACCGGCGGATGGACGGCCCGGCTGACCGGCGGCTTCTCCAATGCCCCCCGGTCTTCGTCCCAGGAACGCGGCGCGCCGTTCGGCGGCCTGATGGCGGCCCTGGCCGCCGGTGCCATGCGGCAGGGGTTGGGTATCGAGACGCCGCTGCAGTCCCTGACTATCCAGTATCTGGCCGCCGCCCGGTTCGAGGACGCGGTCTTCGCCCCGACGATGAACCGGGGCGGGCGCAATGTCGCCTACGCCTCGGTCACCGGTGGACAGGCCGATCGGCCGGTGATCCTGGCGCTGGGCACCTACGGTCGGGATGTCGGCGGGCCGATGCTGACGCCCCTGACCGCCTCGCTCCGCCCGATTGACACGCTGGAGCCGACGCCGCTCGACGCCAGCTTCGGCCCGTGGTTCACCCGGCATATCGACCATCGCTTCGTCGCCGGCCCGAAACTGTTTGGCGACAGTGGGGGGCGTGCGCCCGAGCTCGGCTGCTGGATGCGAACCATCGACGCCGTCCCGCTGGACGAGGCCCGGCTTCTGTTCCTGCTGGACGGCCTGTACCCGACCTATTTCACGGCCCTTCCTGCCCCGCCGATCATTTCCGCCAGTGTCGATCTGCGCGCCGACCTGCTGTGCGCGATCACGCCTGACATCTCGCCGGAAGGCTGGGCCTTTTTCCACTTCACCAGCCGCGACGTCGGCGGCGGCTGGGCGGTCGAGGACGGCGTCGCGTGGGCCAGACGGCCGACCGCTGGCCTTGGTGCGCCAGCGGCGGAAGCTGATGCCGACAAGGGTTTCCGGCGGCTGAAACCTTAGCCCGCGACAGCCGTGGTCGTCTTGATGAAGCCGCCGCCCAGCAGGCGATCGGGATCGACCGGATCATACAGGGCACAGGCCTGGCCGGGGGCCACGCCTTCCTCGCCGGTCGCGAACAGGACCGCGACGACACCCTCGATCAGGGCCAACCGGGCAGGCGAGGGCGGGCGCGTCGAGCGGACGCGGGCCAGCACAGGCGCACCGGCTTCGGCGGCGGCGACGATCGAGGCTTCGTCGCCCAGCCAGTTGGTCTCGTCCAGCGTCAGGGCGGCGGTCAGCAGGGCCTCGCGCGGGCCGACGATGACGTGGCGTTTCACCGGATCCAGCCGGGT
>Ga0105047_10004683_pt1 | contig 23734 bp, 28 predicted proteins | sample MAT04_FD_78384 | JGI IMG/M metagenome (GOLD analysis project Ga0105047, IMG submission 78384) | Freshwater microbial communities from Lake Fryxell liftoff mats and glacier meltwater in Antarctica - MAT-04 (megahit assembly) | ecosystem: Environmental > Aquatic > Freshwater > Ice > Liftoff... | reverse complement strand
GTCGACCAGCTTAGCCGAAGTGATCGATCGCATTTTGGACAAGGGCGTTGTCGTGGATGCGTGGGTCCGTGTATCGCTGGTCGGCATTGAACTGCTGTCCATCGAGGCTCGCGTCGTGGTTGCTGGCGTGGACACCTTCTTGAAGTATGCCGAGGCCGTCGGCTTGACCGCCGCTGCTGCTGCCTGACCGGTAGTCGTTGCTAGAAATCAGGCTTAGTGGGGGGATGCGAGGGCTGGATACTGGCGGGTCCAAGCGGTATCGGGTCATCGTACCCCCCCTTTTTTTGTAGCGGTTCTCCTCATTTCTGAAAGGTGCAGCCCATGAGTCGAACAGAAGAAATGAATCGCCTCGTGGCAAAGTTGCAGAGTGATCGCACGGCCAGAATTGAGGCTGTGGTGACCATGCAGGATCAAACGGCAGCTTTCCGCGACGAGACACGCACCGACCAAGCGGCGATGGCGGCGGCGGAACGGGCGAAACGATCCAACGAGCGTAACCAGGGGGCGACGGAAACGGCGACCTTTCGGGCGGATGTGCGCACGGAGCACCAGATGGTGTCCCAGCAGATGCACAGCTACCTGGCCGACGAGCGTGACCGCATCGCACAGCAGGCAGCGAAGATGGCGGACGACACGGCCGCGTTTCGCGGGCGAACGCAGGCGGCCAATGCCGCGATGGCTTTGCAACTGCGTGAGCAGTTGGCTGATGAGCGCGAGCGCATCGCGCAGCAAGGCGCCAAGATGGCCAATGCCACGGCCGCGTTTCGTGAACGGACGCAGGCGGCCAATGCGGCGATGTCCCTACGCGTGCGCGGGCAGTTGGATGCCGACCGTGCGCAACTGGCGACTGTTGCCTCTACATTTTTAGGCAGTGTCCGTACTGCCCAAGATGCTATGTTTACGGCACTTCATACCGACCTGGATATGACACGGCAGCGCATCGCGGCCAATACGGCTGCGTTTCTTGCCAGCGCACAAATGGCGAACCAGCAGATGGCCGCCCAGTTGCGCAATAATCTTGAGCAGTTTCGGGACAATCTCGACACCCAACGTGCAAAGATGGCCGTTGACACGGCAGACTTTCGCAGTGGAGTACGGGCCGACTATGCGGGTATGGTCGACGCCTTGCACAACAACCTCGATGCCCAGCGCGCCAAGGTGGCCGCAGACACGGCTACCTATCGCAGCGAGGTGCGGGCTGACCAAGCCGCCATGTCGGATGAATTGCGTCAGAGCCTGGATCTGGCACGCGTGGCCGTGGCTGAGCAAGTTGCTGAATTCCGGGCCAGTGTTCAGGTCTCCCATCAGGCTATGTCACGCGAGTTGCGTACAAAGCTGACGGCTGATCGTGCAGAGCTCTCCGCCGACATGGACAAGATGATGTCAGAGGTCGATGGGTTCCTGGCCGACATCCGCGCCGATGCCGCCGGGGCGGCTGACGCCTGGCTCACAGTCAAGGAGTTATCGGCGGGCAATCTGGGCGCCGTGGCGGAGGCCGCGCCCAAAGCGCACGTTGCACAAGCGAAGGCGCCGGTTGCCGAAGCGGCTGCAGAAGTTGTCGAACCTGCTGCGGAAGTTGTCGAACCTGCCGCTGAGTCTGTCGAAGCTGTCGAAGCTGCCGCTGAGGCTGTCGAAGTGGTTGAACCGGCTGATGAAGCCGTCGAAGCTGCGGCCATGGATGGTGATCCGCTGATGGATCTCATCGGCATCGGTCCCAGTTCGCAGGAACGGCTCTACGCCGCAGGGATCAAGTCTTTTGCCCAGCTTGCCGGTGCTGAACCGGAACATCTGCGCGAAATTGTCGGTCCGGGCGTCACGCGTCGTTACCATGTCGAGGATTGGATCGAACAAGCCCGCCAACGCCTGACGGGGTAATATCAAGGCCAAAGGTCACTGGAAGGGAGGCCCTACGACCTCTTCCGGTGACCTATTAGTCTTCTTTTGTCGCTAGAGTATCTGCTAGATTGGCTGCTATTGTAATTGGCAGATAGACCATTTCATGATTGCATCGCGCGGACTGAATTATGGTATCGCTCACTCGGAAAGTACGTTCTGCCGGCCGCACCAGCGGCAGCATCGAGATTACCCTCCCACCGGAAATGCAGGCATTGGAAGGGATCGAATGTCGCTTGATTCTGCGCGACGGTGCGCGGCCCGAAATTGTAATTCAGCCGGATATCTCGATTGCCAGCGCGGTCTTTGCGGAACAGTGGGACAAGCTGCGCGTGGCCTTTCATCAGATTGGGGACATCGGCCCCTTTCGACTGGCGGACTTTGATGTCTCCTTCTTACCGCCACGCCACTGGAGCGAAAAACCACCGCTCTCCTATCGCGATGCGCTGGCGCTGCATCATGCCAAGCATGCCGCCGTAGAAATCGATCCCAGTGGCCTGAGCTATGTGATTACCTTTCTGACCGTTGGCGCCGCTTATCGCCTCGGTCTGGAAGACCGCTATGCCTTGGTCTTTGGTGTGCTGGTCGGCTACCTCGTCTCCGGGCTCTGTGCCGGCAACGGCACCGACTTCGAAGAGGATGTCGCCTTTCAATTGCTGGCCGAGCGCCAGGATGAAGCGCAGCCGCCGCTGGGCGCCTTGTTCAAGACGGCCCGCTGGGAAGATGCGCAGGAAGGGTTTAGGCGCATTTTTGGCCAGGTGCGGGTCTGGCAAGAACACCCGCACCTCTATGAAGAACACCGCCGCCTATGGTCGGGCAACGTCAACGTACAATCCCGTGTGGATTCGCTGTGGGAGGACAGCACCCTATGAGTGTTACTGTAGAGAAAAGCGTGCGAGCCACGCCAACCGTGATGAATTTACGGCCCAGCGATAAATTCGTCGAGACGCCCAACGTGGCGGCGATCACGATGCGTGCGATGGCCTATGTCAAGGCCGGCTATCCGGTGCATTTCCGCGGTCCGGCCGGTGCGGGCAAGACGACCCTGGCACTGCATGTGGCAAGCCAGCTCGGACGCCCCGTGGTGTTGATCGCCGGCGATGACGAATTTGGAACATCCGATTTGACCGGCGGTCAATTTGGGTATAGTTATCGCCGCACCGTCGATAACTTTATTCACACCGTGCGCAAGACCGAAGAAGATATGGTTCAGCGCTGGGTGGACCATCGACTCTCGACGGCGTGTCGTGACGGCTACACGCTGGTCTATGACGAGTTCACGCGCTCGCGACCGGAGGCCAACAACGTCCTGCTCTCGGTGTTGGAAGAGCGCATCCTGATTCTGCCCAACTCCACCAACAGCGGCGGTTATCTCAAGGTGCATCCGGACTTCACGGCGTTGTTCACGAGCAACCCGGAAGAATACGCCGGTGTGCACGCCAGCCAAGACGCCCTGCTTGATCGCATGGTGACCGTGGATCTGGATTTCTATGACTACGAGACCGAGATCAGTGTGACCGCAGCGCGTTCTGGCCTGGACAAGCAGGACGCGGCGCGGATTGTCGGCATCGTGCGCGATTTTCGGGCATCCGGCGCCTATCAACAACTCCCGACCCTGCGCGCCTGTGTCATTCTGGGCCGAGTGCTGGCGCACCAAAGCCAGCGTCCAAGCGTCGACAACCCCTTCTTCCTACAGATCTGTATGGATGTGCTGGGGGGTAAGGCGGCCTACATCGCGCCGAGCGACGAACGGTATGCCAAGAACCGCAAGCTAATCATGAGCCTGATCGAGCATCACTGCGGCAGCGACTCGGAGAGCGATGCCCACTTTGCTGACCTCTCGTTTGCCGATACGGTGGCGGAGGAGCCGCTGCTGAACGATGCAATGCTGGTCGGGATCGGTCTCGATCTATACCCGCCGCAAGCGGTCGAGAATGAGGCAGCCGCAGCCAATGGATCTGATCTGAACGACGAAAGGAAGGGGTGAGCCGATGCGTCCTAAGAGCATGCGCGACCTGAAAAACGATCAAGACTTCAAAAGCGGGCAAGATCTGAAAAGTGGAGAGGATGGGAAGAGCGGGCAAGATGAAGCATTGAGTGAGTTGCGGCCGGCGACCACGCGTCGCGTGCGTGGACTACGCGACGTCATGTCCAGTGCCAAGTCGGGCGGCGGATCGGGGTCGGTGGCACATTCGCAGCAATTTACTGAGATTGCCTGGATGGATCGTGAACTCGAACGATTGCGCCGCGAGGCCGCGATTATGGAAGCAAACATAGCGCGTGTCACTGGCCGCATTCTTGAAATTACCAGCCGTCGCGAAATGTTGATGAACGTCTTGCGCCAGGAGCTTAGCATCAAATTGGCGCCCCCCCTATCCGCCGAGCCGCGGCGCGAGCGCAGCAATGACGAGGCGGACGAACATGTGGTCGAGGAGTTTTCACTGGAATATTGAGGAGGATTCGATGATACCGCCGAAAACAAGCAAGGCGATTCGCACACACAAAAACATTCGCGGTATGCGCTCGCTTTACACCAAGGTTGGCCCCGCGCGCGGCCGCTGGTCGCGTTCGCGCGAGGGTGAGCAGATTGCGCATTCGACGCAGATCCGCAGTTGAGGCAAGGCGCGCAGATGGGATCAGCCAGAATCGGCAGCCATCTGTGGGCGGAGTTTATTAGTCGATCGTCAGTTGTTCAGATCGGGCGCTATGCCCGGAAGGAAACGCGAATCATGGCTGCAAGCAAGAAAACCAAACCAACTGCGGGTGCCGAAATCCCCCCGAAGGGCCCGGACATCACTGGCGCCCAGGTGCACATCGACTTGGGATTGGGGGGCATCTTCAAAGGTATTAGCAACCTGTTGGACCTGGTAGGCAACCTGGCCGAAGCCGGCGAAGGCATCAACCGCACGGGCGAGATCAAGTTCGGCGACTCTGAGAAAATGCAGGGCGTCTATGGCTTCTCGATCCGCACCGGTGTGGGCGGCATGCCCAAGGTCGAGTCCTTTGGCAACATCCGCGAATCCGACGACGGCCCGATCGTCGCCGACACGCGTGAGCCGATGGTCGACGTCTTCGATGAAGGCGAGACCCTGTTGGTAGTCGCCGAGTTGCCTGGCGTTGCCAAGAAAGAGATCAAGCTGGAACTCAACGGTGACGTCCTCGCATTGTCCACGACCGGTAGCCGCAAGTATGCCAAGGAAGTGCTCTTGCCGGCGGCAGCGAAGGATGAGGAGTTGGCGATGACCTATCATAATGGAGTTATGGAGGTCCGCCTGCACAAGGCGGCCTGAGGCCGAACATGACGTTGGCGAATCGTGCCGTCAAGCATTTTGGCCTGCACCGGCTGGACAACGTCGAGTTGCGCGTGATTGCCGATGCCGAAGATGGTATTCTGCGTATCGAGCAAGCGGAACTCGACGTCGTCGGGCGCTTGTCGGCCGATCCACGGTGGCAGCACAAAACGGTGACCCTGTTTGTGTTGTCAGACTTGCAGCCGCTCTTGCATCAGTTGGAGACGCTCGGTCGCCAGCCGGCAGATGCACGGCTGCAGCGTCCGGAAGATCTGCTGAGCCGGCCGGTGGTCAATGTCTATGACTTGGGGCCGGCAGCGACGTGCAATGTCTTTGTCAATCGGCAAGCGATGATGGCGGCCGGCTACTGGGAGGATGTGCTGTCGATTCAGGGATTGCTGGCACATGAGCACGCTCATCCCCTTGCCGAATGCCCGCACACGGCGTCCTTGCGTCGGCTCGCCATCGATGCCCGCTTACAATTGCACGAACCCTGGGCTGCCGACCCGGAGCGTGCGCTGCTGTGGTCCGAACGGGCCCAGCGTCAAGTCAATGTGTTGGTGACGCAGCTCTTTCTGACCGGGCCGCGTGAGGTTTTTACCAACGAGATCGCCATCGCCACGCACTTTGACCAGGCGTTGTACCACCTAAACCAGCAGAACGTGCACAATCTCACCGCTGGGCTTCGCTACCGACCGGCGCTTAGCGCGCAATTGGCGTCCGTTGTGGCCGAAGGTCAGTTGACGCGGGTGGGCGCCGACGTGTTGCAACTTATCGGTGATTTGCAGGCATATTTGCCGATGGCGATGGAGATCGCACCCTTTCGCCGTGCAGGACGGCGCGCCAAGGTGCGTGAACTCCTCAAGCCGCTCTACGGACAGGTCTTTCCGCAGTTGGAGCCACAGGCAAAGCCGCTCTTTGAGGCGCTGGTGGCAGCCTACAGCCGCATGCGCGAAACAGCGGCGCCCGATGCAGTGAAGGCCATGGTGTTGAATGGACTAGAATTGGCAACCCAGGCGCTGGCCGATTATGCGGCGGCGCTTACCTATACCGTTGAGACGGTAGATGACGGTCGCTAAAATCAATCGTCCCGTCGGGACGCGGAGATTATAGAATCATGACAAACAGCAAGAATCTAGGTGTGGCGAAGCGCAGTACACCGCCCGTGTTGTCCTCACCATCTGCGAATCCCATCACCTTATCACCCGCTCACCCGCCTATCTCGTCAGGGTTGCGTCTGCGTGTAGTAGAAGCCCATCCCAAGGATGCCGGCCGTGGTATTGTGCGCATCGACCCGGCTGACCTTGAACGCATCGGCGCCAGTATCGGCGACATCATCACGCTGCAGGGCGAACGCATGACCGTGGGCAAAGTGATGCCGGCCTATCTCCCCGATCGCGGCAAGGGGATTGTCCAGATTGACGGCATCACGCGCGAGAATGCAGGCGCCAGTCTCGATGGTACGGTGGGCGTGGCGCGCAGTACGGTTGAGCAGGCCACCGCGATTGTGCTCAAACCGCTGGCTGGTCCGCGGCGTTCCGGTCGCAGCCATCCGCAGTATATCGGTCGCTTGATTGAAGGGCGTCCCTTTGTCGCCGGAGACCGTGTGCGCGTCGACCTGGTCGGTACCAGCGTGCGCGACTATCGCGTCGAGAGCGTTACGCCCAAGGGCGCCGTCATCGTCACCAACGCCACGCGCCTCCAGTTGCGCGAAGAGGTGGAGAACGAGCAGCGCCGCACGGGCGTCACCTACGAAGATATCGGTGGCTTGCATCGTGAGACGCAGCGCATCCGCGAGATGATTGAGCTTCCGCTCAAATACCCGGAGGTCTTCGAGCGGCTTGGCATCGATGCGCCCAAGGGCGTTTTGCTCTATGGCCCACCCGGCTGCGGCAAAACACTGATCGCGCGCGCGGTGGCCAACGAAACAAATGCGCATTTCATCTCGATTGCCGGCCCGGAGATTATCCACAAGTTCTATGGGGAGTCGGAAGCGCATCTGCGCCAACTTTTCGAGGAAGCCGAAAAGCGCGCGCCGAGCATCATCTTCCTGGACGAGATCGACGCCATCGCACCCAAGCGCGAGGATACCGGTGGCGACAAGCAGGTGGAAAAGCGCGTGGTGGCGCAACTGCTGGCGCTGATGGATGGGCTCAAGAGTCGCGGCCGTGTCATCGTGATTGGCGCCACCAACATTCCCAACACGCTCGATCCGGCGCTGCGTCGTCCCGGTCGTTTTGACCGTGAACTGGCGATTGCGATTCCCGACCAACCGGGACGTCTGGAGATTCTGGACATCCACACGCGCGGCATGCCGCTGGCCGACGATGTCGATCTGACTTGGCTGGCTGCGGTCACCCACGGCTTTGTCGGCGCCGACATGGAGGCGTTGTGCCGGGAAGCGGCGATGACCGCCTTGCGCGGCATTCTGCCCAACATCGACTTTGCCGCTTCGAGCATCCCGTACGAATTGATCGAGTCGCTGGAAGTGACGATGGCCCACTTCCGCAGTGCTTTGGCCGAAGTCGAGCCATCGGCGATTCGCGAAGTTTTCACCGAAGTGCCGGACGTGAGTTGGGACGATGTCGGGGGGCTTGAGCACATCAAAGAGGCGTTACGCGAGGCCATCGAGTGGCCCATCCTTTATCCGGACCTGTACACCTTCGCCGGCACGACGCCGCCCAAGGGCATTTTGCTCTCCGGCGCGCCGGGCACCGGCAAAACGCTGCTGGCGAAGGCCGTGGCTCGCCAAAGCGGCGCCAACTTCATCTCGGTCAAAGGGCCGGCACTGCTCAGCAAATGGGTTGGCGAGTCGGAAAAGGGCGTGCGCGAGATTTTTCACAAGGCCCGTCTGGCGCATCCCTGCATCATCTTCTTTGACGAGATCGACGCATTGGCGCCGGCGCGTGGCGGCGGCAGCAGTGATGTGACCGAACGTGTGCTGAGCCAGATGTTGACGGAGATGGATGGGATCGAATCGCTGCAGGGTGTGATGGTGCTGGCTGCCACCAACCGGCCCGACATGCTGGATCCGGCGCTGTTGCGCACCGGTCGTTTTGACGTGAAGTTTGAACTGCCCCTCCCCGACCGTGAGGCGCGCGAGGCAATCTTTGGCGTCCACACGCGTGGCAAGCCGATCGCCAAGGATGTGGATCTCAAGGCGTTGGCCGTCCTCAGCGACGGACAGAGTGGCGCCGAAATTGAAGGCATCTGCCGCCGGGCCGCCGTCGGGGCGATTCGCGAATACTTGGCCAAGCATGTTTCCGCCAGCACAGTGGTCGCCGGCACGCTCGCCGGCCCGGTGGCCGGCAAAGAGACCGATCGGTACCGCGACTTTGTAATCACCAAGCGCCATTTTATACAAGCAATGGGCGAAGGAGCATAACCCAATGAAGTATGTATATGGTATAATTCCTTCTGGCCAATTAGTCGCGCAGGACCTGGTATTCCAGGGCCTGTCCGGTGCGCCCCTCGAAATTGTGGCGCACAACGGGATCGCCGCCATTATCAGCGACGCTGTGCCTTACGACTACGCAGGGTTGCCCAAACAGCAATTAGTCAAGGTGCTGGCGCAGCATCAGCAGACGACCGAGCGCATTATGCAAAAGACCGCCACGTTTCTCCCCGTAAAATTCGGCACCCTGCTGCAGCCGCTCGATGTCGACAAACTGCTGGCTTTGGCCAGTCCGGACTTTGAAGCTGCCTTAGCCAAAGTCACCGATCATGTCGAACTGGAAGTAATTGCGATGTGGGACTTGCAACGTGTGTTTGCCCAGATTGCCGAGCAGCCGGAGATCGCCGAATTACGTGCGCAGGCCGCCGGCAAGCCGCCCGCGGAGATCCAGAACCTGCAGATCGCCCTGGGTGCGCTTGTCAAGCACCTGCTGGATGCGCGTCGTGAAGCGTACCTGACCCAGATTCGCGACACCCTCTCCGGTGTGGCCGACGACATCGAAACCAATGCCGTAGTCAACGACCAGGTGGTCGCCAACCTGGCTTTTTTGCTGCCGGCTGCTAGGCAGGCGGAATTCGACCGTTGCGTCGAAGCGCTCGATCGCGAACTAGGTGGCGAACTCAACTTCAAGGTCGTAGGCCCGCTGCCGCCTTACAGCTTTACAACCGTCGAAGTCGAACACGTCTTGCCCGATGATGTGGAGTGGGCGCAGAGCCAGCTTGGCGTTGCCTGTACCCCCTCTGGTGACGAAATTCGCGCGGCCTATCTGCATCAGGCCCGGCTAAACCATCCGGACAATAATCAGGAAGACGCCGGCGCGATCGACCGCTTTAAGGAAGCGAATTCCGCCTACCGCCTCCTGCGCTACTGTCACCGCATGCAGTATAGGACAACGGCGCCGGGCATTCCAGAAAACGAATATCGTTGTGACCTCGGCCAAATCGCCGATACAGGTCTTTTACTGGTCAACATCAGTCGATCATCGGACCTAGCCGCGCGGAACTAGTCCGCACGCAGAAAGACACCACCATGCAACAAGAAGTTGTCGACCGCCAATATCTCTACTGTTTCTTCCGCGGCAGTGAGCCGGAGTCGTTCCTGAGCAAAGGGATGGGAGAGCGAGGCGATCCTGTCGTCAGCCTGCATTATCGAGACCTGGGTGCTGTGGTCAGCACGTCACCGGACGCCGAGTATGACAGTTCGCGGCGCAACATGATGAATCACACCAAGGTGCAGGAAGAGGTGATGGAAAAGCACTCGATTCTGCCAGTGCGCTTCGACACGATATCGCCCGACAAGGAAACCGTCTACAGCCTGCTCAAGGATCGCTACGACGAACTGATCGGCCACCTGGATCGCATGGACGGCAAAGTTGAGATGGGACTCAAGGCGCTCTGGTTTGAGGGGATCGTCTTTGAAGAGATCCTGGCCGAACGCGCCGACATCCGCCAGTTGCGCGATTCGCTGCAAGGCAAGTCGCCTGACCGTACCTACTATGAACGGATTCGGCTCGGCGAACTGGTCGAGGATGCCGTGCGCCAGAAACGGCAGGCCGACGAAGAGGCGGTCATGGCGTGTGTGCGTCCCTTTGCGGTCGAGATTCGCATGAACGACATCTTCGGTGAGCGCATGATTGCCAACGCATCGTTTCTGGTGGAGCGCAAACGCGAACCAGAGTTCGACGCTGCCATCCAGGCCTTGGACGAGCAGATGAAGCAGCGCATGCTCTTTCGCTACGTCGGCCCGGTGCCGCCCTATAACTTTGTGAATATCATCATTCACTGGAAGAAGTGAAATGAACTGGTTGGGCTATCTCCTTACCTTTCCGATTAGTTTGCCGGTGGAAGGCGCACTATGGACTGCGCGCAAACTCGCCGAACGCGTCGAAGATGTCTACTATGATGAGGGACCCCTGCGTTCTGCGCTGATGGAACTGGAGATGAAACTGGACATGGGTGAGATCGACGAAGAGACCTTTGAGGCGGAGGAGACACTGATTCTTGCACGCATAAAAGAAATCCGTGACTACAAAGTGGCAAAGGCAGAATAGGTATGTACAACACATTCGGCACGAAGCAGATACACAGGAGAAAATCATGAAAGCAAATGAAGTCGGCGCAGCAGCCAAAGCAGAACTTGAAGCCTTGACCGAATTGACGGCGGAGACCGTCTCCTCAATTCAGCGACAAGGTGAACTGTGGGAAGTTACTGTCGATATGATCGAGTTGCATATGACGCCCAACTCGCGCGATGTACTTGCCGTCTACGCCGTACAACTTGCCGACAGTGGCGACCTACTCGGCTACAAGCGCGTAGGTCGTTATGTTCGCTCACAGTTGGATATATCAACTGATTAAGCACACCGCCGGCATGATTGGGAGGGGCGCATCCTCAGAAGCCGCCCTTCCCAATGTGTGACGTCAATTGGTCTGTCGTCAAGCAGAAACCGTCCGAGGCGGAACCTACGAATGGGTGAGCAAGTCGCGTCCCCCGATCCTGTATACGTCTATGCGATCGTCGCCCATACCGACTTCTTCGCCCTACCCGAGACCGGAATCGATCCGGCGCGCCCTGTCGAACTGCTGGCCGTAGCCAATGTCCAGGCCGTAATCAGCCATGTGCGCAGCGAAACCTTTAACGAAGAGGACGTTCGCGCCGGGCTGCAAAACAAAACCTGGCTGGCCACGCATGTCCTGGCGCACCAGCAGGTCATGGATTGGTTGGTCAGTACGGGCGCCGCTGTGATCCCCATGCGCTTCTGCACCCTTTATCCGGACGTCAATGCGCTCACGTCCAGTCTGGCCCGCCACGACAGCGCCTTGCAGGCCGAACTGGCGCGTCTGCAAGGCAAACAGGAGTGGGGCGTGAAGCAATCGGTCAATCTTCTTCTCCTGCAACAGGCGATTACCGAAGGCAACGCCGGGCTGGCCGGGGTGGAGATGGATGAAGCCATCGCCCGCCTGCGCACGCAGATCGCCGGTATGAGTGCAGGTACGGCCTATCTCCTAAAAAAACGTCTCACCACCTTGGTCGCCGATCGAGCGCAGTCAGTCGCTTTTGCGATCGCCGATGACACCTTGCGCAGCCTTAGCGAAGCTGCCGAAGCCGCGGTCACGAGTGACCTGTCGCGAGACCAGCCGGATGTTTGTCTCAACGCTGCGTTTCTCGTCGAAACCGCACGCTACGGCGAATTCCATGGCCAGTTGGAGCGCCTCGCTGAGACCTACGCCACTGTCGGCGTTCATTACGAGTTGATCGGACCATGGCCGGCGCACCACTTCCTACGCCTGAACCTGGACACGCCGGAGGTTAGCGAATGAGTACCGACATCACCCTGCGCCATAAAGATGTCACGATCCTTGAGATCCTGGACCGGGTGCTCGACAAAGGCGTGGTTGTGGCGGGTGACCTCACGATCTCCGTCGCCGACATTGACCTAATCTATCTCGGTGTGCGCCTGTTGCTCTGTTCCGTCGAGACCATGAACAACATGCGCCGTCCGACGCTCGCCGAAGGCGCCGACATTTATTCGGCGTTAGCCATGGCGGCCGCGAAGGCCGGTCCATCATGACCTTCACCTACTGGTACGCTGTAATCTCTCACGCCACCGGCGCCGGCGCGCTTCCCAATTCTTGGGGACCTGGACTGTACGACTTGCCACTGCGCTGTGTGGTGCAGGGGGAACTGGCGGGGGTGGTCAGCGACTGGCTCGGCAAGCCTGTAAGCCGCTCCTCAGATTCGGTCGACCCCGTGTTGGTGGTGCGCCATGAACAGGTGGTCGAGCAGATCATGGACGATGTCGCTGTGCTACCCATGCGCTTTGGCACCATTCTGCACGGTGACGAAGGGGTGCAGGCCATGCTGGCTGAACGACAAGCCACCCTGAAAGCCGATCTGGCCCACGTGGCGGGTTGTGTGGAACTGGGTGTGCGTGTGCTGTGGGAGCCGCCGGCGCCCGTCACACCGGCGCCTGAACCAGCGCCGCTCCCTACACCCGTTACCACGCCGGGTGCCCAGTATATGCTGCGGCGTGCCGCCGAAGAGCAAACCCGGCGCGCCGGTCAGGCCCACGGCCAAGCCCTCGCTGCCGAACTTGACCGCACGTTGCGCAGCCACGCCATCGACGCCCGCCTGACGGTTCTGCAGACCGAGCGCCTGCTGCTCAGCGCGGCATATTTGGTGCGACATGAGCAGACACCGGCTTTTGAGACCGCTGTCGAGGGTCTGCGCGCCGCATATGCGCAACTGGCCTTTCTATGCAGCGGGCCTTGGCCACCCTACCACTTTGTGAGCGCGTAATTCATGGATAACGAAGAACAGAGCGAAACCAAATTTTCAAAGATCATGAATAGCCAGATCGTGGGCGAACCGCGACTCATGAACAGCCGGCTCGCCCGTGAACCGGGACTCGTGAACAGCCGGATCATCGGCGATCTGGAATCGATGGACGACTTTGCCGCAGAAATGGAGAAAGTCGAAAATGCGCTGCCGCGCCATCTCAACGCCGATCCCGAGAAAATGGAGCAAGGGCTGGCCAAGCTGGTGCTGACCGTCGTCGACCTGTTGCGCCGGCTGCTCGAGAAGCAGGCTATTCGGCGCATTGAAGGCGGATCGCTCGACGACGAAGAGATCGAACGCCTGGGGCTGGCCTTCATGCGTATGGAAGAAAAACTGGAAGAACTGAAACTGGCCTTTGGCCTGGAAAACGAAGACCTCAATCTCAACCTGGGACCGCTCGGCGATCTCTGGTAAGGCAACTCTGATCAAACCAGCTTTCTTCAAGCGAGCCGGTTTGTCCTGAATAGTTGAAAGGACCTAGCACCATGTCAACCGGACAATCGAATGCAGCCATTACCCACTCCGTGTCTTCCTCCAGCCTGGCTGATATCCTGGAGCGCGTGCTCGACAAAGGGATCGTCATCGCCGGCGACATCACCATTGCGCTGGCCGATGTCCAATTGCTCACCATCAAGATCAGGTTGCTGATTGCGTCGGTGGACAAAGCGCGTGAGATCGGCATCGACTGGTGGGAAACCGACCCCGCGCTTTCCTCAGCCGCTAGAAGAGTCAAAGATGAAAACGATGAATTGCGCCAACGCTTGGAACGTCTGGAGTCTAAGCTGGCGCCTATAGCATAGCCAAGGAGATTCTCATGAAAAAGCAAGAAGCTGTCGTGTTCCTGGTAGATGTCGAATGTGCCTTCTGCAAAGGCGTCGGTATCGACCAATTTGACCTGATGTCGCCCTTGTCCACCTGCCAGGTTTGCAGCGGGACAGGACGCCGCCAGATTGAACCGCCGCTGAACCCATGCGCCTTTTGTGGCGGCAGCGGCGTGCACCCCCAGTCGCGCATGGTCTGCACAACCTGCCGCGGCGTTGGCCAGGTTACCGTGCCCGTCAACGCCATCCCCTGTCCAGGCTGCGGCGGCAGCGGCAAAGAATCCGATCACCACTACCAGGAGAGCGTTCTCTCTTGCCCGGTTTGTGGTGGCAAAGGTGTCGTTGCCGCAGATGAAGCAACCCCAAAGGTCCTAGCGCACGCTCGCTAGCGCCGCAAGGGAGGCCACGATCACCTGCTGCTGCTGCTCGGCGCGGGTGATCGTGGCCGGGTTGTCGCCCGACTGGTCGCCATACCAGCCAAACTGCGCGTGATTGCCACCCTCAATCGGCACAAACTGCGTGGCCTCCGGGACAAACGGCTTGGATGCCGCCACCTTGGCTGGCGTTGCCAGCCCGTCGAGTGTGCCATAGATCGACGAGACGATCAGCTCCGGCTGGTCGGCAAGCGAATTGCTCTCCGGCGGATACGCTGCCCAGAAAATGACGCCATCGACAGCGTCGGGGTGCCTGTCCGCATAGACCGCCGCCGTCGCACCACCCAGTGAATGGCCGCCGACGAACCAGTGCTCGATCGCCGGATGGGCAGCCATCACCGCATCCGCCCGATCCGGCGCCAGGATGGCGAAATTGAGCGGCATGGGGGTTACTGCCACGAAATAGCCTTGCTCCGCCAGCGCCCGCAGCGGCGGCGCGTAGGCCTTCGGGTCGACACGCGCACCCGGATAGAAGATAAATCCTATGGTCGCCGGTTCGCCCGTTGGGCTGAACTCAATCCAGTCCGCCTGCGTCACCGTCACCGCCGCATCACTTTCCATCGCGAGTAAGGCCTCGGGCATCGCTGGCAGGGCGTTATTGCCCCAGACGACAAAAGCCCCAGCACCGACCGCCAACAATAGAACCACGATCACGGCCACAATGCCCACGATCCGCCAGATATTGCGTCGCTTTTTTTCCATTACGCCCTCACTGCTCCTGGTTGATACTTGGTCATTTGTTCGTCCTCCAGCACCATCTCGGCCGCCACCTTGCCCGACAACATCACCATCGGCACACCGCCCCCCGGATGCGTCGTGCCGCCGGCAAAATAGAGGCCCCGCACATCCGCACAACGATTGTGTGGGCGCCGGAACGCGTTCAGCGCCTGATTCGACGAAACCCCATAGAGCGCGCCGCGCCGTGCGCCGGTCAGGCGGCAAATATCCTCCGGCGTGAGCATCGCCTCGCTGCGGATTTGGCGGCGGACATCCAGCCCAAAGCGCGCCAGGGTATCAAACACCAGTGTCCGGTAGGCACCGGCCTGCTGCGCCCAGTCGAACGCAGGGCCAAGCGGCGGTGCATTCACCAGCACAAACCAGTTCTCACAGCCAGGCGGCGCATGGCCCGCATCGGTCTTCGACGTAATCGCCACATAGACTGTCGGGTCCTTGGGTGGCACGCCGCGTGCAAAAATATCGCGGAATTCGCCCCGATAGTCGCGGTTGAAAAAGATATTATGGTGCGCCAACTGCGGATGTTCCCCCGCAATCCCCAACAGCAACACAAAACCCGAACAGGAAGTTTCCAGGTGCAGCAGCGCGGCCCGCTGTTGGGGAGCAACCGTCGCCGGCAGCAGCCGTTCGTAGACGGTGCCAACGTCCACGTTGGCGATTATCGTCTCCCCGGGAATCTGCCGGCCATCGGCCAGGGCCAACCCGGTGACGCGGCCGTCTTGTACATTGATGGCGGCCACCGGCATGCCGGCCTGAATCTCCACGCCTAGTTCGCGCGCCAATCGTTCCAGCGCTGTCGCGATCGAATAGACACCGCCCTGCGGATACCACACCCCCCCGGTCAGTTCCACATGCGCAATCACACTGAGCGTAGCCGGCGCCTGATAGGGACTGGCGCCTACGTAGGTGGCGAAGCGGCCTAACAACTGGCGCAGATGGGGCGAATGCACGCGGCGGCGAATTGCCTGGTCCATCGTCAGCCATGGATCGACCTTGAGCATATCGAACGGCGACACGCGCAAAAAGCTGCGCCAGGTCGGCGGCTTGTCATAAATAAACACCGGTCCCGTGATGCGGTGCAGGCGCGCCGCATACTCCAGGAAATCGAGATAGCCTTCCACATCGCGCCGGTCGAGCGCTTCAATTTGCGCCGCCATGCGTCCAAGCTCCTGGGTGGCGTCCAACACCGTGCCGTCCCGATAGAAGTAGCGTGTCAACGGATCCACCGGCAGCAGGGTCAGGTAATCCTCCAACCGCCGTCCGGCCGCTGCAAAGAGATCGGCGAAGACATGCCGCATGGTAATCACCGACGGCCCCGTGTCCCAGCGGAAACCATCCTGTTCGATCTGCCCCATCTTGCCGCCGGTGCTCAGGTTCTGCTCGACCATGATTACACGTCGCCCCGCCGCTGCGAGCCGGATCGCCGCACTCAGCCCGCCGATCCCGGCGCCGATGATCAAAACCGGCAAGCGATCGCTACTCATGCTTCACCGGCTTCAGAATTCTGCCTTTCCACTTTACCCCCCCATAGCGCCAGCGCCACCAAAGGGCGCGTCCTGCGATCCAGGTCATGAGCAGCACAGAAACCGGCAGCAAGAGGGCGTCGCCCACGCGCTGGCGGGTGGCGCGCGCCGTGACGGCACGCGCGGCAATGCCTACGAGCACAAGCCCTAGTGGCCACCAGGGCCAGCCGGGCAAAGGCCAGGTGCGGCCAACGAGCAACCACGCCCACGGCCATAAGAAGAGCGTCCAATGGAAAAGCGTCGACAGGATCAATAGCGACACATGGTTGCCATGACCGGCCAGGATGTTCTTGCTGTAGCCGTCGATGGTTGCCTGCCAGCCATCATACATGCGCGCCTGGATGAGATCGTTACCGTCGGCCATGCGCAGGTGTAGACCGTGCGCCTTGATGCGCTGGGCCAGACGGATATCCTCCACGACCTCTGCTTTCACAGCGCGATGGCCGCCGATGGCCGCGTAGGCCGGTCGCCGAAAAGCCATGCACTGGCCGTTGGCCGCCGCGGCCAGCGGATGCGGAAGCTCGTGCGCCACGTGGATGGGCAGGTACCCAACGACGGCAAAAGCCATCAGCGGGACGATCAGGCGCTCTCCCCAACTCACGGTGATCTGCGTCGGCCAGACGGTCAGCAGATCGGCGTTCAGTGCGTCGACGGTCGCCACGACCGCCGACACGGCGCCCGGTTCCCACCGGACATCGGCGTCGGTGAAAAGCAGAAGTTCGCCGCCAGTGTTCTCGGCAAGCTGCTGGCACGCCCAGTTCTTCCCCATCCACCCATCGGGCAAGGGGCGTCCGCCCAGTACGCTGAAATTGGCCGCATCGCCGGCGGCGATCCGCGCCACGTGGCGCGTGTCGTCCTCGGAATGGTCGTCGAGCACTGTGATGGTCAGCCGCGCATAGTCCTGGCGGAGCAGGCCGCCCACCGTTTCGCCGATATTGATGGCTTCATTGCGCGCCGGTACCAGCACATCGACACGCGGCTGGGTTTGCACTGCGGTGAGCGCCACCGGGTGCAGGCGGGGAAAGCTGCGGCTGTTGGTGATGGCAATGACCAGAATCGTGAGCAGACCAATGGTTGCCACCACAGCGAGCGCCAGCAGGGGCGGCGCGCTCATGCGTGGGTCTGCTTTCGCTGGTGGCGGCGCAGCGCCGGGGGATGGGAGAGGTCCCCCCAATGTTTATAGACCAGAATCAGGAAGTTGCCGATCCACACCGCCACGAGTACGTCAGGGGCGAGGGGTTGACCCAGCACGTGCCACGTGGGCGGCGTCAACAGCAAGATCGGCAGAATACAGACAAAGGCGAAGATCACGGCCCACCCATTGGCGCCCACCAGTAGCGTGAATCCCCAGAGCAGCAGGCCGCCGATCGTTGGGAATTCCCAGATCGTCAACGCCATCCATGTGCCCAGAGTTGTCGCCACGGCTTTGCCACCATGAAAGCCTAGAAAAGGCGAAAAGGCATGGCCCATGATCGGCGCCAGCGCGATCGGCACGATGCCCCAGCCCTGAATGCCCGTCCAGTAATAGGCCAGGCCCACCGGAATAAGCGCCTTCAGTGTGTCTAGCAACAGGGCTAGCGCACCGATCTTCTTGCCACCGGCGCGAATCACATTCGTTGCGCCCGGGTTGGCATCGCCATAGGTAGTGATGTCTTTGCGCAACAGAAAACGCCCGACCCAGACGGAGAAGGGAAGCGAGCCGGCAGTAAAGGCGATCAACGTCCAGACAACGACTGGGACCATGGCTTGGAGGGGCCTTCGGATGATTACGCGGCGTGTCGCATGAGCACGCGGATTGACAATACAACAAAAACGCCCATTCCCACAAAACCGAACAACGCAGGCCCCGGCATGCCCCAGAAAACTGCCTGACCAATTGTCTGCAGAAACCACGTGATGGTGTAGATCACGAGTAGCGGCAGCACGGGCAGTTCCTTGGGGCGGACGGCCAGCGTGATCAATGCGGCAGAGAGGAGCCAGCCCACAAAGTTCATGAGCGGAACACCGAAATATTGGCCGGGCTGTTCCCACACCCAATATCCCCACCCGACCATCTGCGGGTCAAGGAACAGATCCCAGGCCGTGAAGGCTAGCGCGCTGACCGCCACAAAGCGCCACCCGCGATGGCGCCGGGTGAGGATGCTGGCGACGGCCCACGCCGGTGGCAACATCATCAGCCAGGCCAGTGGGATCACCAGCGGCACACCGCCCAGTAGCGGCGCCAACGTGGCGGTATAGTGATATGCGCCGAAAGGAATGCCGGTGGTGCTGCCGATGAACTCCACCAACCAGGCGAGCGGCATGACGATTGCGGCCACGCGCACGGTCTCGCGCGTGCCCCAGGTCGCGTGCAGCACCGCCAGCACAGCCCCTCCCTGGAGGATCACACCGGCAAACACGCCCCAATGCAGGACGCGGTCGCCGGCCATCCAGCGCACGATCGGGATCAGGATCATCGTATTCAGCCACAGCACGATGAGCCAATCACGCGGGGCCAGCGGCCAGTACCGGCGTAACGTAGTGTTCATGCGAGTTCGTCCATCCCCAAGTTTTCCCCAAACCGCCCTAAGAACGCGCGCATTGCTGCCGTTACGAGCGGCCATGCTGCGCTCTTGCCGCGAATCAATTCGTGTTCACCTGGAACCTCCACGTACCCCGCCAGATTCGGTAGCCGTGCCGCTAGTCGTTTGGTCACGCGCGGCTTGACCAACGGGTCAGCGCTGCCCTGGATAATCAGCACCGGTGCGTGGACTTGTGCGGCAAAGCGGTATCCCAACTGGCCGCTGCGCCGCACCTGCCCCAACACATGCACCGGCAGCCGCAACTCACGGATGGCGGCCTGCACTGTGGGGTCATCCAGATCCGCCTCGGGTATGAACTGCAGGACGCCGGCGCGGAAGCGTACATCGGCAAAATCGGCGCGACGAAACGGCTTTACCTGCGGCAACACACGCTCGGCCAACGGATAGACCTTGTCCAGCCAGGAGTCGACGCGCCAGAAAGGCGCAAAGAGGATCAATCCATCGACGGCATGATGCGCCGCCACGCGCAACGCCAGCGCGGCGCCCATCGAGTTGCCGACCAGCAGCACCGTGTCATGTTCCTGGCGCAATACCGCCAACGCGTGGTCGATCGCTTCGATCCAGTCGATGTGCCGGCGCGCTGGCAGGGTCTGGAAATCGACGCCGAAGCCAGGCAACAGCAAGCCCTGCACCGTCCAGCCGCCGGCATGGATCACTTCGCCGGCCGTACGCATCTCTGCCGGGGTGCCGGGGAAGCCATGCACGAGCAATGCCGCCTGCCGCCCGCCCGGCCACAGAAACGGTTGATGTTCGTCGGTTTGAAATGCCTGGAGTGGTGGAGCCATTCGTTTCGCCTCAGACCGCCACGTCCGTGCGGCCCGCCAGCCGGTTGAGCACGCTCAGCAGCCCTTTAGGCGCCCGCTCCTGGCTGGCCCGTGCCAGCACCAGCGTCATGCCAAAGGTGATGAGCACGTTGGTCATCAAGAAGAAGACAATCTCCTCAATGGGCAGACTGCCGACCAAGAAGTTGACCGACTGCGCGGGGTTGATCGTCCACGTGCCCGACTCAATTGCGGTGGCGTCGGCCACCGATAGATAGACGCTGGCGGGCAGCAACGTAAGCAGGACCAATTTGCGGAAATGCCACAGGATGTCGCCCCCAAAGCCCAATTGCAGCATCACGGGCGGCAGCACCCACGCCATCAGCAGCGCCAGATAGGTCAACGGCTGGCTGCCGTTCCAGAGCACGCTGACGGACCAGAGCCAGACGACCGTGCAAACTACCAATCCACTCCAGCGGAACCAGCGGCCGCCGGCGCCGTCGATTGGCGTCCTGGGCATCGACAACCGGCGCGCCAGGAAGACAAACCACAGACCGGTCAAGATCGGTTGCAGGATAAAGAAGGTGTATTCCTCGATTGGCACCCAGCCAAAGACGATGCCTGTCACCAGTTCCGGTCGATACCACCAGACCCGCGTCGCCACCAGGTAGTTGTCCCACGGCGTCGTGTAGAGCAAGGCCACCACCGCATGCGCCGCAATCGCGGCGTAGGGTGACCAACTGTTGAGGACGGCCGGCATCGTTCGACCACGGCGGCCATCCCACCACGCGACTACAGCCAGGATCGTGATGGGGATGCACAGGAAGTAGGCGAGAAAACCAAAATACGTCATGAGATCCCCCGTTTTTTACGGACACGCATCATGACGCCTGGCCATGGCTCCAGCGTGGCGCCCATATGGGGGTGGATCTTCTGGTTTGGCTCTAATACAAGGTTGACTTGCTGGAAAAGACGCGACATGACCACCTTGGCTTCGATTTGGGCGAAGGTGGCGCCGATACAGTTGCGTGGGCCGCCGCCAAAGGGCACATAGGCAAAGGCGGGAATATTGCCTTTGTCCAGCCGCTCGAAGCGCTCCGGATCAAAACGCGCCGGATCTTCCCACTGTGCCGGGTCGCGATGGGAGAGATAAATCGAATACATCACGCGATTCCCGGCTGGGATCGTGTAGCCATTCAGTTCCGTATCGTGCGCAGCCTTGCGGTTGCCGATATGGATCGGCGGGTAGAGCCGCAGCGTCTCGCGCATGACCAGATCCAAGTAATGCAGCTTTCCTAGTTGATCGCTGACCGGCGGTGCGTCGCCCACAACCTCCGCCACTTCGGCCTGCACGCGGCGCAGGCTATCTGGATGTTCGCCCAGCAGGTAGAGCATCCAGGCAAACAGCGCCGTGCTGGTGTCATGGCCGGCGATCAGCATCGTCAGCAACTGATCGCGCACGAGGTCGTCATCCATTTCAGGGGTTTGCACCAGGCGCGTCAGCATATCGTCGGGTGGGTTGCGCTCGGCGCGGCGCGTGCGGATCATGTCGTAGAGAAACGCATCCACTGCGCGCACGTCATCGCCATAGCCGGGGCGTGGCGCTTTAGGCCACATGATCCAGAGTCCTGGCGAGATAAAGGCGATGGCGCGCAGAATGGGTCGCCACATGCGTTCGAGGTCACGGGTGAAGTCCACACCGTAGAGCGCACCGATCAGGATCAAGAGCGCGACTTTGCGCATCTCGACCAGCATGTCCACGACGCCGCCATCTTGCCACTGCGCCACAATAAAGTCGGTGCTGCGCACCATGGCGTCGATATGCGCCAACGTGGGACGTCGCAACATTGTAGGCTCCATACAGCCGCGCACCCGGTCGTGTTCTTCGCCATCGAGCACCAGCACCCCGCGCCGCAGGAGCTTGGTCACCGGATCGCTTTCGGTGCGCCACAGATACTCCTGGCGATTGGTGAGCAGTAAATGGCGGTTGCACTCTGGGCCGGCCATTACGGCCGGGTGGAAGCCCGGCGCGTTGATCTGGAAAAGGTTGCCCACATGCTGCTGCATCAGTTCGAGCGCGACGAGCGGCGAGCGTGTGCGCGCCAGTTCACGCAAGATGCCGAGACCGATAATTCCATCGGCGGCGGGCAAGGCTTTAGGAGAGGGTGGCATAGGATTGTCCTTGAGTTGGCTGACCAACTGAGTTGCAAGAGTTCATCAAGATCATGATACAGGGCGCACAGTAAGATCGGGAAATGGGGGAAGGAGGGATCTGCCGCATGTGAGATCACCCGACTTGGCGCGCCCTGCATCCCCCGTTATACTACTCCCATGAATCGTTTGTCGGTCAGTTCGGACATGGCGAACCCAACTGTCCGGGACGGTATGCCGCACATGTGGCTTGCCAAACTATACTATTTCCTCTTCTTCGCTGCCATTGGAGCGATGGCGCCATTCTTCAACATCTACCTCGAGCAACGCGGCCTGACCGGCGCACAAATCGGGTTACTTGGCAGCATTCCCCCTTTGATCGGGCTGGTTTCCGGTCCCTTCTGGGCCGGCATTGCCGACCACACACGCCGGCATCAACTGATCCTGGCCCTGGGCGTTTTCGTGGCTGGCATGCTTACCTTCGCCTACTTGTGGGTGACCGGCTTCTGGCTGCTGGCAGTACTGGTGATGGTGTACGCTTTCTTTCGGTCTCCCGTACCCTCGTTGCTTGACAGTGCTGTGTTGAGTATGACCAAACGCACCGGCGCGAACTACGGCCGGCAGCGGCTTTTTGGCAGTCTCGGTTATGTGGTGAGCACCTATGGCGTAGGCCTGGTGCTGACGGCAAGCACGCTGAACCTGTTCTTTGTGGTCCACGCGCTGTTGCTGATCTTCGGTTGCACCGTGCTCAGCTTCTTCCTGCCCGTGGAAACGGTGAGCGAGCCGGTGGACCTGCGCGCAGGGCTGCGCCGGCTCGCTCACCAGCGCGCCTACGTGAGTTTTCTAGTGATGAATGTGCTGCAAGGCATTGGCTCGGCGGCCTTCTTTGGCTTTCTTGGCCTGCGGCTCGTAGCCATTGGCGCCACCGAGCAGCAGGTGGGGGCGGCCTTTGCGCTGGCCGCGCTGGCGGAAATCCCCAGCATGGCGATGGGCGGCTGGGTGCAGGCGCGCTTCCGGTTGTCGCAGATGATCGTCTTTGGTCTGCTTGGCGTCGGCAGTATGTATTTGCTGATCGGGCTGGCGTCCACGCCCATGTTGGTGGTGGCGGTGACGCCGTTCATCGGCGTCTTTTACGGAGCCTATTTGATGGGTGGGGTCGCCTATGCCAATGAGGCGGCGCCGCCGGGATTGCGCGCCACGGGCCAGTCGCTGATGGGCGCCGCCCAGTTTGGCCTTGGCTGGGCGATTGGTTCGCTGGCCGCCGGGCTGATCTGGGGATCCTTGGGCGGCGGTTGGGTTTTCCTGCTGGCCGCCGTGGCGCTCTTTACGGGCGCGGGCATCTTTGCCGTTGGACAACGGGGTTATCAAGTAATTGCTTGATCGTATAGAGCGTAGTTTGGTAGCGTTTGGAGGGCAATATGTCTCTTGTATTGGGCCTGCTGGTCATATTTCTCGTAATTTTTCTGTTTGTATTCGGCATGGGATTGGGCGTGGGCTTTTTGCTACATTGGCTGTTGCCGGCCATCGACCTGGGCGTCGCGGTGCTGATTGGCGTGGTCACAATTAGCGTCACCTCCTACTTTATGATGCGTCTGATGTCGGTGTCGTCATCGCTCGACGTGGACGGCGAAGTGAAGGATGCGGCAATGGAGCAGCAACCGATTTATGGATTCGAGCCATGGTCAAGACGTGTGCGCAAACGCCGCTGAGCACAACGGGCGCCGCTTGACACCAACGATGGGTTTCGTCTAT
>Ga0105047_10004682_pt1 | contig 23735 bp, 23 predicted proteins | sample MAT04_FD_78384 | JGI IMG/M metagenome (GOLD analysis project Ga0105047, IMG submission 78384) | Freshwater microbial communities from Lake Fryxell liftoff mats and glacier meltwater in Antarctica - MAT-04 (megahit assembly) | ecosystem: Environmental > Aquatic > Freshwater > Ice > Liftoff... | reverse complement strand
TCCCCCGAAGTCGCGGCTACCTCGCATCGCGCTCGGACTCCTGCTGTCGATCTTCGGCGGTGTGCTGCTAATCCTCACCTTCCCGAACCAGGGAGGTATCTGGCCACTCGTCTTCATCGGATTCATTCCGATGTACATCGCGCAGTACCGCGTTCTGCCACGCAAGTGGTCTGCAGTTCCGGTTGGGATCACCTTCTTTGCCTGGTGGTTTGCTTACATGCTGACCTCGGCTTCAATCATGTCCTACACGTTCATGATTATCGGGGCGCTCGTATTTGGAGTTATCGGCGGCGTCATCGGGATCTTTCAACGGCCATTTTCCGAGCGCACGGGCTATCGCTGGTTCCTGCTGCAGTTGCCCTTGATTTGGGTGGCAATCGACTTACTTACGACCAACGACTACCTCGGCAGCGAGCAGTACATCGCTTATCACCTTGGCTTGGTGCCGCAGATCGTCCAGCCGGTGAGTGTCGTCAGCACTCCAGTATTGAGCTTTCTAATCATCGTAATCAACAGCGCGCTCGCACTCTTGATTATCTCGTGGATGGATCGCAAGTGGCCGCACCTGGCTGACCTGCCCATTCCCAAGAAGACCGTCAAATGGTCGGCAATCATCGCCGGAATCGTGACCCTCGTTTGGCTCGTCTCCAGCTTCGTGATTTACAACCAGGTCACCGCAGCGATGGGCCCGACGATCCGAATCGCTGGGGTCACTCCAGGCTTGGACAACTTTGGCAAGAGCGTGTTGCAACGATCTGACGGGAGCACGAATCGCACGCCCGCACAGATCGATGCCGATCTCCAGGCACAACTCACTAAGATGACCGAGGACGCGGCGAAGCAGGGCGCGCAAATCGTCGTGTGGCCAGAAGAGACGCTCAACTACGACCCGCTGAAGACCAACACTGACTGGATCCCGGCGCTCGCCAAAGCAAACAATGTCTACATCGAGACCGGCTACACGACCGACCCGAAAATTCAGAACCAGGCGCTGATGTTCTCGCCGAGTGGCCTGATGGGCAGTTACGGCAAGGTCCACCGCGTCCTCCTCGAAGGCGAGGACTTCCCCCCAGGAACAGTTTTCCCCACCTTCGAAACCGCAATGGGCCCGGTCGGCGTCATCATCTGTTGGGACATGGACTTCCCCAATGGCCCCGCTCGCCTTGTCACACTGACCGGTTCCGAGATTGTGCTCGTGCCATCGGTCGACTTCGGCAGCATTTCTAAAAGCCGATTTGGATCCAATGTGTTCCGTGCGATCGAGAACCGCGTGGGTATCGTCAAAGTCGACCGCGCGTGGGACTCGCGCATGGTGAACCCGAACGGACAAGTGATAGCGAAGGGCGTGTTCACCAACAAATATGGTGACAAGGACTTAATGATCGGCGATGTTGCACGTGGTCCGCGCAATGCGCCGTTCACGCAGCTTGGCTCCGCGCCTTTCGCGTTCTTGGTGTTCTTCTTCCTGCTCTCGATGGTCGCGGTGATGTTCATCTCGAGCCGACGCTCGCGCAAGTCGACCGCACAGTAATCACGCAGGCTGCACGGCAGCCTCCCCAACGCTGTCGCTGGACTTACACCAGCTGAGGCATTTGCTGGTTATGGCACGTAGATTCAGTTAGGCCACTGCGGGTGTGACCGGGACTAGTGTGCACTCCCACAATGTTGGATGCGACTCAGGACAGGTTGATCCCGGCGTCTTCTAGAAGCTCTGTAGCCGTTGGATTTCGCGGGAGCGTTCTCATCTCCGCGCGGCATCGGACACATCAGGTTTGCGACCGGGCAGATTCCCCGAGTAGGTAATAGAAAGGTTTCCAGTAGTCGCCGGTGGCTTCCATCACCACCAGGGAGACCTTCTCGGCCAGCAGGTGCTCACGTAGTCTCAGCACCTGGTTGGTGACCGATCCCCACGTTGTTACCGTCGACTTCGTAGCCCGCCGACCGGCACCAGCCACGCGCGGATCGCCGAGGTTGAGAGTGACGCCATCGTCACCACGGACTATGGCACCCCCAACTCAAGACGTTCACCCTTTATGCCATCCCCTGATGGGAGGCTCCCGAACCCTTCAGTAGGAACGATCTTGCGAGCATTGACGAATGCCGCACGCCGCTCGGCGCATTAGTTCAACAGGCCCCACCGTGTCGCGGGCTGGGACTGGCTGATGATGACACTGCCTGAAAGCGGCGTAGTCGCAAGCTGTTGGACACGACGAAGACGGAGCTGAACGCCATCGCCGCACCGGCGATCAACGGGTTGAGCAGACCGAACGCCGCCAGGGGAAGTGCGGCTATGTTGTAGGCGAACGCCCAGAACAGGTTGCCTTTGATAGTGCGTAGGGTGGCCCGGGACAAAGCGATCGCATCCGCGGCCGAACGCAGGTCACCGCGCACTAAGGTCACATCTGCTGCCTCTATCGCGACATCGGCACCGGTTCCCATCGCCAGACCAAGGTCGGCTTGGGCGAGTGCGGCGGCGTCGTTGACACCGTCACCGACCATCGCGACGACCCGGGCTTCAGTTTGCAGCCGCTTGACAACAGCGACCTTGTCCGCGGGCAGAACGTCGGCGAACACTGTCCCAATCCCGACTTGCGCCGCCACGGCACGCGCGGCCGCGTCGTTGTCGCCAGTCAGCAGGACCGTATCCAAGCCGAGCGCATGTAGCTGCGTGATGGCCTGGGCCGAGGTTGGTTTGACAGTGTCAGCCACGACGAGCACACCCTGGACCGCCCCGTCCCAGCCGACAAAGATCGAGGTCTGCCCGTGGGCGGCGGCCTGATCCAGCGCTGCGCTCAGCATGTCTGGGACAGACATCGACCATTGCTCGGCCAGCCACGATCGTCTTCCAACCACAACAGCATGCCCGTCGACGACTCCGGAAACACCGAGGCCTTGATAGTTTTGAAAAGACTCCACAGGGGGCAAGGCACCTGTCTGCTCACGCGCCGCGGCGGCGATGGCGGCCGCGATGGGGTGTTCAGAGGCGTCTTCCAGTGAGCCCGCCAGGCGAAGCAGTGTCAGGCTGTCAACGTCGTTGGCTGGGTTAGCTGCTACGAGTGTCATGCCGCCATTGGTCACCGTGCCGGTCTTGTCCAACACGATGGTGTCGACTTTACGAGTCGATTCCAGGATTTGCGGGCCCTTGATCAAGATTCCCAACTGCGCACCACGGCCAGTGCCCACCAGCAATGCTGTCGGTGTTGCCAAACCCAACGCACACGGGCAGGCAATGATGAGCACGGCCACGGCTGCGGTGAACGCTGCGGCGGGGGCGTAGCCCAGCAGCAGCCACACTGCCAGCGTTGCCAAGGCAAGGCCCATGACGATCGGCACGAACACAGCAGAGACTCGGTCGGCGAGGCGCTGAACGTCGGCTTTGCCGTTCTGTGCGTCAGCTACCAGGCGGGCCATCTGCGCCAACTGGGTGTCCGAACCGATCCGGGTTGCCCTCACAACAAGGCGGCCTTCGGTGTTCACGGTTGCCCCCACCACCGGGTCATCTGGGCCGACATCCACGGGCACCGGTTCACCGGTCAGCAAAGACGCGTCGATCGCCGACGTTCCTTCCACCACAATTCCGTCCGCGGCGATCTTCTCGCCAGGGCGAACCACGAATAGTTCCCCAACCGCCAACTGCTCGATCGGGACTTGCTGTTCGAACCGTCCGTCGGGGCTCTCACGTAGCACCGCCACCTCTTTGGCACCCATGTTGAGCAGCGCCTTGAGTGCCGCGCCAGAGTTCTGCTTTGCCCGCGCTTCGAAGTAGCGCCCAGCCAGAATGAACACTGTCACGGCGGAGGCGACTTCCAAATAGATGTCATCCGTGCCTGAGCCCGAGGGCAGAAAACTGAACGTCATCTTCATGCCGCTGGTCCCAGCGGTACCCAGGAATAATGCCCACAGGGACCAGATGTAGGCGGCGCTGACCCCGACTGAGATCAGTGTATCCATTGTGGCCGCCCCGTGACGGGCGTTGACAAAGGCGGCCTTGTGGAACGGCCATGCTCCCCACACGACAACAGGGGAAGCCAATGTCAGGCTGAGCCATTGCCAGTTGTCGAACTGCAACGCCGGAACCATCGCCAGCAGGACAACCGGCACAGTCAGCGCCAGTGATATCAGCAGCCGCTGCGCCAGCGCCGCCTTCTCATCCAAGATGACGCCGCGGTCTTGTGAATTGCCCTGGGCTGCTGAGCTTATTCTGGGCAAAGTGGCGCTGTAACCGGTTGCTTCGACCATGGACACCAATGCATCCGGATCAGTCTCGTCCGAGTAGTGGACCTTAGCCTTTTCGGTCGCGAAATTGACCGTCGCGCTGACGCCGTCGAGGCGATTGAGCTTCTTCTCGATCCGGGATGCGCACGACGCGCATGTCATCCCGCCGATCGAAAGCTCCACATCAGGCACCCTGATCACCGGTTCGCGAGTCAGGATCGACGAGGTCATAACCGGCCTCGTCAATGGCACCTGCGACATCGGAGGTGGTCAACGGTTCGGCGCTAACGACGCGCACATTCGAATCACCGCCGGGTGAGGCCAGATCAACCGTCACCTTTAGGACGCCCGGCAATGCCGCGAGCTCTGAAGTGACTGCGTGGATGCAGTGATCGCAGGACATTCCTGAGACTGCGTAATTCTGAATCGTCGACATGGCGATCTCCTCTTGCGGGTCGTGCTCGATTCCGGCTTCAACCGAAAGGGACTAGCTTTTGACCAGGCGGGCGATGGCGGCGGACGCCTCGTCGATCTTGTCTTGGGCATCGGTTCCCCCTGAAGCAATCGCGTCGCGCACGCAATGGGACAGGTGCTCGTCCAACAGTCCAAGCGCGAAGGACTCCAGCGCCCTATTGGCAGCCGAAACCTGCGTCAGAACCTCAATGCAATACGTGTCCGACTCGACCATCCGCTGTAACCCACGGATCTGGCCCTCGATCCGTCGCAGCCGCCGAAGCTGATCATCCTTGGTTGAGGAGTAGCCCGGTACCTGCGTCGCTGTGTCATTTGCACTCACTACGCCATCCTTCGTTCGTCACCCTACAGCTACAAACACCATACCCCTGTATGGTATTCCGCCATCACTAGATCAGCAGGGCATTGCGCGGGAGAGCCACTGTGAACAGAGAGCCTGTGCCGGGACCGTTGCTGTGCGCGACGAGTGTGCCGTCGTGTTCGGCGATGATCGCCCTGGCGATAGTGAGGCCGAGTCCGCTGCCGGCATCTTCATCGGCGACACGTGCCGGGTCGCCGCGGTGAAGTCGCTCGAAGATGGCCTCGAGGTCGGTGCGCGCGATTCCGTCGCCCTCATCGCGAACAAGAATCTGGACCGTCGCGTTGTCGGTCTCAACGGCAACCTGAACGAGGCGTTGTGGCGGGGTGTGGCGCAAAGCATTCTCCAACAGATTGGCAAGCACCTGCTGAATCCGCTGCGGGTCACCCATAATCGGTGCCGGGCCACCGAGTTGATCGAGGCTCAGCGCAACTCCTTTGGTCGCGTATCCAGGAGCAGCAGCGCGCACGGCATCCCTGGCGAGTAAACCGGCATCCAGGGGCTCCAGCGAGATCGCCAGTGCATGCTCCTCGGCGGCTGCTGTGTCTCGAAGGTCGACCGAGAGTCGTTGGAGCCTACCGACTTGGTGTCGCATCGTTTGCCACGTCGCCGGTTCGGCGGGCAGTACGTCGTCTTCGAGGCCGTCGATGTAGGCGGCAAGAGTTGCTAATGGTGTGCGGACCTCGTGGGCCAGATCGGCCATCAGGCGGGTGCGAGTGGCGTCGGTCCGAGCCAAGCGTGCCGCCATACGTTCGAACGATTGTGAGAGGCGATTGAGTTCGCTGCTGAACTGGGCATCGGGGACGCTCACATCGAAACTGCCAGCAGCGACTGCCTCGGCGGCATCGGCTAGATCCTCGACCGGGTGGGAGATTCGTCGCACGAGGAACCACGAGATCAGTCCGGCCGTGATCAGGGATGCGAGGGTGGCGAGCCCGAGTGAGATCGCAAATGATGAAGCGAATGCTTCTTCGGCATGGCGCTGAATCTCTGGCGTTGCCGACACCATCTGCGCGAGGTGCTCATGGAACAGCTTGGGTGCAACGAGCACAGCGGACATGATCAGAGTGATCCCGCCAACGGCGATTACCAGGATTTGGGCGACCATCAGTCGGGTTGAGAGCCGCCGGGAACGCCAACTCACCCGGCCCCCATTCCATAGCCGATACCGCGGACAGTGCGCACGAACCTAGGCTCGGTCGCGTCATCGCCGAGCTTGCGGCGCAGATGGCCGACGTGAACGTCGACTATATGCTCATCGCCGAACCATGTGGGCCCCCACACCGAGTCGATGAGTTGCCGGCGGGTGAACGCTGCCCGAGGTCGGGCCGCCATCGACGCGAGGAGGTCGAATTCGGTTCGCGTGAGATCGATGGGAGTACCCGCTAGCGTGACGGATCGAGCTTCAAGATCAAGGAGGAGTTGACCTAGAGTGATCGGCTTCGTGACTGCTTCGGCTGCAGGGTCGGGGTTGGTCCGTGGGCGGCGCAGCATCGCGCGCACACGGGCAATGAGTTCGCGCGGGGAGAAAGGCTTGACCAAGTAGTCGTCCGCCCCGATCGACAGACCAAGGAGTTTGTCGATCTCCTCATCGCGAGCGCTGAGCATGATGATGTAGGCGTCGGTGAATTGCCGCAATTGCCTAGCCACCTCGATGCCATCGAAGCCGGGAAGCATCACGTCGAGTACGACAAGGTCAGGGTCATCTTGACGAGCTAGCTCTACCGCGTCAGGCCCGGTGTGAGCGATGCTCACGGCGAAGCCCTCTCGTTCCAAGTAGGACCCGACGACGCCGGTCAGGGCGACCTCATCGTCCACGACCAGAACTCTCAGGGCTTGCGACACAGCGACAGATCCTCCTAGGGGACGAGCTCGCTAGCTAATGGGGTCGATGGGCTTCCCTTGCAGGATACGGCGCGCTTGCGCGTACTCCTGGGCATCGACCTCTCCGTTGGCGAATCGCCGGTCCAAGATCGCCATTGGATGCTCGGGTCCAACGGCTTGGTGGGTCCCACTTCTGGTCAGTCGCGCCACAGCCCAGATCGCCACCCCAATGATCGCGATCCAGACTACGAACATGAGCAGCATGCCCAGACCTGCGCCGCCACCATAGTTGCCGTGATCCCAATCCATCATGTCGTCCACCACCTTCGTTCAACGTTCGTGTGTCTACCTGCTCTCACTCTGTCTTTCTCGCGTATGCGCCGTGGGCAGGATTCATGAAGGTTCTATGAAGCCTTCCCGGCTGGGAGCTTCATGGAATCTTCATCAATTCTCCGCCATCGCCACATGTCGGCTGACCAGAGTGTGAATCGTGATTCCGATTACGCGCCGCCAACTCCTGAGCGGAGCATTCGGTCTGGCAGCAGGCGCGACGCTGGCCGCGTGCGGTTCGAGCTCGTTTGGCACTGCGGGCGGGCTGGGACCCATCCCAGCGACCCCAACAACTGGGCAAACCCGCAGCTTCGCCTTGCGCGCTCGGCGAACCGAAGTCGACCTCGGCGGCAAAGTTGTGAGCACGTGGGCCTATGGGGACACAGTGCCTGGCAAGCCATTGCGTGCAAATGTCGGGGACCGGGTGAAGGTCGCCTTCGCCAATGATCTACCGGAGCCCACGAGCGTCCATTGGCACGGCCTGGCGATTCGAAACGACATGGACGGCGTTCCGATGGTGACAACCCCAGAAGTCGCTGCCGGATCGAACTTCGACTTCGACTTTGTGGTGCCCGACGCGGGTACTCACTGGTTCCATCCTCACACCGGCCTGCAGATCGACCACGGGCTCTACGCACCCTTCATCGTTGACGACCCGGCTGAGCCAGGTGCGTATGACCACGAGTGGATCATCGTTCTCGATGACTGGACCGATGGAGTAGGCGACACCCCCGAACAGCTCCTCGCCAAGCTCCAAAGCGATGCCGGCGGTCAAGCCTCCGGCGACGCTGGCAGGAGTGGAATGGGTATGGGTGGAATGCAGATGGGTGGAGGTGGCGGTAGCGGTGCCTCGGAGATGTCTGGGATGTCAGGGATGGATGGCGGCGACGTCACCTACCCCCTCTACTTGATCAACGGCCGCTCGTCGACCGACCCAGAAGTCTTCACCGCCAAGCCGGGGCAAAAGGTGCGCCTGCGGATCATCAATGCTGGCGCCGACACGATCTTCACCCTCGCACTTGGTGGGCACGAGTTGCGTGTGACTCACACCGATGGTTTCCCAGTCGAACCTGTCACCACGACAGCACTCACGATAGCGATGGGAGAGCGCTACGACGCCATGGTCACCTTTAAGGATGGTGTGTTCCCCCTCGTCGCGGAACCGGTCAGCAAAACAGGATCGGCGCGCGCGCTGATCCGAACGGGCTCCGGCGCAGTCCCGGCGATGGCGAACCGCCCGAGCGAATTAGACGCCTACCCGCTGGCTGTTTCGGCCTTGAGCGTCGCCAACGGCCACGCCTTGGCAAGCAGGCAACCCGATTCCGTGCAGGACCTCGTGCTCACCGGATCGATGCGCCCCTACGAGTGGAAGATCAATGGCCGGACCTACGCCGATACCGTGCCGTTAACCATTCGGGCGGGTCAAGCGGGCAGGCTCAACATCCGCAACCACTCGATGATGCCGCATCCGATTCACTTGCACGGTCACACATTTCAGCTAGGCCCAGCCGGTGGTTCGGGACCGCGCAAAGACACCGTCCTCATCCCCGCTATGGGTCGGACGTCGGTGGACTTCGCCGCCACTAACCCGGGCAAGTGGATGGTGCATTGCCACAATGCCTACCACGCTGAAGCCGGCATGATGACCCGCCTCGAGTACGCCGATTGAGAACTGCTTCAAAGCCCAGCCATGGGCGCATCCGACCCGAATCCGCCGCCCATCCTGGGTTGAGCGGAGCTTTCAAATAGTTAGGGAGCCACCTTGAAAAAGAATCGCCAAAATCGCCCACTCGTCCTTGCCGCCATCGGCGCCAGCCTCACTGTCGCCCTCGCGGGCTGCTCGTCCAGCGATAGCGGGTCCGGTAGCAGCCCCGCGCCGAGTGTGAGTGGATCCACTGCCAAAATCACCGGATCCGACGCGGAGATCGCCTTTGCGCAATTGATGATTCCCCATCATCAACAGGCCGTCGAGATGGCCGACATGGCCCTCACCCCAGGGTCATCGGCCTCACCACAGGTCAAGTCACTCGCCACGTCGATCAAGTCCGCACAGGGCCCTGAGATCACCGAGATGACAGCCTGGCTCAACGAGTGGGGGGCTCCAACGGCGATGCCGAGCTCAACGGCGTCGAATTCTGACGGGATGGACATGGGCGGCATGGACATGGGCGGCATGAGCTCAGCGGGGATGATGACCTCAGCACAGATGACATCGCTTACCAAAGCATCCGGGCCCACTTTCGACAAAATGTGGCTACAAATGATGATCGCCCATCACGAAGGCGCCATAACGATGGCTCAAGACGTGTCAGCGAACTCTCAGAACCCGCAGGTCAAAGCCTTGGCGACATCGATCGAGACCGGGCAAGACTCTCAGATCAAGACGATGAAGCAACTATTAGCAGGCTAGTTCAGCGGTCAACGGGCAGTTGATCAAGATCAAACTCTTCTATCCCAGACTGCGAAACGCGATGTTCAAGGTCCTCAAGTGTCAGCCAAGACGGCGCGCAGTCGAGGTCGCAATCATGGAGTGGAACGCCGAGGGAACGAGGTGGGACTGCTGGATGCGGCGCTGGCGTACGACGGGACCAAACCTTGGGCGGACTTGATTGCCGAGGCTGACCTGCCCGTGACGACCATCGACAGCCCATTCGTTGAAATCACCTGCCTACCGTCCCTGATAGATATGACCGACGTGAAGGGTGGCTTTGTTCGAGGTCCGCAGCTGTTGTGATCCTCGCTACTGAACTGGGACGAATAGCAATCGCCAGCCTAGCGTGCAGCCAGCATCTCCGAGACCATAAATGCCAGCTCAAGCGACTGCTCGCGATTAAGCCGTGGATCGCATGCTGTCTCGTAGCGGTCAGCGAGCTGATCCTCCCGGATGCCGAAGCTGCCGCCAACACATTCGGTGACATCGTCACCAGTCAATTCGATGTGCATACCGCCGGGGTGAGTCCCGAGCTCTTGGTGAACTTCAAAGAATCCACGGATCTCATCGACCACATCGTCGAACGAGCGGGTCTTGTGGCCAGAGGCCGAGGATCGAGTATTGCCATGCATCGGATCGCTGACCCACGTCACAGCATGACCACTGGCCTCGACCTTCTCAACGATGTCGGGCAGTGCGGTGCGGATGGTCCCAGCGCCCATGCGTGTGATCAGAGTGATCCGGCCGGGAACATGGTCGGGGTCAAGATGGTCGAGTAGACGCAGCGCGTCATCAGGTTTGGTTGTCGGGCCGAGCTTGACGCCAATCGGGTTGTGAATCTTCGAGGCGAAGTCAACATGGGCACCTTCGGGATCGCGAGTTCGCTCGCCAATCCAAAGGAAGTGCCCGGAAACCGAGTACGGATTACCAGTACGTGAGTCGATTCGCACCAAGGGCTTCTCGTAGTCCATCACCAGGGCCTCGTGCGCCGCGTAGACATCAACTCGGCGGAACTCCTCAGGGTCCGCACCGCAGGCCTGCATGAACGACAGCGCCCTGTCGATCTCGCCAGCCATCTTCTCGTAGCGTTGACCGGCTGGACTGTCGCGCACAAAATCCTGATTCCAGGCGTGAACCTGACGAAGGTCGGCGTACCCGCCTTGGGTGAAGGCTCGAACAAGGTTCAAGGCCGATGCCGAGGCGTGGTAGGCGCCCATCAACCGCTGCGGATCTGGGACGCGAGCGAGCGGATCAAACTGGAGCGCATTGATACCGTCGCCGAAGTACGACGTCGCACTGATGCCGTCACGCAGCTCGGTCTGGGCCGAGCGTGGCTTGAAGTACTGACCAGCCATCCGACCGATCTTCAACACTGGCATGCGCGCGCCGTAGGTCAGTACGACGGCCATCTGCAGCACGGTCTTGAGTCGGGCGCGAATCGAGTCAGCTGTATTTGCGGCGAAAGTCTCGGCACAGTCTCCGCCCATGAGGACAAAGGCGTTCCCGGCAGCGGCGTCGGCGAGCCTAGCTTGCAGCTGATCACACTCACCTGCAAATACCAGAGGCGGAGCCATCGAGAGTTCCCCGCGCACAAGATCGACCGCGGCCTGGTCTGGCCAAAGCGGTTGATGAGCAGCAGGAAGATCCGGCCATTCGAGGGCAGGTTGATCCAGGGAAGATGTCACCAGATAAGGGTAGCCGCTACCGGCCAATTCCGGTGTGGCCCATTCCACTGTCGGGTTATGACTGGCCGATATCGGTCAGGATGTCGGTGAACCACTCTTGAGAGGTATCGAAAGGCTTGCCACCAGCGATCCGGGGAAATTCAATCGCGCGCAGCCGATCTTCGTTGTCCTCGTCATGCCCGATGACTCCACCTTCACCCCGAAGTGCACACTCCACGGCGAGATCGGTGCACGACTGGATCAAGCGGAGGTCGGCCTGATTGGCGGCTGCCGCGCGAGCAAAGTAGCCACTCTTGAACACCTGGGTCTTTTCGGCCTTAAGCATGTCAGCGAATTGATGGCCAAACCATTGACCCGGATTGACCTTGTCCAGACGCACGTGGCCGAAAGCATCGCGAGGGACCTCATCCCCGGCAGCTTCGATCTCGGCGACGATCTGTTCCACGCCGGCACCTTCGGACAGGAATATGTTGACGTTGCCGAGCTCGTCCATAATCTTGCTCAGACGGGCGGTTTCGGCAGCAATATCGATCTCCATCTCGGGGATGAAGATCGCGTGGATGTCCCAGCGGGCCCGATCCAAGCCGAGTCCTGGGGCGAATGTGACCGAGTCAAGCCAGGCTCGATACTCAGCAGCGGTTGCCGCTGTCAGCCAGCCACAGCCACGCCCCATGACCTCATGAATGATCAGCGAGCGAGGGTTCGCCGAATGTTCGGCGATAATGTTGCGCGCAAATATCGCCCCCTGCTCCGCGGCAGTCCATGCACCCAATGACTGAGAGATGGGGAATACATCGTTGTCGATCGTCTTGGGAAGGCCCACCACCGTCAGTTCGTAGTCGTGGTCATGGAGGTAGGCCGCTAAATCGGCTGCTGTGATGTTGGTGTCGTCCCCACCAATTGTGTGCAAGACATCGACCTTGTCAGTCGTAAGTTGATCCGCCGCGACCTTGAGCGGGTCCTGGCCCTCCTTGACCAGTCCACGACGCACGCAGTCCTCGACGTTAGTGAGTTTTACCCGACTATTGCCAATCGGACTGCCGCCGAAATTGTGGAGTTCTCCAGCCGCTGCGCGCATCTCAGGAGTGATCGTGATCGATCGCCCGCGAAGCAACCCGTCGTAGCCACCGACATAAGCGATCAGCTCGATATTGGGATCGATGTCGGTATAGCGAGTGATCAGTCCCCCCACTGCCGAGGACAAACACGGAGCCAATCCACCGGCAGTCAACATTGCAACACGTCGCACAGTCATAGACGCAGGTTAGCCAGCAATGCCCGTTCGCGCGAGGTCGAAACTCAATTGCCGCTCCAATCGTTCAACAATTCGTAGTGATCACCTGATCGGGTCGTTCGTGCGGCATTGATCAAGATCACTCGCTAAAGTTTCTGACCATGACAATCCTTGCGATCGACGCTGGCACGACTGGCGTCACGGCACTACTAGTCACCAACGAAGCCCGCGTGGTGGGCCGTGGCTACAGCGAATTCCCCCAGCACTTCCCAGCAGATGGCTGGGTTGAGCATGATCCCCAAGAAATCTGGGATGCAACCCTCAAGGCAACCGAGGAATTGCTTGCTTCCGACGCAGTCAGCAACTACGGCAAGCCAACGTGTGTCGGCATCACCGACCAGCGCGAGACGATCGTGCTCTGGGACCGAAAGACCCTCAAGTCCCCGCGCCTTGCAATCGTATGGCAGGACCGACGCACGGCCGGTTTCTGCGACCAGCTCAAGGCCGATGGTCACGAAGATCGCGTAAGCCATCTGACCGGATTGCGCCTTGACCCTTATTTCAGCGGTACCAAGCTGAGTTGGATCGCCAAGCAAGAGCCCGAGGTTTGGAAGGGAGTGCAGTCTGGCAAGACCGCGATTGGCACGATCGACTCCTACCTGATCGCGCGAATGACTGCCGGGGCCACCCACGTAACTGACGCATCGAACGCCTGCCGCACATTACTCTTTGACATCAACACAGGTGAGTGGAGCGAAGAACTCGGCGAGCTGCTCGGGGTCCCCCTCGATGCTTTGCCCGAGGTTGTCCCCTCTTACGGCGAGGTTGGAACGACTGACCCCGAAGCGTTTTGCGGGCTCGAAATCCCGATTTCCGGTATCGCTGGCGACCAACAGTCGGCTCTGTTTGGCCAGGCCTGCTTTGAACCTGGCTCATCCAAGTGCACCTACGGCACCGGATCGTTCGTCCTGGTCAATACCGGCGACCAGATCATTCGCTCAGACGCCGGCTTGCTGTCCACCGTGGCGTGGAAGAACCCAGACGGTTCGTTGACCTACGCCCTTGAGGGTGCCATCTTCGTCACGGGCGCTGCGGTGCAGTGGCTGCGTGACGGCTTGGGCATCATCGAGTCGGCCGCTGAGACCGAAGAAATCGCTCGTTCGGTTCCCAATTCCGCGGGTGTCGTCTTCGTTCCTGCACTAACGGGACTCGGCGCTCCGGATTGGGATCCTAACGCTCGTGGCGCCATCTTCGGTTTGACCCGCGGAGCCACCAGCGCACACATCGTTCGCGCAACGCTGGAGGCGATTGCCTTTGAAGTTCGCGATGTCGTCGATGTCATGACCACCGAAGCGGGGGTTAAGTTGCCGCGCCTCACAGTCGATGGTGGGGCCGCAGCGAACAATCTGCTCTGCCAGCTACAAGCCGATCAGCTGCGAGTCCCAGTTGCACGCAGCGAGGTTCTGGAAGCCACAGGAATGGGCGCGGCTTTCCTCGCCGGGCTTGGCACCGGGATCTGGAAGAACAAAGAAGAGCTCGCCCAGACGTGGCGATCAGACAAGACATTCCAGCCCCAAGAACGCGACCAACAGGCGCACCGTCGCTGGCGCGTGGCAGTCGAACGCACAAAGAACTGGTCAACGGCAGTCTCAAACTAAGAACTTTCACGTTGAGTGTGTAGTTGTTGAGGTGTTTTTAAGATCAAATACGTCAACAACTAAACACTCAACGGCGGAATTAGACGGCGGCGGCTGCTGCTGTCGCGCGAGGGTCATCGAGCTTGCCCTCAAGCTGGAGTTTCTTTGCTGTGCTTGCGTACATGTCGATATACACCTGATCAGACAGTTGCATCACTTCGTACATGATCTCGTCAGTCATGGACCGCAACACGAAACGGTCATTCTCCAGGCCCTCGTATCGACTAAAGTCCAGCGGTTCACCAATTCGAATAGCAATCTTGCGAACCCGCGGGATGGTCTTTCCGGCTGGCTGAACGTCACGAGTCCCAGCCAATGCCACCGGAATGACTTGAGCCTTGGACGCCAACGCCATCCGCGCAACGCCAGTGTGACCCCGGTAGAGCTTGCCATCCGGTGACCGAGTGCCCTCGGGGTAGATACCGAGAAGGCTGCCCTCACTGAGGACCTTGACACCTGTCTTCAGGGCAGCCTCACTGGCGTTACCACCAGAACGATTAATGCCCACTTGGCCCACCCCGGTGAAGAAGAGCTTCATGAACCACCCCTTGATACCCGGGGTCGTGAAGTACTCGTCTTTTGCCAAGAACGTCATTTTGCGCTTGACCACGAGCGGCAGAAAGATCGAATCCATGAAGCTGTTGTGATTGATTGCCAGAATCGCTGGCTCATCAGCAGGGACGTTCTCGAGTCCGGTGACATCTGGACGGTATAGCAGCCTGAGAATTGGGCCAAGGAAGATGTACTTGAGCAGCCAATAGAACATGCGCCCCTCCATCCACCTTGTCGTGCTGCCCGCTAGGTGCAGCCTATGGCCCAATTGATCCCCGCATCAGTTCGGCTTTGCCGATCCGATGCTAGGAGCAGCCTATGGTAGGCCACGTCGAGGATCAACGCAGTCGTCCCTCAACACACCCGATGGGTATGTGCTACCCGAAGTGGATAAGCATGGCACCCTAGGGCAATGGACGCGCGCGTGGCGCGGATAGTAGCGTTCACGCATCAGTTGCCAACTGCCGAAAGGGTCACCATGCCACTGCTTCCAGACGCCGAACCGTTTAACCACGACGGTGGTCCCATCGGAGTGGTTGTCTGCCACGGTTTCACCGGACAGCCCAAGTCAATGAAACCCTGGGCAAAGTACTTGGCCGAAGCGGGACTCACTGTTCGACTCCCCCGACTTCCCGGGCATGGCACCACCTGGCAAGAAATGAACAACACGACCTGGCAAGACTGGTACGACGAGATCGATCGCGCTTACCGCGAACTCTCGGGCACATGCGAGTCCGTATTCGTCATGGGGCTGTCGATGGGCGGCTCACTGGCCCTTCGGTTAGCTGAGGAGAAGGGTGACGGTGTCGCGGGACTTGTGCTTGTCAATCCAGCAGTCCACAGTGAACGCCCGGACCGCTTCCTGCTGCCTGTGTTACGCCTCGCAGTACCGGCATTCCCAGGCATCACCAATGACATCAAGAAGCCTGACCAGGACGAGGGTGGATACAGCAAGATTCCGCTGAAGGCGGCGTACTCACTGACGCATTTGTGGAGCGCCATCAAGCGAGACATCACCCAGGTCGACCAGCCAGTCCTGCTGTTCCGAAGTGCCGACGATCACGTGGTCGAGCCGTCCAACAGCGCCTGGATCCTGGCCAACATCGCAAGCTCAGACAAGGAAGAAGTCGTGTTGACAGACAGCTACCACGTCGCCACCTTGGACAACGACGCCGAAACGATCTACGAAGGCAGTCTCGATTTTGTCAACCGCATCGTCGCGGCCCCAGCTCAAGAGTCCACCCCCTAAAGCGCTGCCCATGCACGACAACGAGTCTGCTGACCATTTCGTTCCACCGGAGCCGCCACCGATCAAGATCGACGACCCTATCAAAGCCGCTGCTTTGATAGGAGTTGTCGGCGCTCCGATTCTGTTTGTGCTCGTAGGGATTCTGGTGGGTTTTGCGCCAATCGTCATCGGAACGATATGCGTGCTCGTGTTTTGTGCAAGCTTCGTCGTACTTGTCGTTCGCGCCAAAAACCGCGCTCCGCACGACGATGGATGGGACGACGGGGCCGTCCTGTAAGTAGCCTTGCACTGTGACCACCAGCGAACGCGTGCAGATGCACGGACACATCCTCAACAGCGGGTCGTTGAGCCTCGCGCTCGATGAGATCCTCGGCGCTGGCGGGGACTACGTCCTTGAGCGCATCGATGTGGGTAAGGCGACAGACGATCCGAGCTCTGCGCGCATTCTGGTTCGACACGAGGACCCGGAGATCCTGCAACGGATCCTTGGCCGACTACAGCAGTTCGGCGCCAACCCCCAAGAAGAGACTGATGCTCTGACCGAGCCCGCCCCGGCCGATGGCGTCTTGCCTGAAGGGTTCTACGCGAGCACCAACTTCCCGACCCTCGTGCGGATCAACGGTAAGTGGACACCCGTGGCCAACCCCGAAATGGATTGTGGTCTTGTCGTTGATGGCGACACTGTCCGGACTTGCCCCATGGCCGACGTGCAGGCTGGCGAACCCGTCGTTGTGTCTGCGACTGGCGTCAAAGTCGATATCGAAGTCGAATCTGCGGATCGAGACGAGCAAGAGACGGTCTTCGAGTTCATGAACTCAGCGGTTTCCAGCGAAAAGCCCCAGGCACTGCTCGTCCACCGCATCGCCGAGGGGATGCGTGAGACTAAGGAGGCTGGCAAGAAGATCCTCTGGGTCGGCGGGCCGGCAATCGTTCACACAGGTGCCGCCCCAGCCTTCTGCGACCTCATTCGAGCTGGCTGGTGTGACGTGTTGTTTGCCGGAAACGCCCTGGCCACGCACGATATTGAGTCAGCAATGTTCGGCACCTCGCTAGGTGTTGACTTGTCGCACGGCTCGGGAGTTCAGCATGGTCACGAGCACCATCTGCGCGCCATCAACCGCATTCGCGCCGCGGGTTCTATCAAGCAAGCCGTCGACGCTGGCGTGCTTACCAGCGGGATTATGCATGCCATGGTCGGGGCAGACGCCAAGTTCGTCCTGGTCGGGTCGGTTCGCGACGACGGCCCGTTACCGGATGTCATCACCGATGTGATCGAAGGACAACGAGCAATGCGCGCGGAGGTGCCCGGCCTGGGCTACGCGATCATGGTCGCCACGATGCTGCACGCCATCGCTACCGGAAACCTGCTACCCGCGTCGATCCCGCTTGTGTGCGTCGACATCAACCCTGCAACAGTCACCAAGCTCGCCGACCGCGGCAGTGCACAGGCAACCGGTGTCGTTACCGATATCGGTCTATTCATGGAACAACTCGCCATAGAGCTCATTCCCGGCTACAGGCGTACCCAAGCCTAGGTCTGCCGAACTACTCCACGATGCGAACTGGATCACCATCGAGTGCAGACCACCAACTGGTCGTGTCGTTGACGGTGGTGCCCGAGGGGAAGTTGAACTGGATCTTGAACCAGCACGCGTTAGGGTCTCGATCGTCGCAGGTGTAGGTCGTGGGTATTCGAACGACTAGCACCTGAGTCTTGCCCTCGTACGTCGCGTTACTGACGTTTGTCAACTGACATCCCGACAAAGTGCTCGGCGAACCAGGTGAGCCACTAACTGCCCCGAGTCCCGCACATTCGGACAAAGCAGGACTCCCCGCCGGCGGCAAGATCGTCAATGTTCCCGCTTTCGAGGCGTCACCTGTGTCGAACAGGTTGATAGTGAGGTTCTTCCCGGCGGCCGCAGATCCAATCCGAGCGAGGTGGAACTCGGTATTGGCACCGCTGGCGTTGGCGTAGATCACCATTCGACCGGCGCCAGCAACGGCAACCTTGGTGGGGTCACTGCCCGCCTTGACCCGCATCGAGAACCGGTTATGCCCGGCCCAGGTCACTGACGGGAAGTCACTCGGCGAGTTCATATTCAACTCGGCGCTACCTGGGTTGTAGGGCACGTTGGTTCGGACCTGGATGTAGTAATCGCCCACAGTCGGCGAACTGATAGTGCACAGCGACACCCACTGCCGGAAGCTCTTGGCAAGATCATCGTTGTAGGCCGCATTGGTGTTGTCCAACATCTTGGCGAAGTCAACAGTGCCACCCCATCCCTTGAATTGTTGGGTGCAACCGGGAACTATCGGCGCTGACATGGGATCGGCCGAGTTCGACGGTGAGCGAACCGCGAAGGTCGTGACTGCCGATGTTCCGTTTGCCGCAAACTCGTGGTCCCCAGTACAGAATGAAGAAGATCCACTCTTGTAACGGGCGGCCGCGTCTCCGGGCTTGCTGGAGTATGTATTGGGTTTGTCCTTGGTCCAACTAGCAGGCAAGTTGGAGGTGCACGTATCGCCCACCTCAGCCATGGTGGGGTCGAACAACTGGAAGTTGACCGGGCCGCTGCCCGCGCCCACGCTCACCTTGTAGAACTGGCCGCGAGGATCGAAGTCCGTGTTTGTCGTTCCGGAGCAACCTGAGTTCCCAGAAACGCAGGAACGGGTCTCGAATGCGTCACCGTTCCCCTTCTTTGACCCCGGACCTGCAGCGTTCGCCCAAAATTGCGGCGTGCTTGTGCAGCCGGATGAGACCGAACCCGTGCCGTCGCCGGCCACCGGCTCGTTGCCGAAGGTATTGCAAGGGCTGCCCATAGAAATTGGGCCTTGGTAGTCCGCGACTGAAGTCCGCGTCAACGTCTGAGACGGGCTTCCGATAACGCCACCGAAGAAGTTCTTGACAGTTGTGGTCAGCGTAACCCGCAGCTGCGAACGCTTGATTCCGGCACCAGTTAGCGCTGTCACAGGGACCCGGTTATTGGCCCCAGTCGTGGTCAGGCAGCCAGCGTCGGCGCCAGCAACGACAAAACCATTTCGGTTGACGGTGCACTTGGCTGTCGAGTCAGCAACTGCCGGGCTGCCCGGCATATACGTGACACCGGCCAGCGCGGCGGCGTCGGCGGTGCGCTGCAGTTTCGCCGCCGTCATGTACCAGTTGGAGATGTCGACACCAATAGCCGCAGCAGCAAGCAAGGTTGGAGTCAAGATCACCGCAACCAGTAGGGCCACGACACCGACGTCTTCGGCAAGCTTGCGTCGGCGTCGCTGGATCAGGGACGCCACCTTGCCCGAAAAACTCGTCATCAGACGACCGGCTTACAGAAGCCAGCTGCGACACCACTGACCATAGGCATGGGCTCGAAGCGCATCACGGTTCGCTCGTTCATCGTCATGCCCGCACCAAAGAGCTTGGTGAAGAAGTTGTGCTGAGCCTTGATCGCGACGCCGACACTAGTGACTCCCGGGTCCCCGGCACAGGCGTTCACAGTCGAGGAGTCCCACGAGCCGCCCGCTTGGGTGAAACCGGTGAACTTGCCGGCAGTGATGTTCGCCGTGTAGCGCACACATCGCGTTGAGCAAGTCGCTGGAGGCTTACCGTCATTGCCTGTTGGAACTTCGTATACCCAGAGTTCCTGAACAGTTGAGCCTGGCATTGACGTGCTGGCACGCGCGACGGAATTGGCGGCATCCTGAGTGAAGGATGCTGTGCGTGGCTCAGCTGAAGCAGTACGCGCGCCGGTCCGGGCGGCTGAGGTCAGCGCAACATAATCGCGCATGACCATCGCGAACTCAATGATGCCGAAAAGCATCAGGATGATGACAGGTATGAGCAGCGCTGCTTCAACAGCGACAGCTCCTTCGTCGTCGCGCCGACGATTTCCGCGCAAACGGTCCATGACTTGATGCACTTGTTCCCCCGAACAATCCGCGTTGCAAGCGATTCCTCTCGGCGCTAACGCCGATTAGAATCTAGCTCGCCCGACCTCGCCCCCCTGACGCGATCGACTTCTAGTGTTACACGGACCTGCCTCGTCCGAACGGCCCCAATTGGAGTCCTCCGATCAGCCAGGTGCCCGCAATCCCTAAGAACTGGCCAACTGCTACCGGAATCGAGCGAGGTCCGCAGCGCCGATTAGTCCCGCTTCGTTACCGAGCTTGGCCAGCCTGATCTCTGGCAGCGGGCGACTGTCTTTGCCCGAAAGCGCGTTGACAAATGCCCTGCGCGTGGCGCCGAGTAACAAGTCACCGGCTTCCGACACTCCCCCGCCAATCACGAAGATTCCTGGGTCAAGCAACGCAGTCACATCTGCCATTCCCAGTCCCAACCAGCGCGCAAGCGAATCGAAAGCTGCCAAAGCAACAGGGTCACCGAGCCTTGCGGCCTCGGTGATGTGTTCACCCTCAACGCCTTCTGGTGTTCCATCCCCGAGATCTAGCATCACTTCGGCTTCATCGCGCCGCTCCGAGGCAAGCAATCGCGCCTCACGAACCAACGCGTTGCCGCTGGCGTATTGCTCCCAGCAGCCGCGATTGCCACAGCCACACAGCCTTCCGCCAGGCTCGATACTCAGGTGCCCGAATTCGGCTGCGACTCCATGCGCGCCTCGGTACAACTGCCCACCGAATACCAGTCCCCCGCCGATACCTGTGCCCACAGTTACGCAGACCATCTCGGCGAAGGTGTCTACCCCGCCGAAGCGATACTCGCCCCAAGCTGCAGCATTGGCATCGTTCTCAACGACGACCGGCAGCTTGGTCTCGCTCTCGATCGCCATCCGGAGGGGCTCATCGACCCAACCGAGGTTGGGCGCCAGCAAGACCCGCGAGCGCTTCTCGTCGACGAAGCCCGCGGCCCCAATGCCCACTGCTTCCACCGCGTAGTCAGCCGCGAACTGGTGGACGAGCTCAACCACGGCCTTCTCGACACCCTCTGGGCTGCGACTCGGAGTCACGCGCCTGTCCATCGTCAGGATCGTGCCGGCCTCATCAACCACGCCGCCAGCGATCTTGGTCCCGCCGATATCAATCCCAATAGTCAAACCCATGGAATCAACCTAGGTCCCCCACCTGGCTGTTGTCCCACCGAACACCCCGACCTACGCCGCTTAGTCGAGGTCGATATGTTCCACTCGCGAAGGCGGCGCGGACGGTTCACTAGAGCCCTGTGGCGAAATCCCATCAAGAGCCTGGCGAACAGCCGAAGTCACAGCCGACAATGCATCTGTCAAACCTGCAGCGACCTCTGGGCTGACCTCGCGCATCGCGCCCATCCCTTGGCAGATCGGACAGTAGTCACACGTGGAGGAGTGCGTGGACCCAAACGAAAACGCCTTGCGCGGTCCTTCGGATGCCACATCAGGTGGCGCAGTTATCGCTTGCGATGCTGCGGCTCGCACGCCGGATACCGTCTGCTCGGCGATACGCGCCATCGCATTGGACAGCCCGCTCTTTTCTGCCCACTCGGTGACGGTGATCGCCAGACGAATCGCTTCAGAGGTCACTGCAGTGAAGGGATCAGAATCAGAATCGGAATCGGAATCGGAGCCGGCATCAGCTATGGCTCCCTGGTCATCCTCGTTCGACGCAGCGTCTTCGTTAGACACAGTGACCCGATCGGTGAGGTCTTGGTACCACCAAGGCTTCTCATCCTGCGATGCGGTCATGAAGAACCTTCCAAGCGAGTGTTGTGGGCTGGTTCGACGTTAGCCGCTGAATCGACTCGCGTCGCATCGGAGACCTTCGTTGCGGGGTCTGGGGTGAACCGTGCGACCAAACTCGAGTCCTGAACAGCAGCCTTGGTCACCGAACATCGTCGCAATGCAGCAGGCAGACACAACACCCGGCGGTGCGGCCCGACAGTGATGACGAGCTCATCTGCCCGGCGAACTAGGTCAACCTCGCCACGAGCGACAAGTGGGAGGGCCAGCGTCAGGATGAAGTCGGCACCCGAGCGTGTGATCGACATTGGATCCGGTGTGTCGGAAGCTGCGATGGGATCGACGTCGGCGTACACCTGCTGCGCCAAGCCTAGAACCTCATCCACCCCGACCGGCTCGCTGGCTTGGTACATCCCACGGTAGACGGGCAACGGTGCAAAGTCAGTCAAGATCCGCTCAAGTTGCTTGCCTTGGGCTTGTACCCAGCCAGCGCGCCAATCATCGGCACCTTGTTCGGGGAACAGCCTGTTGACAACGATGCCGTCAACTCGATAGCCGTATAGAGACAACGATGTCAACGTCCGGCGCGCCTCGGCGACGACCACGGCTTCAGGCGTCAGCACTAGGCGCACCGATGCCTGGTCTGACGTTAAGATCGCTCGCACGTCTGCGAGATCATCATGTAGCTGTTCGATCGCGTCCAACACGTGATCACGCGGCATCGGAACACCAGTCGCCTTGCGCAGGAATGGACGTAAGACTCCTAGCACTCGCCGCTCTGTCGGCCAAATCCGATCCATGTACCAGCGCAACGCCTCAGGCAGCGATAGCAACCTGAGGGTCTCGGCGGTGGGCGCGCAGTCGACGATGATCACATCCCAACTGCCGCTGCGTACTCGCTCTCGCACTTCCAGCAGCGCCAAAACCTCTTCAGCCCCTGGTAGGACAGTTAGTTCCTCGGCCTCCATCGGGTCGACACCGACGGTGTTGAACACATCAAGCAGATAGCTCTGCACGTCGGACCACGCCTGGACAAAGCGCTCACGCACGTCGATGTGCAGCGACCACAACCCACCAGCCACCTCAACGGGGCCATCGGAACTGCTCGGTTGGTTTACCCCTAAAGCGTCGGCCAACGAATGCGCGGGGTCGGTGGAGATCACCAGAGTCTTGTGGCCGGCCGCCGCAGCCATTGCGGCGGTGCCGGCGGCGACAGTTGTCTTGCCAACGCCGCCCTTGCCGGTGAACAGGAGAACGCGCATGCGGTTAGAGGCTCTCGACGCGCTTCTTCAGTCCTTCAAGGGCTGTCTTGATGATCTGCTTCTCAGCGCGCTTGCGAATCATGCCGATCATAGGAATCGACAATTCAATGACCAGTGCGTACTCAACCTGAACGGTGCCGTCGCCGTTGTCGGTCAGGGTGTAGCTGCCATCCTGGGCTTTAAGGATCGTTCCCTGCTGAAGGGTCCAACTCACGGACTCCTCACCGTCCCAGGTGTAGGCGAGCAGGTACTCGTCTTTGATGCCGCCGGCCTGGAAATTCAACCGAGCCACGGCAGGTCGGCCTTGCGGGGTGCTCTCGAGAATCTCGGCGGCCTTCATCCCCTCGCTCCATGACGGGTAGGACTCCAGGTCAGCAATGACGTCCATGATCTGCTCAGGAGTTGCCGAGATGACGATGCCACCGCTGGTTTGGTCAACCACAGGAAAAGCCCCTCTTCTCAAACGCAAAGTATTTGTCGCTTGGCACTCATTGTCCATCTGTTGAGGACCGGATTGGCTCTACATCGATGACATACGGACGGCGTGTTCGCCGGAAGTGCCCGACGTTGATGCACTCAGTGCGTCCTAGTCGCACCCGTTGAGCCAACGGTTGGTGCACATGCCCGAAGAACGCGTATCTCGGCGCCATGTCACTAATCCATTCGAGCAAACTGGGACTGCCAACCTCGAAGCGTCGCGCCACCACATCAAAGGTCAGTTCGGCCACCGAAGGCGGAATGTGTGTGAAAAGGATGTCGAC
>Ga0105047_10004681_pt1 | contig 23739 bp, 18 predicted proteins | sample MAT04_FD_78384 | JGI IMG/M metagenome (GOLD analysis project Ga0105047, IMG submission 78384) | Freshwater microbial communities from Lake Fryxell liftoff mats and glacier meltwater in Antarctica - MAT-04 (megahit assembly) | ecosystem: Environmental > Aquatic > Freshwater > Ice > Liftoff... | reverse complement strand
TCGAGCGCTGGTCTCGCGACTACTTCCACGACCTCGGGCTCCATCGTCTGCGAGGCACCGTCCGCTATCCGGAGGCCGCGTAATGCCGTGTCCCGAGAGACCATCGGTAAGCCGTGTGCGGGAAATCCGCACGCACGGTTTGAAAGGGGGTCCTGCCCTTTCGTCGATGAAATTCATCAACTGAAAGGGCAGGATCTACCAATGGCCCACGGAGTGGCCCGCAGGCGCGTCGCGGATCGTGAAAAGAACCTCGTAGGCTTCCTTCTGGAGGACGTCCGCTACGCCGTGGAGATCCGCAGGGTCCGCGAGATCGTGCGGCCCCTGCCACTGGTTTCGCTGCCCCACGCGCCGCCCACGATCATCGGGGTCGCGGATCATCGCGGTGAGGTGATCCCGGTGCTCGACGTGCGGCGCCGCCTCGGCCTGGCGCCTGCAGTCCCAGGCAGTCGCACCAAGTGGGTCCTGGTGACGGTGGCCTCACGCGGTGTGGCGCTGGTGGTCGATGCGGTGAGTGACGTCTTCGCGGCCTCGGAACAAGAGCGCCGGGAGGTGCCCACCACGGGCGCGGGCGACTCGGCGCGAGCGATCAGCGCCGTCTTCGGCTACCGCGGCTCGCTGGTCTTCGTGCTCGACGTCGATCGGGTCGCCGCCGGTACCGAGGAGCTCGAGCTGCCGCCCTCGGCGAGCGAGCGACCAGGGCTCGGGCTCCCCCCGCGGAGCACTCCCGGCAAGGGCTTCATCGCGCCGGCTGCGCCTCCCATCCCCGCGATCCCGCCTTTGCGGAGCCGACGGTGAGCGCCGAGGGCGTCGAAGGTCGGCGCGCGGCGCTCCGTTCGCTGGAGACTGGTGAGCCGGGCTCGGCGCGTTTCGCGTCGCAGATCGGCGCCTTCCTGAGCGACGATGACTGGCGGGTCCGCAAAGACGCGGCGAGCGTGGCCGCGCGCAACCTCGAGGCGGATCTCGCACCGCAGCTCGCGATGGGCGTACTGCAGGGCGAGGACGTCGGTCTGCGCAACGCGTGCATCGAGGCGCTCAGCATCGCTGGCACCAGCACGGAACGACAGCAGACGATCCACCAAGCGCTGAGCGCGCTCGAGGCGGAAGCGCCGCACACCGCGCTCAAGTTTCTGTGCGCCGCGTGGGTCGGCGGTGGCGGGTTCGGTCTGCCCAATCTCTCGCACCACGCGCGCGATCCCGACTCGACTACGGCGACCGCCGCGCTGGAGGCCTTGGCCCGCGTCGGGGGTCTGCGCGCGGAGAGCGAGCTCTCGACCGTCCTCTTCGCGAGCGGCGACGACGTGGTCCGCTTGGCCGCGCTCGAGGGGCTCTTGGCGTTGCGCGCGCGTCTCAGCGCCACGCAGCTCGTGCGCCTCTCGTCGCACTCGCTCTTTCTGAGGCCCACGCTCCGCGCGCTGGGCTTCACCGCGGACCCCGCCGCGATCGCCCCGCTCATCGAGCGCTTGGGTGACCTCCGTCTCGGGGGCGTCGCGGCTGGCGCCCTCGCGCAGCTGGCCGACTCGGGGGAGCTGCGCGCACGTCTCGGCGCAGGGCTCTCGGAGCTGGGCACCTCCGCGCGACATCGGCTGCTCGCGCTCGCGACAGAGCCGAACGAAGACACGGCGCGCGCGGCGCTCTTGGTGCTGCTGCTCGCTCGCGATCCCGAGTCGCTCGCGCTGGTGGGCCCGTTCGCGGCGCAGAGCGAGCTGGGGCGTCCGCTCCTCGAGTCGCTCCGTCGTTTCGGGGTCGACGCGGTGCCCGCGCTCCTCGCCGCGCTACCCAAGCAGGATCCGCCGGCGGCCGCGTGGTCCCTCGAGGCCGCCGTCGAGCTCGCCGCGGCGAGCGACGACGCGGATCTCGCGGCAGGTATTCGGAGCGCGCTGCGCGAGGCCGTGCAGTCGCCGAACGAGGCCCTCAAGATCGCGGCGCTCCGAGGCCTGAGCCGCTTCGGTGAGGCCGAGGATGCCGCGGGCTTGGTGACGCTGGGCGCGCACGGCGGCAGCCAGATCGCCCGTGCCGCGTCGGACGCGATCGCCGCCCTCTCGACCGCGGCGCCGCGCGCCCTCGGTGAGGCGCTCGAGGGGCGCGCGCTCGAAGGCGACGAAGCGCCGCTCGCTTGGTCCAAGGCGGTGCGCGCGCTGCCGCGACCGCTCGCGCTCGAGAAGCTCAGCGCGGCCGCTGCAGGTGAAGATGCGCGCGCTCGTCAGGCGGCCATCGAGGCGCTGGTTCACGTCGGGGGCAACGAAGCTGCCGAGTTCGCCGCGGTCGCGCTCGCCGACGAGGACGAGGGCGTGCGTCTCGCCGCGGTGCGTACGCTCTCCGAGCTCGCGCCGGACTCGGTGCGCGCGGCCGGTGCCCTCAAGATGGCGCTGCGATCTCAGGAGGCCGCGATTCGCGCGGCAGCGATCCGCGGCTCGAGCGCGAGGGGCGTCAGCCTCGACGAGGACGTCGCGACGCTGGTGACCGACGCCAGCCCCGAGGTCCTCGCCGCCCTGTTTCGCGCAGCCGCCAAGGCCTCCGCTCTCGGCAGCGCGGGGCGCGGCGTCTTGCTGACGCACCTCTTGCCCGCCCTCGATCACGCCGACGACGAGGTGGTGAAGGCGGCGCTCGCGGCGCTCTTCACGCTGCGGGCGAGCACGCTCACCGAGCGCCTCGTCCAGAGCCTCCACCACCGCGCGTGGGACGTGCGCCTCGACGCGGCGCGCCTCCTCGGGAGCGAACTCGACACGCTCGAGCCCGGGCCAGACGCCGACCTGATCCGACGGGCGCTCGCCGCGCGCCGCGCCATCGAAGCCGACGATCTCGTCCGCGCCGCCATCGACGCCACGCTGTCGGGCTGGGGTGCGGGGCGCACGTGAGCGTGTTCTTCGATGGTGGGCCTCGCCTCAAGCCCGAGGACTTTCGATTGCTCCGAGATCTGGTGAACCGGCACTCGGGGATCTACTTCGAAGACAGCCAGCTCTTCGTGTTCGAGCGTCGCCTGCGGGATCGCCTCCGGGTGCTGTCGATGACCGACTTCGCGCAGTACTACTCCCACCTGCGCTGGGGCGTGGGCGCAGCGCAGGAGCTCGACGAGACGGTCGACGCGCTGGTGACCAACGAGACGTACTTCTTCCGCGAGGAGTACCAGCTGCGCGCCTTCGTGCGCGACGTGCTCCCCGATCTGAAGGCGCGCGCCGAGCAGCAAGGGCGCAGACGCTTGGTGCTCTGGAGCGCCGGATGCTCGACGGGCGAGGAGGTCTACACGCTCGCCATCCTCCTCTTGCGCTCCGGCATGTTCGAGGGCTGGGACATTCGGGTCTTCGGCAACGACGTGTCGCGCCGGGTGCTCGCGGTGGCCCGGCGCGCGGTCTATCCAGCGCACAGCTTCCGAGCGACGCCCCGCGAGTACGACGAGTACTTCGTCCCCGATCCCGAAGGCCGCCGGGTGCATCCACGGGTGCGTGCGCTCTGCCAGTTCGGCCAGATCAACCTGCTCGATCGCGAGCGCGCGTCCGTGCTCGGCAGGGTCGACGCGATCTTCTGCCGCAACGTCCTCATCTACTTCGACAATGAGTCGAGGAAGCGCGTGATCGAGACCTTCTTCGAGCGCCTGCAGCCCGGGGGCTACCTCATGCTCGGCCACAGCGAGTCACTGCTCTCGCTCTCGACCGCGTTCGAGCTCGCGCACCTCTCTTCCGACATGGTCTACCGTCGCCCCGTCGAGCCCGTCCTCATGCGGCGCACGACCGAGGAAGGACAGCCATGAGAACCCTCCGCGCCCTGGTGGTCGACGACTCCAGCTTCAACCGGCGGACCATCTCCGATCTGTTGAGCGCGCTGCCGGGCGTCGAGGTGATCGGGAAGGCGGCCGACGGCGAGGAGGCCTTGCGGATCGTTCTGGCGGAGTCGCCCGATCTGGTGACCCTCGATCTCGAGATGCCGCGGATGGACGGCTTCACGTTCTTGCGGATGCTCGCCTCGCGTAAGCCCACGCCGGTGATCGTGGTCTCGGGCCGCGCCGCCAAGCCCGATGTGTTCCGTGCGCTCGAGCTGGGCGCGCTCGACTTCATCGTGAAGCCGACGACGCTCGCGAGCCCCGAACTCAACAGCATCAAGGCCGAGCTCGCGGCGAAGGTGAACCTGGTTCGTCAGCTGCGGGCGCCCAGGGTGGAGGCGCGCCCCTTCACCACCACCGGGCTCACGCTGCGCGTCTCCGGCGGTGGGGACGAGCGCCGCATGCCGCCCGACCCGATCCCGCGAAAGATGTTCGTGATCGGTGCGTCGACGGGTGGGCCCCCTGCGCTGGTGCAGGTCTTCTCGAGGCTGCCCTCGGATCTTCCCGCAGCGTTCGCCATCGCGCAGCACATGCCCGAGCGCTTCACCACGACGTTCGCCGAGCGCCTAGAGCGGCTGGGCGGTTTGCGGGTCGGCGAGGTCGAGGGCTCCGAGCCCGTGCGCGCGGGACGTGCTGCGGTGTGTCCCGGTGGTCGCGCGGTCGACGTGGTGCAGAAGGGCAGCGGCGCGTGGCTGCGCTCGGTGTTCCCCAACGGCGAGGACCGCTACGTGCCGTCGGTCGACAGACTCTTCCGGACCGCGGCCGCAGTCTTCGGTCCCCGCACCGTTGGCGTCATCCTCACCGGGATGGGCGACGACGGCACCAAGGGCGCCGAGGCGATCAAGAAGGCGGGCGGCCACGTCATCGTCGAGTCCGAAGAGACCGCGGCGATCCCGGGGATGCCCTCGAGCGCGGTGCGCGCGGGCTACGCCGACGAGATCATCCCGCTGCACGCCATCGCCGATCGCATCATCCGCATCGCCCGCTCGTGATGTCCCTGGGGCCGGCGCGCTTCGGGCTCACAGACCGAGCTCACGCCGAGCTCACGGACCGAGATCGACGCGCCCTGCGAGCGTCCAGCGACCGATGGTGCCGCCCATCCGCGTCGCTTCCGTCACGTCGGTGAAGGCGAGGGCCCGCAGTGGCCACCGATCACGTCGATGATGTAGACGTCGGTCGCGGACTCCACCGGATCGCCAGCGCCGTAGTAGTAGTCGCCGACGTCTTGCGACATGTCGCCGACGTTCCCGCGCTTCAGTTCAGCCCCCATCGCGCATCGATGGCGCGGAGGCGGCGCCCCAGCTCGAACAAGAACGCGTTGTCGCCGCCGGCCTCGACGCAGGACGCAGCGAGCCCCAGCCGACGGCTACTCGACGGTGACCGTCTTCGCGAGGTTGCGCGGCTGATCGACGTCGGTGCCCTTCAGGTCGGCGACGTAGTACGCGTAGAGCTGGAGCGGCAGCGTGGTGAGGAAGGGGCTGATGGCCTCGGCGACCGCGGGCACCTCGATCACATCCGGCGCCAACGTGTGCGCGTGTTCGTCGCCCTCGGTGGCGATGGCGACGACCTGGCCCTCGCGGGCTTTGGCCTCCTCGAGGTTGCTCGCCGTCCGGTCGTACCAGCGGTCCTTCGGCATGATCACGAAGACCGGTACCTGCGCGTCGATGAGCGCGATTGGCCCGTGCTTCATCTCGCCTGCGGCGTAGCCCTCCGCGTGCACGTACGAGACCTCCTTGAGCTTGAGCGCGCTCTCGAGCGCGATGGGGAAGGAGACGCCGCGCCCCAAGAAGAGCACGTCGCGTGCGTCCCGGTTTCGCTTCGCGAGGTTCTGCACCAGCTGCCGGGTTCCCAAGATCACCTCGCGCATCTGCTCGGGCAGCTTGGCGAGGCCCTCCACCAGCGCGCGCGCCTGGGCGTCGTCCACCGTCCCGCGGCGCTTGCCCAGCCAGATGGTGAACATCAGCAGCGCAGCGAGCTGCGTGGTGAAGCACTTGGTCGAGGCCACGCCGATCTCAGGGCCCGCGTGGGTATAGAACGCCGCGTCGGCCAACCGCGGGATCGCGCTCCCGATCACGTTCGCGATGGCGAGCACCTTGGCGCCGCGCTCCTTCGCTTCGCGCGCCGCCATGAGCGTGTCGAGGGTCTCGCCCGACTGGCTCACCGCGATCACCAGATCGCCCGGACCGAGGATGGGATCGCGTCCTCGCATCTCGCTCGCGAGCTCGACCACGGTCGGTATCTTGGCGATCGACTCGAGGTAGTAGCGACCCAGCATCGCCGAGTGATGGCTGGTCCCGCACGCGATCAAGTACACCCGCTTCACGGCGCGCGCGTCCTCTGCGCTCAGGCCGATCTCGTGCCCGTGCACATCGCCGTGCTCCCGATCGAGGCGGCCGCGCAGGGTGTCTTCGATGGCGCGGGGCTGCTCGTGGATCTCCTTGAGCATGAAGTGCTTGTAGCCGGCCTTCTCCGCCATCACGGGAGACCAATCGACCTCTTTCACCGGGCGCTCGACCAGCGTCCCATCGAGCCCCCTAATCTTCACCGCGTCCTTGGTCAGGAGCGCCATGTCCCCGTCCTCGAGGAACACCATCTTGCGGGTCCAGGGCAAGAGCGCGGGGATGTCGGAGCCGCACATCATCGCGCCGTCCGCGATGCCCAGCACCAGCGGCGAGCTCGACTTGGCGACGACGATCCGATCGGGCTCGGTCTGACTCATCACCGCGATCGCGTATGCGCCGTGGATCTCGAGCAGCGCGCGCCGCACCGCCTCTTCGAGTCCGTGCCCTTCGGCCTGCTTCTCGTGGATGAGGTGCGCGACGAGCTCGGTGTCGGTGTCGCTGAGGACCTTGGCGCCGCGCTCGACCAGCCGGGCGCGCAGCGAGAGGTGGTTCTCGATGATCCCGTTGTGCACCACCACGATGTTGCCCGCGTGGTGGGGATGCGCGTTCACCTCGGTGGGCCGACCGTGGGTCGCCCAGCGGGTGTGTCCGATGCCGATCGTGCCCGGGACCGGGGAGGCCGCGACGGCCGCGTCGAGGTTCCGGAGCTTGCCCACCGCGCGGACCACTTTGAGCTCCGTGCCGTTCTTGCCGGCGACGTGCACCGCGACCCCCGCGGAGTCGTAGCCCCGGTACTCCAGGCGTCGCAGGCCATCGAGGAGGATGGGAGCGACCTCCTCGTTGCCGACGTAACCGACGATGCCGCACATGGGTCGCTCCTCTTTCTTCTTGGGCAGCCGAGCGCTGCCCGCGGACCGGTTAGCACGAACACGTCGCGCCAGCCTATTCCGGCCTCTCGTTGCGCGCGGAGGCTGCTTGGTTCGGGTGGAGACCTCAGATCGGGCGCTGTGACCGGATGAAACCCGCGATACTGGACCCGAGGCAGGGGCTGAGGTAGGACTCCGCCCTACCACCGCGCCTAGTTCCTACGGCCTGCCATCTGGGGGTGCGCCTTGCGCCACTTCATCATCGCTCTCTCGCTCCTCCTTCCTTCTCTCGTGCTCCCAGCTGTCGCGTCCGCGCAGCTCACGCTCGAGCAGGCCATCGCCCAACTCGACTCGCACGATCGCGACGAGGTCCAAGCGGCGATCGAGTCGTTCGGCCTGCTGGGATCTCCCACGGCCATCCGTCCGCTCGCGACGCGGATCCGCGCTGGGCTGCCCCCCGATCTACTCAGCGTCGCGGTCGACACGCTGACGGTGATAGGTCACCGCGACGCGGGTCCGATCCTCTTCGAACTCTTGAGCCACCGGCGCCCCGAGATCCGGTTGCTCGCCGTGCAGGGCATCGAGACGTGCACTCCGCCTGGCGCCGACCGCGCGCTGGTGTCCGCGCTCTCCGACGCGAGCCCCGAGGTCCGCGGGCTCGCGGCCACCACGCTGGGTGAGATCAACGCGCGCAGCGCCGTCGACTCGCTCTTCCTCGCCTTCGAACACCACGTCACGGAGGCCGGCCCCGCGCTGGCACGGCTGGTCGATCAAGAGGGCGCGCGCCGCCTGCTCGGCTACTTGGGGAGCGAGCCCTTCGCGAACCTGCGGCCCATTCTCTTTGCGCTGCTCACCCGAACCGATCTTCCTTCGCGGGTTCGCCTCGACATCGTCGGCCGGGTCTCGGAGCTGGCGACCGTCGAGGTCCGCTCGCTTCTAGAGGAGGTCGTGAACGACGGAGGCCTCCCCGCCCGAGATGCGGTGCGCCGCGCCGCCGAAGACGCCGCAGGGCGGATCGCAGGATGATGACCATGCGCAGCACCCTCACCCTCACCCTCGTCCTTGCGCTCACCGGCTGCGGTGGTGGCGGCTCGGCGTTCGGACCGACCTATCCCGACAACCGTCAGGCCGATCTCGACGCCATCAGCGCTCGCCTCGCGAACGCGCCCGCGGTCGATGGTCCCGTCGCGGTGGGCATCGCGACGAACCCGCAGGGCCTCTACGCGTACGATCTCGCGGCAGGCCGCCTCCTCTGGAACGAGGCGACGTCCCTGGGCACCGTGCCTCACCTCGCGGGCGACTACGTCGTCAGCGAAGAGGGCGACGATATGGTGGTCCGCCGCCTCGCCGACGGAGTGATCACCGCTCGCACCGAGCGCCGCGGCCTTCGGTTGGTGGGCGGCGCAGGGGAGGGCGCGACGGGCGTCGCCGTGTTGTCGACCACGGGCGGTGCCGCGGCCGAGTCGATCTTGTTCGTCCTCGCGCGCGGCGGGATAGCCCAACGCCATCGCGTCGATCAGGCGCTCGGCGAGCCTGCGGTTCGCGCAGGGATGATCTTCGCGCCGTGGGGCCATCAGAACGTGTCGGTCATCGACGCGACCACGGGCACCGAGCTGGCGCGCTTGCGGGTGCGCGAGGTGGTCGGTCACGCGATGTCGTATGGCCGTGAGGTCTTCGTCGGTCAGAACGCGCTCGCGCGCTTCTCGTCGGGGCTCGTGTCGGATCCCACCTGGCTCTCCCCGACCGAGGCCGAGCGCTCGTCGGGCGCGAACCTCTTCGATGACGCTTACGCTCCGCCGCCCGCGGCCGTGAGCGCGGCGCATCACGTGCGCATGGCGTTCGCTCCCGTCGCAAGCAGCGACGCGCACGGCGCAGGTTTCGAGGGCGGCGCGCTCTACGAGGTCTTCTACCGGGCCATCTTCGCGCTCGAAGGCAGCAGCGGTGAGCCGCGCTGGGCGACGCTCAGCCGTCTCGACGTGATCGGCGCGGCCGCCAGCAGCGACGGCATGTTCCTCGCGGACGAGGCGGGCACGCTCTCGCTCCTCGATGGCGCCACCGGCCGCGCGCGCTGGAGCGCTTCGATGGGGGTCGAGTCCTCGTACGTCGCGCTGCGCATCGAGGGCTTCGCGCCGAGCGGGGCCCCGAGCGGCGATGTTCTCCCCTTGCCGGATCAGCTCCTCACCGTCGCGGCCGACACCGACGCGCGGCTGGTGCCTGCGCGCGCCTTCGCCGTGCGTCTAATGGGCGCGTCGAGCCAGCCCGAGGTCACCACGCATCTGATCACGCTCTGCGAAGACCGCAGCGCCGCCCCGGCGGTGCATGCGGCGGCCTGCGAGACCCTCGGCGGACGCACCCTCGGAGGCGATCAAATCTTGTCCGCGCTGGGGCGCCACGCTGCGTTCCTCACGGGCACCAACGCGCCGCCGGTCGGTCCCCTCGCGCGCGCCGCCCTCGCGATGGGCGAGCGCCGCGCGGTGCCGCTGCTCCTCGCGCAGCTCGGGGATCCGGGCACCGACGCGGCCGACCTGCCCGCGCTGCTCGACACGCTCGGCGGCTTCGGCGACACCACCGCGCTCGCGCCGCTGGCCGACTGGCTGCGCCTCTACCACGCCGAGACGGATGACTCCGCGATGGGCGACGCGCTGGTCGCGGGTGCACGCGCCTACGCGACGCTCGCCGGCCCGACCGCGGGTGATCTGCTGCAGCCGCTCCTGCAGGACCCATCGACGCATCCGCTGCTGCGCGAGGCGGCGCAGGCGCTCCTCACGCCGCCCGAGGCCGAAGCCGACGCGGCCCCGAGTGAGCTACCCGAAGCGCGGGTGACCACCGCGACGGATCCGCGCACGGCGTCCAGCGCTTGGACCGACACGGATCCGGACGCGGTGGGTGTCGAGATCCGCGCGGACGTTCCCTCGCCGCTTCCTCCTTCTGCGGACCCCTCGCTGACGGTGCGAACGCCCGCCGCGCTGCCGGTCGACCCTTCCATCGAGGGTCGCTTCGCCGCCGAGGCCGCCCGAGAGCGCGCCCAGGCCGAGCGGTCCGCCGCCGCGCGCGCGATCGCGGTAACGACGCGGGCCCCGAGCCGCGACGTTCCCACCCACGTGACCGTCGAGATGGTCGAGGAGGCGCTCCGCGACTTCCGGGTCGCGCTTCGGGCCTGCTTGGTGACGCCACGCCTCACCTTCGCGCGGGCCCGCGTCGCGCTCGTGATCGAGTCGACCGGGGCGCTCGCGCTGGTGCACGTCACCCCTACCGAGCTCCAGAGCTGCATCGAGCCCTTGGTTCGAAGCACGCCGTACCCGGCCACGTCCGCGCGTCGGCAGCAGATCACCACCTTCGAGATCCGGCGCTGATCGAGCCCCGCCTAGCTCGTTCCGACTTTCGGGCAGACGCCGTCCATCAAAACGCTAGAGTCCGCCGGTGAGCGTGCTCGACAGTATTCATGTCGTCGTGGTGGACGACGACGCGCTCACCCGCGAGCGGGTACTCGCAGCGCTGCATGCCCGGGGGCATCGCACGACCGGGCTCGAGTCGGCCACCCAGCTCCTGGCGCTCACCCATCGGACCCCGATCGACGTGGTGGTCCTCGATGTGATCCTCGAGGGCATGAGCGGGGTCGAGGCGGTACGGTTGCTGCGCGCCGATGGGCGGCCGTACCTGGGGATCATCCTGCTCACGGCGCGCAACGACGCACAGAGCCGGGTCGAGGGCCTGCGTCTCGGCGCCGACGACTACGTGGGCAAGCCCTTCGACGAGGCGGAGCTGGTCGCTCGCGTCGAGGCGCTGGCGCGCGCCAAGCGGCGCTTCGAGACCGAGCTCGCCGTGGCGCGCCGGCCCCGCGGGGGTGACGACGCCGTGGATCCGCTCACGGGCCTCTGGACCGCGAGCGTGGTCGTCGCGCGCATTCAGGAGGAGTGGCAACGCGCGATCCGCCACCGGGATCCGTTCGCCGTCGCGATGCTCTCGCTCCGCGATCCGAGCTGGGACGCGGCGGAGCGTGCCGACGCGCTGCGCGCCTTGGCGAGCTCACTGCTGACGGTGCTCCGCGTCGGTGATCTCGCGGCGCGCATCACCGAGGAGGAGATCGTCGTGGTGCTGCCGGGCGCGCACGTCGGTACGGCGCTGCCTCGGGTGCAGCAGATGCAGGAGGCGCTGGCGCATCGCGCGGGGGTCCTAGCGTGGGGCATCGCCGTCTGTCCCAGCCTGAGCGTGGTCGCGCGGGAGGACCTGGTCCGCGCGGCGCACGCGGCGCTGAGGCAAGCAGAACGCGAGGGCGCCGGCGCCATCTGTCTCCAGGAGGAGCGTGCATGGATCCTCGACCCGGCGAGCTGAGCCCATGAGCGTCTTCGATCGAGCTCTGGAGCGCGCGGCGCGTTTCCTCGACGACGTGCTCCTCTTGCCCGACCCCATCCGGCTCGAGCTCGAGGAAGCGGAGAAGGAGCTCGCCGCCGGTCACCACGCCGAGGCCGCGCGGACCTTCCAGCTCTTGCTCGGCGCGCGCCCCAACCTCATGCGCGCCCAGATAGGCTACGCGCGAGCGCTCGCGGCGGGCGGCGACGTCGTGCAGGCCCGGGTGATCCTGGCGCAGGCCCGCGATCTGTCGCCGGACGATCCGGCGCTGACGCTGCTCGCTGCGCGCCTCTCGCTCGACGCCGGCGACGTCGGAGGCGCGATCACGCTGGCCCGCGAGGCCGCCCGTCGCCTCGCCGAGTCCGGAGGTCCGCTGTTGGCCGAGGCGTGTGTGCTCCGCGCGCGGGCCGAGCGCTCGCGCGGTCGACCCGATCGCGCGGCGCGCGAGCTCAAGAAGGCGGTGGCCGCCGCGCCGGACGAAGGCGAGTACCGCATCGCGCTCGCCGAAGCGCTCGCGGACGCGGGCGACGTCGCCGCGGCGCTGCGTGCCGCGCGCGTGGTCCCCGAGTCGGCGCTGGGGAGCACCGGAGCGGCCCGTCTAGCGCTGGCCCTGCGTTCGGCGGGCGACTCGCGCTCGCTCCACGATCTGCTCGAGCGCGCGGCCCGCGCGGGCGACACCCGCGCGCTGACGGCGCTGGCGGAGGACGCGCTCGCGAGCGGTGACCCAACCCAGGCCGAGGCCCACGCGAGGATGGCGATAGCGCGCGGCGGTGGCGCGAGTGCGCTCGAGACGCTGGCGCACGTCCTCGCGGGCGGCGGCAAATTCGCCGAGGCCGCGCATGCCCTGCTCGCTGCGTCGGCCGACGGCGATCTCGCGCTCGAGGAGCGCGCCGCGCGCACCGTGCCGCTCGAGGACGCCGCCGAGGTGACTGCCTTCGCCGATCGTCTGGCGGGGCGCACCTCGGGGCCGCTTGCTCAAGCGATTCGCGCGCACGCGCTCTTGCTCACCGGCGAGATCGAGGCTGCCGCGGAGGTCCTCTCGGCGTTGCCGCCGGAGGCCTTGCGCGCCGAGCCCCGCGCTGCGCTGGCCCGCGCGCGCCTGCAGCTGGCGCAAGCGAAGGCCGCCGACGCGCTCACGACGTTGGACGAGCTCTTGGCGGGGGAGCCGTTGCGCGCCGCCGACGCCGCGCTGGCGGGCAAGCTCCGTCACGCCGCGCTGGAGCGTCTGTACCGCGGCGAGGAGGGCGAGCTCGATCTGCCGGCGGCGATCGATCGGGTGCTCGCCATGGCCGAGGCCGAGCAGCTGCCCGAGCTCGTGGCGGGCGCGCAGAAGCTCCGCGACGAGCTCGACCGCCCGCTCTTGCTCGCGATCCTCGGCGAGTTCAACGCGGGCAAGAGCACGCTGGTGAACGCGTTCGTGGGCGCTGAGGTCGCGCCGACCGGCATCCTGCCCACCACGGCGACGTTGAACGTGCTGCGCGGCGGCGCCGAGCGGCGGGTGCGGGTGGTTCGCAAGGACGGAACCACCCGCGAGGGCGGCTACGACGACGTCGGCAGCCTGTTGGCGACCGCGGCCGGCGAGGGCCACGTGGTCGATCACGTCGAGATCGTCCTGCCGAGCGAGCTCCTCGAGCGGGTCTGGATCCTGGACACCCCAGGATCGAACGCGCCCGATCCCGATCACGAGCGCTTGGCCCAAGAGGCGATGCGGCGCGCCGATGCCGCGCTCTGGATCTTCGACGCGGGGCAGGCGGGCAAGGCCACCGAGGGCTCGGTGCTCGCGGGCGTCCGTCGATCGCGGCGCGAGGTGGTCGCAGCCCTCAACAAGATCGATCGACTCAAAGACGGCGAGCTCGCGATCGTGAACCAGGCGCTGCGCGGCTCCATGCCCGAGCTCACCCACGACGCTATCGGGGTCTCGGCGCGCGCCGCCGTGAAGGCCCGCCTCGCGGGCGACGACGCGGCGCTCGAGGCCAGCGGCTTCCCCGCGCTCATGGCACACCTCGAAGCGCAGGTCTTCAGCCGATCCCGAGCCTTGAAGCGGAGGGCGTGCGGCGGTCGCCTGCTCGCGCTCATCGAGGAGGCCCTCGCGCGCGAGCCCGATGCGTGCGCACAGCTCCGCGCCGACGGCAGCAAGGCCCGGGAGGACGCCAAGGCGCTCCGAGCGCTGGAGCGTGCCGTCACCGACGACGTCGAGGGCGCGATCACCCAGCTCGAGTCCGAGCAGGCCGCCGCGTTCCACGACGCCGCGCGCGAGGTGCTCGCGTTCGTTCGTCCCCGCGCCAATCGTTTCAGCGCGCACGGCGCCGACCCCGAAGATCGCGCGTTCCTCCGGGAGACCATGGAGGTTCGGCTCGAAGGCGGCGGGGAGTCGGCGGCAGCGCTCTTGCTCCAAGCGATCGCGAAGCGCCTCGATGGGGCGCTCGCACCGAGCGCCGAGCGTCGGGTCGGGCTGGAGCTCCGAGCACGCGCCGCGATCGCGCCCCCGATCGCCGCCTTCGCGGGCTATCAGGCGGGCCTCTTGGCGGGTGGCGAGCTGCGGCGCTTCTTCGATGACGTCCTGCCCCGCATCGAGCTCTCACTCGCGCCCATCACCGAAGCCCTCGCGCAGTCCCGCGCCCACCCTCGCGAGGCGCTGAAGCCCGCGCTGGAGAACGCGCTCGCCGGCCTGCTCCGCTCTCTCTCTCGCGAAGCCGAGGAGCGCGCGAGAGATCAGGAGCGTCGTGAGGCGGAGCTCGTCGCTCGACGCTACGAGCCGCTGCGGGTGCTGCACCAAGTCCTGTCCGCGCTCGCCGACTAGAAGTCACCGGGAGACCGCCAAGACCGCCATCGCAATTGCCCGATAGCAATTCGCGTTCCCTTTCCGGTTTTTGGCGCTGTATACTGCCGGCACCCGGCGGTACGGGTTTTGCCGCAGGGTGAAGGCGCGAGCGAGAAATCCAACCCGGCCTGGTAGGTGGAATCGATGGAGATCAAACAACAGCTCAGACAATCGCAGCAGCTGGTGATGACCCCCCAGCTGCAGCAGGCCATCAAGCTGCTGCAGATGTCCCGGATGGAGCTGGTGGACCTGGTTCGCGAGGAGATGCTCGAGAACCCGGTCCTCGAGGACCAGAGCGAGATAGGGGAGGTCAGCCCCCGTACGGCGGACGCCGACGGGACCCGCTCCCAGCCCGAGACGACCACCATCGAGCAGGCGGTCGCCCAAGACGACCGAGCCTCCGAGCAGAAGGCGGCCGAAGGCGAGAAGAAGACCGAGGAGATCGACTGGGACAGGTACCTCGAGAACCACTCGCTTCAGCCCGCGATGCCTTCGAGCGGCCGCATGAACGACGACGACCTTCCAGGCGTCGAGGCCACCCTCACCAAGAGTGAGGACCTCGTCGAGCACCTCGCCTGGCAGATCCGGCTCAGTGATCTGCAGGACGACGAGCTGCGCTTCGCCGCGCTGGTGATCGGCAACCTGGAGGAGTCCGGCTACCTCAAGCTCGACGGCGTCGCCCGCGCCGACATCGTGCCCACGCTCGCGGCCGAGGCCGAGCTGGATGCCGAGGACGCGGAAGAGGTCCTGATGATCCTCCAGCACCTCGATCCGCTCGGGGTGTGCTCGCGTGACCTCCAAGAGTGCTTGCTCGTACAGGCCCGGCAGCACGGACTGGACGAACTCGTCATCAAGGTCCTCACCAGCCACATGGGGGATCTCGAGAAGAAGAATTTCGCGCGGATCGCCAAGGCGCTCGAGGTCGACGTCGAGGAGGTCTACGACGTCGCCCAGGTGGTGGCCGAGCTCGAGCCCCGCCCCGGCCGCGACTACGTCACCGAGGAGCCTCGCTACATCGTCCCCGACGTGTACGTGAGCAAGGTCGGCGACGGTTACGTGGTGCAGGCCAACGACGATGGCATGCCCCGCCTGCGCATCAGCGGCTTCTACCGCGCTGCCATGGCAGGTGATCCGAAGGCCAAGGAGTACATCCAGAACAAGCTCCGCTCGGCGCAGTGGCTCATCCGCAGCATCGATCAGCGTCGCAAGACGATCGTGCGCGTGACCGAGTGCATCGTGGAGAAGCAGCGCGAGTTCTTCGATCGCGGCATCGAGTTCCTCAAGCCGATGATCCTGCGCGACATCGCCGAGACCGTCGGCATGCACGAGAGCACCATCTCGCGGGTCACCAGCAACAAGTACGTCGCCACCCCGCGCGGCGTCTTCGAGCTCAAGTACTTCTTCAACTCCGCGATCCGTCGCGACAGCCAGGACGACATCGCGTCGGAGTCGGTCAAGCAGGCGATCAAGAAGATCGTCTCCGAAGAAGATCCCCGCGAGCCGCAGAGCGATCAGAAGATCGTCGAGATCCTCGCGACGCAAGACATCGTCATCGCGCGCCGCACCGTCGCGAAGTACCGCGAGATGCTCGGCATCCTCAGCTCGGCGCAGCGCAAGAAGTTCTTCTAGCGCCACGCTGGGGCTGGTAGGCTCGGCACCCAACCGGAGGCATTGATGGAAGTAGCGTTCACGTTCCGCAACACCGAGTCGTCGGAGGGCGTCAAGAACTACGCCCGGGAGAAGTTGGCCCGCCTACAGAAGTACGCCCGCGCGCCTCTCGCGGTCGACGTCGTCCTGTCGCACGAGCGCCATCTTCAGCGGGTCGAGGTCGCCCTCACAGCGGGTGGCTTTCGCTACGCCGGCGCGCACGAGTCCGAGGACATGTATGCCAGCATCGATCTGGTGATCGACAAGCTCGACCGGCAGATGCGCGACAGCAAGGCGGAGGCGACCGACCGCAAGCGGCACGCCGGCGGCGTCGCCCTGATCAGCGGCAAGCTCGATCGCCGAGGCGGCAACGAGTTCTGAGCGCGCGGGTCCGCGCCGGCGCTGGCCGGTGCGGCACCCGTTCCGCCAGAGCAGCGACATTTCTTTTTTCTCGACGCACAAGCGTCATCGGGCAATGGTGCGGCCGTCCCATGCATCTGCGGGAGATTCTCGACGTACCGCGGATCGACGTAGCCCTGACGGTTCGTCAGAAGGATGCTGCCCTCGACGCGATGGCCCGGCTCCTCTGTGCGGGTGAGCGGAGCGCGATCGATCCGGTGAACCTGAAGCGCGTGCTCGATGAGCGCGAAAGGCTGGGAAGCACCGGCGTGGGGAGCGGTGTGGCGATCCCCCATGGCCGGGTCCCCGGGCTCGAGCGCTTCGTGGGGGCGTTGGCGGTCGCCCGGGCAGGGATCCCCTTCGAGTCGATCGACGGCGAGCCGGTCGACGTGCTCTTCGCGCTGGTGGGCCCCGAGCGCGGCGCGGGCGAGCACCTGAAGTGCCTCGCTCGGATCGGGCGGGTGCTTCGGGATCCCGCCATCCGCCGCGGGCTTCGGGAGGCCGAAGACCCTGCTGCCGCCTTGGCGCTGATCGTCGCCGCGGACACCACGCCGTAGATCCGACGGCGCTCGGCGGTCCGTGTACACCCGGAAAGTCCCGTGGTACCTTCGGCGCCATGGCACAGCGGTCTCGGGTGTACACGCGGTTGGCCAATGGCCCCAGGTTCGTGGCGGTCCCTCTCGCGGGCATCGCCGTGATGACTCTGTTCGCGATGGTGGCGGTGGGCTGTGCGAGGGGCACCCAGACCGACACCGGCATTCCACTCGACGCCCCGCGCATGGACACGCCGGGCATGGATACCGGTCCGCGCGACGCGGGTGACGCCTCCTCCATTGACGGCTCGATGGACGTGCGTCCCGATACCCCGCCCGATGCGCCGATCGGTCCCAACTGCGGTACCGGCGGTCCTTGCGTCGGTCTCTCGCGCTGCGTCGCTGGCGAGTGCGTCGACTATCCGCCCTGTCGCGGCGACAACACCTGCCCCGATCCGGGCGACGTGTGCACCGCGCGCCGTTGTATCCCTGGGACGGACGACCCGGATGGAGATGGCTCGCCCGCGTCCGAAGACTGCGACGAGACCGATCCCACCCGGAACCCGCGCCTCCCCGAGATCTGCAACCTCCGCGACGACAACTGCAACGGCGCACCCGACGAGGGGGACCCGGCGCAGATGTGTTACGACGGAATGCAGCCGGGCATCTGCATGGCGGGCACCTGCTCTTGCCCGCCTGGCACGTTCGACATCGAGCGCGAGGTGCTCGGCTGCGAGTGCATCGCTGCGCCCGCCGTCACCGAAGGCGTCGCGTGCACCTCCGCGGTCGACCTCGGCAACATGCCCGACACCGGATCGACGATGAACGTGACGGGCAACGCTCTGCCCAATGGCCGTGAGGTCTGGTACTCGTTCAACGCAGTCGATACCCCCGACACCACTTGCGACAACTTCCACGTGCGGGTGCAGCTGCTCGACAATCCCGGGAGCGCATACGAGATGACGGTCTTCCGGGGTGGCTGCGATACCCCCGCCTGCCCGGATGCGATGACCGACTACAGCTGGGCGACCGACATCGCGCCCGCAGCTGTGCCTGGCACGGGCGAGTGCCCCTGCTCGCCCGACGACAGCACCAGCCTCGTCGCGGGGCACGTGGGCGCGCCCGGCCTCAACTTCTGCAGCAACAACACGTCGCGCTTCAACGTGCGGGTGCGCCGGGTCGCGGGTGTCGCCGACTCGTGTGACGCGTTCACGATCGAGATCACGAACGGTGTGTACGACAGCTGAGCTGGGTGCTTTCGCCGTCTCGGTTCTTTCGCGATAGAACCGCGCCATGCGTGATGTCTCGCTAGAGGACGCCATCGAGGAGCTCCGGGCCGGGCGTCTCGTCGCGTTGCCTACCGAGACGGTGTACGGGCTCGGCGCCGACGCGCTGCAGCCCGACGCGGTGCGCGCCATCTTCGCCGTGAAGGGGCGCCCCGCGAACCATCCGCTCATCGTGCACCTCGCGAGCGCGGCCGACCTCGACGCTTACGTCCGCGAGGTGCCGGCTGCGGCCCGGCGGCTCGCGGATGTGCTCTGGCCCGGTCCACTCACGCTCGTGCTGAAGCGGGGAGATGCGGTCCCGCTCGAGGTCACGGGAGGTCTCGACACGGTGGCGTTGCGGGTGCCCGCGCATCCGCTGGCACTCGCCCTCATCCGCGGCCTCAGATCACCCATCGCCGCGCCGTCGGCCAATCGATTCGGGAAGGTGAGTCCGACGAGCGCCGAGCACGTGCGGGCCGATCTCGGCGACACGGATATCGCGCTCCTCGATGGCGGGCCCTCGGCCCTGGGGATCGAGTCCACCATCGTGGACTGCTCGCAGGGGGCGCCGACGGTGCTGCGCCGCGGTGGGGTCACCCGGGAGGTGCTCGAGGACGTGCTCGGTGCGCCGATCCCCGAGGCCGCCGACCTCAGCGTTCGAGCGCCCGGGATGCATCCCTCGCACTACGCGCCACGCGCGATGGTGATCGCGCTCGAGGCGGGCGAGATCGACGCGTTCGTCGCGTCGAGCGAGCCGCCCTACACGCTGGTCGCCCGCCACCCTCGCGCGCTGCCTTCTGGGGCTCGCTACCTCGAGATGCCGTCCGAGCCCGCGGGCTTGGCCCGGCAGCTCTACGGCATGCTCCGAGAACTCGATGCGAGGGGCGAGACCCGCATCGTGATGGAGGTGCCGCCTGGGCAAGGGCTGGGTTGGGCCATCGCCGATCGCCTGGCGCGCGCCTCGGCGGCTCGATGAGCGCCTGCGGCACCCACGTTCCTTCGTGGCCTCCTTCGGCGGGGTGAACTAGATTCGCACGCGCTCCATTGGAAAGGGACTCCGCCACATGACGGTCTGCTCGCGTTCGATGATCGGTTCCTCGTGGTCCCTGGTCTCGTCCTTCGCTCTCTCTGCCCTCGGATGCTTGGCACTCGGAGGCTTGGCGCTCGGATGCGGCGGCACCACCACGCCTCGGGTCGGGACCGGCCCGGTCGGCGCGGAGCGACCTCCCTACGTCGCGTGCGAGAACCCCAGCGAGGTGCGGCTCGCCCCTCACGTGTGCTGGAATCCCACGGGCAGCCGATGGCACGTCACCACGCAAGCGCCGGGCGGCGAGCTCACCTTCGAGCTGGAGCTCATGGCGGGAGGGCGCGTGCGCTCGACCGACGACGCGGCGGGCGGCCCGGCCACCGACGAGTGGTTCGTCCAAGAGGACGTCGTGCGGATCTTCCTTCAGAACCGCTATGTCGAGTACCGCGGGCAGCTCACCAACGGCTCGCTCTTGGTGGGCGACGTGACCAACGTGCGCGGCGACATCTGGGACTTCCGCGCCGAGCGGCGCCACGGGGGCAGCTGCGCCGCGGGCGAGTTCACCACGTCCGAGGCGGGGGATCCCGCCTGCTACTCGGCCGCGGGATCGCGCTGGAACGTGTCGGCGCGCGGCAGCTCGTTCACCGTCGAGCTCGGGTCCGGTGGCACGCTCACCAGCAATCTGAGCAGCGACACCACGACGGGCAACGATCGGTGGGAGCAGGCGGGCAACGAGGTCCACCTGCGCTTCGACGACGGGGCTGCCGTGTACGACGCGACGCTGAGCGCGGGCCTCGATCGCCTGGAGGGATCGGGACACGACGCCAGCGGGACGTTCACGTTCACCGCCCAGCCGGTCCAGTCGTACCCCCCGCCGTTCCGTTGATTCGGCGCGCCGAATCAGGCCGGGTTGGTTGCTAGCTGGGCTTGCGGGCGAGGATGCGGGCCAACGTGCGGTTCCCCACCCGGCCTTCGCGGTAGTAGACGACCCTGAGATCGCGGCACGCGCGCAAGAGCTCGCCAGGTTGTGAGTGCTCGGGCGTCGCGCTCAGCTCCACTTCGGCCAGCACCAGGCCCCCTTCGTTCAGCGCATCGATCAGCCGATCGAAGAGCCCGCTCTGGCGGTAGTGAAAGCAGGCGATGAGGTCGTAGCGGCCGTCGGGGAGACCATCCTGGGTCAGGTCGCGCACGACGGTCTTGAGCTTGAGACCCTCATCGCGGGCCGCCTCTCGCGCCAGCGCCAAGCCCACGGGCGAGATGTCCACCGCCTCCACGTCGAGACCGCGCCGCGCCATGTAGACCGCGAGGCGCCCCGCGCCCGCCGCGACGTCCAGACCTCGTCCCGTGGTGGGGAGTTCATCGGCGAGCTCGGCCACCCACGTCGGGACCGAGCGCGGCAGATCGCGCTCTTCCGACCAACGCCTATCCCAGTCGATCCGCGCGTCATTCGTCATGGCGCGCGAGCGTGGGAGCGGGGGCTCGGCCGGTCAATCCGGTCCGCTGGCGCTTCGCAGTCGTGGTGGCAGAGTCGCCGCCGTCGCACTCGAGGCCTTCATGCAACATCGCCTGCTTCTCTCGGCCCTCCTGCTCTCCGCCTTTCTCGCGGGGTGCAACACCTCCCACGGAGAGGATGAAGATGCGCCGATCACGTTCGATCTGGACGGAGCGCTCTTCGACTCGGGCGTGGATGCGCCGCGTCCCGATCGCGTCGTCGGGGACGCATGCACGACGGACCCCGAGTGTGGCCCCGAGGGCATCTGCCTCGACGTCGACGGGCTGACCAGGGGTGGCTACTGCTCCGCTGCGTGCGGGACGGATCTTCCGTGTGAAGAGGGCTCGACCTGCTTGAACTTTGGAGGCGGTCAGGCGTTCTGCTTCCTCGACTGCGATCCCGAGTCGACCGAACGCTCCTGCGAGCGCGTCGGCTACGGATGCGGCACCAACTTCATGGTGCTCCCCACGCCGGTGTGCGTGGCGGGCTGCGCGGACGACGCCGACTGCGGTGACGGGCTCAGCTGCGACCCCACTGCCGGGTTCGCGGGCGCAGGCGCGTGCTTCGATCCGGGCTCGATGGTGGGCGATCCCTGCACCGACACGGCCGAGTGTCCATCGGGCGGAGCGTGCGTCAGCGAGAACGGGAGCGGCTGGCCCAGCGGCAGCTGCGTGACGGGCTGCGACTTCGCTACCAATGCTGGTTGTGAGGGCGGCGCATGCATCGCGCAGACCTTCGGGGGCGGTCTCTGCACGGTCTCATGCAGCACCAGCGCTGACTGCCGTGATGGCTACGCGTGCACCTCGGTGAACGACGCGCCCGGACGGATGTACTGCGCGCCGGGATGCGCGGTCACCGCGGACTGCGCCTCGGCTGGGAACGTCTGCAACAGCGGCGTGGGCACGTGTGATGTGCCCTTCGTCGCTTCGCAGCTGGGGGCTACGTGCCGTTTCGACGGGCAGGGATGTGAGGGCGGAACGTGCTTGCGAGAGAGCAGCAGCGGCTATCCGGGCGCGTACTGCATCTACGCGGGCTGCACCGTCGGCGGCACCGACTGCCCTTCAGGCGGCGTTTGTGCGGCTGGCTCGAGCACGGTGAACCTCTGCCTCGCCGGCTGCGGCGACGACGGGGACTGCCGCCCCGGGTACGCCTGCCGTCCTTCCGATCCCGCGGATCTGGAGAGCGCGCTGGCGTGCGCCCCTGCTTGCAGCACGAGCGACGTCTGCGGCGGTGGCGGTGGCGGCCCGCGTCGGGTCTGCAACCCCGGCACCGGGCGCTGCGCGGCGGCGTTCGAGGCCGCGCGCCAGGGTGAGCCCTGCGCGAGCGCGACGGAGTGCCCAGGCGGCCGCTGCCGCGACGAAGCGAGCGACGGATGGCCGGCCGGCATGTGCGTCGCCATCGGATGCCGCCTCGGGGGCGTGGGCCTCAGCAGCCTCTGTGCGGCGAGCGACGTGTGCGTCGACGACGCGATCGGGGATCCGAACATCGGCGAGTGCGTCCCCTCGTGCGCCGTGGATGCGGGCGACTGTCGTTCCGGCTACGCGTGTGTGGCTGATGACGGCGCGGCCGATGGGGTGTGCCGGCCGGCATGTACGGTGGCGAGCTGCGATGCGGCTCGCACGTGCGACACCGCGACCGGACTCTGTAGCTAGTCCTCGTGCGTTCGCTCTCGCCTCGCTCGCTCGAGATGCGGGGGCGAGCGTGAGGGCGCGGGCTTCACGCCTCCTGCTCGACGTTGGCGCGGTGCTTCGCGTCGCGCTGTAGGGCTCGTGGTGAACGCCGGTCCTGGCAAGGGAGGTCGCTCGGGATTCACCAGCGTCCCGGCGGGCGCCTCGTCCCGAGCGGCTGCGTGTTGCAGCGAACTTCGAGGGCAGAAAGAGAATCGAATCCCATGCTTCGAATCTCCGACGACGGGGTTGAAGTCAGCACACGCTCACCGACGCCGTCCGCACACCGACGTGGATCTCTCGAAGCAAACAGAGCAGCCGCGGAGCGCCAGCACAGTAAGCTTCGCCGAGGTCGACCAAACCATCATGCGTTAGGCCCCAGCAACGCAACGAGCAAGTAGGGTTCTGGCCCGCCAAACAGACGCTGGTGACGCAACGCACGTTCTGGTTCGAGCAAGCCTCGTAGGCTCGCGGCCCCATGGCCGAGACCTCGAACGCTCCCTCCACGCCCGTCGCTTTCGACACCCACCCGAGCCGCTACAAGCACTGGAAGCTCTCGGTCGAAGGCGAGCTCGCCCGCCTCACGATGGACGTCGATCCCGACGGCGGTCTGCGTCCTGGCTACGAGCTGAAGCTCAACAGCTACGACCTGGGCGTCGACATCGAGCTCGCCGATGCGGTGCAGCGCCTGCGCTTCGAGCACCCCCAGGTGAAGTGCGTCGTGCTCACCAGCGGCAATGACCGCGCGTTCTGTTCGGGCGCCAACATCTACATGCTCGGGGCCTCGACCCACGCGTGGAAGGTCAACTTCTGCAAGTACACCAACGAGACCCGGCTCTCGCTCGAGGACGCCTCGCAGCACAGCGGCCTCAAGTGGCTCTGCGCGGTGAACGGCGCGTGCGCAGGCGGTGGCTATGAGCTCGCGCTGGCGTGCGACGAGATCATCCTCATCGACGACGGCGCGTCCGCCGTCTCCCTCCCCGAGGTGCCGCTGCTCGCGGTGTTGCCTGGCACCGGAGGGCTCACCCGCTTGGTCGACAAGCGCATGGTCCGTCGCGACAGAGCAGACGTGTTCTGCACCACCAGCGAAGGGGTGCGCGGCAAGCGCGCGGTGGAGTGGGGCATCGTCGATGCGGTCGCGCCGCGCAGCAAGTTCGACGCGGTGGTGAACGAGCGTGCCAAGGCCCTCGCGAGCACGGTCACCCTGAACAAGGGGAGCAAGGGCATCGCTCTGCCGCCCGTGTTGCCCGTGATCGAGGACGGCACCTACCGCTACGAGTACGCCACCGTGACCGTCGACGCCGACAAGCGCACCGCACAGCTCACGGTGCACGCACCGAAGGCGGCGCCACCCAAGGACGCCGCGGCCATCGAAGCGGCGGGCCCAGAACAATGGTCGCTGCGCGCGTTTCGCGAGCTCGACGACGCGATCCTTCGCCTGCGGGTCGATCACCTCGAGGTGGGCATGGTGGTGCTCGAGACCCGCGGTGAAAGGGGGCACGTGCTCGCCGCCGAC
>Ga0105047_10004680_pt1 | contig 23739 bp, 25 predicted proteins | sample MAT04_FD_78384 | JGI IMG/M metagenome (GOLD analysis project Ga0105047, IMG submission 78384) | Freshwater microbial communities from Lake Fryxell liftoff mats and glacier meltwater in Antarctica - MAT-04 (megahit assembly) | ecosystem: Environmental > Aquatic > Freshwater > Ice > Liftoff... | reverse complement strand
TTCACGCAGCCGGTTCAGCGCCGGATAGATCTGCCCGAAGCTCTCGCTCCAGAAATGTCCGAGGACGTCTTGGATCGCTTGGCGCAGCTCGTAGCCGCTCATCGGTTCGACGCTGAGCGCACCGAGCACCGCGATCTCGGTCGTAGGGGTTGGAGCAGCCATGGAAACAGTTCTAGCGCAACTGCCCGACATGTAGCTGACAGACATATCTAACAGATACTATGACGGCATGGATGAGCAACAACTGCGCGAACGCCTCAATGACCTGATCGCCCATCGAACCCCCGAACGCAACGGGCCCAGCACCGTGCTCGCCATCGAGTCGCTGGACGGCACGTTCACGTGGAGCAGCGGGATCGGGCCGGCAAGTGCCCGGGAGCCGTCGACGATCGACGCGACCTCGCCCTACTTCGCCGCCAGCATCACGAAGCTGTACGTCGCCGTGCTCACATTGCAGCTTTGCGCCGACGGCCTGATCGACCTCGACACGCCGCTGGTGGAGGTGGTGCCACACGACCTCACGGGCTTGCACGTCATCGACGGGATCGATCGGACGGGAGAGCTGACGGTCGGCCAAGCGCTTGCACACACCACCGGCTTGCCGAACTACCTCGAGGACACCGTGCGTGGTGGCAGCTCCCTGCTCGTTGAGGCCCTTACGGCCGATCGGCGCTGGGGGCTCGACGAGGTGATCGACCGCAGCCGTACCGTGCTGCGGCCTCAGTTCGCGCCCGGCCACCGCAATCGAGCTCACTACTCCGACACGAACTACCAGTTGCTCGGTGCGGCGATCGAACACGTCACGTCCCAGCCGATCAACACCGTCCTGGGCGAACGCATCGGCGAACCGCTCGGCCTCAGCGCGACCCGTCTGTTCGACCCCGACCGCGACGACATCGATGCGGTGGCCACCCTGTTCCACGGGCGCGACCAGCTACGCCATCCGCTGCTCCTCGGATCCGCAGGGGCCGACGGAGGGCTGGTCACGACTGCAGCCGAGAGCCTGGTATTCCTGCGTGCGCTGATGACCGGTGCGCTCCTCCCGATGGCAGCTGTCGACACCATGCAGGCCACGTGGCGGCGCATCTTCTTGCCGTTCCGCTACGGGATGGGCATCATGCGCTTCGGTCTGCCCAGGGTGTTCACGGGCTTTCGGAACCTGACCATGATCGGGCACTCCGGTGCATCGGGCGCGTTGTTGTTCTTCGTGCCCGCTCAGGGGCTGCTCGTCGCCGGCACGGTGAATCAACTCGAACCCCGCAGCGACTCCTTCCGGCTCGCAACCCGTGCGCTTGCCCTGGTGGCGTCGGCCCGCTGAAGCGCCCCGCTCATCGGTCCACGCCCTCGGATTCGCACCGATGACGATCACGCCTGAAACGGGAGGGAAACGCCTAGCCTGATCGCCATGCGCTCCTCGCTTCTCCGTCCCGCTTCGGTCATCATCGGGCTGTCGATGTTATTCGCCGTTGTCGGCTGTGGGTCCGACGATTCCGCCGATGATTCGTCGGCGGTCACCATCGCTGCGGGCACCAACGATTCGGGTGGCGATACCGCCACGTCCGACGATCCGTCCGGTTCGGATGGCGCAACGCCCGCCGATTGCGCAGCGCTCACCGACGCTGCTGGGCGCATGTCTGTGAACTGGCAGTTGGTGACGCAACTCGGCGATAAGTCCGACCTCACGTCGTGGCCCGCCGCCGATTCGATCGTCGGCACGCTCTCCGAGTTCTCCGATCAGCTCGACACCATCGAGGCCCAGGTTGGCGGCAACGCCGCTGCGGCCGAGCAGATCGCCTTCATGCGCACGGCCAACGAGATCGTGCAGCGCGGCATCGGCGGCGACGCTGCCGCGCCGGCCGAGTTGTCCGACCTGCTCGGGGACGACCTCGTATCGACGCTCACCCGCAAGACCCCGATCCTGCAGGCGAGTGGCGACGCCGGCTGCTGATCGTGCGATGAACCCGAACTCGGTCGAAGCGGTTGCTGCCGACACCGATGTCAGCATCGCCGGAGCGCAGCCGTGGTGGAGGTCGACATCGATCTACCAGGTGTACCCGCGCTCGTTCGCCGACTCGAACGGCGATGGGATCGGTGACCTTCCCGGCGCGATCAGTCGGCTGGATCATCTTCGGGACCTCGGGGTCGGGACGGTCTGGTTCTCTCCGTTCTTCGCCAGCCCCCAGCGCGACGTCGGCTACGACGTCAGCGACTACCGCTCGGTCGCAGCGGAGTACGGCACGCTGGACGATGCGCAACGGCTCATCGATCACGCCCACCATCTCGGTCTGCGGGTGTTGCTCGACCTGGTGCTGAACCACACCTCCGACCAGCACCCTTGGTTCCTCGAGTCCAAATCGTCGCGCGACAACCCGAAGGCCGATTGGTACGTCTGGGACGACGGTCGGACCTGGCCGCTCGGGCGACGCCGCCGCCCGAACAACTGGCGATCCGAGCTGCAGCTCCCTCGGGCCTGGCAGTGGTCCGAGCAGCGTGAGCAGTGGTACCTGGCCACGTTCCTGCACTTCCAGCCAGACCTGAATTGGCACAACCCCGAGGTCCGGACCGAGATGTTCGACATGATCCGCAGCTGGCTGGAGCGCGGCGTGGACGGCTTCCGCCTCGACATCTTCGGCTCGATCATGCATGACGCCCGACTACGCAACAACGGTCGACGGCCGAGCTTGCGGTTCGGCCTTCCCCGCCTTCAGGACCCGGTGAGAACGCTCAATACCGAGGAATGCTTCGAGCTCGCGACGGAGCTTCGAGCCGTCTGCGACGAGTTCGATGGCGATCGTGTCCTGCTCGGCGAGGTGTTCGGCTCCAGCGATGTGTTGAAGCGCTACCTGCGTCACCGCGGCAAGCCCGGCCTTCACCTGGTCTTCGCGTTCGATTTCCTGGCCGCTCCCTATCGCGCCGAAACACTCCATGCGCTGATCGATGGCTATGAGGCGGACTACCCGGCGCCGGATCTGCCGACGCTCGTTCTGGAGAACCACGATCGCACGCGCAGCCTGTCGCGGCTGGATGGTGACCTGGGTAAGGCGCGGGTGATGGCCACCCTGCTGCTCACGCTGCGCGGTGTCCCGGTGATCTACCAGGGCCAAGAGATCGGCATGGCCAACCGGTACATCCCCCTCGCCGAGGCCGACGACCCGATCCCGCGAGCCGTGGCGCGCTTCGTGCCAGAGGCTCTCAATCGACGACTGCCGGAGCGACTCAATCGCGACGAAGTACGCACCCCCATGCAGTGGGACGCGACGCCGGGCGCCGGGTTCTCGGATTCGGCGACACCTCCATGGCTTCCCGTCCACGACAACCACGTCGAGGTGAACGTCGAGTCTCAGACCGGAGATCCCGATTCGCTGCTGGAGTGGTATCGGACACTGCTGGGACTGCGGCGAGAGCACCCAGCGCTCCACCAGGGCGACCTGCAGCTCCGCCCCATCGGCGAGGAACGCCACGTCATCGTCTACGAACGCACCAGCGGTGTTGACCGGCTGCTCGTTGCTGCGAACCTCGGGGACGAGACCGCCACCATCGACGTGCCGACCGCGTCGTCGATCCTGTTGTCCAGCGACTCCGCCGGCACGGTTCGGCAGGGTTCGCTCTCGTTGTCCGCCCACTCGGCCGCGATCCTCACGCTCGACTGAGGCTCCAGCCAGGCGGACGAGCGAGACGCAGAGACCGGCTGATCGGCCGACCGGGTTCAGCCGATAGGCCGATGTATGCGGGCCTTGCTGGACCGATGCTGGACCGATGACCTTGCACGACATCCTCGACGAACTCCTCCGGTCGGGTTCGGACTCCAACCCGGCCCTGAACGCACTCCTCGACGACTACACGAAGTACCACGTTGCATTTATCGCAGTCGGCGGCCTGTTCCTGCTGGCCTTCGCAGCGCTGGCGGCCTTTTGCTGGAGGCGGTTCCGGCGGACACCGAGGTCGCCCGACCGCAGCTGGTCGTTCGAACGGGCGACCTACCTGCTCTTCGCCGGGTCGAGTGCGGTCCTCGCCGTGATGATGGCGCTGATCGTCGCAGCGAACGCCAGCAACGTCGCCGATGCCCGCAGCGGGTTCTCCGGTGGCCTCGCCATGATCGACACACCACGAGCCGGCACGCGAACCGCCGAGCTGAATCAGTCGTTCACAACCTGGCTGCAGTCAGGACAGACCGACACCCCGATGCTCATCAACAGCAGGATCGATGACCGGCTCGCATGGCAACGGCCGAAAGCGATCATCTGTGCCGTGTTGCTCGTCGGGCTCGTGCTGCTCAGCGTCCGCATCTGGCGCACCCTCATCAGGCGACGGCGCGCCCGTCAGGCAGGGTGGAGGCCCAAGGATGTCGCGCTCCTCGCGTCGGGAATCGTCGCCGGTCCCGTCTGTCTGCTCCTGATGGTGATGGTCATCGGCAATTCACAGGCGTCCCTCGCCCCGTTGTCGATGACGCTCTTCTACGGATAGCAGTCGCCATCTGTTGCCCCACCGGTGATCACTCGACGTCGCGCCGCTTCAGCATGGCCATGCCGACGACCAGGGCGATCGATGCGTACGCCGCCAGCACCAATGCGCTCTGGGTCCTGCCGAGAGCGCTGGCGATGGCGTCGGGCGAATCGAGGTCCGACTCGATTGCGAGCAGTTGGGTGCCGGCGTAGAACGGCAGGAACCTCACGACTGATGCGGGCAGGAACACCGTGAGCAGGTTCTCGACCACGAGGCCCCAGATGAGCAGTCCGGAGATGGCCGCCGACCCGTGCCGAACGATCATGGCGATGCCCAGGCCGAGGGCGGCCGAGAGCATGGTGTCGACGAGTGCCCACACAATGGTCTCGGGGATCAGAGCGCCATCACCGGTCGGGAGACCGCCGAGCACGCCACCGGCCAGGCCGCCGGCGACGCCGACGATTCCCAGCACCGCCCCGAAGGCCGTGACGGTCGCGAGTTTGGTCAACGCGAGTGATCGTCGCGACGGGCGAGCGACCAGGAGCGGCGCCAACGTACCGTGCTGCACCTCGGCGCTGAACGCGGTGATGCCGCACACGGCGGCGAGCATCGCGCTCACCACCGTCCAATAGAAGGCGACGTCGGTGAGGTAGAGGACCTCGTCGGTCACGAACGTGGCGACCAGGAGGCTCGTCGCGGCGCCGCCGATGAAGGTGGCCAGCACGATCGCTCGGTTCGATCGCAGCGAGCTCGTCTTGAGCCATTCGCTGTGCAGGGCCCCGGGCAGGGGGGAGCGGTTGGTGGGAGCGGGTGTGGTGATGGTGTGCATGTCGAGACTCGATTTGTTGAGGCTTGGAGAACGGGTGGGGTTTCGGAGAGTGGGTGGTGATCGAAACGGAGGACGGCTGAACCGCGTCAGGCGCTGGTGAACTCGGTGGCGGAATGGGTGAGCGCGAGGAGGATGTCCTCGAGTGAGGTCGCCACTTCGCCCACCTCGACGAGGCGGATCCGGTGCTCGTAGGCCAGCTGCGAGATGTGATCCACCGTTGCCCCTCGAACCTGGATCCGGCCGGCGGCCGAGTTCGCATCGAGGCCGTTGCGCTGCAGCAGAGCGAGGAGGTCATCGGTGTCGGGCGTCGTGATGGTCACCGAGCGGTCGACGCGACGCGTCAGGTCCTCGAGCGACTCGGCCGCAAGCAGTCGGCCGCCGCCGATCACCACCAGATCATCGGCGAACATGGCCAGCTCGCTGATGAGGTGGCTCGAGATGAACACCGTTCCACCCTGCATCGCGAAATCGGCGAGGCGCGTTCGGAGCCAGCGGATCCCCTCGGGGTCGAGGCCGTTGGAGGGCTCATCGAGCAGCAGGACCTGTGGCTCTCCGAGGAGAGCGCCCGCGAGCGCCAAGCGTTGGCGCATTCCCAGCGAGAAGCCTCCCGCCCGACGATCGGCCACCGAGCTCAGACCGACATCGGCCAGCACCTCATCGACCCTGCGGGCGGGGATTCCGCCGTGCGCTGCCGCAGCCCGCAGGTGCTGGCGCGGGGTTCGCCCCGGGTGCATGCAGTGCGGGTCGAGCACGGCGCCGACCACCTTCGACGGCTGGGGCAACTCATGGTGGGTGACGCCGTCGTAGCGGATCTCGCCGTTGTCGGGGCAGGTGAGGCCGACCATCATCCGCATCGTCGTGGACTTCCCGGCGCCGTTCGGGCCGACGAATCCCGTGACCCTGCCGGCTGCGATGTCGAAGGTGAGGTCGTCGACGGCGAGCCGGCTCTCGGTGCCGGTGCCGAATCGTTTCGTGATGCCGGTGAGCGTGATCATGGGGGGTTCTCCTGAGACGTACTAAGTAAGGTGTACTTAGTACGGTAGGAAGAAACGGTCTGCGATGCAACCCCAAGGGGGGCATCGAGAACCTGGTCGCCGCCTGTCGGCCGTCGCCGGCGGATCGCTACGAAATGGGGGAGTTGGGCGCTCCGTCGAGCCGGGCGATGCCGTCGAGCACCATCGCCAGGCCGATCTCGAACTCGTCGCCGAAGTCGTAGCCGGGCTGGAGCACGTGCTGGCGGGCGAACTCGACGAAGCTCGGGTACTCGTCGGCCGGCATCTGTTCGAGGATCTGCTCGGCGAGTTCGGACACGTCCTCGGGGCCGTCGAACGGCAGGGATATCTCCTGCAGGACGAATCCGTACACGTAGGCGTCGAGGACGGCGATTGCGTGAGCGATCGATGCATAGGTGAAGCCCGCATTGCGCAGGAGCGCGATCACCGAGTCGTGGTGGCCCAAAGTGGCAGGTCCGGGCGAGCGGCGCGACTCCATCAGGCCGATGGCCCACGGATGGCGACCCAGCACCTTGCGGATCGAGGCCGACCTGGACTCGAGCCCGGTGCGCCACGGGGCGTCGGAGGGGGACTGGTCGATTTCGGCGAACACGAGGTCGACGATGCCGTCGAGGATCTGCTCCTTGTTGGCCAGGTGGTGGTAGATCGCCATCGGCTGCACGCCGAGTGCGGTGGCGAGCGAGCGCATGGTGAGCGCCCCGATTCCGTCCGCATCAGCCAGCTGCACCGCCGCAGCGAGGATCCGCTCATGGGAGAGCGCCGTGCGGCCGTCTCGTCGGGATGAATTGGTCGCCAGGGTCGTCCCCGATCATCAAAAGGTGGTTGCGCTCTGGGGGAGAGTACACCTACCGTACTTAGTATAGTCACGGTTCGAACGAACGAACCGCCCACCCACCACTCGGAGTCCGACATGACCAACACCCGCCACCTGCACAGCACCGGTTCGCCGACCTCACCGGACCTGCCGGCCCTTCCCGCCACGATGCGGGCGGTGGTGCAGGACCGCTACGGCACGCCCGACATCCTGCGGGTCGACATGATCGACCTGCCGGCCTACAACGACGACGAGGTGCTGATCGAGGTGGCCGCGGCGGGGCTCGATCGCGGTACCTGGCATCTCCTCACCGGGCTGCCGCTGCTCGCTCGGCTCGAGAGTGGCCTCCGTCGCCCGAAGCGCCTCGTTCCCGGCTTCGACGTCAGCGGCACGGTGGTTCGTGTCGGCGCAAAGGTGTCAGGGTTCGCCGTCGGCGACCAGGTCTGTGGCATCGGTCGGGGCTCGGCAGCGCAGTACGCCCCGGCGCTCGCCCGCAAGCTGTCGCACCGGCCTGCCGAGTTGGACCCGATCACGGCGGGAACCCTGGCGATCTCGGGCATCACGGCACTGCGTGCACTGCGGGACGTGGGGCGCGTTCAGTCGGGCCATCACGTGTTGGTGCTGGGAGCGTCCGGCGGCGTCGGAACCTACGCCGTGCAGATCGCCCGCTCGATGGGGGCCACGGTGACCGCAGTCTGCAGCGCAGCGAAGGCCGACATGGTGCTGGCGCTGGGGGCCGAACGAGTGGTGCCCTACGACGAGCACGGCGCCGACGCGCTCGACGGCACGATTCGCTACGACGCGATCATCGACATCGCCGGCAACCGGCCCCTGCGAGAACTCCGTCGTGGACTCGCACCCCGCGGGACCGTTGCGTTGGTGGGGGGCGAGACCGACGGTCGGGTCGCCGGTGGCTACCTCGGCCGCATGTCGCGCGGCGTGCTGTGGTCGATGCTCGGTCGCCGCCGGTTCCGCATGGTTCCTCCCACCGAGCGGGGCGAGGACATCGAGACGGTCGTGGAACTGGCCGGACGGGGCGAGATCGTCCCCCAGATCGATCGGGTCGTCGGTCTCGCTGGTGTGGCCGGAGCGCTTCAGAACCTGGCCGACGGCCTCGTGCGCGGCAAGGTTGCCGTACGACCCGGCGAAGAAACGTGACGCCAAGTCACGTTTGTGTGATGCTGTCCGAATGAATCGAGAAACCATCGACCGGTTGGACGCCCGCGTGAATGCTCTCGGGGCATCGCTGTTCTTCGACGAGGTGACGGTCGCGACCGCAGCGGCGGCGGGCATCGATGACGTGTTCGCGTTGTACGCCAGCCGGGCCGGTGTGCTCGGTGATGTGGATGCCGGCCAGGCGGCGTCCGCCCTGGCGTTCTTCGATCCGAAGGTGGTCGCCGACGTCTGGAGCGGCCTCGATCGGTTCGGAACACCGTCACAGGTCGCCGAGATCTTCGCCGGCGCGATGTCGAGTGCCGCGACCCAGCGTTGGGACCCCGAAGCGGCGAGCGTCGTCGTGGCGTTGGGCCTGAAGGTTGCCGAATCGGTGACTCCGACGGGCCACGCATTGTTCACTGGATGGCGCAGAGTGGCCCGAGCCCGCGGCGACGTATCCTCGGTGGTGCAGGCGTTGCGCGAACTGCGCGGTGACGTCCACATCCAGTGCATCTCGGTGCACGGTCTCCATCCGCTCGAAGCCGAGATGGTCACCCGCGGTGCGTCAGCTGCGCAGATGCACGGTTGGGCTCCCCCCTATCCCGAGCCCGAGCCGTTGATCGACGCAGTCGCCGCCGCAGAGAGCGCCACCTCGCACCGGATGGCGCAGATCTACGCCGCGGCACTCACCGCAGCCGAGTTCGACGACCTGGTGGCCGCGGTCGACGCGCTGGAGTGACGGTCTCTCAACGTCGCGCTCCCCGTCAGGAGCGAAGCACCGAACGGGTGGCTGGCATCCTCGCCGCGGCGCGGGAGCTGTTCCAGGAGCTGCCGGCACCAGAGGTGTCGATTCGCTCCATCGCCGATCGGGCGGGCACTTCACCGGCCAGCGTCTACCGCTACTTCGACGACCTCGACCAACTGACGGACGCATTGGTGGTGGAGCACTCGGGGGCGGCCACGCGTGCGGTGGCCGGTGCTCTCGCGACCTCGCGACATAGGACGGTGAGCGGCGTCTTCGTTCTCGTCACCCGCACCTACCTCGATCTGTACCAACGTCGGCCCGAGCTCACCCTCACCTGGTGGTCGGCGGCGATGGCTCATCGCCAGCAGGTGATCGAGGAGTCCTCCGACGACGGACTGGCCCGCACGCTCGGAACCCACCTGTGCCGTCGCGGTCTCATCGACGACCTCACTCCGCAGACCGAGGAGCGCCTGGCGGCGGACTGGACCGTGGCCGGGACGGCCCTTGGTCTAGTGCTCCGCGCCGTCCCGGAGTACCGCGACGACCGCGTCGCCGACCTCGAGGCGCTCGTTCGGTGGTTCGCCAGCCGCTACTGACGAGGCGCGGCGGCGCCGCAGGTATCAGTCGGGCGATGTCGTCAACGTTCACTCCGTAGTGCTGGTGATCGCCTCGACGATCACTCCGCCCACCAGCGCCGGGTCGTAGGACCCGCCCCGGGTGGCCTGGCTGATCGAGAGGGCGAAGCCGGCGTCGAGTTCGGGGCAGTAGGCGACGCGAACGCCCCAAAATCCCTCGTGGCTCCAGCAGGTGACTCCGGCGATCTCGCTGCGGAACAGGCCGGCGGCAGCGTCATAGGGGGTGGGATCGCCGGGGACACGCACGTCGGCGTTGGTCGCCGGTACCTCGTGCATGAGTTCGAGCGTGGACGGATCGGTGAAGACCTCGCCCCGGTGCAACGCCCGGAAGAACGTCGTGAGGTCGTCGAGCGTCGAGACCAGTCCGCCGCCACCGAACAGGTCGATGGTGGGGCGCCAGTCGAAGGTGTCGAGCTCACCGAAGAACTGGTGGATCCGAGGCGGCTGGCCCGCTGGAGTCGGCTCGATCAGCTCGAGGTACGTGTGGTCGAGGCCGAGGCGCTCGAAGGCGAGCAACGACCGCAGCGACGCGGCCAGGGTCTGGCCCGTTTCCTGTTCGATGATGGCGCCGAGCAGCCCATATCCGGTGTCGGAGTAGTGGTAGGTCTCACCGGGGGCTCCGACCGGTTGGCCGGTCATCGCCAAGTCGACCTGGTCTTGTCGGGTCCACTCCCGTTGGGGTGCGGCCACGACCTGGCCCACGTAGTCGATGCCGGGAGCGAAGGTGAAGTCGAGGATGCCGCTGGTGTGGGTCAGCAGCTGGCGCACGGTGATGAGGTCCGGTCGGTAGCCGCCGTCGACCAGCGTGGCGGTCAGGGAATCGGGGAGGAGCGAGCCGATCGTGGCATCCATCGCCAGCCGGCCCTCCTCCACCAGTCGGAGCGTGGCCGCGGCGACGAACGTCTTGGTGACGCTGGCGATCCGAAACGACATCGTCGGGTCGATCGCGACGGCGGTTTGCGGATCGGCAACACCGGACGCTGCGGTGAGTTCGCTGGCTCCCGTTCGGACCAGCGCGATCTCGGCCACGCTCTGGGGGTCGTCGGTGATGTCGCGATCGACGGCGTCCTGCAGCGCTACGGCGAACGACGACAGATCGCGCTGTGGGGTCGTTGTTGGAGCGGTGGTCGACCCATCGTTGACTTCGGGTTTGGATGACTTCGCCGAGTTGCCGCCGCACGCACTGACGGCGACGAAAGCGACTGCGAGCGTGGCAAGGAGGATCGTTCGTATATATCGCATAGATATATCGCTAGCAGATACCTCCAAGTAGTGCCAGTAGCAAGAGGAACGAGAGCTACGGACAGATCCACCCCGCGCTGAAGGATCTCGGGTCCGGGAACTGGTCCCTTCGCAGCCGGCGGCGACGGCTGCGGCCGCCATAGTCATCGGCCTCGAAGTCGCCGCCATCGTCACGGCCTATCCTTGGGCAAGGAGATCGACATGACTGCTATGACACCCGAATCAGAAGCCCTTCGAAAGCTTGTACCGTCGATTCTCGACGAGGTAGTGGCAACGGCAGACCCGGCCAGGGTCATCCTGTTCGGCTCGGTTGCGAGGGGCGAAGCTGGTCCCGATAGTGATCTCGATCTGCTTGTCGTGTTGGACCACCTCGAACCAACCGAGCGAGCGCACCTCATGGGGTCGATCCGGTTTGCAGTGACCGCACCCGCCGCGATCGATGTCTTCGTCACGGACGTCGAGGAGTTCGAGCGGCGCAAGGACGTGAACGGTTCGATGCAGTACTGGCCGAGTCGCGAAGGCGAGGTCATCTATGAGCGATCCGTCGCCTGACGAAGTCTTCGAAGCGCGGCGCTGGCTCGGGGAGGCGGAGGAAGAGCTCGTCGTTGTCGACGTACTGCTTGCTGACAAGCGATCACCGGTGCGGGCCGCGTGCTTCCATGCGCATCTGGCCGCGGAGAAGGCGCTGAAGGCGCTGGTCATCTTCCGAACAGTCCCGCTGCCCAGATCTCACGACTTGGCTCGACTCGTTCAACTCCTGCCAGCCGGCGACACATCTCAACTGATCAGGGGCGATCTCGCGAGGCTGAGCCCGTGGACGATCGAAGGCAGGTACCCCGCTGATCTGAGTGACCCCAGCGATGACGAGGTGCGCTCGCTGGCAGAGGCTGCGCAGCGGGTCGTCGAGACAGCACGTGTGCTCCTCACTCCGTGACGCGGAGGGGAAGCAGTAGCAACGACCGGCATACCGCTTGCTACTCGGGTGAACGCAGAGCGGCCATCACCGCGGCGACATCTCGAGGGTTCATGCTGATCCGATGTGGCGTCAGCTCGATGCCGAATCGCGTTGGTTCAGTCGTGCCGACGAGGGCCGCGCCGCTGGGAACGAGAGCGAGCAGTACCGAGATTGCGACCATCGCGGAGGAAGTGCCATAGCGCCGGGCTATCGCCATGACCTCGGGGGATTGTGCGAGCGTTCGGTAGGCGGCTCCGGCGAGCCTGTTCAGAGGGCGCGGGCCCACTGGTCGATGTGGCCGACGGCCACGTCAATGGTGAGCGGATCGTCGTAGAACTGCGTCTGGATCTGGTCACCGGTCACGACGAGCGCCTTGTCGTCACCTGGGATCTGTTCGACGAGGCCTTCAACGGTTGGGAGGTCGGTGGCCGAGTCGGTGCTGTTGATCACGAGTGTCGGCACCGTCAGTGCCCGGAACGATTGCTCGGCGTCGTGCTGCCACAACTCGTGCTCGCTGACGGTAGCGAGGCGGTTGGCCCACAAGCCCCGGTAGGTGAGCGGCTCGTGACGAACCCAGTTGGAGTACCAGGCGTAGGGCACGTCGAAGTTGAAGAAGGAGTCTTCCATGCGCTCGGCGACCATTGGCCGGTAGTCGGTTTCGCCCGTGGCGAGGAAGTGGTCGTGTGCCACCTTGGTGGACTCCACCCATTGGTCGAAGCCGTCTTGTCCGCCGTAGCCGGCGACCATCTTGGACCGGATCAGGTAGGCGCCCACGATCAGGGCGACGCGCGAAGCCGATGGCTCCTCGACTGCAGCCTGGGCGGCCCAGTTCGCCCCCATGCACACTCCGAGCGTCCCGACGCGATCGGAATCGACGGTGTCGAGTGCTGAGAGGAACTGGGTGGCAGCGCGGAGGTCGGCGACCTTGAGCGCTGGTGAGTCGTACTGGAGGGGCTCGCCGCCGGTTTCGCCGAAGTGTCGCGGGTCGAATACGACGGTGGTGTAGCCGAGACCTGCGAGTCGGGTGGCGTACTGGATCGGCGACTGTTCCTTGACGAACCCGATCGGTCCGATGATGGCGAACCCTGGTGTTGGGCCCTCGGCGTGGTCAGGGGTGCACAGAATGCCCGACATGTGGGTGTCGCCGGAGGGGATGCTGACTGGGCGGCTGGTGTAGCTCATGACTCGTCCTTTGTTGGGGCTGGAGTGGTGGGTTGCGTGGTCTTGACGGCGAGGGCGGTTTCGCCGAAGGAATGGGTGCGCCAACGCGACGCGTCGGCGAGTTCGGTCCGCACTGCGCCGGCGCCACCGAGCGTGAGGTTTGCGGCGATCAACAGGCCACCGGGGCGGAGTCGGGCGCGCAACAGGCCGAGCACGGCGATAGTGGGAGCGAAGCCGTCGAAGAACGCCACGTCGTAGACCGCCTCGTCGAGGCCGGCGAGGACAGCCTCGGCCTCGCCATGATGGACCGCGACGCGATCGCCGAGTCCGTAGCGGGCGACCTCGGCCCGGGCGAGTTCAACATGGTCCGGGTCGTTCTCGATCGTGTCCACCAGGGTCGTGTCGCTGGCCGACGCCAGCCAGCAGGCCGTGTAGCCGAGCGCAGTGCCCACCTCGACGATCCGTTGGGCGCCTACGGCCGCGGCGAGCACTCCCGGTAGGGAACCGTCGCTGTAGGTGTAGGCGCCGCATCCGTGGCGTCTGAGGTGTTGTCGCGTTGTTTCCTGGAGCGCTTCGAACGGGTCGAGCGAAAGGGTGTCGCTATGTCTCATGGGGTCAGATCCTGGGCCTCCAACGAAGCCAGGTCCAAGGCCTATCGAGACCTCATTGATGCCTGCAGGGCATCAATGAGGTTACGCTGTCGGGATGGATCTCGACCTTCGTCTGGTGCGATCATTCGTCGTCGTCGCCGAGGAGCTTCACTTCGGGCGGGCAGCGGACCGACTGTACGTCGCCCAGCCGGCGCTGTCGCGCCAGATCCGCCGTCTCGAAACCTCACTCGGAGTCGAGCTGCTCGACCGCACGACCCGCCGGGTTGCGCTGACCGCTGCCGGCTCGTCGTTTCTGGTTCAGGCTCGCCGTCTGCTCGCCGCCGGCGAGCGGGCCCGCGCCGCCGCTCAGCAGGGTGCGGCCGGCCGAATCACGGTGGGGTTCGCTGCGGGCCTGACGATCACCGCTGCGGTGTCGGCCTTTCGGGCCGACTTTCCCAATGCGGAGATTCGGATGAAGCGACTCGAATGGTTCGAGCAACACGACACGGTCCGAGACGGTGGCGTCGACGTCTGTGTCGGCCGGCTGCCGATCGATGACACCGATGTCGCGGTCAGCCCCCTCTACACGGAGCCTCGAGTTGTCATGCTTCCCGTTGGTCACCGTTTTGCCGGCAAGGAATCGCTGGGCATTCTGGATCTCGCAGATGAGCCCATCGCCCGCCACGAGGGTGCGGCCGCATGGGATGCGTTCTGGCGGGTCGACCCGCGCCCTGACGGGCGTCCCGCTCCGGACGGCCCCATCGTCGAGAGCGTCGAGGAAAAGCTCGAACACGTCGCCAGCGGCGATTGCATCGCAATCCTGCCCGCCTCGGCCGCCGAGAGCTATGTCCGTAGCGACGTGTGCAGCGTCCCGATCCACGACATCGGCCCGGCGACCGTCGCACTCACCACCCGGCGCGAACACCACCCGCCGATGCTGGTGGCGTTCATCGACGCGCTGAGCCGCACATCACGCCACGATGCCGTGCCGTCGACGACGGAGGAGTGAATCCCTCGCGTTGACCGTCAGGCGGTCGAACGTTCGAGGACGAGGACGATCTCGGCTTTGGCGCTCTTGGCGAGGTTGCCGGCGACGAAGCCTTCGGCGAGTCGCCATCCTTCGGCGGCGTAGCTGTTCAGGCCGGCCTCGAGGGCGTCGAGGTCGAATGAGCCGGTGAACCGGCTGTCTCGTTCGGTGAGCACTTTGTATTCGAACATTGTTTCTCCTGGATGTTTGGCGAATGTAGGACGTCTACTCGTGGGACCGGGACTACTCGTCGGGGTAGAAGAGCGATTCGATCGGAAGCTCGAGGACAGCGGCGATCTTGAAGGCGAGCGGCAGGCTCGGGTCGTAGCGGCCGGTTTCGATGGCATTGATCGTCTGCCGGGAGACATCGAGGTGGTCGGCGAGGTCGGCTTGGCTCCACCGCCGTACCGCGCGCAACTCGCGTAGGCGGTTCTTCATCGGCCGGCCCGTGATTTGGCGGCAAGCGCAACCACCCAGGTCACGATGCCGATGCCCAACGTGAGCTGGAGGGATTGCCGGGGGTCGCCGATGCCCGCCCCGTCGAGGAGGCCACCGCCCAACGCGAGGATGGCCATGGCACCGAAACCGAGGGCCAGCGATTCGAGCTGCACGACACGCTGGAACTCGTCGGCCCGACGCAGCGACTGCAGCTGAACCCACGCGAGCCACAGGATCGCGACCATTGGGCTGAATGCCCACCCAACGTGCAGGGCGTCCGAGGGGCGGCCGGGGTCGACCACGATGAGACTTCCTTGCGTCACCAACAGCAAGGCGAGCGGCGGGATCGACTTGGTGATGGTTTCGCGGTTCCGTCGGCGGTCGCTCACGCTCAGTCGTGCATCGCTGGGAAGGCTCATGCGGATCAACGTAAAGCGAGCTTGTCTCTATGTCAAGTGAGCTTGTCTATCGGGACGACTCCAGAGGAGCGTAGTCACGCCCACTCGGCCACAGCGGTGACCGCCGCGTCGAGGTGTCGTCGGCCCGCCGCCATCGCGGCGTCCTCCCACTGGGGATCGTCGGGAGTGAAGCATTCGCGATAGCGCTGACAGATCGCCGCGTGCTCGGGTCGGCGCCGGTCGCCGCGACGGTGCACCCACTGTTCGAGGATCGTCGCCACGATCTGCTCGTCGTCGTTGACGGTTCCCACCTCCAACGATGTCGAGTACGCGTCGGCTCCAGTTGCGCAAGCCGCGGCCCGGATGCCGTTGGCGATCTGGCCCGACTTCACGCCGGTGGTCGCATCGGGGTTGCCGGTTGTCGCCTCGACGTGGTCGGCTCCCAACCGTTCGCGGAGGAACGTGTCCTGCGCGGAGCCCGGCGGCTCGTCGGACAGGCAGGTGAGCTCGCCCCATTTCCCGTGGCCCGTGTGGAGGTCGATCACCAAGAGCCGTTCGGTTCGGGCCAAGTGATCGGCGGTGACCCGTTCGACGATCGCCGCCGACTCCTCGGTGCGGTCGCCACCGAAGTGCAGCCCGTCGCGGTGACGGTACTGGCCGGTCGTGATGGCGTCGCGTACCCACGGAAGCCCGCGTTCGGCCACGAGTCCGGCGGCGGCGATGAGGATCTCGTCAACCGAGGGAAGCTCGGGCGTGTCGGGACACGCGACTTCGTGGAGCTCGTCGTACGCGTCGTTGTGATGGGGCTCGTTGTGGTCGCGTTGCCAGTTGCGGTTCAAGTCGACGTTGGATTCGTTCTGGCGTCGACCCCAGGCCATTCCCCACGGGTTCACCGCGTGGATCAACAGCACTCCCATGTCGTCGGGGAGGCCGGACCCGTCCACCCGAGCCAGGAAGTCAGATTGCAGCGCGGACCCGACGAATCCTTCAACACCGTGCACTCCCGACAGCACCACGAGCGCTCGGCGAGGTGGCTCGGCCCCAACGCTTCGACCGCCGCCGATCGCGGCGACGTCGACCGTCAGGGCCTCACCGTTCGGGCCCCGTGCAGTGATCCCGATCGGTGTGACCGTCAGCCCCTTTGCCTGGGCGGTGTCGCGGAACAAGGTCCGGGCTTGGTCGTAGGTCCGGGGAAGCCGGTCAGCAGGCATCATGGCAGTATTGCGGATCGGGGCTGACGGCAGCGGGCCGAGGCTGAGCCGACGAACCGAAGTGATCAGCTGCTCGTAAGGCCGCCGGGGACTCGCTGTGAGACGCTAGGGGCGACGAGTGGCCAGGGGTCATAGCGTTCGACGGCGAGAGCGACGTCGAGGAGCAAGGCGTCGCGATGGTGCGGTGCCAACACCTGGATGCCGACGGGGAGCCCCCCCATGTCGCCCGATGGAATCGAGACGGCGGGGTTCCCGTAGACGTTCGAGATGATCGTGAGCGCCCCCATGGCGACGAGCTCGGGTGAGCGTTCGGTGACGAAGTTGACCAACGACGATGGCAGACGCGGCGCAAAGCTGGACGCGATTCGAACTCCGGCGAGTCCGGCGCGAAACGCCGCGCGCGTGGCGTTGTTGGCGCTTGCGACGTCGATGAAGCTCTTGTGGTCGCTGCTGGTCGACGCGTCGGCGGGGAAGGCGGGGCCGGGGTTGGTGGCGGCGATGATGAGGTCGCACTGATCGAACGCGGCCGCCATTGCTTCGTTGGCGGTGACCCGCATCTGCTCGGCGACCGATGCCATGTGCAGGTTGTACAGCGATTGCGACAACATCAGACCGATCGCCATCTCGTCGGTCATCTCGGAGGCGCATTGCGGCCATCGACCGTCGAGTTCGGCCAGGAGGGTCGCAAGGTTGCCGAGCATCCACTGGGCCGCAAGATTGGGCGGGGTGACGTCGATATCGACCCGCACCATGCCGGTCTCGGCGATGAGCGCGTCAGCGCGCGCTTCGATGTGTTCGGCCATGCCGGGGTCGAGGTGCGCCCCCCCAATGGCGGGGACGATAGCGACTCTCAGGCCGCGGAGGTCGTGGGTTCCGAGGTTGGCTTCCCAGTCGCCCGGCGAGGGGATGGTGGACGGGTCCCACGGGTCGAGGCCGGCACACACGTCGTAGTAGCGGGCGACGTCACGAACCGAGCGGGCGACGTTGCCCGATACAACGGTGTTGGGTCGCATGTAGGCGTGGGGGGCGCGGGTGATGCGCCCGAAGGTGCCCTTCATCCCGACGAGACCGTTGTAGCCGGCCGGGATCCGGATGGAACCGCCCCCGTCGCCGCCGGTGGCCAAGCTGACGAGCCCGCCCGCAACGGCGGCGCACGATCCGCCCGAGGAGCCGCCGGCGGTTCGGTTGCGCCGCCACGGGTTGTGGGTGACACCGTTGAGCTTGGTGACGCTCACGTTGAGTCCACCGAACTCGCTGGCGGTGGTGAGCCCCACTGGCACCGCGCCGCCGTGGCCGAGGAGGCGTTGCAGATGATGCGTCGTGCGGGTTGCTCGGCGGCCCTTGAAGACGAGGGACCCCTGGGTGTCGGGCCAGCCTTCTACGGCGCTCATCTCTTTGATGGCCGTTGGGATCCCGCCGAAGGGCAACGACACGTCCGCCGTTGCGGCGATGGCGCGGGCGCGGTCGGGATCGACGAACGAGAAGCAGTTCAGATCGGAACGCTCGATTGCTGCGAGCGTCGCGTCGAGCTCCTCGAGCGGTGTCCGCTCGCCGGAGCGGAAGGCGTCGACCAGCGAACAAGCGTCGCCGAGCCAGGGAATGTCTGTCATGACGCCTCCGGGACGTACAGCCGATTGAAGAATTCGATCAGGACTCGCTCCGCCAACTCAGGCGGACACACGTTGAGTATGCCGTTGATCGCTGCGGTGCGGTCCGGGACGTCTGGCGCAGCGCCCGGTTCGCCGCCGATGCCGGCCCCGGCCAAGAGGAGATCGAAGCCGTCGGCGTCGAGCGTCGCCGGATCGATCGACTCGAGCAACGCCACCATGTCGTCGTCCGCCGGGGCCGTGGGGTGGGCTTTCGCCTCACCGCAGGCCGCGGCGAGGTCGGCGAGCAGCTCGGGGACGAGGTCGAGGCTGGCGCCGCCAACCGAGAGGTGGATGTTCTCGCGGCTCCCGGCGAATCCGAGTTGCGGTTGCACATACCAGCGCTTGGTGCGCATCTCATCGACAACGTCGAACACGTTGACCGTGTCGCTGGTGAGCGCGATCAGGTTGGATTCGGGGTCACCCATCACCTCGAGGTCGTCGAGGTCTGCGATGCCGGCACGGATGGCGTCGACTGCGGCCATCGTTCGCTCGGCGATGGCGAGGTAGCCGTCGTCGCCGACGTAGTTGAGTACGGCCCAGGTGGCGGCGAGCGCCCCGCCGGACTTGGTGCTCTGGAACGTGGTGTTGATCACGGTGTAACCGGTCCACGCCGCCTTGGCATAGAGCTGGTGTCGTCGGAGGTCCGCGTCGCGGTACAAGATCACCGACGCGCTCTTCGGGCAGTACGCGTACTTGTGGAAGTCCATCGAGATCGAGGTCACACCCGGGACCGAGAAGTCGAACGGTGTGACCGGCCGCCCGAGGCGCTCAACGTACGGCAGGATGAACCCGCCGATGCAGCCGTCGACGTGCAGCAGCACATTGCGCTCAAGTGCCAGCTGACCGAGCTCGGGGATAGGGTCGACAACGCCGTGGGCATACGACACTGCGGAGCCGACCAGAAGGATCGTCTGGCTGTCGCACGCAGCCGCCATGGCGTCGACGTCGGCCTTCCAGGTGGACGTGTCGACAGGGACCGACACCACATCGACGTCGAAGTAGTGGGCGGCCTTGTGAAAGGCCGCGTGCGCTGTGACCGGCACCACGATCGTGGGACGCTTGATGTCGGGAAACATCTCTTTTGCACGGTCGCGAGCCACCTTGACTGCCATCATGATCGACTCGGTGCCGCCCGTCGTGAAGTTGCCGACGACCCGATCGTCGCCCCCGAGGTGGGCGCGGGCCATGCCAACGACCTCGTTCTCGAGACGAAGCAGCGACGGGAACACGGTGGGGTCGAGCGCGTTCTCGTCGTAGAACTCCACCAGCGCCCGTTTCGCGACCCGGTCGATATCGGCGCGGCCGGGGTCGTACACGTACGCCCACGTGCGGCCACCCTTGGTGTCCAGGTCCGCCCCTCGCATGTCGGCGAGGCGGGAAAATAGCTCGTTCTCGGCCGTCGCCCGCTGGGGGATGGCTCCATGACGGTCACTCATGGGTCTCCTTCGTCTGATCGATGTCGGCGAGCATAGGGACAAGACGGCCGGTCGTGCGACGGTGGCTGGATCGCTGCCATTGGGTCCTGTAGAACAACCCCAACAGATCGGTCCGGAACGGACGCGTGAGGGGTGGGTAGTGGTTGACGGTCCGGTACTCGTAACCGGTGCCCTCGGCAACGTTGGAGCGGCGACGATCGTGGCGCTCCAGGCTGCGGGCATTGCGGTCCGCGGTGGACACCTCGGCGTCGAAGCGGTCGCCCAGCGGTTTCCCGAGATCGAACCGGTCCGCTTGGACTTTCTCGACGACACGACGTTCGCGCCCGCCTTGCGTGGCTGCTCGGCGCTGTTCCTGCTGCGACCGCCCCCGATCTCGAAGATGAAGCCGACGCTCAATCGTCTGATCGACGTCGCCGCCGATCTCGGGGTCGGCCATGTGGTGTTTTCGTCGGTTGCCGGGGCCGACACGAACCGGATCGTGCCTCACCACCGCGTCGAGACTCACCTGCGGGCCAGTGGGTTGGGCTGGACCATCCTCCGTCCCGGATTCTTCGCCCAGAACTTCGGCGATGCCTACCGCCTCGACATCACCGAAGAGAACCGCGTGTACGTGCCGGCCGGCGACGGACGGGTCGCGTTCGTCGACGTGCGCGACCTCGGCGAGGTCGCCGCCGCAGTGTTCCAACACCCCGAAGACCACGCGGGCGTCGGCTATACCCTGACCGGACCACAGGCGGTGACCTTCACCGAGGCCGCCGCCGCTCTGACGGAGGTTGTCGGCCGCACGATCCGCTACGAGCCGGCGACAATTCCCGGCTACTTCGGCCACCTGCGACGCCGGTCGCTTCCGGTCGTACAGGCCGTGGTGCAAACGGTCCTGCATGCCGGGCTCCGCCGGGGCGATGCCGAGACGGTGGATCTCACCGTCGACCGTCTGCTCGGCCGACCAGCGCGACCGATCGACGTCTATTTCCGAGACCACGCTGATCTCTGGACCTGAGCAGCAGACCGACCGCGGCGGTGACGGCCTGTCGGTCTAACGCTTCACTGCGCCTGATCCACGCTCTTGGCCCGCCACGGGGATCTGCTCGTTGAGCGAGGTGAGATGGGCGATGAAGTCGGCAACGAGTCGCGATTTGCGCCGTGTCGGCCAGGCGACGGCAACGACGCTTGGCTCGATGTCGTCGATCCGCACCCAGGCAACGTCGTCTCGATGGTACGCGGCCGCTGCGCTCTCGGGAAGGAAGGTGACAGCTGCGCCCGAGGCAACGATCTCGACTTTCTCGGCGATGGTGACGACGGTGGCTCCGGTTGTGGGAGTGGTGCCGTCGGGGCGTGGTGAGACGGTCCAGTAGTCGTCCCAGATGCCGCCGTGGTGGTGGCGGATGACTGGTTCATCGGCGACGTCGGACAGGCCGATGTGGTCCTTGCCCGCGAGTCGGTGGCCCGCCGCCAGCAACGCTCCGCGTGGTTCGGTGTAGAGCGTCTGGAGGCGAAGCGCGGTGGTATCAATCGGGAGGCGGACAAGGGCCACGTCGACGGTGCCGTCGCGGAGCGCTGCGGCCTGGTTGGACCATTCGAGTTGACGTATCTCAATGGTGGCGTCGGGGCGCGAACGCGAGGTCTCGCGCAGGGCTGCAGCGGCTCTGGTTCCGGCCATGAATCCGACGATGAGCGTCTGCCCGCCGCGGCTGGATCGCCGTGCGTTGCGGATTGCGGCGTCGGCGTCGGCGAGGACGGGAGTGATGTCTTTGAGAAGCTGTCGCCCAGCACCGGTGAGCGCAACCTGGCGGCTTGTTCGCTCGAAGAGTTCGACACCGAGTTCGGTCTCCAACACTTTGATGTGCCGGCTGACCGCTGGTTGGGCGAGGTGTAGCCGTTCGGCAGCTCGCCCGAAGTGGAGCTCCTCGGCGACATATTGAAAGCACCGTGCCCTCTGAAGGTTGAGGTCCATCGAGTCATCGTATGTGACGACGTGCCTTGATCAATCGCAAGTTGCTATCGATAGTCACGAGTTGCTCTTGGTCTTCGAGCAGGTGCGACCCATGCTGGTGATTCAGTGTGAGACCGAACGAGGAGACCACCCGATGAGCCAGTTCGAGCCCGCGCCCGGCCTTCCGGCGGAGTTCGTTGATCTGTGGTCAGCCGCGGCAACGGCAACCGTCACGACCCTGTCACCCTCGGGCGGCCCTCAGACGACCGCCACCTGGTTTCTAGTCGAGGACGGAACCCTCAGGTGCTCGTGGGAGCCAACCAAACAGAAGGTCCACAACCTGGTCCGCGACCCACGCTGCACGGTCATGCTGCTCGACCCGGCCGATCCGTTGCGGAGCCTGGAGATACGTGCCGTCGCGACTGTCACGCCCGACGTCGACCTGGCATTTCGGCGACGCGTCGGTGCGTGGTACGACTTCCCCGTCGCCGATGCGTCACCGCCCCACGTCGTGGTGACCTTCACTCCAGAAAAGATCCGGGGTGCGGACCATCGGAGTAGTGACCGGGTCGCCGTTGCCCGACGGTTCCTCGAGTCCTTGGTCGTGCAACGCGACGCTGCGGCATCCGTGGCGATGGTGTCCGACGACTTCGTCTCCCACGATCCGAACATCGTCGGGCGCGAAGGACTCGTCGACTTCGTCGAATGGCTCGACGCCCATCACCGGAATTCCCACATCGAAGTGCATCATGAGTTTGTCTCCGGCGACCTTGTCGCCATCCATCACACGGACCGGCACGGAGGCAACGTCGAGCTCGCCGTCGTCGACATCCTGCGAGTCGTCGGTGGCCGTATCACCGAGTACTGGGGTGTCGTTGGGGCCAATAGCGCCGTTGCCGACACGCCGGCGTGAGGTCAGGATTCGCTGACTCTCGGGCGGTACGGTGCTGAGTCACGAGGCAGATAGCTGATCGAGTGAACATCACGCCTGGTCGGAATGGCGAACATCGCCCCCTCCCTGACCGGACTTGAACCCGGAGCAACCAGTGATCCTCCCGTCAGCTCGTCACGACCCATCGTGGGCTTCGGCCCGCTCCCACATCTGAAGGTAGGCCTCGGCTCCGTTGGCCAAGTCGTCGACGATCGCGGGTCCGGCAATGCCCCGCATGTCCTCGATCCAATCGGGGAAGAGGCCGTACTGGGCGACCCCATCGGTGTTGACGTCGAAGGTGCGCTCGCCCGACACCTGTCGCTCCATGACCGTTCCGCCGTCGAAGGTCTCGTACGGGTACTCGACCGGGTCGTTCTCGTTGCCGCTCCGCCGGCTCGGCTGGCCCCCGAGGCCGTTGGTGTCGCTTCCGAATCCGATGCCGAACAAGTAGTCCGGCGACGCTGCCGCCTTCGCTTTCCGCCAGTCGTCGACGAAGCCGGGGAGCGAGCTTGCGTAGGGTGCGACCATCCCGCCGAGATCGGTGAGGCGCTGCTGGCTCGACGCATCGCCCCAGCCGTGGCTGGTGATCAGGCCCGAGTAGTCCCGCTCCTCGAGGATGTCGAGAGCGTCCGTGCGAGCTCGCACCGACATGTGATCGGTCTCGACGATCATGTGGCGGTCGATCATCGCGTTGACCATGTACTTGCCGAGATCGGTGAGGCCCTTCGGGTTGCAGTGCGGTTCGGGATCATACGTCGGCAGCTCGCCTTGGAGGATCGGCTCGATCACGTTGCCGAAGATGCCGATCACCGGCTCGACGAACTCGCTCAGTGTTCCTTCGGGACTGAGGACCGTGTTGTCGGCCTCGGCGCCCGGCTCACAGGGGCCGGGAGCCCACCACTCGCCCGTGACGTGGCGATTGCCGGCGTTCACGATCAGGCCGGTGATTCCCCCGTCGTAGGCGGTGCCGCCCAACGCGTTGTCGAACTTGTGAACCGGGAACGCAGAGCGGACTCCCAGGGCGACGAGCTCATTGAGACCGGCATCGATCTGCTCCTCATCGCACGTTGGCTGGCCGGCGTCGAGCCCGCAGTCCAGGATCTCGGACACCTCTACACCGAGCACCACCGCGAG
>Ga0105047_10004679_pt1 | contig 23744 bp, 20 predicted proteins | sample MAT04_FD_78384 | JGI IMG/M metagenome (GOLD analysis project Ga0105047, IMG submission 78384) | Freshwater microbial communities from Lake Fryxell liftoff mats and glacier meltwater in Antarctica - MAT-04 (megahit assembly) | ecosystem: Environmental > Aquatic > Freshwater > Ice > Liftoff... | reverse complement strand
CAGGTAGAAAGCGCAGGGCAACAGGATCAACAGGCCGTTGGCGGCAATGATCTGCATGCGCTTTTTCTTGCTTGCCAACAAATTGCCTTTGCGCTCGCCCGATAGCGCAAAGCCGCTGCCTCCGGTAACTGCCATGGCGGGAATCATGAGCCACATAGCTTGCAAGATGGTGTGCTTGACCAGCACGATAGCGTCTTGCGACAAGAACAACTCAGAGACCAGTGTCGACAACCAAAAGCTGCCAATACACAGCATGGCGATGGTTCCGGCAATCGGGTGGATGATTTTTTTCATAGATGCGTTCCTCAGGCAAGCGGGCACCAGCGCTGCACCGCCTCGGCTGTGTCGAAAGGCCCCGTGTTGAAACAAATGCGTGCCTGTGGGGCATGCTCATGGACCACGTTGAGCACTTTCTCAAACAGCAGAAAGTTCTTGTCGATGGTGCGCACGCCCGCACCGATCACCACACAGTCATATCGCTTTTGTTGCAGCGTGGCGCGGATCACCGCCTCTGCCGTTGCACCAAAATCGGTAAGGCATAACTTTGCGTCGTAGCCCATGGCGTTCAGTGCGGCAATGTCCTTGTCTAGTCCGCCTTGCACTTTCTCGGCCGTCATGCCGGGAAAAGCTGCGTAAGCCGGATCGGCGAAATTGATGAGTGTTGGCTGCAGGCCGACGGATAAGACAGATTTTTTGGAATTCATGGTGTTTCCTTAGGTTGTAAATAGAGGTTTTTGACGAACTTAACTGACGCGAAGAATCATTTTTCCACGGGCTTTGCCACTTTCGCCCAGTCGGTGCGCTTGTGCGGCATCGGCCAACGCGAACTCTTGACCCACCAGCACGCGCAACTTCCCGCTGTCCATCAAGGCAGCCAGTTGGGCCAGCACGTTGCCACGCGGCGTTGAGAAGACAAACGCGCTGCGCGCACCAGCGGCTGCTGCCCGTTCTGGTGACGGCGGCTGCGTCGTTGCTACCAGCAATCCGCCAGCACGCAGCGTGGCCCAAGATGCTTCTTGCGTGGCGCCGCCCAAGGTGTCGATGACGACATCTATGTTGTGGGCGATTTGCTCGAATTTCTGCGTGCGATAGTCAATGACTTCATCAGCACCGAGGCTTTGCACCAGGGCTAGATCAGCAGTACCCGCCGTGGCGGTAACGTGTGCGCCTTGCGCTTTGGCCAGTTGCACGGCCACGCTGCCCAATGCACCGGCGCCACCGTGGATCAGCACACGCATGCCGCGCGCCACCTGCGCGGTGTCGATCACGGCCGTCCAGGCTGCCAGGCCGGGCGTGGGGAGTGCGGCTGCCGTAGAGAACGACACCGTACGGGGTTTGCGCGCCACTTGGGCGGCATCGACTGCCACGTATTCGGCATAGGTGCCGCCACGCGCAAACTCGGCATAGAAAAACACGTCGTCGCCCGGAGAAAATGCCGTCACTGCGCCACCGATAGCGGTCACCACGCCGGCCGCGTCTGAACCCAAGGTAAACGGAAATGATTTGGGGATCATCTGTGCCACCGCACCGCTGCGAATTTTCCAGTCAATCGGATTGATGCCGGCCGCGACCACGCGCACCAGGACATCGTTAGGTCCGCAGGCGGGTACGGGCACTTCTTCCAGCTGCATTTGACTGGCATCGCCGTAGGCATGGATTCGTATGGCTTTCATTTTTTGGTTCTTTCTGATGGGTGGTTCGGGTGAGTAGTTCGGTCGTTTCGAGCAGCGCGATTCGTTGACGGAATGAATATTAATCTTTCTCAAAAACTAATGAAATAGCAGTTAATGGATAATATTTTTCCATTAATGGAATAATTAACCGGATGGAAAACCTCTCCGCTCTGCACGATATGGCCCTGTTTGTTGAGGTGGCGCGCACCGGCAGCTTCAGCCGCGCAAGTGCCAAACTGGGCGTGCCAGGCGCGACGCTGTCGCGGCGCATTGCTGCCATGGAGCGCCATTTCGGCGTGCGCCTGCTGGACCGTACTACCCGCAGTGTGGCGCTCAGCGAAGCCGGGCAACGCTACTTTGAGCGCTGTGCCCATTTGGTGGACGAGGCACGGTTGGCGCAAGAGGCGCTATCCGAGACCGTCAACCGCCCTGTTGGCCATGTGCGCATGTCCATGCCGGTGGACCTGGGTTTGACATATGTCGGCCCTTTGCTGCCTGACTTTGCCCGCCAGTACCCCGGCATCAGCCTGGACCTGGACCTGTCGCCCCGGTTCAGCGATCTGGTGACCGAGCATGTGGACCTGGCCATCCGTCTGGGCGAGGTGGTGGGCGATCAACTGGTGGTGCGGCGCCTTGGGTCCATTGAGCAGTTTCTTTTCGCGGCCCCTGGCTACTTGGCGCTGCACGGTCACCCGCTACAGCCCGCCGACTTGGTGGAGCATGCCTGCATCACCGCTGGAAGTGCCCAGCAAGCCAGCAACTGGCGTCTGATGCGCGATGGGCATGCCATGGAAGTTCAGGTACGCGGCCACTTCGGCATCAACAACCCCGGATTGATCCGCCTCTTGGCGGAGCGGGGTATGGGTATCGCTGCCTTGTCACACAAGTTGGCCCGTGAAGCCGTCAGCGCCGAACGCCTGGTCCGGGTGCTGCCGGATTGGTCGTTCAAACCCATGGCCGTGCACGCCGTTATGGCCACGCGCATGCAGACGGCCAGTGTGCGGGTGTTGGTGGAGTTTTTGGCGGCGCGGCTGTCGCTGGAGTGAGCTGGCCACATGGTTGATCCGCTAACAGAGCGGCTGCAAAAACAGCAAAACGGCCCCTGAAATACGGGGAATCAAGGACTGAGAATGCCCTTTGTCGTACACTCCCATCCGCCCGGGGTGCGCAGTGGTTGCGCTGAGATGGATTCCAAACCCGCGAACTTGATCTGGTTCATACCAGCGTAAGAAGAGCAGTGCAGCCCAAGGTCTAAAACCGCTCGGGCTGTGCCCCTTTCGGGTTTGCGTGTTGTGGGGTGCGTTTTGTCTTCGGGCCGCAACCCGAGGAAAAGCCCCATGAATGCCCCCGACAAACTAGCCCAATTCATTCGCCTGACCCGCGAGCCGCTTCCGTCGTCCCGCAAGATTTACGTGCCCGGCAGCCGCCCCGACATTGCGGTGCCGCTGCGCGAGATCATGCAAAGCAATGGCGAGGCCGTAACGGTGTACGACACCTCAGGCCCCTACACCGATCCCACAGCCACTATCGATGTGCGCAACGGCTTGCCGCTGGTGCGCCAAAGCTGGGTCGAGAGCCGGGGTGATACCGAGCGCTATACCGGTCGCGCCCCGTTTGCACTGGACGATGGCCTCAAAAATGGCGAGACGGATGCTTTGGCCGCCTTGCGCGCCCAGGCTGCGGGCCTGCAACGCCAGCCCCGCCGCGCCAAGAGCGGCGCGAACGTGAGCCAGATGCACTATGCCCGCAAAGGCATCATCACCCCCGAGATGGAATACGTGGCCATCCGCGAGAACCAGAATCAGGAGTGGATGGCGCAGTACCTGGGTGACGCCGAGCGCGAAAAGCGACTGGCGGGCAACAGCTTTGGCGCCAGCATTCCCCGTGTGATGACACCCGAGTTTGTGCGTGACGAGGTGGCCCGTGGCCGCGCCATTATTCCGGCCAATATCAACCACACGGAGTTGGAGCCCATGGCCATTGGCCGCAATTTCCTGGTCAAAATCAACGCCAACATCGGCAACTCGGCGGTCACTTCCAGCATTGAAGAAGAAGTGGAAAAACTCGTCTGGTCCATCCGCTGGGGCGCTGACACCGTGATGGACCTGTCCACCGGGCGCAACATCCACACCACGCGCGACTGGATCGTGCGCAACAGCCCGGTGCCCATCGGCACCGTGCCGATCTATCAGGCGCTGGAAAAAGTGGGCGGCGTGGCCGAAGACCTGACCTGGGACATCTTCCGCGACACGCTGATTGAGCAAGCAGAGCAGGGTGTGGACTACTTCACTGTGCACGCCGGTGTGCGCTTGGCGTTTATTCACCTCACAGCCAACCGGGTGACGGGTATCGTGTCGCGCGGTGGCTCCATCATGGCCAAGTGGTGCATTGCGCACCACAAAGAAAACTTCTTGTACACCCACTTCGACGAGATGACCGAGATCATGAAGGCCTATGACGTGAGCTACTCGCTGGGCGACGGTCTGCGCCCCGGCTCGGGTGCCGACGCCAATGACGAAGCCCAGTTTGCCGAACTGCGCACCCTGGGTGAGTTGACCAAAAAGGCCTGGCAACAAGACGTGCAGGTCATGATCGAAGGCCCCGGCCATGTGCCCATGCACATGGTGCAGGCCAATATGACCGAGCAGCTCAAGCATTGCGACGAGGCACCGTTCTACACCCTGGGGCCGCTTACCACCGACATTGCGCCGGGCTACGACCACATCACCAGCGGCATTGGCGCCGCCATGATTGGCTGGTTTGGCACGGCCATGCTGTGCTACGTCACGCCCAAAGAGCACCTGGGTCTGCCGGACCGCGAAGACGTGAAGGTCGGCATCATCACCTACAAAATTGCCGCCCACGTGGCCGACGTGGCCAAAGGCCATCCGGGGGTGCGGGCGCGTGACGACGCCTTGTCGCGTGCGCGTTTTGAGTTCCGCTGGATGGACCAATTCAACCTGTCGCTGGACCCCGACACCGCGCGCAATTTTCACGATGAAACGCTGCCCAAGGATTCATCCAAGGTGGCGCATTTCTGCTCCATGTGCGGGCCCAAGTTCTGCAGCATGAAGATCACGCAAGAAGTGCGTGAGTACGCCAAGAATTTAGGCGTGACGGATGAACAGGCTTTGGCCGATGGCATGCAAACCATGTCGGAAACCTTCAAGAAGCAGGGTAGCGAAATCTATATTCCTATCACCAAGGCCTGACGCACCGGACCCACCACAGGAGAAAAACGTGCATATTGGAATCGCAGGCGCAGGCCTGCTCGGGCGGCTGCTGGCGCTCAGGCTCAGCGGGGCAGGGCACACGGTTGAGGTGTTTGACCCCGCAGCAGGCCCGGGGCCGCGTGCCGAATCCGGGTCGCTGGCCGCTGGCTGGACGGCGGCCGGCATGCTCAGCCCCGTGGCCGAGCTGGAGTGCGCGGATGCACGCGTTTTTGCCTGGGGGCTGCGCTCGTGTGCTCTTTGGCCCGAAATTGTGCGGAGCCTTGGCGAGCCGGTGGCGCTGCGCCTGCAAGGCAGTCTGCTGGTTGCACACCGCAGCGATGCGGGTGCCGCCCAGCGGGTGGTGGGTTTGCTGCAAGCCAAGGCCGGAGCACCGTACCAGCCCGAGCCGCTGGACCGTGCGCGTCTGGCCGAGTTGGAGCCTTCGGTGAGCGGCCCCAGCCTGAGCTGGTTGCTGCCCTGCGAGGGGCAGATCCACACCGTGCAAGCCATGCAGGCGCTCGCCGCACAGGCCACGCGGCAAGGCACGCAATGGCACTGGCAGACCACGGTGGATGCGGTTGATGCCGGCAAGCTGCACGTGGGCGCGACAAATGGTGCCGACGAGGGTCCCCATATTCCCGAAGTGCGCCATTTCGACCATGTGTTTGATGTGCGCGGCACAGGCGCACGCCCGCAGTTGCCGGTGCGCGGGGTGCGCGGGGAGGTTTTTTGGCTGCACGCTCCCGGCGTTCAGTTGACGCGGGCCATTCGCCTGATGCACCCGCGCCATTCGGTCTACATCGTGCCGCGTCCGGGTGATTTGGTGGTGGTGGGCGCCAGTGAAATCGAGAGCGAAGACCGCTCGCCGGTCTCGCTGCGCAGCACGCTCGAGCTGCTGAGTGCCGCGCACAGCGTGATTCCTGAGTTGGCCGAGGCCCGCGTGGTGCACTCAGAGTCCAATCTGCGCCCGACCTTGCCCGATAATTTGCCGATTTTGTCGCACGCGCCCGGTATCACCCGCATCAACGGGCTCTATCGCCATGGCTGGCTGATTGGCCCCGCCATGGTGGAAGACGCGCTGGCACACGGATTTTTATGAATGCAGTGAACCCCATTTCCATCGGTATTACCGTCGTTGTTAACGGCGCAGCGCAGCCCACGCCCGCCTGCACATTGGCCGAGTGGGTGGCTGCGCAAGGGCTGCCAGCCAACGCGCTGGCCACGGCCGTCAACGGCCAGTTTGTGCCCCTCACCCAGCGTGCGCAATGCGTGCTGGCCGATGGCGATGCGGTCGTCACGTTTCAACCGATTGAAGGAGGCTAGAGCCGTGGATACCACCAGCAACTGGACCATCGGCGGACGCACGCTGCAGAGCCGCTTTTTTCTCGGCACGGCAGCCTATCCGTCGCCCGCTGTTTTGCAGCAGGCCATTGCCGCATCCGGCGCGCAGGTCGTCACGATGGGGCTGCGCCGCCAACTGGCGCATGGAGCGCTGGCGGGTGACTTCTTCAGCATGATCAAGGCCACAGGCGCCCATCTGCTGCCCAATACAGCAGGCTGCCGCACGGCACGCGAAGCCATCACGCTGGCTCACATGGCGCGCGAGTTGTTTGACACCCCCTGGATCAAGCTGGAGGTGGTGGGCGACGAGCACACCCTGCAGCCCGATCCTTTTGAGTTGGTGGATGCCGCCCGGCAACTCGTCAAAGACGGTTTTGAAGTATTTCCCTATTGCATGGACGACCTGGTCAGCTGCCAGCGTTTGCTGGATGTGGGCTGCAACATCCTCATGCCCTGGGGCGCACCCATTGGCTCCGGCCAAGGCCTGGTCAACCCCGGCGCCCTGCGGACCTTGCGTGCACGCTTGCCCGGTGTGCCACTCATTGTGGATGCCGGTATCGGCTCACCTGCCGACGCGGTTCAGGCCATGGAAATGGGGCTGGACGGCGTGCTGCTCAATTCGGCCGTGGCCCACGCGTTGGATCCGGTGCGCATGGCGCAGGCCTTTCGTCTCGGTATTGAAGCGGGGCGTTTGGCATTTGAAGCGGGCGTCATGTCCAAGCAGGACATGGCCGTGGCATCCACGCCCGTGGCGGGCCAACCCATATTGTTGTGAGTTTGACAATGACCTCCATCTTTCCCACTACTGCCGCCCATCCCGACCTGGTCGCCGCCGCAAAGGTCTTGCAAGCGAGCGGCTACTGCGCTGCCGATGCGGCAGTGCTGGCGCACCTGGAAGCGACAGGCAGATTCCCTGACGCTGTCGACCCTCAGGGGGTCCAGCCGGAGCAGACTCCGTTCCCGGCGCTGCAAAATCCCGCGTTGGGCGTGTATGCGGTGGTGGGCAGTGCCGAGTGGGTGCGCCGTGTCCTGGCAGCAGGCATTCGCACCGTGCAGTTGCGCATCAAGGATCCCCAAGAGCCCACGCTGGCGGTGCAAATGGCCGAAGCGATTGCGCTGGCGCGGGCGACACCGGGCGCACAACTCTTCATCAATGACCACTGGGCACTGGCCCTGCAAATGGGCGCTTACGGCGTGCACGTGGGTCAAGAGGACCTCGACAGCCCGGATGCGGATAGCCTGCGTCAAGCCGGGGTGCGGCTGGGCATCAGTACCCATAGCTACGCGGAGGTGGCACGTGCCCTGGCGCTGCTTCCGTCTTACATCGCCTGCGGCCCCATTTTTGCCACCCAGTCCAAAGACATGCCCTGGATTCCCCAGGGGCCGGACAACCTGCGCTACTGGACGGGGTTGCTGCCCGTGCCGGTGGTCGGCATTGCGGGGATCGATGTCCGCAATATGGCGCAAGTGGCAGCCACGGGCGTGGCCGGGGCGGCCGTGATCACGGCGATTACCCGGGCGGTCGACCCGGAGGCCGCGTGCCAGCAGCTGATGACCGAGTTTGCGCGGGGGCAAGGGATGCAGAGGACGGCCACGCCAGCACGGGCACGGCCCACTATTTGACGGCGGTGGTCACTGGAGCGCGTCGATGCGTTGCTGGCGTGGCAGTTCCGCCAGGTGTTTGACGGAAGCGTAAAACCGCTGCCAGGCAAGCGCTCCCGTTGCGCCTTGGGATTCGCGCTCAAACAGGGCCTCAAATCCGGCCACCAGGTCATCGTAGGACGCCCGCGCGCCAAAGGACGCATTGTTGGCGCTGGCGACCCACGCGTCGTAGCCGCCAAAGGGCAGGGTCGGCCCACCGGAGTCCGCAGCCCATGCGGTTTTGAGTGCGACGTACTGGGCACGAAAATCCTGCATGACCTGCGTTTTGCGCGCCAGTCGGGCTTCGGCCGGCGGTGCTTCTGCGGCCTCGCCGTCTTGGTAGAGGGCTTCCAGGGCCCGTCGCGTGGACCGGGTCAAGGCGCGAAACTGGGCGCGCCGGGACTCCAGCGCGGCAAATTCGGCCCGGGCCTGCGCAGACGCATGCTGTGCCATCCAGCGTGCGCTGCCGATACGCTCCACCGCCGTGGCAAACGATTCGTTGAAGCGCGTGTCGTCTTTGACATACAGCACCTGGTGTGCCAGTTCGTGGAAGACCATGCGGGCCAGTTCTCCCTCCGGGTAGTGGATGAAGGTATTGAGCAAGGGGTCGCCACCCGCCCAGTTCATCCAGCCCAGGGTGGAGTAGGCCGGCACGCCATAGACGCTCACTTCCAGCCCGTCTGCACGCAGTTGGGTGGCCAGCGCGCGGGCCTCGGTTTCATCGAAATACCCACGGTAGCCCACGCAACCCGCCACCGGGAAGCACCAGGTCTTGAGGGTGAGCGACCACGGCGGTGCTGCCACCACATTCCACACCACCGCACGCCGCTTCAGGTCGGCATAGCGCCGGTAACTGGCGTTGTCAGGTAGTGCCAGGTCCGTCACCGCAAAGCGCCGAATGCGCTGTGAGAGTGCGAGTCGGTCCCGCAGTTGCTGGGGCGTGTGGGGGTCGTCATGCAACGGGTCTATGGATGTGCTCGCACGCATCATTTCCAGGTGCCCGGTGACGGACTGCACGTAATACCCCAGGTCAGCACAACCCGTCAGGACCAGTGCAATCAGCAAGGCAAATGGCAGACGCAACACCGCATGCCCGTGTTTGGGAGCAACGGGCGAGGGCACAGGGGGGCAAACAGTCAACGTGAACACGTCGACATTCTGATTGAAAATGGATTGGCTGGACGCAGGAGCCCTTGGACATGGATGCCTCCCTGCGGCAGTTTCTGTCACAATTGACGTTTACGTAAACGTCAAGTCAGCGCCGAGTCCGCGTCAAGTGCGTTTTGTTGAAATCTCAACCCCATTCAAGGAAAACCATGTCTGATTCCATCGTGATCGTGGGCGCTGCCCGCACCCCCATGGGGGCTTTTCAAGGCGACTTTTCCAGCCTCGCGGCGCATGACCTGGGTGGCGCAGCCATCAAGGCGGCTGTTGAACGTGCAGGCATCAGCCCCGAGTTGGTCACCGAAGTGCTGTTTGGCAACTGCCTGATGGCGGGCCAGGGCCAGGCGCCTGCGCGCCAGGCGGGCTTCAAGGGCGGCCTGCCCAAGAGCGCCGGGGCGGTGACGCTGAGCAAGATGTGTGGCTCGGCCATGCGCGCTGCCATGTTCGCCAATGACATGCTGATTGCCGGCAGCCACGAGGTGCTGGTGGCCGGTGGTATGGAAAGCATGACCAACGCGCCGTATCTGCTGCCCAAGGCGCGCGGCGGTTACCGCATTGGCCATGACCGCATTTTTGACCACATGATGCTCGACGGTCTGGAAGACGCGTACGAGCCCGGCCGCTCCATGGGCACCTTTGGCGAAGACTGCGCGGCCAAATACAGCTTTACCCGCGAAGAACAAGACAATTTCGCTACAACCAGCGTGCAGCGTGCGCAAGCAGCTATCAAATCAGGAGCGTTTGAGGCGGAAATAGCCCCGGTCACGGTCAAAACCCGCAGCGGTGATGCCGTGATCAGCATCGACGAAGGCCCCGGCAAAGCCCGGCTCGACAAGATTGCCACGCTCAAGCCTGCGTTCAAGAAAGACGGCACCATCACCGCTGCCAGCAGCTCCAGCATCAACGACGGTGCTGCGGCGCTGGTGATGATGAAGGCGTCTACCGCGGCCAAGCTGGGCTGCAAGCCGCTGGCGCGCATCGTCAGCCACGCCACGCACGCACAAGAGCCCGAGTGGTTTGCCACGGCCCCCGTGGGCGCCACGCAAAAAGCGCTGGCCAAAGCCGGCTGGGCGGTGGGTGATGTGGATTTGTGGGAGGTGAATGAAGCCTTTGCCGTGGTGCCTATGGCGCTGATGAAAGAGCTGGGCATTCCGCACGAGAAGGTCAATGTGAATGGCGGGGCGTGTGCGCTGGGGCACCCGATTGGCGCGTCGGGGGCGCGGATCATGGTGACGCTGATGTATGCGTTGCAGGCGCGGGGGCTCAAGAAGGGGCTGGCTACTTTGTGCATTGGCGGGGGGGAAGCTACCGCCGTTGCCATTGAGATGCTATAGGTTTTGTAGCTGCTTGCGCATATTCCACGGGGGCTCCGGGCTGATTTGCCTGCCAAAGTGCGGGATGCCGGGCGCCTCATGCTGTCAAAGGCCCAGAAATCGGCGCCCGGCATCCCGCACTTTGGCGAGTTCGCGGCATCGTGGTGTTCATTGGTAAAGAAGATAGAGAAAGACGCTTATGTTGTTGACTCAGGATCAGGAAATGGTGCGCGACGCGGTACGCGCTTTTGCACAGGCAGAGCTATGGCCTAACGCGGCCAAGTGGGACAAGGAACACCACTTTCCCAAAGACGCGCACCAAGGGCTGGCGGCGCTGGGGGCTTACGGCATTTGCGTGCCCGAGGCGTATGGCGGTGCCAATATGGATTACCTGACGCTGGCGTTGGTGCTGGAAGAAATTGCGGCGGGCGATGGCGGCACGAGCACGGTGATCTCAGTCACCAATTGCCCGGTCAACGCCATCTTGATGCGCTACGCCACCGAGGCGCAAAAGCAGCAGTGGCTCGTTCCCTTGGCGCAGGGGCAGATGTTGGGTGCCTTTTGCCTGACCGAGCCGCATGTGGGCAGCGATGCCTCCAGCCTGCGCACCACGGCCGTCAAAGAGGGCGACGAGTATGTGATCAACGGCGTCAAGCAGTTCATCACCAGCGGGAAAAACGGCGATGTGGCCATCGTGATTGCGGTGACCGACAAGGGCGCGGGTAAAAAGGGCATGAGCGCTTTCATCGTGCCCACTACGGCACCGGGTTATGTGGTGGCGCGGCTGGAAGACAAGCTGGGGCAGCACAGCAGCGACACCGCGCAGATCAATTTCGACAACTGCCGTATCCCGGCCGAGAACCTGATTGGCAAAGAGGGCGAGGGCTACGGCATCGCCCTGGGTGGGCTGGAGGGCGGACGCATCGGCATTGCCGCGCAAAGCGTGGGCATGGCCCGCAGCGCGCTGGAGGTGGCCATTGCCTACGCCAAAGACCGCCAGAGCTTTGGCACGGCCATTTTCAACCACCAGGCCGTCGGCTTCCGGCTGGCCGACTGCGCCACGCAACTGGAAGCCGCGCGCCAGCTCATCTGGCACGCAGCATCTCTAAGGGATGCCGGTCGCCCATGCCTGAAAGAGGCCGCCATGGCCAAGCTGTTTGCCAGCGAGATGGCCGAGATGGTCTGCAGCGCCGCCATTCAGACCCTGGGCGGCTACGGCTATGTGAGCGACTTTCCGGTGGAGCGCATTTACCGCGACGCGCGGGTGTGCCAGATTTACGAAGGCACTTCCGACGTGCAGAAGATCATCATTCAGCGGGCGCTGGGCTAACAGCATGGATCGCCCTGCTGCATTGGCTTTGCCCGACGGCATCACCGTGCTGGAGCGCGGGTGGCTGTCTTCCAACAACATCCTGCTCACGGGCCAGGACACGTGTGCGCTGATCGACAGCGGCTATTGCTCACACGCGCCGCAAACGCTGGCGCTGGTGGACTCCGCCTTGCAGGGCCGGGCGCTGGATTTGTTGATCAACACCCATCTCCACAGCGACCATTGCGGCGGAAACGCCGCTCTGCAAGACGCATACCCCGACCTGCGCACCCTGATTCCGCCGGGGCTCTCCCGCCATGTGCACGCATGGGACCCGCACGCGCTCAGCTATACGCCGACCGGGCAGGATTGTCCCCGGTTCGGTTTTGCGGGCGTTCTGCAGCCCGGCACCGAACTTCAGTTGGGCGACTTGCGTTGGCAGGTGCATGCTGCACCGGGGCACGACCCGCATTCGGTGATTCTGTTTGAGCCTGCCAGCCGCGTGCTGGTGTCGGCAGATGCGCTGTGGGAGCGCGGCTTTGGCGTGGTCTTTCCCGAACTGGACGGTGATGACGCATTTGCCGAAGTGGCCGACACACTGGACCTGATTGAAGCTTTGCAGCCAGCGGTTGTCATTCCCGGTCACGGGGCACCGTTCACCGGTGTGGCGCAGTCCATTGCCGTGGCCCGCGCGCGGCTGGACGGCTTTGTGGCCAACCCTGCCAAACACCTGCAGTACGCGGCCAAGGTGCTGGTCAAGTTCAAGCTGCTCGAAGCCCAGCGCATTGAACGCGTTGCCTTGGTGGACTGGGCGCAGGGCACCGCGTATTTCGCGTCCATGTTTGGCAAGCACTTTGCGGGCCTGGACTTTTCCCAAGGTGTGGACCTGCTGGTGGCGGACCTGGTGCGTTCGGGTGCCGCCACGGTGCACGGCGACGTGGTGCACAACGCCTGACGAGGCTTAGCCCTTCTGCAAATCCAGCACGATGGAGCGCGTGCTGCTGTCTTCCTGGTGTTCTGCGTTGCGGAACCCCAGCAAGTGGGCCAGCTCCAGCATGCGGCTGTTCTCGCGCAGCACTATGGCTACCAGTTGCTGTGTGCCATGTGCGCGCAAATAGGTGATGAGCTTGTCCATGAGCAAGCGACCCAGCCCGCCCCCTTTGAGATCGGACCGGATGATGACGCCGAACTCGGCACTGATGTTGTCCGGGTCCGCCATGGCGCGCACCACGCCCTGTGTTTGCGGTAACCCGTCTGGTCCCGGCGCAATGGCGATGAAGGCCATCTCGCGGGTGTAGTCGATCTGGGTCAGGCGTGCCAGTTCGCTGCGCTCCATAGTGCGGCGGCTGTAGAAGACCCGCATACGGATGTCCTCGGGGTCCAGGTGCGAAAGAAACTCGGTGTGCAGCGCTTCATCTTCCGGACGAATGGGGCGCAATTCCAACGTGCGCCCATGCCATTCAAGGGTCTCGGCGAGCTCTGCCGGGTAGGGTCGGATGGCAAAATTCAACGCGCCGGCCGGTTGGGTGGCGCTCAGGCGGATACGGGCATCCAGCGCGATGGCCCCTTCGTGGTTGACCAGCAGCGGGTTGATGTCCAGTTCGGCCAGCTCGGGCACATCGGCCAGCAGTTGCGACACCGCCAGCAGCACCGACAGCAGGGCGCCTTCGTCCGCCGCGGGCGTGTCGCGCCAGCCCTTGAGCAGTTTCGCGATGCGGGTGCGGGAGATCAATGCGCGTGCCAGCGGCACGTTCAGGGGCGGCAGGGCCACGGCACGGTCGGCCATCACCTCCACCGCCGTCCCGCCCTGGCCAAACAGAATGATGGGACCAAACACCCGGTCGATGGTGGCACCCACAATCACCTCCTGCACATGCTGGCGACGCACCATGCCCTGAACGGTGAAACCATCCACAACCGCTTCGGGTTTGAGCATTTCTACGCGCGCCAGCATCACGCGAGCCGCCTCACGCACTTCATCGGCGCTGTCCAGGTTCAGCGCCACACCGCCCACATCCGACTTGTGTGAGATCTGCTCCGAGAGAATCTTGATGACGACCGGAAAACCGATGCGGGTTGCTTCGGCTACCGCCAGTTCGGCGTCGGGAGCCACCGTGCAGGTGGCTACCACGGGAATGCGATAGGCATCCAGCACCGCTTTGGCCTGTGGCTCGGTGAGCATCTCCTGACCACTGGCCAAGGCCTCGCGAACGATCTTTTGGACCGCCTCCCGGTCGGGCGCAATTGTGACCGCCTGCGCCGGCGGCGCTTCGATCAGCTCGGCCTGGTTGCGCGCGTAGTCCTGCAACATGGCAAGGGCCTGCACGGCTTCCTCCGGGGTGTCAAAGCCTGCGATGCCTTTCTCTGTGAAGAGCTGGCGCGCTTCTTCGACCGCATGCCCTCCGAGCCAGCAACTCATCAGCCGCGGTGGCTGGCCCTTGGGTGGCTGAACGGCGGGTGCCAGCGCACGGGCAATGTCGGCGCTGGGCACGATGGCGGTCGGTGCGTGGATGAACAGGATGGTGCCTGTGGTGCGGTCAGAGGCCAGAATCTCCAGTGCCTTTACATAGCGCTCGACCGGCGCATCGCCAATGATGTCCACCGGGTTGCTGTGCGACCAATTGGGCGGCAGCACCGCATCCAGCTGCGCAATCGTTTGTGGCGACAGCGTTGCCAGTGTCACACCTTCCCGCGCCGCCGCGTCGGCCGCCATCACACCGGCGCCGCCCCCATTGGTCAGAATGGTTAGCGCGTCGCTCGCGGCCGCCCGGCAGCGCGTGAGCGTCTCGGCGGCCAGAAAGAGTTCCTGCAGGGTGTTCACACGCAACATGCCGGCACGGGCGATCGCCGCGTCATAGACGTCGTCTGATCCGGCCAGCGCGCCCGTATGGGACGCCGCGGCTTTTTGCCCCTGCGCCGAGCGCCCCGCCTTGATCACAATGACCGGCTTGTTGCGGGCCGCAGCGCGCGCGGCCGACATGAATTTGCGAGGCGATTCAACCGACTCGATGTAGAGCAGGATGGCGCGTGTGCGCACATCGGTCGCCAGATAGTCCAGCAGGTCACCAAAATCGACGTCAATGTGTTCGCCCAGCGATACGAAATGCGAGAACCCGATGTGCTGTGCATCGGCCCAGTCCAGCATGGCTGTGACCAGCGCGCCCGATTGCGACACAAATGCCAGGTCACCCTGCTGGGCGCCAATGTGTGCAAAGCTGGCGTTCAGGCCCGCGTGGGGCGACAGCAGGCCAATGCAATTGGGGCCGAGCAGGCGCAGAAGGTGGGGGCGGGCGGCGTCCAGCGTGGCCTGCTTTTGTTCGGCAGTCAGACCGGCGCTCAGGATGATGGCTGCGCGCGTGCCGCGTTCGGCCAGTTCGCGCACGATGCCCGGCACGGTAGCGGGCGGTGTGCAGATCACGGCCAGTTCGGGCGCCTGTGGCAGGTCCGCCACGCGGGCGTAGGTTTCTCGACCGTCGAGCTCGGAGTATTTGGGGTTCACCGGGTACACCGCGCCCGCATAGGTGCCTGTTGACAGGTTGCGCCAAACGGTGGCGCCCACACTGGCGGGGCGCAAAGAGGCGCCGATCACTGCGACGGATGCGGGGTCGAACAGGGAGTCGAGATTGCGTAGGCTCATGGAGGGTGCTCGGCGTGATTGGCTATGCTCCAAGCTTAAGGCGATTTTGTGACAACGCAACGAATGCCAACGACATGCTCTTTGAAAGGACGCACTATGCCCATTACCAAAGGTTTTCGCACCCTCGTGGACGAAGCCATGGCCGTTGTCACGACCTACACCGTAGTCGACGTGCAGGCCCGCCTGAATGATGCCTCCGCCCAGATTGTGGACATTCGCGACATCCGCGAGCTGGCCGACGGCACGGTGGTCGGCGCCTACCATGCGCCGCGCGGCATGCTGGAGTTCTGGGTTGATCCCGATTCGCCGTACCACAAGCCCCTGTTTGCGGATGAGTCACGCGAATTCATTCTGTTTTGTGGCGCGGGCTGGCGCAGCGCGCTGGCCGCCAAGGCCTTGCAGGACATGGGCATGACCAATGTGGCCCATATGGACGGCGGTTATGCCGAATGGGTGAAGCAGGGCGCGCCTACCGAATCGCTGGAGGCGCAAAAGGCACGCCGCAGCACCAAGGGCTGAACGGAGTCAATGGCGATGATGGACACCTTGTCAAAAAGTACATTCCTGGCGGAAACCCACGCGGTGGAGAACCAGCCACCACCGCTGCAGGACTACAACCTGTACCTGCAAGACGTGGCCCTGCAAGAGGCCGTGCTGCGCGAAGGCGCGGCCTGGGCAGAGTCTGGCATCCAGGCATTGGGTGCGCTGGCCGGTTCGCGCGAGATGATCGAACTGGGCTTTCAGGCCAATGAAAACAAGCCCGTGCTCTACACCCACAACAACTACGGCCACCGCATTGATGAAGTGCGCTTTCACCCGGCCTACCACCGGTTGATGCAGACCTCGCTGGAGCACGGCCTGCATTCATCACACTGGACCGATCCCAAGCCCGGCGCCCACGTGGTGCGGGCGGCCAAGTTCTACATGCAAAGCCAGGTGGATGCGGCGCACGGCTGCCCTGTCACCATGACCTCAGCCGCGATTCCCGCCCTGCTGGAGCAGCCGGACATTGCCGCGCAGTGGGTGTCCAAGATCATGGCCTGCCAGTACGACCCGCGCAATGTCCCCGTGGACCAGAAGCAGGCCCTCACCATCGGCATGGCGATGACGGAAAAGCAGGGCGGATCGGACGTGCGGGCCAATACCCTGCGTGCGCACCCGGTGGGCAGTGGCGGACCGGGGCAAGCCTACGAACTGGTGGGGCACAAGTATTTTGTGTCGGCCCCCATGTGCGATGCCTTCCTGGTGCTGGCCCAGGCGCCGGGCGGCTTGTCCTGCTTTTTGCTGCCCCGCTGGCGGCCCGATGGCAGCAAGAACCCGATGCAGATTCAGCGTCTGAAAAACAAGATGGGCAATGTGGCCAATGCCTCGTGCGAAACCGAACTCCGCGGTGCCTATGCGCAGATGGTGGGTGGCGAAGGCAAAGGCGTGGCCACTATTTTGAAGATGGTCAGCATGACGCGCTTTGACTGCATGATTGGTTCCTCCAGCGGCATGCGCCAGGCGGTGGCGCAGGCGCTGCACCATTGCGCCTACCGCTCGGCCTTTGGCAAGCGCCTGTCGGAACAACCCTTGATGCAAAACGTGCTGGCCGATCTGGTGATTGAACACGAGGCCGCGCTGGCGCTGACCATGCGCATTGCCCGCGCGCTGGACACGACCAGCGAGGCCGAAAAGCTGCTGGTGCGCTTGGGCACGGCGGTTGGAAAATACTGGATTTGCAAGCGTACCCCGGCCCACGCCTACGAGGCCATGGAGTGCATTGGCGGCAGCGGCGTGATGGAGGACTGCATCATGCCCCGGCTGTTCCGTGAATCGCCGGTGAACTCCATCTGGGAGGGCAGTGGCAATGTGCAGTGCCTGGACATGCTGCGTGCCATGGGTCGCAGCCCCGGCGCGGTGGATGCCTACATGGCGGAGGTGCAAGCCGCTGCGGGTGCCGACCACCGGCTGGACCAGTATGTGGCGCATCTGGGCAGCGAACTGCTTGATCCGTCCGCCATCGAATACCGCGCACGCGGCATCGTGGAGAAGATGGCGCTGGCCCTGCAGGGCGCGCTCCTGGTGCGCCATGGCAACACAGCGGTGGCCGATGCCTTTTGCGCATCCCGCCTGGGCGGTGACAGCAGTGGCCTTACGTTTGGCAACCTGCCGCGCGGCGTGGACTGCGCCGCCATCATCCAGCGCGCCACGCCGGTGGTGCAGTGAGCACGCTGGCGGGTGACAGCCCGTGCCCCTGTGGGCGCTTGAATGCCGCGTCTCGCCCCCTTTGCTATGCCCAGTGTTGTGGCCAGTGGCTGGAAACCGGTGCCCCGGCACCGGATGCAGAAGCCCTTATGCGATCACGCTACAGCGCGTTTGTGCTGGAGCGCGGCGCGTATTTGCTGAAAACCTGGCAGGCCAACACGCGCCCGCCCGAGATTGCGTTTGATCCGCAGGTGAAGTGGCTGGGGCTGGAGGTACGCAAACACCGTGTGCTGGATGCCGAACATGCCGAGGTGGAGTTTGTGGCCCGCCAGCGCGACCCCGGTGGGCGCGCCGTGCGTCTGCATGAGCTAAGCCGCTTTGTGCGGGAGGGCGTTTGCTGGTTGTATGTGGACGGCGATCAACGCTAACTGCGGGTTGGGTTTTCGTTGCATGGCAGTCAATGCAGCGCAAAAAGGGGGAGCAATCTTGCGGCCGTGATGCCGCTGGATCCTGGCAAGTGGGCATTCAAGCTGCCTAATGACGCCCGATTTCCGCTGTGCGATACAGACTGGTCTGACTAGCTCGCTGAGGGTGCAGGTCCTTCGAATAGCAGGGAAGACCTCTGAGCAACTCATCGAGCTCCAAGACGAGACTGTCTATTTGCTCCAGGAATGTCGTCTTGTTGGCAGGGATCTGACCCGTCATCAGTTCAGATGCATGTTCGGCAAGGGCAGGCTCCCCTGCCTCGCGCGCCCATCGACGAACCTCGCAGTACGCGACGAACGCCAAGCGACCCAGGTCGCCGATCTGTCGGGCATGGTGGAGGTCAGCGAGGAGATCCTCAAGACCGAGCTGCAGGCGAAGTTCTTGATGCATGTTGCAGTGCAGCATTACTCAAAAAACTTGCAGGAGGCTGACGTAAAAGCCATGCTCGCGCGGCACGGTAATTTGCGAGTCAAATCGGCCTCTAGCCCCCGCAGATACTGCGCAGACAGCTATAAAAAAAGTAGCGTATGGGTCGTCATCAAGCACCCGGCCGGATATCGGGCGCCGGTGTCGTGGGCACGCCCTGATCTATCGCCGCCTGGTGCTGAATGGCCAAGGCCCGCTGAAAGGCGGGGCGCTCCCGCAGGCGTTCCCAGTAGGCGGCCACCGTGGTGCTAATTTGCGCGGATAGCCCCAAATGTTCTGCCAGCATCAGCGCATAGCCCACCGCCACATCCGCTGCGGTAAAGCGACCGGCGCACAAATAATCGTGCTGTTGCAGGGCCGCGTCTACCGCGCGCAGCCGCGCCAGAAACCAGCGGCTGTAGTCCTCGGCTACCTGCGGCTGCAGGCGGGCAGGGGTTTCAAAGCGGGTGTAACGCAGCACCAGCGTTTGCGCAAAGGTGAGCGTGGCGTCGCTCATGTGCAGCCAGTTCAGATAGGCGCCGTAGGCGGGGTCGTTGACTGCCACGTCCAGTGATTCGTGGGGCGTTCCATGCGTCGTGCCGGGGCTGTGCCGCGCTGCCAGGTACTGGCACATGGCAGCCGACTCGGTCATGCGCGTATCGCCGTCCACCAGCAGCGGCACCGTGCCCATCGGGTTCTCTTGCAAAAACTCCCGCGCCAGCGCGCGGGGCGGAAACGGCAGCATTTTCAGCTGATAGGGCAAGCCCATTTCTTCCAGCACCCACAGGGGGCGGAAGGAGCGGGCGCTGACGCAGTGGTAGAGGGTGATCATGGGCACATCCTGGGTAAATTTTGGGTAAATCATGCAAGTGGTGTGGACTGTTTGCGAAACTCGGCGGGCGACAGTCCGGTCCAGCCCTTGAAGGCGCGGATAAAGCTTTTTTCATTCTGGAAACCCGCCGCCTCGGCCACCTGTTTAATGGGGCGCTCGGTGCGGTGCAGCAGCTCAATCGCGCGGGCCTGGCGTACCTCGTCTTTCAGGCCCTGCAGCGTGGCACCTTCTTCTTTCAGTTGGCGGTGCAGGGTGCGCGGCGACACGTGCAAGAGCGTGGCCAGTGCCTCGGCACTGTGGGTTTGCTGCGCGTGGCTGGACAGCGTCTGGCGCACGCGCTGCACCAGCAAGCGGTCGCGCCGGTACTGCAGCACGGTCAGCGGCAGCGCGTGTTGCAGCATTTGCTGAAGGGCTTTTTCATCGCGCCGCAGTGGCAGGCTCAGGTAGCGCGCATCAAAGTGGATGGCGGCCGGGCCGCTGTCGAAGCTGGTAGGGCCGGAAAACAAGACTGCGTAGGCGCTCGCGTGTGCTGGCGCTGCAAACGGAAATTGCGCCCCCTGCAACGCAATGCGCGAATCCACCAGCCAGCAGGCCAGTCCGTGGATGTTGCGCAGCACCGATACCAGGCAAAACTCGCGCATGTGGGGGGGCAGGCTGGGCGGCAGGGGCTCCTCCTTGACCTGCGCAGAATCCCCTGCCGCACAGCCTCCCTGTGTTGCAACGTGCTCGGTAATGCGGATCGTCGCTACGTCGCCCACCACGCTCAACTCCAGCGCAATGTCGGGCGCAATCAGCCCATGGTGGCGGCACCAGCGGGCCAGCGCCAGCTGCAGCGTGGGCGCGCTGATGGAGGCGCGCGCCAGCATGCCGTAGCTGCCCCAAGGCAAGCGGCGGCTGAACCAGCCCAGGGCTTCGTCGTCGAGCTCCTGCATGGCGGCGCCCGAGAACTGCTCCATTTGCCAGGCAGTGATGCGGGCACCACTCTGCTGCACCAGCTCTGGCGCAATCTGTGCCTGTCGCAGGGCCCCGGCCGGGGCCTGACCATAGCGCTGATAGGCTTGGAGAATGGCCTGTACAAAGGCCATGGGGGTTGCTGCAATCGGTGCGGTGGTCGCCATGGGGCAAGTGTGCCGCAGTTTTCTGCCTTGTGGCACGATTTGCAACCTTTGTGGCCTGTGTGTTCGGCCCCATCCGGTTGAAAATGCAGCTTGTCCTGAAACCCACCACCGGAAGCACCCATGTCCATTCTGGAGACCCAACTCAACGCCCGCTCTGCGGATTTTGTGGCCAATGCCAACGCCATGCGAGCCTTGGTTGCTGATTTGAACGCGCAGATCGACAAAGCGGCCCTGGGCGGTGGCGAGGTCGCCCGCACCCGCCACACGGGGCGCGGCAAGTTGCTGCCTCGGGACCGGGTGCACATGCTGCTGGACCCCGGCACGCCGTTTCTGGAGCTCTCGCCCCTGGCGGCGCTGGGCATGTACCCGGACCGCGATGGCACCGACAGCGCCCCCTGCGCCGGCGTGATTGCCGGTATTGGCCGTGTGTCGGGCGTGGACTGCATGATTGTGTGCAACGACGCCACGGTGAAGGGGGGAACTTACTACCCCGTGACCGTCAAAAAGCATTTGCGCGCGCAGGAGATTGCCCAGCAAAACCACCTGCCCTGCATCTATCTGGTGGATTCGGGCGGTGCCAACCTGCCCAATCAGGACGAGGTGTTCCCGGATCGCGACCACTTTGGCCGCATCTTCTTCAACCAGGCCAACATGAGCGCCGAGGGCATTGCCCAGATCGCAGTCGTCATGGGCTCGTGCACGGCGGGCGGTGCCTATGTGCCCGCCATGAGTGACGAGACCATCATCGTCAAGAACCAGGGCACCATCTTTTTGGGCGGCCCGCCCCTGGTGAAGGCGGCCACAGGTGAGGTGGTGACGGCCGAAGACCTGGGCGGTGGCGATGTGCACACCCGCCTTTCGGGCGTGGCCGACCATCTGGCACAAAACGACCTGCATGCGCTCTCCCTGGCACGCAGTGCCGTCGCGCATTTGAATCAAAAGAAGCCTCTGGCCCCCGCACTGCTTGCACCAGTAGCTCCTAAATTTGTAGCAGAAGAGTTGTACGGCGTGATCCCCACAGACACGCGTAAACCGTTTGATGTGCGCGAGATCATTGCCCGCATCGTCGATGGCTCGGAGCTGCACGAGTTCAAGCCGCGCTTTGGCACCACGCTGGTCACCGGCTTTGCCCATATCGAAGGCATGCCGGTCGGCATCATCGCCAACAACGGCATTCTGTTCAGCGAGTCCGCCCTGAAGGGTGCGCACTTCATCGAGCTCTGCTGCCAGCGCAAGATTCCGCTGATCTTTTTGCAGAACATCACCGGCTTCATGGTGGGCCGCAAATACGAGAACGAAGGCATTGCCCGCAACGGCGCCAAGATGGTCACCGCCGTGGCCACGGCCAACGTGCCCAAGTTCACCATCATCATCGGCGGCAGCTTCGGCGCCGGCAACTACGGCATGTGTGGCCGGGCCTACTCGCCGCGCTTCCTGTGGATGTGGCCCAACGCGCGCATCAGCGTCATGGGCGGCGAGCAGGCGGCCAGCGTGCTCGCCACGGTGCGCCGTGACGGCCTGGAAGCCAAAGGCGGCAGCATGAGCCTGGAGGAAGAAGAAGCCTTCAAGGCCCCGATTCGCCGCCAGTACGAAGAGCAGGGCCACCCTTACTACGCCACCGCCCGCCTGTGGGACGACGGCATTATCGACCCGGCCGACACGCGCCGCGTGCTGGCGCTGGGCCTCTCTGCCACGCTCAACGCGCCGATTCCCGATGCCAAGTTCAGCATGTTCCGCATGTAAAGAGGACTGAAATTATGTTTACCAAAATCCTCATTGCCAACCGCGGCGAAATCGCCTGCCGCGTTGCTGCCACCGCACGCCGCATGGCCATCAAGACCGTGGCCGTTTATTCCGACGCGGATGCCGGCTCCAAGCACGTTGCTGCCTGCGACGAAGCCGTCCACATTGGCGGCAGTGCGCCAAAAGACAGCTACTTGCGCTGGGAAAAAATCATTGCCGCGGCCAAGGCCACCGGTGCGCAGGCCATTCACCCCGGCTATGGTTTCCTGAGTGAGAACGAAGAGTTCGCACGGGCCTGTGCTACCGCCGGGCTGGTCTTCATCGGCCCGCCACCCTCGGCCATCAAGGACATGGGCCTGAAGGCCGAGTCCAAACAGCTGATGGAGCGCGCCGGTGTGCCGCTGGTGCCCGGCTACCACGGTGCCAACCAGGACCCGGCGCTCTTGCAGTTTGAAGCCGACCGCATTGGTTACCCCGTGCTCATCAAGGCCAGCGCCGGTGGCGGTGGCAAAGGCATGCGCGCGGTGGACAAGGCCGAAGACTTTGCGGCAGCCCTGGCCAGTTGCAAGCGCGAGGCCATCAACAGCTTTGGTGACGACGCCGTACTGATTGAAAAATACGTGCAGCGCCCACGCCATATCGAGATCCAGGTGTTTGGCGACACCCAGGGCAACTATGTATACCTGTTTGAGCGTGATTGCTCGGTACAGCGGCGCCACCAAAAGGTGCTGGAAGAAGCGCCTGCGCCCGGCTTGACCCCTGAAATGCGCCAGCAAATGGGTCTGGCCGCCGTGGCGGCGGCCCGTGCGGTGAACTACGTCGGTGCGGGCACGGTGGAATTCATCGTGGAGCAGCGCGACGGCGGGGCCATGACCTTCTTCTTTATGGAGATGAACACGCGACTGCAGGTGGAGCATCCCGTCACCGAAGCGATTACCGGTCTTGATTTGGTGGAGTGGCAATTGCGCGTCGCCAGTGGCGAGCCTTTGCCGCTGCGCCAGGACCAGCTCAAGATCATTGGCCACGCCATCGAAGCACGGATCTGCGCCGAGAACCCCGACAACAACTTCCTGCCCGCGACCGGCACGCTGAACGTTTATCGCAAGCCCGTTTGCACCGCCTTTGAGCGCGCAGACGGGAGTGGACACGGCAGCCATGCCGGCATTCATGTGCGCGTGGACGATGGTGTGCGCGAGGGCGACACCATCAGCCCGTATTACGACTCCATGGTGGCCAAGCTCATCGTGCACGGCGCAACGCGTGAAGAAGCCTTGGCGCGCATGGACACGGCGCTGGCGCAAACGCATATCGTGGGCCTGGCGACCAATGTGCAGTTTCTGCGCCATGTGGTCACCAGCCCATCGTTTGCGCAGGCGCAACTGGATACGGCCTTGATTCCGCGCGAAGCAGCCGTGCTGTTCAACCAGGAAAAGGTGGGCCTGCCGCTGGCAACGGCCGCGTTGATCGCGCACACCCTGGTCAGCGAGCAGTCTTTTGCCACGCAGGCCGACGCCAGTGGCTGGATAGACCCCTGGGCGCAGCGCGACGGCTGGCGCTCGCACGGTGCGTCGGTGCGGGCGTTCATGCTGGAGTTCCACGGCGAATCCCACACCGCGCAATTTACCCGCCTGCACGGCGGTGGCTTGCAGTTGCAGCTCGATGGAAAAACCGCGGCCCTGCACT
>Ga0105047_10004678_pt1 | contig 23746 bp, 17 predicted proteins | sample MAT04_FD_78384 | JGI IMG/M metagenome (GOLD analysis project Ga0105047, IMG submission 78384) | Freshwater microbial communities from Lake Fryxell liftoff mats and glacier meltwater in Antarctica - MAT-04 (megahit assembly) | ecosystem: Environmental > Aquatic > Freshwater > Ice > Liftoff... | reverse complement strand
TGATCGAGCCGCACAAGGTGTCGGGCCAGGGGAGCATCTTCATCGGCACGGAAGGGGTGATGTACTCGAACTACGACGGCGGCAACGTGCCCGTGCTGCTGCCCGACGAAAAGTTCAAGACGTACGACATGCCGAAGGTCGCCGGTGACAACCACTACCACCAGTTCGTGGACGCCGCGCGGGGCGAGGGCAAGACGAGCGCCCCGTTCGATTACGCCGGCCCGCTGACCGAGTTGGTGCTGCTCGGCTGCCTCGCCACCCGCTTCCCCAAGCAGAAGCTGGAGTGGGACACCAAGGCGATGACGGTGACGAACTTCGAGGCCGCGAACAAGTTCGTCAAGCGGACCCCGCGCAAGGGCTGGGACGAAAAGGGGCTGTAAACGTCGGCGCTCTTTCCGTTGGGGGAGGCGAGTCCGGTGCCGCGTCCAAGCTCGCCCTCCCGTGTTACTTCGCCAGCGCGTCCAACTCGGCCAACTTCAGCCGCACGCATAGGATGTACGGCGGTTCGCCCTTCGTCCAGTGGCCGTAGGTGGTCGTCACCAGGGTGCCATCGGGCAGCACCTCCAGACCGGGGTAGGTGCTGTCGGTGCCTTTGGTGTTCTTCATCAGCCGCAGCCGGTATTGCCCGGCCTTGCCGCTGGTCAGGTCGTCGAAGGTGCCCACCCACGCGACCCAGTCGCCGCGCGTGGCGGACTTCAACCCCATGTCGCGGAAGGTGACGAACAGCCGGCCGTCGGGCGCGTAGGCGGCGGTGTGGCGGTCGCCGGTCAGCCAGTCCGGCAGCTCCTTCGGGGCGCTCCACGTCTTCCCCTCGTCGTCCGACAGGATCAGGCACGACTGATGCTTGCGGCGATTCTCGCGGAGCATCACGGCGATCCGCTTGCCGTCCGGGGAGCGGATCGACCCCGGCTCGCACAGGTGATACTCGGTGTCGGTTTGCACCACCACCGGCGCGGCCCACGTCAACCCGCCGTCGGTGGAGAGCGTGGAATACAGGGTGAAGCGGATCGGCTCACCGGGTTTGCGGGCCGGCGGCTTCGGTTGGAAATACCGGCCGTCGTCGTGAAACATGGCCAGGTAATGGCCGGGCGTCTTCAGCTTGATGACGGTCCCCATGGCCACGATGCCGCCGTACTCGCCGATCGGCTTCAACTCGGTCCACGCCTTGCCGTCGTCCTCCGACACGCTCATGCGGATCGGGTGCAGGCCGGAGAACAGGATCAGCCGCTTGACGCCCTTGGCGTCGACGACGCGGTGAATGGTCGGCGTCTCTTTGGAGGTCTCCCAACTTTTGGGCGTCGGCAGGCGGTCGGACCACGTCTTCCCGCCGTCCGTGCTGCGCTTCAGGATGATCGCCCCTTTGCCGTGCCCTTTCGGATAGACGGCCAGGATGGTCTTGCCGTCTTCGAGCAGCACCGTCGTCGGGTGGCCGAGGTACTGATTCGCCTGATGATCGACGACCACTTGGCGATACCGTTGATCGGCGAGGTCGAGGAACCGCGGGCCGTCGGCGGCGAACAGCGGCGCGGCGAACATCAGCGGAAGGAGGAATCGCATGGGGGAGTGCCTGGGGAGGGAGTTGTGATACAGCTCAGCGTCCGGAACCGCGCGGCCGGCGTCAACGCGAAAAGCCCGGCGTTCCCTGCCGGGCTTTTTCGGGGCGGGCCGACTCTCGAAGTTAGTGCCGTTGGACGGCCTGGAACAACTCGCTCATCTTGATGCCCAGCGCCAGACAGATGCGATAGAGCGTCTCGATGCTGGCCGAGTTCTTGCCCAGTTCGATTTGCGACAAGTAACCGAGCGACACGGCCGTCTTCTCGGACACGTTCGACAGGGTGTAGCCGAGCGACTTCCGCCGCTCGCGGATGGCCCCGCCCAGCGCTTCCCGGAGCGCGTCCTCGGTCATCCGCAACAGGCCCTTGCTTTCGAGGCAGCGGATGACGATTTCGCGGAGCTGGTCCACCTGGAACGGCTTGGTCAGGTAGTCGTAGGTGCGGGCGCGGAGGCAACTCAGGGCGCTGTCCACCGACGGGTAGCCGGTGACGACGACGATGTTCGCTTCCGGCTGGTGGTCGCGGATCCAGCCGAACACCTGGTCGGCGTCGAGGCCGGGGATGACGTAATCCATGATGATGAGGTGGTAGTGGCTCTTGCGGGCCAGCACGGAGTCCACCAGCATCGGGTCGGACACGGTGTCGATCTGGAAATCGCGATTCGACAGAGCGGCCTGAATCACGGCGCAAGTCGCCGGGTCGTCATCGACGATCAGGATGCGGATGTCGCCACTGCTTTGCAGTTCGGACAGCGGGGCCGGCGGGCGGGCCGGCCGGGGGGTGTGCATCGGGGTCGGCGGCGTCGGCAGCGTCGGCGTCTGTTGAATGCGGTCTTCAATTTCGAGGGTCATGAACGGTTAACCTCCGTTAGCGGTTTTGGTAAGGATGGTGGTCGGTCGGGGGGTGGTGATCGGCGGCCGGACGGCCGGCGGCAGCACCACCCGGACGACGGTGCCGGTCTCCGGCGGCGGCACCGGGTCGATGCGGATGCCGCCGGCGTGGGCGTGAAGGGTGCGGTAGGCGATGGCCAGTCCGAGGCCGCGGTGCCGCACCTTGGTCGTGAAAAACGGCTCCAGGAACAGTTTCGCCCGCACGTCCGGTCGAATCCCCGTGCCGTTGTCCGACACGGTCAATTCCACATGCGGGCCGGCCGACACCCGGCCCAGGCACGCCCGCGCGTCGGCGGCGGTCAGGTCCACCGGGCGGGCGGACACCCGCACCACCCCGCCCGTGGGACTGGCCTCGACCGCGTTTTCCAACAAATGCCCGACGAGCGCGGACAGCGGGGCGTTGTCGATGGCGACCAACCCGCAGGCGGTCGGGATGTCGATGCGGACGGCGCAGGCGGTCGGGTTGGCGGCCCGGATGCGGGCGTCTTCCTTCGCCAGGCACTGCGGCAGTTGCCCCGGCTGCGGCTTGGCCTGCCCGCTCCGGCTCAGTTGGTGCAACTGCTGGGTGAACACGATCCCGCGCTGGCCGACTTTGCCGATCTCGCTCAGGTACTTGGCCGGCTGCGACCCCGGCGGGACCAACGGCACGCTCAGGTCCGAGAAGCCGATGATGCCGGTCAGGATGTTGTCGAAGTCGTGCGCCATGCGGCCGGCGATGACGGACGCATCGGCCAGCCGTTGCTGCAACCGCCCGGCGTCGATGGACGGCCCGATCTCGGACGCGAGCGCGGCGGAGCGCTCCATCAGACGGGCCGACACGCTGAGGAACTGGCGTTCCGCCTCCGTCCACGGTTCGGGCGTCGCCCGTTCCACCCAGACAACCCCCGACGGCCGACCGGCCGGTTGAATCAGGGTGTACAACCGCCCCGACCCGCCGGGCACTTGCCAGGCGACCGTCTGTTGCGTCGCGGAGAACCCGCGCACCACGTCGCCCATCTCCGCCGGAAGGAGCGAAAGCACGTCCACCCCGTCCGTGCGAGCGATCCGTGCGAGAGCCGGCGTATCGGTGGCCGGCCACACGACACCCGCCGCGCGCCAGCCGGATGCACGCACCCACCCGCCGAACACCCCGTCCCAGGTGTTTCCGTCCCGCGAATCCGTCAGCCACACGGGCAAGAAAGCAAGACCATTAACAAGATTGTTGGTTAATGCCATAATCGCAACGGTTCACGCTGCAACTGAATGTGTTGCGAGCGTCCTTTGACGGTGCATGAATTCGTGGTCTTGAATACATATCTAGGACGGGCCTGAACGTTGTCAACTTTTTTTCATCGATGCGCGCCGTCGAGAAATGGTGGAATGCGTTGTAATGAGCCGCGGGTGGTGTCCTGCGGGCGTTGCAGACGCTGATTTCAAGCCATTTTCACGACCTGAACCACCGTTTTCCAAGGCGTTTTCGTTCGCCTACAACATCCGCAGGACACCACCGGTTAAACGTGCTTCGGCGGGAACACACGGCACTCCGCGTCGGATCACTTCTTGGGAGGGGCCGTCGATTTCGTAATGGCTTTAATCGCCCTTCCCGCCGCTTCCCGCACCTTCAATTGAGGATCGGTTTGCGCCTTGCGGAGCGCCGCCAGTGCCGGCACGGCGTCCAGACCCAGCCCGCCCAACTCCTCCGCCACGGCCACCCGCACCGCGTAATCCTTTTCCGCCTTGGCGTCCAACCGGCTCGTCAGGAACGGCAGCAACTCCTTGGCGTTCTCTTCATGCGCGGCGACGAGCGCCCGCAGGCAGTCCATCCGCACCCGCGCGCTCGGGTCGTCCGTAATCGCCTTCTTCAGTTGGGGCGTGACGACTTTGGCGGCGGTGCGCAGGCGGCCCAGCGCCAACCCGGTGCGGCGGCGGACTTCCGCTTCCTGGTCGGACAAGCCCACGGCCAACCCGGTCAGGGTCTCGGACGTGCGGTCGTTGAGCAACCCGACGGTCGTCACCACTTCCTGCCGCACTTCCACCGCCGGATCGCTCTTTAAAAGTGGCAGGAGAGCGAGCGCGACCTTGTTCACGTCGGCGGCATCCACCCGGCCGAGGGCGAAGGCGGCGGCGGCCCGGACGCCTTTCTCTTTGTCCGTCAACGCTTTCAGCAGCGCGTCCGTCGCCGGCCGGGCCTCGTCGCCGATCCGCCCTAACGAGTCGGCGGCGGTTTGCCGGAGGGCCAGGTCGGACGCCGTCAGGCAGTCCGTCAGCGGGGCGACGCCCGGTTTGCCGAACTTGCGGAACTGCCCCAGCAGTTTCGCCACCCGCAGTTTCACCGCCGGGTCTTTCTCCAACCGCAGGCTCTCGGCGAGGTCGATCGCGACGGAAGTCGGGTCGTTGTCCTTTTCTTCCAGGACAATCGCGGCGACTTGGCCCATCACTTCCACCGCCTGCGTGCGAACCGATACGGTCGCGTCATTCCGAAGCGCGTTGCCGATCGAAGTGGCGATGCCCCGCATAATCATCGGGTCCGACCGCTTGGCCACCGCCAACTCGCCGAGGCTGACCACCGCCACCCGCCGCAGCCGGGGGTTCGTCTCGCTCTTCAAGTCCTGCATCCACGTGAGCATCCGCTTCCCGTTCACCTCCGGGTTGGCGTCCTGCGCGAAGGCCGGCGAAGTTGCGAGGGCGATCAGCGTGAGCGCGACGAATGGGCGAGGCATGACGGCGACTCCTGCGGGGCGTGAGCTTTCTTCCCTCAATGATATGACGGGCGAGGAAAGCCGGTCAAACGCTTTCCGTTTGGTTGCGCGGTCTCCAGGTCCGACTGCGCCGGCACGCCCGCTCGCGGAATTTAGCAATCCCGCCCGTCGGACCTCCTGTTCCACTTGGAACACCTATTTTACCCACATGAACCCCATCGTCTTCGCCCTTCGTCGGCCCTACACGGTGTTGGTCGCGGTGTTGGCCGTGCTGGCCGCCGCCGGACTCGCCCTGTACCGGTCGAAGGTGGATGTCTTCCCGTCCCTGAACCAGCCCGTCGTGTACGTCTGCCAGCCTTACGGCGGCATGTCGCCGACGCAGATGGAAGGGCTACTCACCAGCTATTACGAGTTCCACTTCCTGTATGTGAACGGCGTCCACCATGTGGAGTCGCGGAACATCCAGGGCATGTCGTTGTTGAAGGTCTATTTCCACCCCGGTACGGACATGGCCCAGGGGTTGGCCGAGGTGGTGGCGTCGGTCAACCGGTCGCGGTTCATGATGCCGCCGAACACGGTGCCGCCGTTCATCACCCGCATGGACACCGGCACCGCCGGCGTCGGGTATTTGGTCCTCAACAGCACCAAGGACATTAAAGAGACGCAGGACATCGCCACGTTGAAAGTGCGGCCGATGTTCGCCAGCGTGCCGGGCATCAGCAGCCCGCCGGCGTTCGGCGGCAACCAACGCGCCATCGTCGTCAGCATCCTCCCGGAGTCGCTTCGCCAACAGGGCCTCACGGCGGAGGATGTGAATCGCTCCTTGGCGGTCGGGAACGTGGTCGCCCCGTCCGGGAACCTGCGGGTGGACGACCGCACTTGGCTCGTCACCAGCAACGTCATGGTCGGCGCGGACCCGAAGAAGGAACTCGGGCAAGTGCCGGTGAAACTTGGCCCGAAACCGATTCTGCTGGGGGATGTCGCCGACATCACCGACGGGTCCGACATCACCGCCGGGTACTCGCTGGTGAACGGCCGGCGGTCGGTGTACATGCTCGTCACCAAGCGGGCCGACGCCTCCACCGTGTCCGTCGTGAACGAGTTGAAGAAAGCCCTCCCGCGCCTGCGCGACGCCGCGCCCGGCATCGACATTCAGTTCGTCTTCGACCAGTCGCCCATCGTCAGGGAGGCGGTGTGGGGCGTCGTCACCGAGGGCGGCATCGGCGCGATACTGACCGGCCTCATGGTGGTGCTGTTCCTGCGCGACTGGCGGAGCGTGATTGTCGTCGTGCTGAACATCCCGCTGGCGCTCTTGGCGGCGGTGTTTGCCCTGTGGGTGTGCGACCAAACCGTGAACCTGATGACCCTCGGCGGGCTGGCATTGGCGGTCGGAATTCTCGTGGATGAAGCGACCGTGGAAGTCGAGAACATTCACACCCAGATGGAGCGAACGGAGTCGCTGCCCCGCGCGGTCCGGGCCGGCAACCAGGAGACGGCCGTCCCGCGACTGCTGGCGATGCTGTGCGTGCTGGCCGTGTTCGTGCCGTCGTTCTTCATGGAAGGGGCGACGCGGGAGCTGTTCGTCCCGCTGAGTCTGGCCGTCGGGTTCAGCATGATCGCCAGTTATTTGCTCAGTTCCACGTTCGTGCCGGTCATGTGCGTCTGGCTGTTGAAGCCGGTGCCGCACGCGAAAAAGCCGAAGCCGAACCGGGCCGTGCGGTTTTACGAGCGTGCCCTGGGGCGGCTGATCGCCTTCCGCTGGGTGGTGGCCCCGGTCGCCCTGCTGGTCGCCCTCGTCGGGCTGCTGCTGCTCTTCAATCAACTGGGAACCGCCGTCTTCCCGCCGTCGGACAACGGCCAATTCCAGTTTCGCCTGCGTGCGCCGAGCGGCACCCGCATCGAGCGCACCGAAGAGTTAGCCCAGCACGCGCTGAAAATCATCGACCGCGAGGCCGGGCCGGGCAACGTCAAGATGAGCGTCGGGTACGTCGGCATGTTCCCCACCAACTACCCGATTCAGGCCGTCCACGTCTTCACCAGTGGGCCGGACGAAGCCATTTTGAAAGTGGCGTTGCAACCGACCGCCGGCATCCGGGTGAAGGCGTTCGAGGCCCGCCTCCGCGACGTGCTGAACGTCGAGTTGCGAGACTGGCTGAAGCAGCGGTGGACCGAGGAGGGCGTCCCGGCGGCGGAACGAGAGACCCGCGCGGCCGGGCTGAGCCTGTCCTTCGAGCCGGCCGACCTCGTGAACCAGGTCATGAGCTTCGGCGCGGCCAGTCCGGTCGAGGTGCAAATCTCCGGCAACGCCCTGAAGGACACGCTCGCGGTCGGCCGGCGGGTGCGGGACAAGTTGAAGGCGGTGCCCGACCTCCGCGACTTGCAACTGCTGCCGGCCCAGGATTACCCGACGGTGGAAATCACGGTGGACCGGGCGAAGGCCGCCGCCGCCGGGCTGACGGCCATGAACATCAGCAACTCCCTCATCCCCGCGACCGCCAGCAGCCGATACATGACGCCGATTTACTGGCGCGATCCGAAGTCCGGTCAGGCGTACATCGTGCAACTGCAAGTGCCGCCGCCGCGCATGGACAGCGTCGAAGAACTGGCGCGGGTGCCGGTGCGCGGCGGGGCCGACGAGATGCCAACCAGCACCACCGGCGACCGCCCGCCGCTGCTCCTCCGCGATGTCGCCGAGTTGTCCAAGACGACTACGCCCGCGGAGATCGCGCGGTACAACATGCGGCGGTTCGTGAGCGTGTCGGCGAACGTGGCGACGGCCGACCTGGGGCGGGTGGCGCGGCAAGTGAAGGCCGCCATCGCCGAGGCCACGGCCGAACTGATCGATGAGAAATTCCTGACGGACGTGGCGAAACTGAAAGCCGACGGCAAATGGACGGCCGAGGCGGAAGCCACGCTCGAATCGCAACGGCAGGCCGACCGCGCGACGGCGAAGGTGCCCGGCGGGGTGCGGATCGACGTTCGCGGGCAAATCGCCACCCTCGACGAAGTGCAGCGAAACTTGGCCATCGGGCTGGTGGTCGCCGTGGTCGCCATCTTGTTGCTGCTGACCGCGTACTTCCAATCCGTGTTGCTCGCGCTGGTGGCGCTGGCCGGCGTACCGCTGACCCTGTGCGGGGTGGCGCTCGCGCTGCTGCTCACCGGCACCACGTTGAACCTGCAATCGTTCATGGGCGCGATCATGGCGGTGGGCGTGTCGGTGGCGAACGCGATCCTGCTGGTGACGTTCGCCGAGAAGGCCCGCGTGACGTGGGGGTCGGCCGCGCGCGGTGCCCTGGAGGGCGGCATCGGCCGGCTGCGGGCGATCCTGATGACCAGTTGCGCGATGGTCGCCGGCATGTTGCCAATGGCGTTCGGGTTCGGCTCCGGCGGCGACCAGACGGCCCCGCTCGGCCGCGCGGTCGTGGGCGGTTTGGTGCTGTCCACGGTCGCCACGCTGTTCGTGCTGCCGGCGGTGTTCGCGCTGGTGATGGGGCGGAGCGGCATCGTCGGCGCGAGCCTGGACCCGGACGACCCGCACAGCGCCCGCTACGACGCCGACCGGGTGGCGCTGTTCCCGGCGGAGTGAGCGCGGCAGGTGGAAATTCAATTCCGAGGAACGCGGAGGACGCGGATTCCAGCGCGGATGAAGGCACGATCAGAACCAGAATTTTTTCAAGACAATCTTACAATTTCCGCTGTCTTCAAATCCTGTCTTCATCCGCGCTGGAATCCGCGTCCTCCGCGTTCCCTCTTTTGGAACGGTCATTTCCGGGAATAAACCGCCCGCCGCGCGGCTCGTGCTTGTAGACATCTCGTGACGTTGACGACATCCCCGATCATCAATACCGGAGGCGGTCCCATGTATGGCTATCTGGCCGATGCGTTGGTCATTGCGCACGTCTTGTACGTTGCGTATGTGTTGGTCGGGCAACTGGCGATCATCATCGGCGCGGCGTTCCGCGCGCGGTGGGCGCGGAACCCGTGGTTCCGCTGGACGCACCTGCTCGCCATCGCCGTCGTCGGGGTGGAAGTGGGGATGAACTGGGAGTGCCCGCTGACGACGTGGGAGTACCAACTGCGGGCGCTGGCCGATCCGAACTACAGCGGCGCGGGGTCGTTCATGGGCCGCATCTTCCACCGCATCCTGTTCTGGCCCGACACCCCGCAGATCTTCTTCGACACCCTGCATGTCGCCACGCTGGTGGTGGTCGCCCAGGCGTTCCTCATGTACCCGCCCCGCTGCTTCCGTTTCGGAAAGAACGGGGAAGTGGTGGTGTGAACCGGTGAAGACTTCGGTACGGAAAACTCACGCGGTCGCGGCCTGCGGTGCGGGGGTCGTCTCCGTGCGGGTTCGGGACGCCAACCCGCTGACGACGAACCAGACGGTGCTGACGGCGGTCAGGCCGAGCAGCATTTGCGGTTTGCCGGTGGCGGCTTGCAGCGGGATCGTGCCGAGCGGTACCAGCACCCCGCCGAGCGCGCCGCCTATACCGCCGACCGCGCCCACGTCCTTCGGGAAGGCCTCCGCAATCCACTTGTACACGCCCGCCTTGCCGACGCCCATGCCGACCGCCAACACGAACAGCGCGGCGGTGAACGCCCACACGCCCAACCCCGGCACGAACGCGAGCGCGGCCCCCGCCAGCGGCATCCCGGCGAACACGGCGGACATCACGAGCCGAGGGCCGACGCGGTCGGACTGGTAGCCGCCCAGCCGTAAAGCAACGTGCCGTGGCCTGCCCACTTCCGGGCGCGGCCCAAAGAACCACGACGTTCGTGCGGCCTGTTCCGGTTGCGCCGGCTGAATCGCCCGGCAGCTTGAGCGAATCCCGCCAGAACGAAGGCTCCATCCGCGCAACCCGGACGATGGGAGTGGAGATGCGAATCGTCCCAATCACCCACAACCGGAGTAATCCGACAATGCCCGGTTCTCTCACCCGCTGGCTGGCGTTCGCCGCACTCGGTCTGCCGCTGCCGGTCTTGGCTCAAGAGCCGGCCCCCATTGTTCCGTTAGACGGCGGCGCGGCCCCGGTCGTACCATTCGCCGCCCCCGCGCCGCCAATCGCCGTGCCGACGACCCTGCCGCCGGCGGGCGCGAGTCGGCCAGCCCCCGCGCCGGCGCAACCGTGCGACTGCCCGCCGGCCGGGTTCGACTTCAGTAAGGTGCCGCCGACCCGCGCCGCGCGGCCGGGCATTTTCCCGATGCCCCCCACCGGGCCGGGGTACTACTCGATCATGGACCTGATCCGCAAGGACTACCAGAAGGCTCCGCCGAAGTACGGCTACCCCCGTTTCGCGCTGATGCCGCCGTCGTTCTTCGACGCCGACTTCAAGTACCTGGACGACCCGAAGTACACCGACCGCAGCGTATCCGAGTCGCTCAAACGAATGCGGGTGGGGGACGACTTCCTGCTGTCCGTCGGCGGCAGCTCGTGGTCGCGGTTCATGAGCGAGTACAACTCGCGGCTAGGCCAGAGGGACAACAACTACCTGCTCACCCGCGGCCGAGTGTACGCCGACCTGTGGTACAAGGACGTGGCGCGATTTTACATCGAAGGCATCTCGTCGTTCAGCTACTTCCAGACGCTGCCGAAGTTGCCCATCGATCAGTCCGGGCCGGACTTCCTCAACCTGTTCGTCGATTTGAAGGTGGAAGACATCCTGGGCAAGCCGGTGTACGCCCGCCTCGGCCGGCAGGAACTGACGCTCGGCTCGCAGCGGCTGGTGTCGTCGCTCGAATGGGCGAACACCCGGCGGACGTTCCAGGGGGTGAGCTTCCTCCGCACCGGCGAGAAGTGGGACGCGACCGCCTTCTGGCTGCAACCGGTGATCCCGAACGCGGACAGGCTGGACTGGGCCGACAACCAGCAGCACTTCGCCGGTGGCTGGCTGACGTACAAGGCGAAGCCGGGCACCACGGTGGACCTGTACAACCTGACGCTGGTGAACAACAACACCGTCGTGCAGCGGGGGCTGCAACAGGGCAACTTCACCCTGAACACGACCGGGGCGCGGTTCGCCGGGGATAGGAACAACTTCCTGTGGGACTTCGAGGGGGCAATCCAGTTGGGCACGAAGGCGACCCAGAACGTGGTCGCCGGGATGGGCACCGCCGGGGTCGGGTATCAGTTCAAGGACTTGCCGTGGACGCCGACGTTGTGGGCCTACTACGACTACGCCAGCGGCGGCCGGAGCGGGGGCAACACGAACACCTTCAACCAGCTCTTCCCGTTCGGCCACTACTACTTCGGGTGGGCCGACCTGATCGGCCGGCAAAACATCCAGGACCTGAACGCTCACCTGTACTTTTACCCGGCGAAGTGGCTGACCGGGTGGGTGCAGTACCACCGGTTCTGGCTGGCGGACAGCCAAGACGCACTCTACAACGCGGCCGGCAACGCCACCCGCCGCAGCGCGAACGGGTCGGCCGGGAACGACGTGGGTCAAGAGATCGACTTCACCCTCAACTTCCACCTGAGCAAGCAGTCGGACATCCTGGTCGGGTACAACTACTTCTTCGCCGGCGACTTCATCCGCCGCACCGCCGCCGCCGGGCAGCGGGACGGGTTCGACGCCAGCACCTTGTTCCTGCAATACAACTTCCGCTGGTGAGACACCGGACGGGTTTTGTCACCCTTGGTCGGCCTGAATCTCCTTCACCAGCCCGGCCAGCGCCTCCGGGCTGTTCTTCGCCACCAACTGATCGATGCGGGCCTGCGGGACGCCCAACTTCTGCATGGCCGCGGTCGCCGTCTTCCACAACTTCTCCCGCTTCTTCCCCTCGGCCAGGTACAACTCCGTCACCAACTCGCTCAGCTTCTGAAGCGAGATGCCATCGACGTTCTGGTAATACCGCTTGATGATGCCCTGCTGGTGGCGGCTGAAATCTTGCATGCCCATGACGCGGACTCCGGGACGGATCGGGACTCCCCGTATCCTAGCCGGGAAGTTCCTTCCCCCCATCTCGGTTGTGGGTCGCCATGCGGGTCATTCTTCAGCGGGTGTCGGAAGCGCGGGTCGCGGCGGATGGGCGGGTCGTCGGGGAGATCGGGCGCGGCTGGCTGGCGCTGGTCGGCGTCGCCCCGACCGATACTGCCAAGGAAGTCGCGTGGACGGCCGACAAGATCGCGCAACTCCGCGCCTTCCCGGACGCCGACGGCAAGATGAACTTGTCGCTGTCGGATGTCGGCGGCGGGGTACTTTTGGTGAGCAACTTCACCCTATACGCGGACTGCCAGAAGGGGCGGCGACCGAGTTTCTTGGGCGCGGCCCGGCCGGACGTGGCGGAACCGCTGGTGAACGACTTGGCGAATGCCCTCCGCGCGTTGGGAGTGCCGGTCGCCACGGGGCAATTCGGCGCGGACATGCAAGTCAGCCTGACCAACGACGGCCCCGTCACGCTCGTGATCGACAGCCCGTGAGCTTTTGCCATCGCCGCGAGCTTGCGAGCGGTGCCCGTGACCGCTCGCAAGCTCGCGGCGATGACACCGATACACCCTACTTCGTCTGCGTCCGCCAAAAGGCCGCCCACTCGTCCCACCCGACCCGTGAGTCCGCCTCTGGGATCGGCACGGCGGCCATTGCCAGGAACCCGACGACGGCGGTATCCCACACCTCCCTTTGTCCGACGGGCAACTCGTCGGTGAACCCCGGTTTTGTGACGGCCCCGCTGATCTCGCCGTCGCGGTGGGTGAAGGTGAACACCGCCGGGCGATGCGGCAACTTGCCCGACACCACTTCGGCCGTCACGCTTTGCAGGCCGAGATGCACGGGTCCGGCCGCGACCTTCCACTCGCCCCAGCCGTCCGCCCGTTGCAGCAGCGCAACCAACTCCCGCTCGACGAATTCCGTCACGGCCTCCTCGACGTGGTGCAAGCCGTCCAACGGTTTGCCCGCCGCCGCCGGCTCCCCACTGCGGGCGGACGACTTCACCGCGGCCCGCAGTTTCTTGTAGAGCGCCGGGATCGTGCCCGAATGGAACCCCGGCCGCAGCAGCCCGCGCATCGATTCGCCGTGGTGCCCCAACGGAACCGGCACCAGGCGGCGCGGGCGGTTGGCCGCGTACAGCCGCCAGTTCTCCTTCAACTCCCAGGCGATGAACCCGAACATGCCGGGGATGCTGCCCATAATGACGGTGAGGATGCCGAACGCCTTGTCGTAGCTCATCTGAAATGCGGACGCCATCGCGGGGGCGAGGGTCGGGATGAGCGGCAGCAGCAGTTTGTGCGACACCGTGACGACCGGGAAATGCTTGACCGGGTTGATCTGCGGCTCGACGAACAGGTGAATGACGAACCGCAACACATACGCGACGGGGAACCAGACGACGCCGACCGCCACCTTCAGCCAGAGCGACGGCCGCGACTGCCCGGCGCGGAACCGCAGCCACTCGTCCACGACGTACAACATCCGGTCGATGGCGGCGAGCATCTCGCGGAAGAGCCGGACGATCCACCCGAAGAGGTTCGGCAACAGGTTCACCCGCACCTGCCGCCAAGTGTCGGACAGCACCTCGGAAGTCTCTTCGGTGAACCAGCGGCCGGGCATCGAGTTGACGAACAGGGCGGTGACGGCGAAGGTGAGCGCGGCCAGCCGGACGGTGCGGTCGGGACTCGCGCCGAAGGCCAGCAGGAACACCGTCGCCCCGATAGTGAAGGTGATCGCCAGGCCCAGCCGTCGCGCCACCCACCGGTAATTCGGGTGCCGGCGGACGGCCGTCGCCGGCGGCGACCGCCACACCGTCACCGGCAGCGTCACCACCCACACGACCAGCCGCCAGAGCAGCTTCACCCCGCGCCAGACGAGCGCGCGGAAGGGCGGCGAATGGATCAACCCCAGGACGACGACGGACAACACCGCGACGGCGATCATCGAATCCGGGCCGAAGGCGATGCCGTGCTTCGCCGGGGCGGCCGCGTCCGGCACCGCGTTGACGAGCGCCTCGTTGTCGTCCTGGTACCGCACCAAGGAGCGGACGAACCGGTACACGGCGGACAACTCGTGCGCGATATACTTGGCGAATTCCACGGTGAGGAACGCGGCGATGACGGGGCCGAGGACGTACAGGCTGAGCGCCCGGCCGACGCGGGTGCCGAACGCCAGCGCGCTGCCCCGCTGAATGGTCCGCAAATACACTTCGCCGCGGATGTACACGCCGTCCAGTTCGCGGTCTAGTTCGGCGTCCGCCCGGAGAAGCGCGTCCCCGCGAAGGAACTCACCCGGCCCGGACGGGTCGGCCAACTTCAACCGGTTGCGGGCGACGGCGTCGCGCAACTGACCGAGGCGGATTTGCCCGCGCTCGCACGCCACGTCCAGCAGTTCCTGAACGACTTTCTCGCGGGCCACCGCCTCCACCGGGCCGGCCGGCACGAACCCGACGCGGTCGAACACGGCCAGGATCGTCGGCCCGATCTCGCCCCGCACTTTTGCATCGATGACGGCGATTTCGTCCGCCAGCAACCCGCCGAGGGCGACCCGCTGCCGCTCGTCCAACGGGGTATTCGCCAGGTGCCGCCGGACCCGCTTCAGGTGCAACAGCAGCACGACTTGCCGGCCGAGCGTGAGTTTGCGGACCATCGGTCGCCGACCCAAACTGCGAACCCAGGCCGCCGGATCGACCGCATACAAGTCCCGTTCCAGATCGACGGCGACTTTCTGGAGGTCGTACAACGCCTTCGCGCCGGCGGGCCAAATGCCGGCGGCGGCGGGCACCAGCAGCGGTTGCAGCGCCTTCGCCCAGCGGTCGCGGGTGTCGGCGTCCCAATCCAACACGTTCGCCAGGCGCGGCACGAGGTCGTCGGAAATCGCCTCGCGTGCGGCTTTGAAGTGTCGCGCCGCGCCGGTCCCGGAGGCCAGTGCCGCTTTCCGATGCAAGAGGGCCGCGCGGGCGTCATTGCCGACGGCCGACGCCGCGACGCCCCGCGCGGCGTACCGCGCGACCCGTCCCTCGTGTTCGGCTCCCTTCGGCCGGGTGTCGGTCCCGCGCGACGGGTAGTGTTCCAGCGGTTGGTCGCGGATGTCCGCCGCGCCGACCGGTCGCGTTTCCGCCAGCAGTTGACGGACGTTCGCATCCGCGCCGATCACGGCCGACACCGCCTCCTTGTCGGCGAGCGGGAAGACGGCCGGCAGCGCCGACGGTCGGAAGCAGAGGGTGCGGGCGAACAGCGCGGCGAACGCGGCGTACAGTTCCTCTCGGCTGGGCGCGTCCGGGACGCGGTGTTCCGTCGTCAAAAGGAACTCGGCGTCGCGGGCCAGGGCCGTCCCCAACTTCTCCCAGCGGTCCCCGGCCCCGCCTTCGCCGACCGCACCCCGGCACACGTCCGACACCGCCGCCGCGAACAGCCGTTCCCAGTAGTGGCGAAGAATGTCGGCCGCCGGGGCGTCGTCGATCATCCGGTCGTGCGGGTCGGTGATGAGCAGAAGTTCCGGCTCCTCGCCCGACGTAACTGAGCGCGGGAAAATGTCCAACCCCTCGGCGAACTCCCGGCCGATGCGGAGTGGGGCGTCGGGGTGAACCGGGTGGCGGACGGCGAGGTTGGACAATTCCCACGCGGCCCGACGCAGGTGGCGCGCCCGGACCAGTCGGACCGCCGGGTTCACCTTCCGGAGCGGGCCTTCGATCAGCGTCGGGACATCCACGGGGAAAACTCCGGCCGGCGGGTGGGGATGCGATTGTTGTTCGGACGGAGGGCGACGACGGCAAGCCGAAGTGGAGCGGATACAATCCCCACACGAGGAACCGCCATGTTCGCCCAATACCGCGAGTTACTAATGCTAATGGCCGCCGTCGGCGCGGCGTGCGCCGTGCCGGGGGTGTTCCTGGTGCTGCGGCGGACGGCGATGGTGGCCGACGCGATCAGCCACGTCTTGCTGTTCGGCATCGCCGCGACGTATCTAATCGTCCGCGATGCGAACTCGGTGTGGCTGTACGTCGGGGCGGCCGCCAGCGGGGTTCTCACGGTCGCGCTGGTGGAGGCCCTGCAACGAACGAAGCGGCTCAAAGCGGACGCCGCGATCGGACTCGTGTTCCCATTGCTGTTCAGCCTCGGTGCGCTGCTCGCCACCCTGTTCATGAAGAACACGCATCTGGACGTGGACCGCGTACTGCTCGGCAACCCGACCCTCGCCACGTTCGACCGGCTCACCCTGTTCGGCATCGACCTGATGCCCCGCGCGCTGGCGGTGATGCTCGGCCTGTTCCTGTTGAACGCGGCATTGGTGGCGGTTTTTTACAAGGAATTCAAGCTGTCCACGTTCGACGCCACCCTGGCGGCCATGCTCGGCTTCCTACCCGGCGTGCTGCACTACGGCCTCATGACGATGGTGTCGTTCACGGCGGTGGCGGCGTTCGACGCGGTCGGCCCGGTGGTGGTGGTGGCGCTGTTCGTGGTGCCGGCGGCGACGGCTTACCTGCTGACGGATCGGCTATCCGTCCTGCTGCTGCTGTCGGTCGTGATCGCCATTTTGTCCGCCGTCGCCGGGACGTTGTTCGCCATTGCCGCGAACGCGAACATCGCCGGGGCGGTGGCGACCTTCTTGGGGGCGGTGTTCGCCGTGACGTTTGTTCTGGCTCCGCATCGCGGACTGTTGGCGCACGTCCGCCGGCGGATACGCCAGACGCGGGCCTTCCACGAGACGATGCTGGCGATTCACCTTTACCAACACGAAGGGACACCGGCGGAAGTGGAGGAATCCCGCGACGACGGGTTGCACCGGCATTTGCACTGGCTGCCGACGGAGGTGCGGGCGGTGACGGCGCGGGCCGAGCGGCGGGGCCTCGTCACCCGCGCCGGCCCGCTGTGGAAGCTGACCCCGACCGGCCGCGAGTTGGCCGCCGCCACGTTTGGGCGGTGACTTCCGTCCGAGCCGGAAGCGTGAGCGACGGTCTTCAACACGAACCGTCGCTCACGCTTCCGGCTCGGACAACGCGGCCCTATTCCCTACCCCCTTCACCACCCACCGCCTTCGGCATCAGTTTGCGGGCCTGCCGCACCATACCGGTGAACTCGGCCCGGTGCCCGCCGGGGTCGTTGTCGAGGTTCTCGCCCGCCGATTTCAGCACCCGATTGATGTCCGCCTGCCCCTTGAATTGCGAGTCGCGGAGGAGCATCCCGAACTCCGTCACGGCCGCCGCGAAGCGGAAATCGGCGCTCACCGGTCGGCCGAACATCTTTGCCGGCAGCGGTTGCGACAGTTCCAGACTCTTTTCGTCTTCCGGGTGCTTGTACCGCATCTTCACCGTCAGCCAGTCGCCGGTCTTGTCCGCCGCCACCGGCTTCCCGCTCGGCCCGTACAGCGGCTTGTCCGGCTTCGGCGCGTCCAACTCGACCCCCACCGGCACCACTTCGTAAAAGGCGGTGACGGTGTGGCCGCTGCCCATGTCGCCGGCGTCCTTGGCGTCGTTCTTGAAGTCCTCGTTCTTGAGCAGCCGGTTCTCGTACCCGATGAGCCGGTACGCCGACACCTGCGCGGGGTTGAAGTGGACTTGCAGCTTCACGTCCTTGGCCACCGTCGCCAGCGCCGCGCCCTGTTGGACGAACACCTTGTACGCCTCGGACTCGGAGTCGATGTAGGCGTAGTGGCCGTTGCCGTGGTTCGCCAGCTTTTCGAGGGTGCTGTCCTTCAAGTTGCCCATGCCGAAGCCCAGCACGGTGAGGAACACGTTCCCCTTCCGCTCCCGCTCGATGAGCCGCACCAACTCGCCCTCGCTGGTGGTGCCGATGTTGAAGTCGCCGTCGGTGCAGAGGATGACGCGGTTCACTCCGCCGCCGAGGAAGTTCGCGCGGGCCTGCTCGTAAGCGAGTTGGATGCCGCTGCCGCCGTTCGTCCCACCGCCGTCGTTCAGGGCGTTCACCACGCCGCGGATGCGGGGCTTGTTGTCGCCGCCCGTCGGCCGCAGTTTAACCGCCGTGTCACCGGCGTAGGTGACGACGCTCACCGTGTCTTTCGCCGTCATCTGGTCGATGAGCAGGTTCAGCGACTTCTTCACCAGCGGCAGTTTGTTCGGCTTCGACATCGACCCGGACACGTCGATCAGGAACACCAGGTTCCGCGGCGGCATCGCCGACGGGTCGAGGGTCTTCGCCCGCACCCCGATTCGCGCCAGGTGGTGCTTCGGTTGCCACGGGCACGGGGCGATGTCGGCGGTCAGTGACACCGGGTCGTCACCGGCCGGGGTGGGGTAGCTGTACGGGAAGTAGTTGACCAACTCGGCGACCCGTACCGCGTCCTTCGGCGGCAGTTTCCCCTCGTTCAGGAAGCGGCGGAGGTTGCTGTACGACGCGGTGTTCACGTCCGTCGAGAAGGTGGACACCGGCTCGGCCGCCGCCCACAGGTAGGCATTGTCGTTGAAGTGCGAGTACTGTTCCTGTTGCTGGCTTTCAGGATTCGGAGACACTCTTCCCATCGCCACATGGTTGGCGTTGGCGGGCGCAACATAGTTCATTGGGTAGGAGCGACTACCGCCGGGCTTGATGCTGGAGCCGATTTGGCTGAACGTCTGGTTGCTGTACCCGTCCCCACACCCGATCAGGACGATACCGACGCCGGCGAGTACTCCGAAGCCGCTGACGAAGAGAATTTCGCGTACAGTCATGCTGCCGCCTCACTTTTCGAGTCTTGAGTCCGTGCCTTGAGTGGCAAACAGAACCTAACACTCGATCCATCGGCGGGTGGAACAATCCATCGTTTTTCGCGTTGACGACCGCTGAATTCGTCGCGGCTCGGACTCGCGTTCTCAATACCCCGTCGGGTGGGTGCGGTGCCAGTCCCAGGCGGTCTCGATGATCGACCGCAAGTCGGGGAACTTCGGCGACCAGCCGAGCGCGGCGCGGACCTTCTCGGCCCCCGCCACCAGCACCGGCGGATCGCCCGCGCGGCGCGGCCCCTCCTTCACGGCGATGGGTTTGCCCGTCACTTCCTCGCAAACGCGGACCACCTCGCGGACGCTGTTGCCGGTGCCGGTGCCGATGTTGAACGCGGCCCCGACGCCGGGCGTCAGCTTCTCCAGCGCCAGCAGATGCGCTTCGGCCAAGTCCTCCACGTGAACGTAATCCCGCACGCAGGTGCCGTCGGGCGTGTCGTAATCGGTGCCGAAGATGTCGATGTGCGACCGCTGGCCGAGCGCCACTTGCAACACGAGGGGGATCAGGTGCGTTTCCGGGTCGTGCTGTTCGCCGTGCGCGCCGTCCACCGAAGCCCCGGCGGCATTGAAGTACCGCAGCGCGGCGAACCCGATGCCGTACGCGGCGGAGTAGTCGCGGAGCATGTATTCAAAGGCCAACTTGGTGTTGCCGTACGGGTTCACCGGCCGTTGCGGGTGGTCCTCGGTCAGCGGCAGCTTCTCCGGTTTGCCGTAGGTGGCGCAGGTGCTGGAAAAAACGAACCGCTGGATGTTTTGCCGGCGGACCCGCTCCAGCAGATTCATGCTGTTCCGCAGGTTGTTGGCGTAATACTTGGCCGGGTTCGTCACCGACTCGCCGACGTAGGCGCTGGCCGCGAAGTGAATGACGGCCTCGATCCGCCGCGACACCAAGTGATGATCCAGTTGGTCGGCGTCCCGCAAGTCGCCGACGACGAGGCAGTCCGGCGGAACGGCCGCGCGGTGGCCGGCGGACAGGTTGTCGAACACCGTGACGGCGTGCCCTTTGGCGAGCAGCCGGCGGACGGTGAACCCGCCGATGTACCCGGCCCCGCCGGTGACGAGAATGCGCATGGGAGGAACGGTCTCGGAGGAGGAAGTCACCGCTCAGTTTATAAGACGGACGCGGACACGAACTCAAGGGAGGGGTCGTGTCTCCGGCACGGGTTAAAGGCGCACCACGGCCACCGGCGGGGCGGCGGTCAGCCCGGTGTCGGCGATGAACAGGCAGCCGGCGTTCGGGCACTTCGCCCGTTGGTCCGCCGGCATCCCCTCGTGGGCGGTGGTCAGCAGAAGTTTGACGGTGCCGCCGTCGTCGAACAGCAGCGGGCACGTCACGCGGGGCGAGCCGGGGGTGAGCCACTCGTCCGCGACCGCGCCGGTGTCCAGACGGAACCGCGCCGCCCGCCCGTCGGTGGCGTCCGCGTGGCCGTTGTAAAAGGCGATAATCACCGTGCCGTCGCCCACATCGCACATGCCGTCGGGCGAGGCGTGGATGTGCCGCAGGTCGAGGGCGATTCCCCGGTCGGTCACACTCCGGTCGGCCACGTCCAACTCGTACTGCGTCACGACATGGCGCGGCGTGTCGATGTCGCACAGGGTGTCCCCGTCCGGGAACGCCTTGCCGTTGGAACACGTCATCCCGTCGGCCAGCACCGCGATTTTGTTGTCGTCCACGGTGTACAGGTACAGATGCGCGAGCGCCGCCTCGTGGTCGAACTGGGTGTCCTTCGTGCCGAACACGACGGCCTTCCCGCCAGGCGCGATCTCGCCGTCGTTGATGATGGTGCGAGGGTTGTCGTCCGGAATCGTGGCGAGCGGGTGCCATAGGCCGGTGGCCAGTTCGACCGTGCCGAGGGTCTTCTCGCAGCCGACGAACACGACGCCGGGTTTGTTGGTGGGGAAAACAAAACCCGGCCGACCGGGGAGCGGGATCGTTCGCGGGTGGGAGCCGTCGCGTCGGGCGACGTGCAGGCTGCCGGTCGTGGCGTCCGGGGCGGTCTGGATGTTCACCCAGATGAGGTCGTCGGTCCCCGGCAGGACGCGCGGCCCTTCGGGCAGGAATCGATCCGTCTCCCGTGCGGGGGTGAACCAAACGCGGGCGGTGTTGGTGGTCGGCATGGCGGTCCCTCCGGTCGATGTGTCCCTATCCTATCGTAGCATTCGCCGTGCCGCCGCCGGCTACCGCTTGATGCGCACCCGCATCCGCTGGCCGATAAACAGACCATCGGTGCTGCCGTCCAACTCCACCACGCATTCGACCGTCCGCACGTCGTTCACCTCGCCCGGCTCCAGCACCATCGACCGCCGGCGGGCCACCCACTTGGCGATGGACACGATCTTCCCTTTGCGGACGGTCGAGTCCGGCCGGTTGTCGTCCTGCACCTCGGCCGTCATCCCCTCCTTCACCCGGCCGAGGAACTCCTGGTCCACCTCCGCCCGCACCACCAGCGGCCCGTCCGGGGCGAACACCACGGCCGGGGTGAACCCGCCGGCCGAAATGATGCCGCCCTCGCCGACTTGCACCCGCAGGATGCGGCCCGGCCCCGGCGCGAGCAGCTTGCACTCCTGGACCGCCTTGCCGGCCAGGGCGTAATCGGCCTTGGCCGCGTCCAGCCGGGCCTGGGCGGCCGTCACCAGCAGGTCCGGGTTTTCCTTGGCCAAGTCCGCCAGGTACGCCGCCTCGGATTTCGTCGTCGCGTCCAGCTCGCGGATCTGCGCGTCCATCGCTTCCATCTCGATGCGGGTGAACGTGCCGCCGACGCCGTTCTGCGCCTTCTTCTGCTCGATGGCCTTCTTCGCGGCGTCGGCGCGGGCGGCGTTCGCGTCGCCCATCGCCCGGCGGGCTTCCAGTTGCTTCGGGAAGCGGTCGCGGGTCATCTCGGCGCGGGCCACCTCGGCGGACAGGCCGTCCACCACGGCTTTCGCCTGCTTCTCGCGGATGACGGCGGCCGAGTCGTCCAGTTGTAGGAGCAGGTCGAACTTCCGGACGAGTTGCCCTTCCGTCACCTTCACCGTCTTCACCCGACCGGGTTGGCTCGGGTCGAGGGCGACCACCTGACCGACCACGTCCACCCGGCCGGTGCAGACCACGTCCAACTCGGCCGGCGGCGTGATCGCGTCTGGCGTCGGGGCCGGGCGGTTCAGCCACCAGCCGACGGCCGCCAGCGGTGCGATCAACAGCACCACCGCCAGCAGGCGGAAGATTCCCGGAGACCGTCGGCCGTCGGACATCGTGACCCTCCTCATCTTGGCGAACGGCGCGGCGTCAGCCCGCCGGTGAATACGAACCGGCGGGCTGACGCCGCGCCGTTCGCCGATTGTTTTCATCGGATGTTGTGCGCCGGGTCCACGCCCTGGAAGGACCGCAGGGCGGCCAGCCCGGACACCAGCGCCATCACCAGCGTGACGGCGGCGGCGGCCAGCATGACTAGCGGGTGCAACCGCACCTGGGTGCCGACGGCGTTCGCCCCGGCCGCCAGCAAAAAGCACAGCGGCCCGGCCACGATTAGCCCGAAGAAACCGACCCACAGGGCTTGGATGAGGACCGTCAGTTGCAGCCGCCACGACGGAATCCCCATCGCCCGCAGGGTGGCGAACTCCCGCTGGCTGGCGGCCGTCGCGGCGTACAGCGTTTGGCTGGTGACGACCGCGCCGACGAGCAACCCCAGGAGCGCGGTGAACCCGACGGCGACCCCGGCCTTGGTGGTGAACAGCCAGTGCAGGCGGGACCGCAGCGAGAACGCCTCCGACTCGAACGCGCTCATCTGTTCGTACCGGCCGAGTTGCGCGACCACCCGCTTGGCCGCCGCCGGCGACTCGCACTTGGCCAGCAGGTAAGTGCATTCGCCCGGCTGATACAGGCAGGCCATGCGGGCCGTCTCGTAAGAGCAGAACACATACGGCCCGCCGAGCGACTTGTACCCGCTGACCAGCCCGATCACCCTCACCCGCCGGCCCAGCACCTCGGCCTGATCGCCCACCCCGCGAATCCCCAACCGGCCCAACTCGGACTCATCGACCACGACGGTGAACGGCTCGGCCAGCTTCGCCAGCAAGTCCGGGTCGTTGCGAAGTGCTTCCACGGCACCCAGGGCGTTGCGGTCCAACCGGGAGCCGACGACGGTACAGACTTCGGGAGTGGACGGACGGCCGGCGGTAGACGCCCGCGTCCACATGGAGAAGGTGATAATGTAGTGCTCGGCCCGGACCACGCCCGGTTGCCCGGCCACGCGACCGATCCACCGCTCCGGCACCTTCTGGCCCAGGTCCACGCTTTGCACCGCCGGGTAGCCGACCCACACGTCGGCGATGGCGCGGTCCACCGGGACGGACGTCATCGACAGCAGGCCGATGACCAACCCGCCCTGGACGGCGATCAAGATGGCACTGAACGCGACGGCCAGAATCGCGGGCAAGAACCGCTGCCGTTCGTGCCAGATGGTGGCGAGGGCGAAACTCATGGGTCCACGATATCAGACCGACGGCCGACGTGGGGGCGAACCGGGGAAATGCGGCAGGCCGCGGCGGGCGACCGTGCGGGTCAGGAAAGTCGGCGAGGTTGGGGCGAATGGCGAGGCGTAGTCTTTTGCCACACCCAATACCGACCCCTGAAAGATGTTCGAGAATGACCTCTTCCGCACTTCCATAAACTGACGCTTTGCCTCCGACGGAGAGCGCGGACATGGGAACCCGATGGTTGGCCCCGATTGCCGGATCGAAGCTCGTCCGCCGCATCGCCGATGCCGCGTTCGTGCGGGCCGCGCGGCACCGCGTCCGGCAACTCGACGCCCTGGACGCCGGCAAGGCGCAAGAAGCCGTGTTGCGGAAACTCGTCCGCTACGCCCGCGACACCCGCTTCGGCAAAGATCACGACTTCCGCTTCCTCCGCACCGTCGCGGATTACCAAGAGCGGGTGCCGGTGCGCGAGTACGAACAGTTCTGGGCCGAATACTGGAACAAAGACGGCCGCTACCCGGAGGCCAG
>Ga0105047_10004677_pt1 | contig 23751 bp, 38 predicted proteins | sample MAT04_FD_78384 | JGI IMG/M metagenome (GOLD analysis project Ga0105047, IMG submission 78384) | Freshwater microbial communities from Lake Fryxell liftoff mats and glacier meltwater in Antarctica - MAT-04 (megahit assembly) | ecosystem: Environmental > Aquatic > Freshwater > Ice > Liftoff... | reverse complement strand
TGCGACTGTAAACATATTGGCGGTAGCTTTCGAGCAAAGCTGAGCTTTGCACGCCTCTAGCTTGGAGCTTGATCCGCTTTGTTCGTATTAAAAATACCCCAAGACGGCGCAAAATCCCTTGTACCTACAGGCTAATTATGGTATCGTGATAACTTGAGCTCAGAGAAAATACGTATAAATCGCGAAATTCGCGCCCCAGAACTGCGTGTAATAGGCGCCGAAGGAGAAAACCTGGGCGTTATCACATTTGCTGAAGCTATGAAGGCTGCGGAAACGGCAGGTCTTGATCTCATTGAGATATCGCCAAACGCCGTCCCTCCCGTTGCTAAAGTCATGGATTATGGTAAGTTTGAATACGAGCGAAGTAAGCGAGAAAGTGCAGCTCGTTCTAAGGCAAAAGTGTCTGAAACTAAAGAAGTCCAGATAAAAGTGGGCACTGGAGAAAACGACATGAGGTTAAAGGCTAAAAAAGCTGCTGAGTGGCTCGCTGAAGGTCATAGGGTACGCGCGGAGCTCTTTTTGAAAGGACGATACAAGGGTATGGAGGAGGCATTTCTAAGAAATCGTCTCGAGAAGTTTGTTCTTCTTATTCCGTATGCTTATCGCTTGGCAGACCCTATTGCTCGTGCTCCGAAAGGATTTGCGGTCGTCATCGAGAGAGATCCAAAAGGTGGCGTCACTGAAAAGGCTCCAGCAAAACCAGCAGACGCAGTGCCCGCATAAAATACTATCCATGAAAACAAACAAGTCATACCAGAAACGCATACGTGTAACAAAAAACAAAAAGCTTATCGTACGTAAGCCTGGTCAAGACCATTTCAATGCAAAAGAGGGTGGGCGAACAAAGGGAGAAAAAAAGCGTGCGCAAACACTCACGGTGAGCAACCAAATTCGTCGACGTTTCCTTTCAACTATAAGTAAATAAGTTTTTAACAACCAATTCTATGACACGAGTAAAAGGAGGAGTTAATTCAGCAAAGCGACGACGAAATATCCTCGAGCGAGCAAAAGGTTTCCGTTTTGGACGCTCTACCAAGGTACGCCTTGCAAAGGAATCATTAGTTCATGCTGGGAAGAATGCTTTTGCTCACCGCAAAGACAAAAAGAATGACTTCCGCAGTCTTTGGATTGTTCGTTTGAACGCTGCAATTCGCGAGAACGGATACCAGTCATACTCCACATTCATTGCTATGATGAAAAAAAAGGAAATCGCACTTGATAGAAAGGTTCTCTCTGAGTTTGCACAGAAGCATCCCGAGGTTTTCACAAGAATTGCAAAAGAAGTTGGAGCGTAAGAGTACTCGGAGTTAAGAAAATCCCCGAGGGCAAAGCCCTCGGGGATTTTCATGTAATAGCCCTTTGCTACATTTTGATAGACTCAACGCGCACTGCAGTTCCGTATGCTAGAACTTCCGTAATGCCCGCACCAATCTCCGTAGCGTCGTATCGCATACCAATGACAGCATTCGCTCCTAACTCCCCTGCATGAGCCAGCATACGTTCAAATGCTTCTTCACGAGCACGCTCGCAAAGCGTTTCATAAAGAGTGATATTACCTCCCAAAATAGTTTGTAAGCCTGCTCCAATGGAGCCAATTATGGAGCGTGATCGAACAACAATACCTCGGACTATTCCAAAGTTTTCTACCACGGTATATCCGGGAATTTCAAAAGAACCTGACACCATACTATTTTCAATAGATATTGTATTCATGAAGTATTATTTATTTATTTTTTATTTCTACCGCACCGTGTTTGGTTATTTCAAAGACTTGCCCTTCTTCTGGCGCAATAGCCTGTACCCCCAAATAATCATGGATACGCTGTGCTAGGAACCTGGCGGCGGAAGGTTCTCCAAGTGCTGTAAATATCGTCTTAACCCGAGGAAGTGAACCTTCGGCAAATGCAAGCAATCCGTCACGATCAGCATGGGCGGACCAACCCGAAAAAGTCTCAATTTTGGCCTTTACGCGTACCTGCCTACCATCGAGGCGAATGCTTTGTGCTCCGTCCTGAAGTAGCCTCCCAGGGCTTCCAGGGGCTTGGTAGCCCACAATCATGAGGGTTGTTGCGGGATCTGGGAGATACTCCTTCTCCCACCTCCCAATGCGTCCGCCATGGCTCATACCAGCGCCTGCCATGATAATTTTAGGGCTTTGCCTCCCCTTAATCATATCCGAATCTTTTCGTGAAGGTGTTTCTTTTAAAAATGGAAAGGTGAAGATATCATGCTCTCGGTGGAGCTCATCCATAACGGCAGGTTTGAAATATTCCTCTCCCCATTTTCGGTAGACGTCGGTAACTTTAATTGCAAGCGGGGAGTCCAGAAAAACCGGAATCTTTGGCAGTTCACCTCCGTCCATGAGATTAGAAATCTCATACAGCATCAGTTGCGTACGCTCAATAGAAAATGCTGGAATTAAGATTGCTCCCCCCCTTGCGATGGCGCGCTTCAGGGCATCTCTAAGCTCCGCAACCCTGTCGTCCTTTTGCATGTTCACCCTGTCGCCATAGACACTCTCCATAATAAGCACATCTGCATCCGCTACAACTTCTGCGTCATTAAGGTACGGCGATGGAGAATTTCCAATATCGCCGGTAATCGCAAGAGAAATTCCTTCTTCGTTCGTTATGCGCACGCTTCCGGATCCCAAAATGTGTCCCGTGTCTCTCATAAAGCACGAAAGTCCAGGTGCGGCTTCAAATTCTTGGTGATACTTTATAATTTCGATACGTGAAAGAAAACTTTCTACATCTTTCTCGTCATAGAGAAGCGGTAGACCTTTACTACGCGCATCCATTGCCATAATTGAAGCAGAGTCTCGCAAAATAAGTTCCGTTAAGTCGCGCGTGGGACCTGTCATGTATGCCTTTCCTTTGAATCCTTCTCTCATGAGTTTTGGACAGCGCCCAATATGGTCAAGGTGCGCGTGGGTAATAACGACAGCGTCCAGCGTAGGGACGTCGTAAGGAAAAGGTTCGTACATGCATTTTTGGCACGCGTCTCTCCCTTGCTCAATGCCACAGTCAACGAGCATTCTTCCTTGCGCGCCTTCAACGAGAAAGTTAGATCCCGTTACCGAGCCCGCTCCTCCTGCAAATGTTACACGGAATGCCATAAAGTTTTTTTTGCTAGTAAGTATATAATTCCCGCTCCAATAAAGTTATTCACGACGTCATGTAAGGTATCGAAAATATAGTCAGGTTGTCCAGTAGAAATGTGAAATAGGAATTCAAAAATTTCCCACCCGATAAATGCAACAGAAATAATTCCTAAGAAACCATATGGATTATACTTCTTAAGAAGTCCTACTGAAAAGACTGCAATAACTATTCCACCGAGAATATGCATAGGAATATCAAACCAAGGGTAGTGCCAATACAAATATTCTGCGAGTGCGTACATGTGGGCTCCTGCCAAAACACAAGCGAGAATGAGGGCGCCTAAGAGCCATTGTATATTCATAAGAATACTGTAGCACGCACATATGAACCTTGTGTGGGAAGCAACAAAAAACCGCACATCATTATGCGGTTTTTTGTTAGAGACACCCCTGTGTGGCAACTATTTGTAGCCACGTGGGTATTCGCAATCATAGTTCGAAGAAACAATAAAGTTTCACTGAGCTGATGATATATAAAATTCCCGAGAGAACATCAAGTCGCTTTTGGGATGCCTCTGTAGAAACTATACTACCACCCGAGAATAAAGAAAAAGCCCACGCCTTGGCGTGGGCTTTTTCTTTATTTCGTTCAAAAAACTTTATTTTTTGAGTTTCGATTATTCTAGAATGCCGTCCCAATTTACGTCATACAGTATCTGTTCTTGCATCAAGCGATATGAAAGTACTTCGTCATCCTTTAGCCACAACTTAATCTCGCGCTCGGCTTCCTCGGGCGCATCAGAGCAGTGAACAAGATTACGGACTGCGCGGCCATCAATATTTGAGATTGCATACGAATCAGTTGTAAGGTCGCCACGAATAGTCCCCACATCAGATGTGGCAGGCTCTGTTTCTCCTACAATTTTTTTTACAACGGCAACAGCTTCATTTCCCTCTAGCACCAGCATAACAACGGGTCCGGCTGTAAGGTACTGCACGAGTACGCGGATAATATCCTTTCCGTATTCGATTGCTTCCCTGTCAACAGGCATGCCTCGCTCTTTTCTTATGGCAACGATTCCCGCTCCTTTCTTTAGGAACCAAGCATCGTCCTTTGAGTAGTGCTTCCACAAAGTTTCCTCGTCTGCCATCGCGAGCTTCAAGGCTACAATTTTGAGTCCTGTCCGTTCAAAACGCTTTATAATTTCGCCAACGAGACTTCGCTGAACGCCGTCAGGTTTTACAATAACAAAAGAACGTTCTTTACTTGGGTGTCCTGCCATATATGCTTATTTAGCTATTAAAAATCGCCTATGGCGCTTATATGTAGAGTATAAACGAAAAAGTTGAACTAAACTATCTCCGAGGGTCTTTGCGTCACTACTATAGTTTGATTCTCCTCTATTAAAATGGTGTGCTCCGTGTGTGAAGATCGTGAGCCGTCACGAGAAACATACGTATAGCCATCTTTTAGTATTTTTACTGACTGCTTCCCCGCGTTTGCAATGGGCTCAAGAGCTAGTACCATACCTGCAACAATCTCCATACCAGTTCCCGGATGTCCGACATTTGAAATCCACGGCTCCTCGTGCACTTCTCTTCCAACACCATGGCCACCGAGAATTTTTACGATACCGAAGCCTGTGCCTTTGAATGCTTCTTCAATTGCGTTTGAAATATCTCCAATACGATTACCCGGACGAGCACTTCCTATCCCAGCAAAAAGCGCAATGCGGGTCGCTTCCATTAGTTTGTGAGAAGTGGCATCTGTTTTTCCGACAGGTACAGTGAGTGCAGAATCTACGATAATGCCGTTGTGTGCGAGACCTAGGTCAAGAGAAACTATGTCTCCATCTCGTAGAATTCTTTCAAACCGCGGAATCCCGTGAACGACCTCGTCGTTCACGGATACACATAGTGCTGCGGGAAACGGAAAAGGAGCACCCTCCGGTGTGTAGTTTTTAAAGACAGGAACATCGCCAAATTCTCGAATCCGTTTTTCAGCCTCTGCATTAATTGCACCTGTTGAAATTCCGGGCTGAATCATTAGTGCAAGTTCTTCAAGAACTACTCCTAAATTTCTGCCACCAATTAAAAGGTTCTCCCTTTCTTCGTTACTCGTGATTATCATATCAGCGTATCAACGTGCGAGAATATTTGAGTTGCAATATCCTCCGCGCGCTCTTCTCCACGTATTTCGACGAGACTTCCTTTTTCTCTAAAAAATGCGAGTACTGGTTCAGTTTTTTCCGTATACTCATTGAAGCGAATCTGGATTTTTTCTTTCGTATCGGTATCTGTTCGTGCATCTACCTTATTTCGCTCAAGCTGGCGACGCATTGCCTCCTCTTCGGATACCGCGAGGTTAAAGACAGTGTAGTCACGTCCCAGGAACTTTAAAACATCATCCAAAAGTTTTGCTTCCTCTACCGCCCGCGAAAATCCTTCACAAATAATACCTTCATCTAACCGCATGTTAAGGATTTCATTTTGAAAAAGGTACGCAGGAAACCAGTGCGGAAAAATGATTCCGGCATCATACATCTGACGTACCTTGTGCGCTAGATTGCTGTCTCCTTCACGTAGGGCACGAAAAATGTTGCCCGAGGAAAGTATGTTCCAACCTAGTCGCTCCGCTAAGAGCGCCGCCTGTGTTCCTTTTCCTGATCCAGGACGACCAAGCAAAAGAATGGTTCTAAGAGGATTTTCCATATACAAGTACTATAGCGAAAAAATGAATTATCTGCGAACCGATACCATAACTTCTTCCATCACATCTTCAAACTCCTTTTTTGCTCTTTCAAGTTCTCCCGGAAGATTGTGAATGATAACGTCTGCAATTCCTTGAAGCGCTACCTCCTTACTGTAGCGCTCCTTTCGAGAGGCTAATTCATTCTCGGAGATAGGAGCACGAGCTCGAACTCGACGCTCAAGCTCGTCCCAAGATCCTGCGTCTACATAAATAATGAGAAGCTCATCAGCAGGCAAAATCTTGCGCACGAGCTCTATTCCCTGGGCATCCATTTCTTTTATAACCACCTTTCCGGAATGTAGAGCAATTTCCGCTTCCGCCTGGAGGGTTCCATAAAAATTTCCTCCAAATTCTGCCCACTCTAAGAATTCTCCGTTTACAATTCTTGCCTTGAATTCTTGAACATTCAAAAATGTGTAGTTGCTGTTTTCTTGGCCCGGACGAGGCTCCCGCGTCGTACATGAGGTCAAAAAGGCAAGGTCCGGAAACGCCTCTTTGATGTGATTAATGAGAACACTTTTTCCACTTCCCGTTGGCGCAAATAGTAGCACCAGCTTTCCCCTTCTATGACTTTGAGCTAGGTTCTTTTCCATATAATTTCCTCACTCTAGCACCTCTCTCGTATTCCGGAAATCTTTTACCGTGCTTTCGGGTACCACAGGGCAAGCCATTCTTTCATTAGCCCAATCTCTTTTGTTTGCGCAGATATAATCTCTCCGGCCAGATCCTTAATTTCTTGGTGTTTGGCATGTACGAGAGCTGCTTCTGCCATACTAACGGCACCTTCGTGATGCACTATCATTTGATTTATAAATTCTTGGTCAAAAGCATCTCCTGTTTTCCCATCTAGACTGCCCATCATTGAATCCATCGAGTCAGACATGGTGCCATGATCCATCTTTGCAGCAGTTTTTATCTCCCGTGTATCAATAGTATTTTTATAAACACCATCTTTATTCCATGCGAGTGTTCCTCCTACTCCGACAATAAGCCCCACAAGTACGGCAACAACTAGTTTGGTATTCATAGACATAGTATACCTTTATACTGTTTTTCGTAAAAGTAATCAGTATAAATACTTAGAGCGAGGCGTATTTTCAATATTACCCTCCTAGTACTCGCGGAGAGAAATTTGTGCGTCAATTTTTCTAACTAGATCCAGAAGCACTTGAACAGCAATAAGGAGCGCAGTACCTCCAACCAAAATGGCAGTGATTCCCGTAATTCCTTCAATTACAAAAGGTATAACAGCAACAAGTCCTAGGAATAAAGCGCCTGGAAGCGTGATACGGTTAACCACTTTTGCAATGTAGCTTTCCGTTTCTCTTCCTGGACGAACTCCCGGAATAAAAGCGCCGCTTTTTTGTAGATTTTCCGCAACGCGATGTGGTTCAAAGGTTATTGATGTATAGAAGAAAGTAAACATAACCACAAGGACGAAATAAACAGCGCTGTACGCCCACGCAATTGCGGCAAAACTTTCATATGCTGCAGAAGCTACAGCAACGCCAGAAAACCCAACGGCGGTAAGTCCGGCTAGTACCATTTGAGGAAGAAGTAGCAGAGAAAGTGCAAAAATTATCGGGATAACTCCAGCTTGCAGAAGACGTAGCGGAAGGTACGTCGCGGCAGACGGAAGAGCGTTTCCTCGCACTTGGCGCGCGTGTGCAATAGGAATGGAGCGCTCTGCGTCAGCAACCATAACTACTGAATATATGACTCCGAGAGCAAGAACAAGAAGCGCTAGGTACGCCGGGATGTTTGCAGCCGTTGCTGTAAAAGCAGCTTGGGAAATTGCAGAAGGTAGTGTTGAAACTATTCCCGCAAAGATAATGAGAGAAACACCGTTTCCTATGCCAAACTCAGTGATAAGTTCGCCAATCCACATAAGAAGGAGTGATCCCGCGGCAACCAAGAACACATTTACTGCAAAAGCAAACGGCGTAAGAGGATTGAGTATTCCCTGGTTTTCAAGGAGAGAGAGGAATGCTACACCCTGAAGTATTGCTATTGGAATCGTAACCATGCGTGAGATTGAGATAAACTGTGTTCTCCCTGCCTCGCCTTCTTCTGAGTACATTTCTTTTACCTTTGGAAAAATAACTGTTGCAAGCTGCATCATAATAGAAGCCGTAATGTATGGGCCCACCCCAAGAAGCACAATAGAAACTTGTGAGAAACCACCTCCTGAGAAAATGCTAAGGAGACCTAGAAACTGGTTGTTTTGAAAAAATTGATCGAGTGCTCCACGGTTTACGTTTGGAATTGGTACAGCAGAAAGAAAACGAAAAACAGCAATAGCGCCGAGCAAGAAAAGAATGCGCGCGCGAAGCCCGCTGTCAGTAAAAATGAGGCTAAGCTTGTGAAAAAAATTACTTACCATGGCTTACAGAACCGCCTACGGCAGTGATTGCAGAAACAGCAGAAACAGAGGCCTCGCACTCAGTAACGATGAGCTTCTTAGTAAGCGTTCCTGTACCTAGGATTTTGATCGGGAGTATATACCCGCCACGTGAGCGCACGAGTCCTTTCTCAAGAACGGTAATTGGATTAACAGCGTCTCCAGCAGAAAAAGCTTTTTCAAGCGAGCTTAGATTCACGGCTGAATAAATTACTTGTGGGCGCACCGTGTGTGAGCGGTTTTTACCAAAACCACGACGCTTCGGAAGCTTCTTTAGAATATCTCGCATTTCCGGGCGCATTTTGCGTCCTGCACGAGCTTTCTGTCCCTTGGTGCCCCGTCCAGACGTCTTACCACGCTTTCCACCACGTCCAACCCGCGCTGATGTTACGCGAGGAGTTGCTGCTTGTAGTGTGTTTAGTTGCATAAAAGTAGAAGTTATGAAAAATTACTTTGATTGTAGTTTTGAGAGCGCATCAACAGTGGCGCGGGCAATCGTGAGTTTGTTTTTTGTGCGAGTCTGAATCTTGGCGATTACGTCTGTGACTCCTGCGTATTCCAAAACACTGCGCATAGCAGATCCTGCAACAAGACCTCGACCTGGTGAAGGCATTATTTCAACAGTCGAAGATGAGTTTGTCGCAGATACTTCGTGCTTGATTGAGCGAGAAGATGTCAAAGGAATAGTAACCATTGCTTTTTTTGCAGAACGCACCGCCTTATCAATAGCGAGTGCCGTATCTGCTCCTTTTCCAAGACCTACACCAACACGGCCCTTCTTGTCCCCAATAACAACCGTTACGGAGAAAGAGAACCGGCGTCCTCCTGCCATAACACGCGCAACACGACGAACATCAAGTGTTACCTGTTCAAATTCGGCACGCTCACGTGGAGCGCGTTCTCGAGCGCGTCCTGGACGTGCACCGCGTGCGCCAGAGCGTGCGCGTGGTGGTGCCGCCTCAACAGGCTCTACAACCTTTTGAGTTACAGGCTCTACTGGAGTTTCTTCCGTAATAATTGTATCTTCCATGGTAGCTGTATCGGTCATAAGAATTAGAATGTGAGTCCGCCTTCGCGTGCAGCGTCTGCAAGTTTCTTAACTTGTGCTGCGTATGAATATCCCCCTCTATCAAATACAATTGCGGAAATCCCTGCAGCTTTTGCTCGCTCTGCAATGGCCTTCCCAACTGCTGCAGCCTGAAGTGTCTGCGCACCCTTGAACTCTCGTCCGTGAGCCTGGGCGAGCGTTGTGCCTTTAGTATCGTCAATTACTTGTGCTGATACAAATTTGTTTGATCGGTAAATTGCAAGGCGAGGACGTTCAGCTGTTCCGCTTATTTTCCCGCGAACCCGTGCATGACGACGGTCTCGTAGATCTTTTTTTGTTGTGCCTAGTCGTGTCATAAATATTATACCGCTTTCTTACCTTGCTTACGACGGATTACTTCGTTGTCGTATGCAATTCCCTTACCAAGATAGGGCTCAGGTGGCTTTATTTGCCGAATCTCCGCTGAAAACTGTCCAACTTTTTGTTTGTCTGCACCACTGATGGTTATCGTTGTTTTCTCAACAGTGGCTGTGATGCCTTCAGGAACTTTTAGGGTTACCGGGTGAGAGAACCCTACCTGAAGTACGAGGTCACCTCCCTTAAGATCTACCTTATATCCAACTCCCTTCATTATGAGTACCTTTTTCCAAGGAGTTGTTACACCTGCGGTCATTGAGTGGACATGTGCTGCAAATGTTCCTGTGAGGGCGCGTGCAAGAGCCGTCGGTGCTTTTGGTTTTATGACAACCCCCTCATCTGTTACGTCAATCGTAATTGAAGGATGAACAAACATTGAAAGTGTCTCTTTTGATCCCTTTACAGTAAGTACACTGTCAGCACTCGTAATGGTTACGTTTGCTGGTACAGGAATTGGTTTTTTTGCGAGGCGTGACATATGAGTATTACCAAATTTCAAATAACGTTTCTCCGCCTGAGCGATTCTTTCTCGCTTCTGCGTCAGTGAGAATTCCCTTTGGTGTAGAAATGATGCGAGCCCCATGGCCATTTTTTACAGAATGTGCCTCGTGCGCTCCAACGTAAAGGCGGCGGCCCGGCTTAGAAATTCTTTTTACGCCGTTAATTTTATGCTTTCCTTCTTCATTGTAGGAAAGAGTAACGTTAATGACTTTCGGAAGATCTTTACTAACTTCGACACGCTCCACGTATCCAAGGGTCTTCAGCTTGTTTGCAATATCGAGTACGTGGTTCGAGTGAGGTGCAGATACGTGAGTATTTGCAATTGCTCCTGCATTTTTCAAACGAATTATAAAATCTCCAACGCGGTCGCTTACCATGATGCTTTCTTTACTCCTGGTATTTTACCTTCACGTGCGAGCTCGCGAAAAGTAATGCGTGAAAGTCCAAAGGCACGAAGGTATCCACGACCGCGTCCGGTAATAGAACATCGGTTCTTAACTCGGACGGGTGAAGAATTGCGAGGAAGAAGTTGTAGTCCGTCGTAGTCGCCGGCAGCCTTAAGAGCCGCACGCTTTTCTGCGTATCGTGCGACGAGAGTGATCTTCTTTTGGTTTCGTGCGAGTTGTGAGGTTTTTGCCATACGAAAAAAATAGCCCCGAAGAGCGTTCAAGTAATGTATCAGTAAGTAATTGCAGTGTCAAATCTCCACTCGTGCTATTGCTTACGATAGACTCGGTGACCCTGCGTCCTTTCAGATCACGTCTACAGAACGTTGTCTTAATGGAGTCATTCGTGGCTTTTAGGTACTAGAGTTAAGACGCCCGAGGTCCTGACTTTTAAGGTCCTATAACGAAGCAGCTGGACGTTTTGACCGAGCTCGCCTATGGCTTCATCGGTACACCCAGGTGACGGAAGAAAGCTTCCGCTTCAGGCTTACTATTCGCCGTAGTAACCAAAGTTACCGCAAGACCGAATACATCTTTCAAATCCTCTTCTGAGGTCTCTGGGAAGATGCTTGATTCCTTTATACCAATGGTCATATTTCCCATATCATCAATTGCCGTCTTTGAAAGGCCCCGGAAGTCACGAGTACGAGGAAGTGCTATATGAATCAATTTATCAAGGAAATTGTACATGCGTGCGCCACGAAGAGTCACCTGATAACCAACGATTTCTCCCTCACGGAGCTTAAACTGTGCAATTGACATGCGGGCAGGGCGCGCTGAAGGCTTCTGGCCAGTTATGCGAGCCATACGATCGTCAACAAGCTTCAGACGATTTTTGTCCTTTGCCTTTCCGACTCCTGAAGAGACGACGATCTTCATAATTCGTGGAGCAGCCATCACATTCGTGTAGCCAAATTCATCTTTGAAAGTCTTATAGGCGCTCTTTTGTTTTTCTTCTGTGATAGTCATACGTAAATATTATGAGATTGTACTCCCGCTCTTTTTTGCAATTCGGACGATTTTACCGTCAACCACAGACCTTCCAATGCGCGTGGGCTTATTTTCCTTAGGATCCATGAGCATAACATTAGAGGCGTCAATCGCGCGTGGCCGCTCGATGATACCACCTGATTGCCCTCCCTTAACTGACTTTATGTGGTGCTTTGCTAGTGAAAGACCTTCCACAACGAGCCTGCCTGTCTGTGGCATAACTTGAACTACTGGACCAGTCTTTCCCTTGTCTTTGCCTGAGACAATCATAACCGTGTCTCCCTTTTTAATTTTCATTTTGTAAGATTTCATACGTAAATTAGTTAGACAATCTCAGGAGCTATTGAAGCGATATTTTGCCATCCTTTCTCCACAATGTCGCGTGGAACTGGTCCAAAGACACGGTTCCCCTTAGGCCCCATTTCCTTACCCTGTTTTTCAATGAGGACTACGGCATTGTCATCAAAACGGACATAGGAGCCATTAGCGCGACGAAACGGTTTTCGTTGACGAACTACAACAGCCTTGAAAATATCTTTTTTCTTTACCGCTTTGCGCGGCTCTGCGCTTTGTATTGAAACAACCACGACATCTCCAAGCTCTGCATAACGCCGCTTAGAACCACCAAGCACCTTGAAGACGCGAGCAACTTTTGCTCCTGAGTTGTCTGCAACGTGGACGATCGTTTGTGTTTGTAGCATAAGCAAGTGGTTTATTTATAAAAATTATGAGCCAGACTTTAAGATAGCGAAGCGTTTTAGTTTTGAGATAGGGCGGCAACCGACAATAGTTACCTTATCTCCTACCGCAACGGTATTTTCCGGGTCATGTACCAAAAACTTCTTGGTGAGCACTTGATACTTCTTGTACTTAGGGTGCTTTACGTACCGAGAAACAGCAACCGTTGCGGTATCTTTCATCGCAGTCTTTACGACGACGCCATCAAATGTTTGGGGTTTAGTTGTAGTTTCCATAAAATTATACGTTCTTCATTTTTTTACTAACAAGCGTTCTTGCATGAAGCTCTGTCATAACGCGAGCAATATCTGCACGAGTGTTTTTTGCATTACTTGTGTTTTTTGCGCGAACACCACTTCCGGAAAAACGAATCTTGCGAAGTTCTTCACGCTTTTCGGCGAGCATTTCCGTTAGCTCGGTGGGATTCTTTTCAGATAAAATGATTTTCTTTTTCATACTATATGCGCGTTACAATATTGGTCTTAAGCGGAAGTTTAGAGCCTGCCCGACGTAGCGCGTCACGTGCCGGAGCGTCAGCAACGCCATCAATCTCAAAAAGAACGCGCCCAGGGCGAACCTCAAACACAAAATGCTTTGGATCTCCCTTACCCTTACCCATACCCACTTCAGCCGGCTTCGCAGTAACAGGACGATCTGGGAAAATACGAATCCAGAGCTTACCACCCTTTCCCGTTGCACGCGAGAGAACCTTACGCGCGGCTTCTATCTGATTTGATGTTACGCGATGGGGTGTTGTTGCCTTAAGACCATATGAACCGAAGGAAACCGTTGTTCCGCGGGTATCAGGACGCATAAGTTTAGTCTCGGACTTTCGTCCGTTCTGCCACTTTCTGTGTTTTACTTTTTTTGGAAATAACATGGCTATTTTGTATTAGGGGCGCGACTTGGTGTGCGCTCGCTTGACGCGTCTGCTGCCATGGAAAACTGCTCACCAAGGTAAACCCACACCTTAATACCAATAACGCCATATGGAAGATTTGCTTCAACTTGAGCGTAGTCAATATTTGCACGGAATGTCTGAAGAGGAATACGTCCGCGCTTTATCTCTTCTTTACGAGCCATATCAGCTCCCCCTAGACGTCCTGAGACAATGACACGTACTCCGATAACGTCACGAGTTGCCATTACCTTCTCGACGGTCTGCTTTAGGATTCGACGAAAGGGCATGCGCTTTTCAAGCCCTTCCGCTACCATCATTCCTATGACGGTAGCGGAAGTCTCGGGCTGACGAATTTCCATGATATCGAGTTTTATAGCACGGCCGTGTGTTGAAGACACTTTTGTGACAACAATACCCAGTTCTTTGCGAAGTTTTGCTGCGTTTTCTCCTGATCGCCCGATAACAAGTCCTGGTCGAGCAGTAAAAAGTATTACTCGTACTTCGTTTGCTGATCGCTCAATCTCAACTTCAGCGACGTGCATGTTGCGAAGTTTTTTCTTAAGATATGCACGGATAGCCTCGTCCACTGCGATATTTTCACGGAAAGATTTCTTATCGGCGGCAAACCAACGACTTCTCCAGTCACGGATGATGCCGAGGCGGTGTGCGTAAGGATGTACGGTGTGTGTCATGGTAAAAATTATGCCTTGGTTGAAGCGAGGGTAACGCTGATCTGGCTCTTGCGTCGTCTGACGGGTGCTGCACGACCCATGGCGCGCGGCATAAACTTAACGAGCATTCCTGCGGTGTCTACCGTAATGTTTTTAACCATAAGGTCACTAATGTCCGCTCCTTTATCTTTAGCGTTTGCGGCAGCTGAGTGTATAAGTTTTGCGATTGGGTAGGAGGCACGTTTTGGAAGAAAGGAAAGTACAGAAAGTGCATCCGTAACCTTTTTACCCTTAACAAGCTCCGTAACTAGACGGACTTTTCGTGGAGGCTGATTGTGGCTGGTGAGAGATGCTTTCATATTAGTATTTCAGATTTATTTTTTCTTGGCTGGCGCTTTCGCAGGGGATGCTTTTGCTGCCTTGGCTGCTGCAATTTCTGACTCCTGCTTCTTTTGCTCTAGCTGTTTCTGCATCTTACCTCCGTGACGAACGAATTTCTTTGTTGGAGAGAATTCTCCAAGTCGGTGTCCCACCATATCTTCTGTTACAAGAACTTCAACGTGCTTTTGTCCGTTGTGGACACCAAAAGTAAAGCCTAGGAAGTCTGGAGAAATTTGGCTTCTACGGGCCCACGTCTTAATTACCCCTGCTGTTGCAGGTTTTACAAGAGATACCTTCTTGAGGAGCTTGACGTCCACGAAGGGTCCTTTCTTTAGTGATCGAGGCATGAGAATTAAAAGCCCGCGCAAAGGCGCGAGGTATAGCCATAATCTATAGGAAACCCGCTGCTCTGTCAAATACAGCCCTGAAAGAGGTTTCGGATGTAGCACCTTCTGTATTTAAATGGGAGCCTGCTTTGCTCGATAGTAGAGGATGGTTCGGATAAAGGCGTCTGAATATACAATTTGTCTTGTATAATATATATATGAATAACAAACACACAGCGGTATTTTGGGTTCTGGGACTCATCGGTGTATTTGTGATACTTTCTGGCGGATATTATTTTATGAAGGCTACTCCCATCGGAGACGTTTCGGGAATCGCCTCATCGACAACAACTACATATAACGATACGCCGAGCTCAATAACGGATTTGGGAGAGTTTTATGACATACAAGCAAGGTACCCTGTAGAAACTCTCCTTCGAACAAGTGTGGGGCAGGAACTTGATACTGCTGCAACTGACTCAATGCGCGGATTTGTAGAGAATACAATTCAGAGATTTAAAGAAAGCGGAGAGTTTGAGACTTTGACTCCGCGGGATATAGAAATTCGCGGGCTGGACGAGAGAATGTATGTTTTGAGCATTTCCTACACCATGTCTCTAAGTCCAAAGACGGTATCGTACATCTTTACAATGTATGAAGACACTTTGGGCGCTCATGGAAACACCTACTTTAGGACATTTACCTTTGACCTTGCTACTGGAGAACCTCTCTCACTTTCTGACTTATTTATCCCTTCTGCAAACTACCTTGAACGAATAAGTGAAGTCACTAGAAAAGATTTGCCTGTTATTTTAAGCCTTAAGGCGGGAGCACCTGCCGACAAAGACATGATCACATCCGGCACAATTCCTGAAAGTGATAGCTTCCAAAACTTCGCCATAGACGGCGACACTCTTCAGATTATGTTCCCGCCATACCAAGTAGCTGCCTACGTATTCGGATCTGTAATTAATCCGATACCGCTCAGCACGTTGAGCGACATTTTGAAACCTGTGTATATTCCGTAGACAGGAAAAAGCAGAAAAACTACACGCCCTACCCTAAAGCGACTATTCTTTCTTTGTGGCCCAAAAGAGTAACCGCATCAGCATCAAAAGCTTTCGTTAGCGCACTGAGCCTTCCTGTACTTCGTCTAGGGTATTTTCTATTCTGACACTTCTTTGATGAACGTCTGTGAGGCGTTCATCAAAGTTGTCTAAGTAAGTAGCTATATTATCTATACGCGTTTCCATGCTCTCAAAAACGCCCATTGAATACTTCAGACATTCCCTGCACAGCTTCAAGGACATCCATAATTGTTGCCTCTCGAATTTTTAAATCCTTTTCTTTCATACAAAATACCAACACAAAGGACCATCTTATAGATGGTCCTTTGTGTATTTCCGCGTTTAGTCCACACGAACTATTTACGCCTTCTTTCCAACTTTTCTTCGAGAAACAATGAAGACGTTTGAGTATTTTTTCGGGGTTCTTGTCTTTTGTCCCTTTCCTGTAGGCTTGCCCCACATAGATTTTGCACGACGAAGTCCACGTCCTTGCTTTCCTTCACCCCCTCCGTGTGGGTGATCAACTGGGTTCATGGCGTTACCACGAACCGTAGGGCGGATGCCAAGCCAGCGTGAGCGTCCAGCTTTCCCGAAGTTCTCAAGACGAGAGTTCTCATTTCCTACTGCGCCAATAGATGCGTAGCAGAGATCAGAGACTTTTCGGATTTCAGAAGACGGCATTTTAACCTGCGCGTATCCAGCATCATGAGCCACCACTTCAGCGTAGTTTCCAGCTGATCGAGCTATACGAGCTCCTGCTCCAAGTTTTAGTTCTAGATTATAAATAAATGTTCCTGAAGGAATTTTTCCAATAGGCATACGGTTTCCAACTTTAATAGGAGCATCCGCGCCCACGATAAATGTATCTCCTACTTTTGTATCCTTTGGTGCTACAACGTACCGGCGCTCACCATCAGCGTAAAGCGCGAGCGCAATAAATGCCGTGCGATAGGGATCATACTCTATCGTTTCAATTTTTGCAGGAATATCTTTCTTGTTGTACGTAAAGTCAACATCGCGATAGCGACGCTTATGGCCCCCACCTTGGTGGCGTACGGTGATACGTCCTGCGTTATTTCGTCCTGCACGACGCTTACGGGTAGAGAGAAGGGCCTTTGTCGGTTTGTCGCCTGAAAGAAGTTCCCTATAGGGAAGTGTCACCATGTTTCGGCGACTTGCAGATGTTGGTTTGTAGATTTTCATAATAATTTTGTTACCGATTCAGTATTATACAAGCTGAATGCTGTCTCCCTTTGCAAGGTATACGTATGCCTTGTGGCGACGAGCACGAGTCCCAATTCCGCGACGCGTACGAAGGGATACTTTTTTTGCAGGAAGATTTGCAATACGCACTTTCTTTGGCATAACGTTATAGAACTTCATGATAGCCTCCTTAATTTGTGTCTTTGTCGCCTCAGGAGTTACTTGGAAAACATACACACCATTTTCGCCTGCCAGAAGCGCTTTCTCTGAAAACCACGGTGCTTTGAGGACCGTTGAGAGGCGACCGTCGTACACTGTAGTCACGGGTGTCTTGCTATTTTTTATTGCTTTTTTAGTTTCTGTTTTGAAAATTGCCATACGTAATTGGTTATTTTGAAAGACGCGCAGAAAGAAGTTTCATAGACTCTTCCGGACTTTCAATAATGAGGAATTTTTTCGTCATAAGATCGAGCGGATTGAGGTTTCGAACTTCTTCGGAGAGAATGCTTCCAATATTTGCAAATGACTTTTCTGAAGTAGAATCTTTCTTGGCGAAAGCTATGATTGCTGCGTTTTTGCGCTTCGTTGCAAGCGTCGTTAGGCCTGTGCCGGAAGCTATAGCTACGATATTTGCTTTTGCAGACTTGGTCGAAGGTACGTCGAAAGAAAAGGAATTAACAAAAATTATTTCTCCTTCTTTCCATTTACGTGAAAGTACGGTCATGAGCGCCGCAACACGCATTTTCTTATTAATCTTAACTGCGTACACTTTTTCTGCACGAGGACCGTGCGTGACACCTCCTCCACGCCAAATTGGGGAGCGGTTGGAGCCGTGGCGCGCTCGCCCTGTTCCTTTTTGCTTCCATGGCTTTTTACCTCCCCCAGACACCTCTCCGCGGAACTTGGTATTCGCAATTGTTGGACGAGCGTTTGCCTGCATACCAACGACAACTTGGTGCACGAGATCCGCGTTCCATTTCACACCAAAAACCTCTTTTGGAAGAGTGATTGTTCCTGCGGACTTTCCGTCAACACTGTAAATAGTTGCATCAAGGCTAACTACGGGAGCGACGTAGTCTTTATCGCCTCTGAACTCTTTTGCAGGGGCTGTTCGTTTTGTATGTGGTTTTCGTCTCGGGGTTGGTGCCATAAAATTATGCGTTAGAAATTATCTCCACAAGTGCTCCTTTAGCTCCTGGAATTGCTCCTGAAATGACGATTTCGTTTGTTGCGGGATTAACTGAGAGTACGCGTAGGTTTGTAACCGTAACGCGCTCAGATCCCATACGTCCACCCATCTTCATACCCTTGGCAACGCGACCTCCCGCTCGCCCTCCTCCTCCGATTGATCCGGGTTCGCGCTCTGAGTGCTTTTGCCCGTGTGAACGGCGTCCCCCATGGAATCCATGACGTTTAACAACACCAGCAAAACCCTTTCCTTTTGATGTACCTGAAATTTCTACTTCGTCTCCTTCTTTAAAAGCGTCGAGACTTATTTCAGCTCCCACAGTAAAGTTAGACACATCCTCCAATCGAAACTCCTTTAGTACTTTAAATGCCTTCCCTTTTAAATGCCCAAGAACCGGCTTACTCAGTCTTTCAGGCTTTTGATCCTCATATCCTACCTGTACTCCGGTATACCCGTCAGACTCAATGGTCTTTACTTGAGTAACGGTAACTGGCCCAGCCTTGAGAACAGTTCCAGCGAAAACACGCCCATCTTCGAGGAAGACTTGGGTCATGCGTTCTTTTTTGGCTAGGATAAATTTCATATGTAGAAAATGGAAAACGCGCCTCACGGCGCGTAGGACCCGCAAAGGGTCTTCCGTGCCATAGGTCCTGAGCCTATACTTAACGTATAGGCTCAGTACATAGCTGTTTCAAGATACTCTACACTACCCCACTTTCTTATGCAAATCAGGTCTTTTTAGAATACGTAGAACGCTTGCTCTATATTTTAGATATTCTGTACGTTGACGTTTCTGTAACGATAATAATGCTGCCACCTTCAAAATTCATACCTATTACTCTGCTTGTGCTATTATTCTCTCCCCATAACACCGGTTCACCCAACGTAAGATTTTTGACAAGCTTTCCTTCAATAACATATCCGGGTTTAACCGCCGAAGAGAATCCTTCCTTGATTGAAAGTTTTTCTAGAGCAACAACATCACCTATTGTGGGCACATTGTTCATATAGCTCTCAGAATTTCTTGGCCCTCTCTCACCATTACCCGCACTTTTGTTGCCGTGTGCACTAGCGCCTTCATTACTCATATCAGTAAATATATTATTTGGACTTTTATATACATTAGTATAACAAAGAAAAACCGCTCGCAGAGCGAGCGGTTTTTCTTTCCTATTTAGGTACCGGAAATACAGGATCTATTTTAGATTCTTTAGAAATCCCAACAAATGAGTTAATCCTGTCCTTGAATTTTGTATACAAGAAGCCGGCAATGAGCATCACTGTACCAAGTGTGATAAAGGACGCGAATCTATATAAATCATTCAATACAAGTGCGTCAAACAGTAAGATTTTGAGCGTTGCAAGCACAAAGAGCACGGCGGCCACTTTACGACTGAACAAAGATCGTCGAACTATACCCACAACTAATCCTGCACTTGCATATATAATCCAGAAAAGTGAAATGCTGAGACGTTCAGTATATCCTCCGGCACTCACGCTACTATTTCCTGTAAGGCTGAAGTACCAATGAACTGAAAGGGTAATTACGGTAAAGATTACGAGATTCACACCGATGAGGGGAAACATGCGTACCGACAAGAACTCACTTTCCAATCCTGCTGATACTTTTTGATTCTGCAGAAGTTTATACATGCAAAACCCTAGTAGCGACACTGCAACCATTGCCAAAATATTTGAGTTTATAAAAGCATGTCCAGGAGTGTCCAAAAAGGCAGTAGTAATAACTACTGGAACCAAGATTACAAATAGTATGTATGTTCCATATCGCACAGCCTTCTCACGATGTACTAGTGCAAGAGCAAACATACACAATGCAAGAAGTGATACTCCTACTGAAAAGAGTTGCGTCAGGTCTTCCGGCATTGCATTCCGATTAATCTCACCTAATATTACGAAAATAAAAATCGTGTACGCAATCAGAGACTCAAGAATTCTAAAACTTTTTTGTACGTCCTCGTTAATTTCTGAATTAATGTAGGCGTGGGAGAGCCATGAGACAATGAGCGCCACACCCACCCCAATAAAAGTAAGCGCTGGTGCGTTTACAAAAATCGGATATGTTCCAGAGTAGTCGAGGGCAAATCCTAGTGAGAGAATTACACTCACACCTATAATTATTTGACCTAACACGTACTGCAAACGATTATTAAAATACAGTCCGCTAACAACGACCAACAAACCTTGGACGGCTAAAGTAAGTACGGCAACCTGTCCCTCAAAGTAGCTCATAATTCCAAGTGCTACAAAAGATGGAATTATTAGTCTAGATACATCTACGAATTTTTTGAGTGCTATGTGGGTAGGCGCGGTAGAACGGACAAGTAGAGTAAGCACCGCATAGAACGCAGCAATACCGAAGGCGAGGAAAGCTATTTGTTTTACATTATCCAAAATTCCAGCTTCTGCAATAAAAAATACGATTGGTGTCGCGTATAAGTTAAACGTTTGCCACGGAGAATAAACTTCTTCGGTTTTTGCAAAATTAATAAGGTTTGAGAGAGCAAAAACAAGATATAGGGCACCAACCAAAAATGCGGTTAACAATTTGTCTGTCTCCATACTGGGGGAAATCCAGAAAGCTACGGCGACTGTTGTAAAGATTAGTGCCAAACTTGCAACACGAGGCCAGTGTTTGTAATAGCTGACTGATATAAGGATGAGCGACATGAGAGCTAGTGCTACGAATGTACCCGTCATTGAGAGCTCGGACACAAACAAAATAACGCTAATGTAGCCTGCAATGAGTGAAGTTGCAGCGAGCTGCTCTGCATCGTAACGAACAGCACTGAAGATTCCTAAGGCTACGACAGCAATTAAGCAAGCAAAGCTAAGAAGTCCTGGAACGAGAGCGTAAAAAGCATATGCTGCATAAAACGCAATATATATAACGCCTAGCCCAACCCCTACCAGACTAAGACCGTAGTTTCGATATTTTTTCTTAAGCCAAAAACCAATTTCTATAAATACTCCCCCCAAAACAAGACCCGTTAGAACGCGTAGGTGTGGGGATATCAAGTCATGCGTAAATGCATAGCGGAAAAAGAACCCTATACCAAGAAGCACGAGAAGAACACCAACTCCAGTAAACCAACGCGTACCAACTATAAACTCTAAACTCTTTTTTGGTTTTTCAGGTACAAAAGTAGTATCAGTTTGCTTCAAGGGCACTGTCACAACTTGAGGACTAGGTGCTTTAGAATAACTTACGGGGGTAAAAGGACTCACCTGTGCAAGGGTCTGATTATTTGGGGATTGCTGGATTTTCTCAAGTTTTGATACGCGCGAATAGAGTTTAATAACAGCTATCGTAAGTACTATAATGAGAATAATTTCCATGCCTTAAGTATAGTGGTCGACACGTGTCTCTTGATTACTTATCCACAAAGAAAAACCGCTCGCAGAGCGAGCGGTTTTTCTAAGAGGTTTCAAAAAGCTTCAAGTTCAATGCCCGACGAGAGAATTTCTGGAAACGTGCGAATTGTACGGTGGAAGAAATTCGGGACGGAGGGCGAGGAGAAATTGAAGAATTTTTGGAAGCGCTATTACACCATTTTGACGTCAATAGTAACTCCAGTAGGAAGATTAAGATTAGTCAGTGCCTCAATTACTTTCCCTGAGGGAGAAAGAATATCAATGAGACGCTTATGGATACGCATTTCAAACTGCTCGCGAGCGTCTTTGTGGACGAATGTTGAGCGGTTGACGGTCCAACGCTTTATCTCTGTTGGAAGCGGAACTGGGCCAACCGTTTTTGCGTCAAGACGGTTTGCCGTGTCCATAATCTGCTTTACGGAGAGGTCTAGAATTTTGTGCTCATAGGCGCGAACGCGAATGCGAAGTTTTGGCTCCGACGCGGCGACGTCTGCAGTCTTACTAGCCTTAGTTGTCTTCGCTTTAGTTGTTGTTGCCATACGAGTAGTAGGAAGCCCTATGCAGTGATTTTAGTAACCACACCGGCACCCACGGTCTTACCTCCTTCACGTACTGAGAAACGAGTGTTGTCCTCAAGGGCGATTGGCGCTGTGAGCTTTACCTTAAAGGTAACGGTGTCTCCCGGCATAACCATTTCTTTTCCTTCTGGAAGTGTTACCTCGCCTGTTACGTCGGTTGTACGAACGTAGAACTGAGGTTTGTATCCTGTAAAGAATGGAGTGTGTCGTCCACCTTCCTCCTTAGAGAGAATGTATACCTCTGCTTCAAAGTCAGTGTGCGGAGTTACTGTTCCTGTCTTAGCTAGAACCTGTCCACGGTGAACATCCTCTTTCTTAGTTCCGCGAAGCAAAATTCCTGCATTATCTCCTGCCATACCTTGCTGAAGCTGTTTGTTGAACATCTCAATACCAGTCACGGTAGTCTTAGCTGTAGGGTGAAGACCAACAATTTCAACTTCATCTCCGACATTGATTACTCCACGCTCAATACGTCCTGTAATAACCGTTCCGCGTCCTTCAATTGAGAAGATATCCTCAATGGGCATAAGGAATGGCTTATCAAGGTCGCGTACTGGCTGTTCAAAGTAAGTGTCCATTGTATCAACGAGTTCCTTTACCTTTAGTGCCCATACGTCGTCTTTGCTTGTTGCTTCAAGAGCCTTGAGGCCTGAGCCTTTAATTACTGGAGTATTTGCTCCGTCAAAACCTTGCTTGGTCAAAATTTCGCGTATTTCCTCTTCAACGAGGTCAAGCATATCCTTATCATCAACCATATCGGCCTTGTTGAGGAAAACCATCAGTTTTGGCACACCAACCTGCTTTGCAAGAAGGATATGTTCACGAGTCTGAGGCATCGCTCCGTCGGTTGCTGCAACGACGAGTACTGCGCCGTCCATCTGGGCAGCTCCCGTAATCATGTTCTTGATGTAGTCAGCGTGACCTGGTGCGTCAATGTGGGCGTAGTGACGATTAGGAGACTCGTACTCAGAGTGGTGAAGCGCGATAGTAATACCGCGCGCTTTTTCTTCAGGTGCGCTATCAATGTTTTCAATTTTCTCTGCACGTGCCTTGTAACCCTCTGCAGAGTTAAGGTTTAAAACGTTTAGGATAGACGCAGTTAGTGTCGTCTTACCGTGGTCAACGTGACCGATTGTTCCCACGTTCATGTGAGGCTTACTTCGATCGAATGCTTCTGCTGCCATATATTGTAAAATTAGTGGATTTCTAAGTGATACTCACGCGCCTGCCAAAACCTACTGTTTAGAGTGGGCTCGGCAACCAAGGCGTCAGGGACGGATAACTCGCGTGACGCCATTTTTCGAAGTTCTACTTAGAACACTAAAAAGAGCGCCGTATCTCGCGTTAGTACTAATGTACGGGTTCGTGAGGCAATCGTCAACACAAGACCACTGTATTACCCCTGACGATACGTATCTTCGGAACGAAAGCCTACCTGTAGAATCTCAACTCCTGCGGAAAGAACTCTACAGACAATACGAATTCTTTCGGCACGAACTCGAAATATTCCTTCAAATCCTCGGCGTTTTTTGATGTCCTGAGCAGCCAGGTCATTCTCTATTATTTTACGCAACACGATTATTATCTTTTGTCTCTCACTTTTAGTGAGTTTCTGTAAAAACTTCAAAACATCATCCATGAAGTAG
>Ga0105047_10004676_pt1 | contig 23754 bp, 19 predicted proteins | sample MAT04_FD_78384 | JGI IMG/M metagenome (GOLD analysis project Ga0105047, IMG submission 78384) | Freshwater microbial communities from Lake Fryxell liftoff mats and glacier meltwater in Antarctica - MAT-04 (megahit assembly) | ecosystem: Environmental > Aquatic > Freshwater > Ice > Liftoff... | reverse complement strand
CGTTGAACTTGCCGGTCTGGCCGCTGAGCATCTCGATCGTGACGACCTGACGCCCGTCTTCTTCCTTAGCCTGCCATCCCTTGAGGCGCGCCTCGGCGGAGACATCCAGAATACGTTGGTCCTTTGGAACTGAAACGCGCAGCTGGGCGACTTCCCCGCGCAGGACTTCGTAGACGAAGAGAGCATCGGTGTGGATCAGTCCATCCTCGATGCTGACGCGAGTGTAGTTTGTGACACTGGCCAGCAGGTCCATTTCGGGCTTGCTGGTCGCCTTGGGGCGCCAGCGGGCGGAGATGCGGGGAGTGGCCCCGAGGTTGGCCTTCACGCGGGTCTGCATGGCCGCCGCTTCGACGGGGATACCGATGAGGCGGGGGGTGACTTCGACGGTCTGGTCGGCCTCGGGGATGACGATCTCGAACGTCGTGATGCCCGTAGTCGGGACATCGAAGCCGAACTCGCGCCCCTCGGGCGAGGTGTTGATGCGAACGGTCAATTCGATGACGATCTTCTGCTCGCCGGTGTTGCCGAAGAGGAGTGAATAGTTGCCATCGCCGGTCCCTTTGAGCAGGATTTTCTCCCCCGCCTCCAGTTTACCGACAGCCGCTTCGCCGAAGCGGATCGGGACTTCGACCCAGGGAGTTCCCAGGACGTTGACCGTCAGTTCGGCCCGGATGCGGGCGAGATCCTGCTCGATTGTGGCGACATAGGTTGCGCTCGTGATCACCGCATTGATGGCGGGCGGCGCGAGTGGAGCCTTGTCGGCGGCGGCCTTAAGACGCTGGTACTCGTCCAGCGGGACGACCACGCTGGCTCCCTGGCTTTCGAAGATCCCCTTGAGAAACTTGAAGGGGAGATAGATCTCGCGCGGCCCGTCCGTCGGTTTCACGACATTGAGGTCTGCCGCAACCTCAGCGGGCTTGGGAGGATCAGAAGCCGCCGGGGCCACTACCGTGTCCGCTGACGCCGGAGTTGTCTCCTGGCCGGGGAGTCGGAACGCTGTCCCGAATAGAACGGCGAGGGAAAACAGAGTCGAAATCAGTGGGCGCATGGTCGCATCCTTGGACAACAGATACGGGCCCTGTCGCCCGTCCCGGTTGCAGTGTAGGCTGTTTGGCGCAGTTTGGGGAGATTGTGAGGCTTGTGTCGGTTGGAGAATTTCGAGCCGGCTCCGTGGGAAACTCAGGATATGACGGAGTGAAAGTCCCAGTTGTTGCAGAAAAAACGCGAGACACGTTCATTTTCCGAGGTTGAAGTGTCCCTCTGCCTGCGTGAACGAGGCTTTGTAAATACCGAGCTGTATGCCCAAACACACGTTGCCTCGTCTTCTCGATCTTGTGAACATAGCGGGTTGGCTCGCTCAAAATTCCACATGGCTTCCAGCTGGATCCACTCTTGAGTCTCTCTGTCCCCCCGTCACGTTCCGGAACTCACCGCTGTGTGGCGGTCATTGATGTCGGAACGAATTCAATTCGGCTGGCGATCGCCGAGATCGACCCCGCCGGGCAGATCCGGGTAATTGAGAATCTTTCTCAAGGGGTACGGCTGGGGAAGGACACGTTTATTCGGGGGGAGATCGCGCGGACGACGATCGAAGACTGTGTCCGTGTGCTGAGGGCCTACCGCAAAAAACTCGCGGAGTACCAGATCACCCGGCCCGATCAGATGCGTGTCGTCGCGACCAGTGCGGTTCGCGAGGCGACAAATCGCATCGCTTTCGTGGACCGAATTTACATCGCCACGGGCTTCATCGTCGAGACCATCGACGAGCCGGAAGTCCATCGCATCACCTATCGCAGTATCAAGCAACAGCTGGAGTCACACGCCGAATTCGATGAGGCACGAGTCGCGATTGCCGAAGTCGGGGGCGGCAGCACCGAGCTATTGTATGTCGATGCGGGGAATGTGGCGTATTCGCACGCCTTCCGACTTGGGTCGTTGCGGATGCATGAATCGCTCGAATCTTTGCGGGCGACGCAGTCCAAGTTGCGTGATATTATGGAGAGCGAAATTCAGCGTCAGTTAGAGAATTTGCCGGCGCACATTCCGGCGAATCGTAAAGTGGAACTGATCGCGTTGGGGAGCGACGCACGATTCGCTGCGAAACAGATATTGAAGGAGTGGGATCCTCTCCAATTCGGAATAATTACCGTGAAGCAACTCGCTCGATTTGTGGATGAGTTTCTGGAACTGGGCGAGGATGCCATTGTTCGCAAGTATCGTATTCCATTTTCCGAAGCCGAGACCGCTGGCCCCGCCTTGCTGACCTATCTGGAGCTGGCCAGGCTGTTGAACTTGGAGCAGATTCATGTCAGTACGGCGAATCTCCGCGACGGGCTGCTGCGAGAGATCGCCGATGGTGGCGTCTGGTCGGAAGATTTTCGCCGGCAGATCGTGCGCTCGGCCCTGGAACTTGGCCGCAAGTACCAGTTTGATGAAGAGCATGCGGTTCAGGTGGCTGACCTCACGCAGAAACTATTTCGAGAGCTCAAAGCCGAACATGGCTTCGATGCCCGATATGAGCTTCTCTTGTATGTCTCTGCCATCCTACACGAGATTGGATTATTCGTGAACACCGGCAGCCTGCACAAACACTCGCAATATATCATTATGAATAGCGAGTTGTTTGGCCTGTCGAGCGCAGATGTGTTGCAAGTGGCGCTGGTGACTCGATACCACCGCCGGTCTTCGCCCAAGCCCACGCACCCGTTTTACAGTGCGCTGGATCGAGACGGTCGTGTCTCCGTCTCGAAGATGGCGGCCATTCTCCGGATTGCGATTGCGCTCGATGCCGCACGGAACAGCCGAGTCCGTGAGTTGGAGTTTCAGCGGAAGTCCAATACCCTGGTCATCTCAGTGCCGCATGTGGATGACCTGTCTATTGAGCAGCTGACCCTCAAGCAGAATCGAAGCCTGTTCGAAGAAATCTTTGGCATGCAGGTCCAGTTGAGAACGACTTCCCGTTCCGAGAATCGACCGGGGACTGCTGACACACGTTGATCAAACAACTTCTTCGGGGGCTGTGAGGAGAGGGCAAGACCCGCGGGAGCGAACCCCGGAGCAATCGAGCATCGGGGATGTCGCTGCTTGATTGAGATCTCGGCGGATCTCCCCCGGCCGGTCGATTTTCCGGCTCCTTCGGATTCTCTGAGTTAGCCGCTGTTGCACTCTCGCCGTTTGACATACGATTGGGTCTCACACGGGATGGATTCCCAGTCGTTTCGAAGGGCGTGACAGCGTGTTGCATTACGATTTCGATCAGAGCGTGGGGCACTGGCTCTCGATGGCGACTCAGTCGATTCGCCGAGTCTTGGGGCAGCGACTGGCGGAGCAAGACCTCACCCTCCGGCAGTGGGAGGTGCTGGCCTGGTTGGCCTGTCACCCCGAACTCTCGCAGTCGCAACTGTCGGAGTGCATGGGAATCGAGCCGCCGACCCTGGCCGGTGTCGTCAACCGCATGGAGCGAGACGGCTGGATCGACAAGACCAACTGCAAAGACGACCGCCGTCGGTGCCGTCTTCAACCGACCCCCCGGGCCGAGGCCATCTGGAATCGCTCAGTGACTCTGTCGCATCAAGTCCGGGTGCAAGCCGTGGCGGGAATCAGCTTGGAAGATCTGCAGACACTGCGACGTGTTTGCGACACGATTCGAGACAACTTGAGTCAGATTCCGTCGCCTCCCGAGGCACCTCCCTGTGAGGATGTGGATTCCGACGCCCTGCGCCGCGAGATCAAAGCGCTCCACTCCATGTAGTCACCCGGGCAATCGACGGACAGCTCGCCAGTTAGGCCGCGTCTTTACCCCCGGGGACTTTGACACCCACCCCACGGAAGTCGACACGCCGCACTTCTCGGAAGTATTCAAATGCACAACAACAGTCAGCCAGTTCGCCACACCGCTTGCGCGTGGTCTCTCTTGGGGCTCGGATTCGCGCTCGCACTGCCGGGTTGTGCCCGGTCGAATGCGAGTCCCAGTTCGGCAGCTCCGTCCGATCGTCCCGCAGCGTTGGTCCGCGTCACGGGGGTTGTCGTCGAAGACGTGTCTCCCGAGACGACGGTCATCGGCACGGTGATCGCCCGCCGGACCAGTGTTGTGGCCAGCGGCTCCGATGGAAAAGTGGACCAGTTTGAGGTCCGCGAAGGGGACATCGTCGAGGCCGATCAGCTGCTGTCGGTGCTGAACATGGTCACGACTGACCTCGGCATTCAGGAAGCGGAGAAGGTTCTGCAAGAGCGGGAGTCGATGCTACAAGAGCTTCAAAAGGGATCCCGTGTGGAAGAGATCGCTGAGGCCAAAGCCCGCATGGAGGCGGCCGAAGTCACCATGCGGATCACCTCGGAGAAATACGATCGCATGCGCCGCATCGAAAAGGGGGGAGGTGGCAGCCAGAACGATCTGGATGACGCTCGCGAGAAAGCGGAAGCGGGGCAGAAGATGTTCCTCGCCGCGAAGGCTCAGTCCCAACTGGTGGCGTCCGGTCCCCGCTCCGAGCAAATCGCCCAAGCGGAATCACGACGCGATGCTCAACGAGATCAAGTCGCCTCTTTGAAGGCGGAAAAGGAAAAACGCTTTACCAAAGCACCCTTTGCGGGGGTCGTGGTTCAAGAATCGACCCAGCGCGGCCAATGGCTGGCCAAGGGAGCACCCGTGGTGACGGTGGCTGACATTCTGGAAGAGGTGCATGTCATCGCCAATGTCGATCAGATCGACCTGCCGTATGTACAAATCGGCTCGACGGTCGATTTGGAAATCGAAGCGACCGCCCAAAAGAGCTGGCAGGGGACTGTCATCACGATCGTCCCCCGTAGTGACTGGGAATCCGGGTCCCGCACCTTTCCAGTCAAGGTTGCCGTCAAGAACGTCATGAAAGAGTCTGGCAGCCACAGGTTCCCGACGCTCACCGAAGGGATGTTGGCCCGCGTCAAGTTCCAGGGGACCAAGCACCTGGCCACACTCGTTCCCAAAGACGCAGTGGTCCGTTCCGAAGCCGGGAGTAAGCTGTTCGTGGTCCTGGAGGATCCCGCCAAACCGGGCACGGGGAAAGCCAAGCCGGTCATGCTGCAGGAAGGCTCGTTCTTCGGCAATCGTTTGGAAGTGCTTGCCAGCGACCTCCAACCCGGCATGTCTGTCGTCATCGAAGGGGCCGAGCGCCTCCAGCCATTCACGAACGTCCAGATCATCCCGGATGCGCCACCCGCTGCCGAGAAGAAGTAGACGGGCCTCCCCAAGCTGATCGCTGATCGCTGACGGCTGGTCGCTTTCCTCCCCCCTTGATTTCCGTCCCCTCAAACCCGAGACTGGGGCGTCACTCAAGGAGTCTTTCCATGCCGACCATCCAAACGTCTCAGCAGGTTCTCGACCGCCACTATCCGGAAATCCGCTGCGGGTTGCTCGATCTGGCGGCAGCATTTGATCGTCTCGAACGTTCCGATGGATTTTCCCAAACGGCGAGCGATCCGCGGCTGGGCAAAGTCCATCAGGCGCTCCAGATTCTCTCCTCCGGGGGGGACGATCGGGCCGAACGGATTCAGCTGCTCTGGAGTGACAGCTACGTCCCGAACTGGAAATGATCTCGTCGCTACGTTCGCCAGAACGTGGGCGAATGGCAATTACGTGACCGCCCCGGAGGTTGACCTTTTTAGGTGTTCTGAAAAAGTACGATCCCCACTCGATGCGAGAAGCCACTGACCGACACCAAAGTCCGGGCGCTTCGCCTGAATCGACCACGTTCTGGCGAACGTAGCGACAATCCTCATTCCCGCTTGTCCCGCAGCCCCTTTGGACCTCCATGCCTCGTCGCCGTTCCGATCTTGTAATTCCTCGCGAAGCCTCCGGTGAGGAGTCGCAATACACGCTGCGCGTTCCGGATGCGGAGTACCTGCTGCTCCAGCATATCCACGAATTGAAGGTCGATTCGGCCGTCTGCACGTCGCTCGGACGCGGGCAGTTGGCCGCCCATCTAGCGGAGCTGGATCCGAGCGCCAAGATTACGTGTTTCTTCCTCGATCAGTATCTCGCCGACGACACGATCGATTACCACGCGGGCAAACACCACAAGCTGCAAATCGTCTGCGGGACTGATCTGCATGAGCGTAAGGTCGAGTTTGCCGCCCTCCCCGTGACGAAGGGGGGCGAGGCCGAACTGACCCGCGAGATTCTGCACCAGATGCACTCCCGGCTCGTGCGTGGCGGCACCTTGCTGACCGGGGTCGACAACCCCGAAGACACCTGGCTCTGTCATGAGTTGGAAAAGATTTTCCGCAGCATCGAGCGAATTCCCGAGCGGCGCGGGGTGATCTACCGCTGCGTCAAAGAGGATGAGTTGAAACGCGTTCGCGATCCGCGCTGCGAGTTCGCCTTCCGCGATCAGGGGAACCTCATCAAAGCCATCTCCCGCCCCGGAGTCTTCAGCCACCGACACCTCGACCTCGGCTCGCGGGCCATGCTCGAAACGATGGTTGTGAATCCCGGCGACAAGGTCCTCGACATTGGCTGCGGCTCTGGCGTCATCGCCCTCGCTGCTGTCCAAAGGGCAGCGGGCGTCACAGCTGTCGGCGTCGATTCCAACGCCCGGGCTGTGCAGTGCGTGGTCGAGGGGGCCGTGCTCAACAGCACGCCCAGCGTGACCGGATTCCTCGACGCGTCGAGCAAGATCCCAGCACCCGGCACCTTCGATCTGGCCGTCGGCAACCCGCCGTACTACTCGCACTACAAGATCGCCGAGATCTTCATGCAGTCGGCCAAGAAGGCCCTGAAGCCCGGCGGCCGCGTCATGTTCGTCACCAAAAAAGCCGACTGGTTCGTCGCTCGCATGGGCCAGCTATTCAAGGACATCAAAGTCCAAGAGGCCCGGACCTACCGCATCGTGTCAGCCGTTCAACCAAAGTGAGTGAAGCTCCCGCCAGCGTCGGTAGTCTGGACCGTCAGGTCCGGACAATGACGACCGTCCGCGAGTGCTGCTATGAACCGCCCGGGACAACACGCCGAAACAGGTTCTTGCTGAAAGAGTAACCCGCCAGGTCACCTCTTGCCCGAATGCACAACGGTGGGCATCAAAGCGGCCCAGTCGGGGCTACCGCGATGCTACGGCTTGCTGAACCATATCGTGAGGCAGCAGTGGCCACATTAGGATTCTACCTGCTGGTCATTCTTTTCACTGCGGTCTTCGGTTGTGTTTCGGGAGTCACTGTTTTGAGATTGGCGGACGCGGCTGAACTTCGGTTCCGTTTCCACCGAGAAGTTTTCATCGCCATACTCACGATGCTTGGGTTCCCACCGCACGTAGACATCGATCGAACGATTCGAGAGGAGTTCGTCCAACCATTCGGGGTGCTCGGCCGCAAATACGGCGAGGACACGGCACAGAAACCCGGTTGACGCATCACCAAACAGCTCTTCCACTCCCTCGTCGGGCAGCGAGATCGCGCGGCGAATGGCCGGCCAGGCGGACATCGCTTGAAATTCGGTCAGGAGAAACAGAGCGAAGAAGTGGGCGTTCCCCGCTGCGATATCCTCCTCCTCGAACTCATCGCAGGCGTCTTCGAGGCAGCGGATCAATCGCGGAATAAAGAGTTCGCGATGGGCCTGGACATCGCGGAGCGATTCCTTGGGCAGGTACTTCAAGGCTTCGTCCAACTCCGCCATCACCCGGTTGACAAACTCGTCTGAACTCTCATTGGGATTCCGCATGGCAACTCCGTCGCGTCGGAAATGAGGATGTCGAGGACTGAGGGGGCCCCCGCTTCCTGGCGAGATAATCGTGTTCAAAATCGGGAAGTCAACCAGTATTCGTGGATTATCCAGCCCAGCGGCTGGGTGGCCGGGTCTGAGGCTTTGCGAAGGCCCGGCGGGGTGGACGTGACGAACGGTGGGTGCCCGTGAGGGCCTTTCATTTCGCTGCTGGCCCTGCCATACAGTAGCCAGAGACGTTTGCGAGGGGGAGCGAATTCACACGTGGGCGAAACAGAGCTTCGAGGATCTGCGTGACCAAGCGGAGCTTGGTCAGCAATCGCCAGTTCACGGAGATGGCGTTCCTTTCCCATTCCGACTCGGGCGTCACCCGGACGAGTCACGCTCCTCGGGTCGATCAAAGCGTGGTCAGAGTTTTGAGACAGGATTTACAGGATTTACAGGATGAAGTGCTGGCATCCTGTTCATCCTGTTCAGTTCTTCGAGTGCCTGGCTTGAAGCTGCACAGCCAGCAATGACTTTTTATGCTCAAGCATTCTCACCCAATCCTTCGGAGGTCTTGGAACCTCAGTTGCCTCTGGGTCAAGCAGCCGAAATCGCCGACGAGTCCCTCGCGGTCTTGATCGGGAACCCCGGCATACCGTCAGGTTCAGTTGTCACTTATGATGGGACGCGCGCAGCCACGTATCGACGGTCACACATCGGGCCGACGATATCGGATGGCGGACAAAGAGGACGGGTGGCATGAGCGTGCGTGCGTTGCTTGTGGCGGAACTCGCTCGACTCAAGGGGTTCTCTGCGCTCACGCCTGTCACGGTCCAGATCAGCGATCCGACGGGGATCGTGATCGAGATCGACTTCACGCAGGTCGATTCGCTGGCTTGTGCCTTGCGGCAGATCACCGTCCATGTCCCCAGGATGAGTCAGGCAGCCTTCGACGTGCTCAAACGCTGGGCGGACGCCCTCAGCCGGCGAATCACTTATCTGCTGGAGCAGCTCTGTCCACTGGAATACGACCCCGCTGCGGGGCAAGTCCTGATTCGCTCGACTCGCCCGGACCAGCTGCCGGATGGAACGCAGTACTACGAAATGGTGCTCACATCGCAGGGCACCGGAACCTTTTCGCTCAAACGGTTCAGCTCTGTGAAGGGCACACCTGGTCGCACGCTCATCGATCTGCAGGTGACCCACGAAGTCCTTTTCAAGCTGTGTGACGACTTGATCGACACTGTTAGGCAGACACCGTAAAAGGGAGGTATTGGCCGTCGGCTATCAGCCGTCAGCCGTCAGCTATCAGCTATCAGCTGGATCGGGACACCGATGACGTTGATTCACGTTGCAACCTCTTGGCTGATGGCTGATGGCTGATGGCTCTCAGCTCTCCCCCAGACCTCACTCAATCCCCATGCCCATCAAGTTCCGCTGCCCACACTGCGAACAGTTCCTCGGCATCTCCCGTTCTAAGGCGGGGGCGGTGACTGATTGTCCGATGTGTGGTCGGACACTTCGAGTCCCGAAACTCGATGGGACGATTGCTCCGTTGCCCAAACCGAAGTTGAATCACGGAGACTCCGGTCTAGCGCGGGCGCTCGATGCCTTGGCCTCGTTGGGGGCAACGGAGGCCTCTGACATCGCCGGTGTCACTTTCAAACCGGTCGAGCAGCCCAGACCCGCTCCTCCAGTGGCCATTGTGCTCGCCCCGGCACCGCCCGTGGAAGCTGTGCCAATGCCGGTTCCATTGCCGGTTCCATTGCCGCCTAAACCGCGACAGCACTTTCCGAACAGCCCCGATTCGCGACCGACTCCGCCGCCGCGACTGATTTCAGTTTCGAATTCGACTCCCGGTCTTGACCCGCTGCAGGAGTTGGCCGCTCTCCAGACCTCGCCCCGCACACAGGCGTCCGCGGGGTCCTTCACCCAGCGGCAGCTGATACTGATCGGAGGGATTTTGGGCCTGTTAGGGATCGGGTTTGGATTTCTGCTGGGTCGCATGACGGGGCCTTCCGGGATCACAGCGGCACCGCCCGTCGCCATTGAGAATGCAGTGATCCTTTCCCAGCCCGAGTCTCCTCCTCTCGCACACGGAGCAGGGCAGGTTCTCGGACACGGAACAGGGCAGGGCGTCGCAACCGCATTGGGTGCCGAAGCCGGTGACTTACAGCTGGCCATCGAGGGGCGTTTGACGTTCGTCAACGCGGCGGGGGAGAGCCGTCCCGACAGCAGGGCCCGCATTTTAGTGATTCCGGCTCGACGCCAGGGAACCTTGAAGTTGCCGGTGATGAGCTTTCGCGCGGGGGCAAATGAGGCCGATGTCCGAGTGGCCCAAGCCTCGATACGCGCCCTTGGCGGAGATTACACGCTCGCAAATCCGGACGGGCGCTATGAGGTCCGGCTGCCAGCGACGGGGAAGTATCACTTGCTGATGGTGTCGAAGTATCAGGGGCGAGGGACCGAGAATGTGAACGATCCGGCGGGTGTCGCTGTCTTAAAGGAGTGGTTCGACCAACCTCGACTCTTCTTCGGTCAGACTCAGTCGACCTTGGCCGATGTCCAGTTTGACGGTGCGCGTCGCTCTATCCGCGATCACGTCTTCCCGAAAACGAATTAGCGGACGAGAGAAGAGCGGCATGGCATCAGTTTGCTGAGGCGTCGGGCGCCGAGTGATCGCCAAGCCGGCCTGTCACTTCCTCGGCAGGCTGACGCCGTGCCGCTCTCGCGAAGAAGGCCGGTTGGAATCGTGTCGATCCGACGCACGACTCGCGACAATCCGCTAGCGTGATCTCCCCGTGCAGGATACCTTGCGTCCTTGGCTTTCCGGCCCGCCTTGGTTCGGGACCCCCATCCATTCTGCAGCCAGAGCTTCCACAGTATGATTTGCGTCAGTCTGGGTCGAACCCGACACTCGATGATGATCGCCGAACACCAAGCCCTCGCCCAGCGGGGGGCTGAACTCGTGGAGTTGCGGCTCGACTGGCTCTCCAAGACACCCGAGCTCAATCGGCTGCTTGCGGAGCGTCCCTCGCCCGTGGTCGTGACTTGTCGCCGTCCGATTGACGGGGGCCGCTCAAAGATGACCGAGGACCAGCGGCAGACGCTGCTGCGGCATGCAATTGTCGCCGGGGTCGAGTATGTCGACATCGAAGACGACATCGCCACCAAAATCCGTCGCTATGGCAAGACGAAGCGGATTGTCAGCTATCACGACTTCAACGGAACTCCCAGTACGCTGGAAGAACGCTATGCCCAGATGTGTCTGCTCGATGCGGACATCATCAAAATCGTGACGATGGCCCAGTCACCCCGGGACAACATCCGCCTGCTCCAGCTGGTTCAAGGAGCCAAGATCCCGACCATCGCATTCTGCATGGGAGAGTTCGGACTCGTGAGCCGAGTGCTGTGCGGCAAATACGGAGCTCCGTTCACTTACGCCACATTCAGCTCTGACCGCGTTCTGGCCCCCGGACAACTTTCGTTCGAAGAGATGAAGAATCTCTATCGGTTCGACCAAATCAATGAGCAGACGAAAGTCTTCGGCGTCCTGGGCGACCCGATCGTCCAGAGTTACAGCCCTCGCATCCACAATGCCGCCTTCAAAGCCGATGGCCTGAACGCCGTCTATCTGCCAATGCGAGTTCCCGCAGAGGAGTTGGATGAAACGCTGCAGGCTTATTCGTGGCTCGATGTGCAGGGCTACAGCGTCACCATCCCGCACAAAGAGCGGGTCATGAAGCTGGCGAATTTTCGCGACGACATTGTGGAGGACATCGGAGCCGCCAACACCCTGTTCCGGGACAATCGCAACAACTGGTACGCTGCCAATACCGATTTCGACGCGGCTCTTTCGAGCATCAAGATGGGGCTCGAAATGAAGCAGGACGCCGAACTCGCCGGCAAGCGTGTGTTGCTACTGGGAGCGGGCGGCGTGGCCAAGGCTGTTGGTCAGGGGGTTCTGCGTGCGGGGGCTGCTCTGACAATTACGAATCGGACGAAGTCGCGCGGACAAGAGCTCGCGACTCATCTCGGCTGCCAGTTCGTCGCTTGGGAGAATCGCGGAGCTGCGTACGTCGACGTGCTGGTGAACTGTACGCCGATCGGCATGTACCCGAACATGAACGACACTCCGTTCCAGGACAACTGGCTTCGCGAAGGGACGGTTGTGTTTGACACGATCTACAACCCGGAACAGACATTGCTCATCAAACAAGCTAAGGAACGCGGCTGTCACGTCGTCAGCGGGTTGGAAATGTTTGTGGCTCAAGCCGCCGCCCAGTACCACTGCTTCACGCGACAGGCCGCCCCCATCGAGATCATGCGCGAGGCGCTGCGCCGGGGGATTTCGGCAGTGCGGACGGTCGAGTGACCTCGACCGTGTGACTCTCGAAGGCTTTGGAGTTTGACACTCGGAGAATTCGGGAGCCCCTCCTTGGAGGTTGGCCCAGACGGCATCTGGTGCTGGAGTCGGTTCTCGCGTTTGACCAGTTTTCAGGCAACCTTGCACTCCAACAGAGCGACCGGCGTTGTGTACTTGTTGAGCGATGTTGGAGCTGCAATCGAATCACCAATGATTTGACATGTAATCGCAAGATGTTTGTTCACTTGGCACACTTTTTGAATAGATGAGGTTTGCTTTGATTTCTGAACTCCTGACCGTCCTGTGCCAAACGTGCTGAACAGGGGCCGAGTGAGCAACGGATGGCATGTGGCTCGGTCATCCCCGAGGGAGTTTGGAGATCGATGGACCGGGTTCAGGCGTGTTCAAAATCGAAAGCGGATTCGCAGAGACATTTCGTGCGCCAGGGGGATGCATCTTCATGAGATCTTGACACTCGGAATGTTCACCCATATCGTCAGTCACTGCAGATCTGTCGCCCAGTTTCCCACCGGTCCTGGTGATAGGGTTCCCTTTCTCTTCTTGATGGATTGAGTCATGTTGCGTCGTCGTGCGTTTACGTTGATTGAACTCTTGGTGGTGATCGCGATCATCGCGGTCCTCATCGCTCTGCTGCTGCCCGCTGTGCAGCAAGCCCGCGAGGCGGCTCGCCGCTCGACATGCAAAAACAATCTCAAGCAATTGGGATTGGCGCTGCATAACTATCTTGAGACACACAGCATTTTCCCGTTCTCGACATCGTCGGACGGCTACTCCTACGGGAACGCCTCTCCGTTGGTCAAGAATCATCGGGGCTGGGTAATGCTGCTGCCCTTCTTCGATCAGGCTCCATTATACAACCAGTTCAACTCCAATCTCGCAGCAGGGACTCGCAACACGAACGGAGGAACGATTGTCGGTACACCGGAAACGGTTGTCGGAGGGTTCAGCAACAATCAGATCGTTAGCAAGAAACTGACGATGATGCTCTGCCCATCGGATAACGGAGATCCCTTGGAGAAAAATACCGGGGATACCTACTCGATTTCAGTAGCGAGCGCAGCCGCCGGGATTTACGGGGCTCGGTCCTCGTATGATTTCTCCGTCCAATCTGCTGCCTGGGTCACCCGATGGGGCGATATTGGACGGACAACCAAGCGAATGTTCGGCAAGGATTCCGACAGCCGAATTCGTGATGTGACCGATGGAACCAGCAATTCCGCGATGGTGATCGAAACCACGCTGGAAGTGTTTGACGGAGTGGCACCCACGTGGGGCTATTCCAAGCATGTCGGAATGGGCATCGATCTCGCGAGCACAAATTCACGCCGGGCGATCAATGACTGGAGTTGCTGCTCTTGGACACCCACACCTTACGCTGACAGTAACACGCCGGGAAGACTTGGATCATGGGGCACAGCGGGGAGTTTGCATACCGGCGGCTGCCACGTTCTGTTGGGTGACGGGGGAGTCCGATTCATTTCTGAGAACACAGATGCGACCACCCTCCGGCGTCTGGCCAGCATCTCGGATGGCGAGGTGGTCGGTGAGTTCTAGGCCAAGCCATTGACAGCCTGATGCGAAACATGGCCGAGCAGAATTTCTTCTCGGCCATGTATTTTTCAGGACATGGGTTCGGACACTTTGCTCAGCTGGGTTTCGTCGGATTTGGCATAGTTCGATCCGTTTCACAGAGGAACGAACTCGATCAGACGGGTCGCTGACATTTTCACGACTGACATAAGAGGACTTCTCAGATGCGCTCTGTTCAATTGGGTTTCATGGCAATCGGTGGCTTACTGCTGGCGTTGGGTTGCGGTGGACCTGCGGCACCGACCATTCCTCCTCTGCACCCGGTCCAGGGCGTAGTGACACTGGATGGTAAGCCATTGGCGGAGGCGACCGTCACCTTCAACCCTGTGAAGTCGACCAAGGGGCAGGGGGGCTACGGATCGACAAACGAAAAGGGTGAATTCGAGATCAAGTACACGGGTAATGATGCCCCCGGCTGTCCTGAGGGGGATTACAAGGTCACCTTCCAGAAGCTGGTGATGCGGGACGGCACGCCGCTGACTGATAAAAGCTTGCCTGGAGCTTCTGCGGAGGCCAAAAATCTGGTCCCTCCGAAGTACAGTAAGTTCGACGATCTTATCAACGTGGTTGCGATTGGATCGGGAGGGAAGACCGACCTGAAGTTCGAGTTGAAGGGCAAATGAGCTGGCGGTCACTTTCGGTCACTGGCGGTCGCGGCTCGATGGTACGACTGATCCGAGCACATTGTGAACGCAGGTTGAAATGCGAAGGGCCCGTCGATCCGATGATTGACGGGCCCCTCTGTCTCGCATGATTGCCAGAATTTACCGGCTACCGGCCAAACACCTGCGTGTAGTAGGGCTGGCCGTTCCGGCTGTAGCCAATCCCGACGCCAAGGTCGGCGTACTGGTATGACAGCATGTTGGCGCGGTGGCCGCTGGAGTTGAGCCAGGTGTTGATCGCACTCTGCGGATCGCGCTGGCTGTAGCAGATGTTCTCCGCCACCATTCCGCTGGGGTATCCCGCTGCCATGGTGCGGTGCTGGTGCGACCTCCCCTCCAGTGAGTGGGACATTGAGTTGTAACGAGCCATGTTGGCACTGTGCAGACGGGCCGCCCGGCACAGTCGAGGGTCCATTCGCAACATCGGCAGTCCCGATCGAGCCCGAGCCTGGTTCGTCAGGTCGAGCAGTTGCTGCTCATTCGCGGTGATGTCATCGAGACTGAAGACGATCTTGGTCGGCTGGTTGAGATCGACCGTCCGCTCGATGCGGCGGTCCTGTCCCATCTCGGACCAGTTGGCCACGACGGTGCAGTGTCTTCGTTTCTTGGTGCGGGCGATGCGGACCTTGCGTTGTTGACCCCGCTTCGATTGGGTGACTCCGTCGATGATGACATGAGCCACATCGGGAGCCTCGACATCCACTTCCACGAATTCGGGTTCGGCCGCGAGCGGTGTCACAACATCCGCTGGAGCTACGTTCACCGCCGGAACCTCCGCTGCCGGTTCATCGCCGCGAACTATCATCCCTGACGTGACAACGGCACCCACCGCGCTGGCGCAACTGGCCAGAAACATCCTTCGAAAACTCGTCATTCGAAATCCTTCCACGAAAGTTGTCCGAAATGATCTTTCCCGTCCCAAGAACGAGAGTCATTCGGCCCAAAACCCAAGCTGATCGAACCGCCAAGGGGCTTTGAGTTCACACGGTCTAAAGGGCAATGGGTATGCCGCCGAGCGGGTAAATGACACATCCGTCGCAAGTTCCTTCCTCAGCGTCAGATAGGCCAGGCGGGAATCCGAACCTCGGAATCGGACTCTGACGGAATGACAGAGCGGAGGCTAGGAATCGCTCTTTCGGCGCACATCACATCGGACGGTGCCTATGTGTTGGGTGGATTCTTGTCACATTGATGAGGCTGGTTAATATTTCTTACCGCGAATCGACTCTTGGATTTTCTGCTTTTGGGAAGAACACTCCCGCGGACTTGAATTCGCGCTTCCGATCGGAGTCTTTCCCGCACGGGTCAGTCCTTCAAAGCGGGCCACAACGGTCGTACCTGACCGCGCCACGAAACCGGCAACTTTTGCGTTCCGGCCCCAGACTGGGCTGGAAATTGGTCCGGGATCTTCCGACGATTACTCGATGGGGTGGTCTCCACCTGCGTCGGGGCGATGTACCGCCTCGACTTTCGCTGTCTGTTCGCCGTTCGGTGGAGCCTTCCATGCAGGCGATTCGCCTTTTTCTGACCACCTGCGTCTTCGGACTCGCCGCTGTCTCCGCGTCTGCCAATGATCTTCCCCAGGCGGCGGACCTGGCCCGCTACGGCTTGAAAATGGCATGGTGGGGCTGGGCTGCAATCGATTCCGGACGCGAGAAGGTCGACTTTGTCACCAATGACGAAGAAATGGTGTTCGTCCGTTCGACAACCGGCATCATTACAGCCTTTGATGCAGAAACGGGACGGAAAGCCTGGGCCACATTGGTCGGACGCCCCAATCAGCAGTCATTTGCTCCCGTTTCGAATGCCGGTCAACTCCTCGTCGCAGTCGGAATGAATTTGGTGGCTGTGGATAAGCGGCAGGGTGAAGTGCTGTGGGAGTTGAAACTTCCGAAGCATCCTTCGGCTCCCCCCGCAGTCGACGACGAGCAGGTCTACATTGGGATGGTCGATGGCAGCGTGTATGGATTTGATCTGAAGATCACGCGCAGCTTGCACGATCAGCGGAAGCTCCCGGAGTTTTCGCACCTCGCTCAGCTTTGGCGTTACCAGACCCCTTCGGAAATCGTTTCGCCGCCCATCTCGACATCGCGGACCGTGTGTTTTGCGAGCTCCAGTGGATCGTTCTATTCCGTTCAAGCCCGGGGTCAAAAGCTGATTTTTCAGTTCGAAACCGATGCCAAAATCGTGACCCCTCTCGGACGCAACGAGAACTCGATCCTGCTCGCGTCTGAGGATTCTCGGATGTATTGCTTGAACCAGGACAATGGTCAATACCGCTGGGCGTTCACCTCGGCCCATCCCATTCGACAGCAACCCCGATTCTTCGGAAACCGCGTCTACGTGACTCCGGAAACCGTGGGAACCTATGCACTGAACGCAGACACCGGTGGTCTACTTTGGAATCAGCCGCAGGAGCAAGCGCGCCAGATCCTCATGGTGGGGCAGTCTCGGTTGTATGCCTTCAACGCCCAGAAAGAGATCGTCATCGTGCAAGCGTCTGATGGTCGCGTGGTGGGGAAACTGCCCTATCGCAATTTTGTGAAGAGCCCGACCAATGACCGGACCGACCGCATGTTTCTGGTATCTCAGGAAGGACTGGTCGTCTGTTTGAAGGAACGCGACTCAGCGATTCCGACCTACCATCTGCACCCCGAACGTCGTCCGATCCTTCCGGAAATTACGCCTGAAGAGGGAATGGAAGCCCCTGCTGAAGAATCGCCTCCGACTGACCCACCTGCGGAAGAAGAACCGGCGATGTGAGGCAAATCGCCCCCCGCCTCCGCGCTGGTCTCGGTGGTACCCGCGGTCATGCGCTACGGTGGCACACCAGCTTGGATTCCACTCAGGTCTGCGGGCGTCGGCCTTTATCTTCCTGCGCCTGATCCATCATGTTCTTCCGTTTCTGTGCCGCACTCTCTCTCGTTGTGTTGATCGCCGCAGCGGGGATTACCGTCGAGAAGCGGATTCTCGACAAGAAGCGCGAGCAGACGTTGCAGGTCTATCGCCTCGAACAACTTGAAGAGAAGTACGCTCGCTTGAAGCTGAGATCGCAAGAATTGGGAGCTCCGTCGCGCCTCCTGGAATCACTGGAACGAGCCGAAACCGCACGCACCACCTCCCGACGCCCGCCCACCGCCCAGCCTCCCCAACGCCAGTAACTGCGAGGATCGATGAGGGTTGAGAGTTGAGCTGTTCACGAATTGGTTTCCGGGATCGTAGTCTGGACGCCCAGGTTCGGACTGAACTGAGCCAAGCGTCTTTTCTAACTCCCTCTCAGCGATCGTCTCTCGAACCGCTCCGCCCCCCCTTCACTCATCAGCCGCCTTCTTTCGCTCATCCCTCATCCCTCACCGCTTAACGTACCCTCCCCCCCATGCTCCCCCCCAATGAACCGCGACTCGTCTGGCGATCAATCAGCGTCCAGCTGATTCTGACGCTAGTCTGGTGCATTCTCATGGGGCGGATGGTACAGATTCAGTTTGTTCAGCGTGAGAAATTCTCCAGCCGTGCCACTCGACAACAACGCCACCTGGACGTGATCCCCGCTCGTCCCGGCGATCTTTACGACCGGCGAGGGCGACTTCTCGCCACGACAATCGCCGTCCAAAGTCTGTTCGTCGATCCGGCCCGCATCGTCGACTCATTGAGCACCGCATGTGCCCTCGCGGCTGCCACGGGACTCGATCCGTCTGAAGTGCAGCAGCGGATCATCGACCAGCGTGACAAACGGTTCTTGTGGATCAAACGGCGATTGACAGAGCAAGAAGTCGCCGGCATTGTCTCCGCGAATCTCCCGGCGACAGAGTGGGGCTTCCGGCCCGAGTATTTGCGGGTCTATCCCCAAGGGCCACTCGCCGCGCATGTCCTCGGCTGGCGTGACATCGACGGGACACCGCATGGAGGAGTCGAGGAATTCTTTCACACTCGGCTCAGCGGCGAACCCGGCCATCGGACCGTGGTCCGGGACGCTCGCGGATTTGTCATCGATGTCCTCGAAGCCGACACTCAGCCCGCACGCTCCGGGGAGAACATCCAGCTGACGCTCGACATCATGAGCCAGCTGCATGTCGAGCGGCGGATGGATGAACTGATGGAGAGTTACCATCCCGCGGGAGCCTGTGCGACCGTTCTCGACCCCGCGACCGGCGAGGTCCTGGCGATGGTAAGTCGGCCTGCGTTCGATCCGACTCACCCCGAGGCCGCTCCCCCGAACTCGTGGCGGAACCTCTCGATTCAAGCGGCGTACGAGCCCGGCTCCACGATCAAGCCAGTGATCGTGGCGTGGGGCCTCGACCAAGAATTGCTCCACACGACTGACTCGCTCGATTGCGAACGCGGGGCCTACCGCATGGGACCGCGCGTATTGCACGATCACCATCGGTATGGGGTGTTGAGCCTCAAGGACGTGCTGGTGAAGTCGAGCAACATTGGCATGGCCAAGATCGGCGAGAAGTTGACCAATCCCGGTCTATACGAGGTCATGACCCAGTTCGGCTTCGGCCACCGGACGGGAATCGAGCTGCCCGGCGAGCTGCCCGGAACGCTGCACCCACTCGACAAGTGGACGATCTACTCGACCGGCTCGATCCCGATGGGGCAGGAGATGCTGGCCACTCCGCTGCAAATTCTGTCGGCACATGCAGCGCTGGCCAACGGAGGGCGGTGGATCACGCCGCACCTGTACCTCGGTTCGGTGGGTCGGTCGTCCATTGCTCCGAACGTGGTGTCGACCGATCTCGTTCGGTCACCGTCCACGCGCTGGGTCGTCGAAGAGGCGCTGGTCGATGTCGTGCAAAGGGGCACCGGCACCAAAGCCAAACTGGCCGACTACACGCTCTTCGGCAAGACCGGGACCTCTCAGAAAATGGACCCCGACGGCCGCTACTCCCATACCCGCCACATCAGCTCATTCGTCTGCGGAGCTCCCGTCCAGAACCCGCGTCTCGTCGTGATTGTGACAGTCGACGAACCGACAAAAGGTGGCAGCGACTACGGTGGAATGGTCGCCGCCCCCGCTGCTGCCGATATCGTTTCCGACCTGCTGCAATACATGCAAGTCCCGACCGATCGCCCGATCCAAACCGGCGAAGCCCGTCCCAAACCATGAGCGGCCAGGCGCTCGCCGGCGGCGAGCGCCTGGCCGCTCACAATGAAGGATACCGTTGATCCGCCGTCATGCGTGATCCGATCAACCCGTCCTCTGAATCGTCAGGGACCACTATGTGCAACCTTCGGTCGGCATCGCCGGTTCATTCTCCGGCCAGATGCCCTCACAGTCGTGCGAGTAGAACAGACTTATGAGCTGCTCGACGTTTCCCGCGCTGTTCACCTTCGCAAACGCATTGCGAACCTCAGCATGATCGGGGTGCAGGCGGGCGTACTTGACGAGATGTTTGCGCAGGCGGGGGACGCAGGCGTCATCGCCGTAGACCTCGCGGGCGAGTCGCAGGTGTTCCAGCAGCACGTCGCGTTGTTCGTGGAGTCGCGGTGGGGGAGGGTGGGGCTGCCCGCTGAGGAGGGCGGTGACGCTCGCGAAGATCCACGGGTTACCGATCGCCCCGCGCGCGATCGAAACCCCATCGACGCCCGTTTCGGCCAGCATGCGAACACAATCTTCGGCGGTGAACAGGTCGCCGCTGCCGAGGAGCGTGCGGTTCGGGAAGCTCGCTTTGGCTTCCTTCAAAAAACTCCAACGACTCGGGCCGACGTACTTTTGTTCCACGGTCCGGCCATGCAGGGTGACCGCTGCGACCCCGCGTTCGAACACTCCGGCGAGGATCGTCAAGGCGCGATCCCGGCTCTCCGAGGTCTCATCAATCCCTCGCCGCATCTTAACCGTGACCGGAATCTCGGGGGGCACCGCTTCCCGCACTCGTGACACGATTTCCAGTGCGGCCTCGGGCTGACCCAGATGATACCCGCCCCGGCAGCCGCCGATTGCCGTCTTCACTGGGCAGCCGAAATTGATATCGATGACATCGAAACCCGCCTGCACGAGTCGCTGGGCGGCAAACTGAAACTGCAACGGGTCGGACCCCATCAACTGGCCACCGATGGGGTGGTCCGTGTCAGCGATCTGGAGATGGCGGCGGATAAAGTTCGTGGAATGGGACTCGACTGCAAAGCGATCGATCAAAACTTCTGCCAGTGCATACGTCGCCCCGAACCTCCGAGCCAGCACCCGCATCGGTCCATCGCTGTAGCCGCTCAGAGCAGCCTGAGCGAGCGGCGAATCAATGGTAAGCGGGCCGATCTGGAGTGGCATCATGAGTCAACCGTTGAGCCGCGACGCAAAGGCTCTGCGCCGCGGAGCGCGACTTCGTCGAAGGAAAGGCAGACAGGAATGTCTGCTCTACTTGGCAGGGAAGCAGACAGGAATGTCTGCTCTACTTCGTCGGAGCAAACCGTAATCGTCGATACCGCAGTCGATGTCCTTCGGCCTGTAAGCCGATGAGCCCGCTGGTCAGTTCACCGGGTTGGCCAACAGCGACCACTTGCCCATTGATCGACGCGGTGATCGCCCCCGCTTTCGTCACGATCTCGATCGAGTTCCATTCCTCAACCGGATGCCGAGCGGTTTCCCGGATCTCGGGAGAGTCTTTGTACTCGATCGCCACTGCTCCGCCGTTGGGGCGCAGCTGACCCATCTCACTGTGCTTGCCTTGCACTTCGATCGACTTGGGCCAGATCGCCTGCGGCTCCTGAATGAACAATAACACCCCGGTGTTGTGAGCTGCGAGCTTTCCGGGGTCAGTGATCGTCGGGTCGGGATCAAAACGGTAATCGAACCGCAACGTGCCATCCCCGAAGATGTTCTTCGTGTACAGATAACATTTCGGCTTCCCGGTACAGAGGAGCTCCTCCCCCTCAGCTGACCACGTTTGTGAGGCAGTGCCAGCGGTGGGGAATACAACCATCTCGGCCCAGGGGATGAGTTGGTATCCCTCATCAACGGCGAAGGACGCTTCCGCTTTAGAAGGGGCCGAAAAGGTCGTGGTCACTGTGTCCGGAACCGGTGGCGGAACACTGCGTGTCGCCGGCTCCGCTGAAACCGGAATGTCCACAGGCGGTTGGCACCCCAGTGCGACCAGTGCGAACAGCATCAAGAGTGAGCGAGATATCTGGAGCATGAAATGTTCCATGGAAAGCGTGTTCAAGTTCGCCACGTTCCGGCCAACTCAGTTTTAGCGAGGATCACTCCGGCTGGGCGGATACCCCGCCTGGGGCGAAGGTCAATTCAGTGAGCCTGAGCTGCCCGCAGGCGGCATCAATGTCTGCCCCCTTACGTTTGCGGACAGTCACATTGACCCCGCCGTGTTCGAGCATCTCGACGAACATCTTCGTGCGTGGCTCGGCGGGGGCAGCGAGGTCGATCGGGGCGACTGGATTCATCGGAATGAGATTCACATGCGCCGCGTGATAACGCAACAGCTTCGCCAACTGCTTCGCCTGCTCGGGGCCGTCGTTGCGGCCCGCCAATAACACGTACTCGTAAGTCACGCGACGACCGGTCACCTGGAAGTATTCTTCCGCGGCTTCGAGGATGGCAGCGATCCCGGTGCGTTTGTTCGTCGGGACGATTTGTGTGCGGAGGGTGTCCTCCGGGGCATGTAGCGAAACAGCCAAGTTGTACGGCGTCCCATGTCGGGCAAGTTCCCGCATCTTCTCCGGCAGACCCACGGTCGAGATCGTGATCCGGCGGGCACCGAGCCCCATGCCGCCCTTTTCGTTAAGCGTGTCGAGAGCGGGCAGCAGCGACCGCAAATTGGCCAGCGGCTCGCCCATCCCCATCACCACGACATTGGTAATACGTTCGTCCTTGGTCAACAGCCGGTCGATGCGCAAGACCTGCTCCAGAATCTCTCCGGTCGACAGGTTTCGCTTGATCCCATCCAGACCGCTGGCACAAAAAATACACCCCATGCCACATCCGACTTGGGTACTGATGCAAACTGTCGCGCGATCGGTTTCCCGCATCAGCACGCATTCTACGAGATCGCCTTCCCGCAGTTCCAGAAGCAGTTTCTCGGTTCGATCCGAGGAGACCTGGTGGCGAACAATTCGGCCCGCCCAAAAATCAAACTCATCCGTCAATTGCTTCCGTACCGCAGCGGGCACGTCATGCATCTCAGAAAAAGAACTGACTCGCTTGCCAAAGATCCATTGGCGAATCTGGTCGACACGGTATGTGGGGACAGAGTGGGTTTCACACCACTCGACCAACCCCTTGCGGGTGAGGTCGGTGAATAAACGGAGTCCGGGTCTGGAGGCAGCTTCTGACATAGAGTTCAGTCTGAATGCCCCAGCAAATCAGGGGGCGAGCTAGGCGGGGACAGCTGTCTCACGCGGGCTTTCGTTGTGTTTCAACCATTCCGATCGATTCACCAAGATGTGTTCCCCAGTTTCCTGATCGAGCAATCCAATGGCGTTTGCCGCGTGGTCATCCGCGCGAACCAGCCGGGATCGCGAAGTCAGTCGGTGTTCGAACACTGTTGGTGTCACGAACTGGCGGGAGGGCAATGAAGTTGTCTGTGATTTCCGGTGCAGCATTGTACCACGCTGAGGAAGGGTTCGGTCCGACTCACTCCGTGAGACACAGCCCGATGACGATCTTCCGGCAGAGTCTCCTGCCGACCTGAACACAATCAGACTCGCACTCCTTGCAAGATCATTCCTTGTGGCTTGAGATGCCACCGCACAACTGTGCCGCCATTCTATCCTCGTTTGCAATAGAGACCACTCTCTTGAGTGAGCGATTCCACGATTTCCACATTCTGGAGGAGAAGCGGGTTGACAACCCGAGTGAAAGCTTGCATTGGGAGACCCTGTAGGGGTTGTCCGGATCGGGCGAGAATTCGCAGCGCTTTCATTCGTGGCCCATGTCCGGCAGAATGCGACCCCCTTAAGAGGGTCATGGCTGATGGCATATGGCCAATGGCCAGAGAATCCGTCTGGCCATCTGTCATCAGCCATCAGCCCATGTCCGATCGTCTCTCCATCCTGAACTCGGCTCAGCGCGACGCGGTCACCACGCTGTCGGGGCCGCTATTGGTCTTGGCGGGGGCGGGGACGGGGAAGACGCGGGTCATCACCTACCGGATGGCGGAGCTGATTCGGACCGGAGTGCGTCCAGAGCGAATCTTGTCGGTGACCTTCACTAACAAAGCGGCGAAGGAAATGCTTGAGCGCACCCGCCATCTATTGGGCACTGGCGGCAAGGGGCAGCAGCGGCCGTGGATCTCGACCTTTCACTCCTTATGCGTCGATGTCCTGCGAACTGATATCGAGGTCCTCGGCTATCCCACCAAGTTCACGATCCTCGATCGAGGCGACCAGGAGTCGATCGCCCGCTCCGTCCTCCGTGATATTCGCGTCACCGAATCGTCGCTTCGCCCCGGCGACCTCCTCTCCATCATCAGCAAGTGGAAGTCGATCGGCAT
>Ga0105047_10004675_pt1 | contig 23757 bp, 22 predicted proteins | sample MAT04_FD_78384 | JGI IMG/M metagenome (GOLD analysis project Ga0105047, IMG submission 78384) | Freshwater microbial communities from Lake Fryxell liftoff mats and glacier meltwater in Antarctica - MAT-04 (megahit assembly) | ecosystem: Environmental > Aquatic > Freshwater > Ice > Liftoff... | reverse complement strand
CTGTAGCACTTTCACTGATTCGTGAGTTGGGTCCTGTTTTAACGGCCCTGATGGTCACCGGCCGGGCCGGCAGCGCCATTACAGCTGAAATCGGTATCATGCGTATTACGGAGCAGATCGACGCGCTGGAAACCATGGCACTGGACCCCTACAAATACCTGATCACTCCAAAACTTATCGCCGCCATGATCGCCCTGCCTCTGCTTTGCGCCATTTTCGATGTGGTCGGCATCTATGGCGGGTGGCTGGTCGGCGTAAAACTGCTGGGTGTTAATCCAGGCGCCTATTTTTATGAGATGGAAAAAGCGGTTGTCTGGCGGGATGTATCTTCAGGCATGATCAAATCATTTTCATTCGGGATTATCATTGCCTGGATCAGCTGCTACAAGGGCTATTACGCCGGGCATGGTGCCGAAGGAGTTTCCAAAGCTACGACCGAGTCGGTTGTTCTTACATCTGTTCTGATTCTTGTCTGGGATTATTTCCTGACTTCGGTGTTGCTATGATTAAACTGACCAATCTGCATAAGGCATTCGGGTCACAAAAAGTCCTTGATGGCCTGAACATAACCATACCGGCTGGCGAGATCACCGCTATTATCGGTCCGAGCGGTGAAGGCAAGAGTGTCATGCTCAAGCATATGATCGGCCTGCTGCAGCCGGATAGCGGCCAGGTTGAGGTTGAGGGCGAAAGCATTTTGGGGATTAGCCGCTCTCGCCTTAATACAATCCGTGAAAAATTCGGCATGCTCTTCCAGAATGCCGCTCTCTTTGACTCCATGAATGTCTTTGAAAACGTTGCCTTTCCTCTGCAGGAAAAGACAAAACTGTCAAATGACGAAATTCATCAGCGCGTGATTTCAGCCCTTGAGGATGTGGGGCTTAAAAATGTGGAACAAAAATATACCGATCAGCTTTCAGGTGGCATGAAAAAGAGGGTGGCACTGGCCAGGGCACTGCTGCTGAACCCCAAAATCATCCTTTTCGATGAGCCGACCACCGGCCTGGATCCGATTATAAAAAAGGCTATCCACCAGCTGATTAAGGAAACCCATCAGAAATTCGGCTTTACTGCCGTTATTGTTTCCCATGAAATTCCGGATATTTTTGATATAGCCCAAAACGTTGCCATGCTTTATCACGGCAAACTTCTTCAATTCGGCACAGCGGAAGAAATATTGAACTCGGAAAATCCGGTTACCAGGCAGTTCATCAGCGGCAGTCTGGATGGCCCGATACAGATGTTGTAGACAAAACAGACAAGGATTAACTATGAACACAGCAAAACTGGAAATGATAGTTGGTGTCTTTATGGTGATCGGCATTCTCTGCCTTGGATATGTATCCATCAAGCTAGGTAAAATGGAGATCATTGGTGGGGATTATTACTCTGTTTCTGCCTCATTCAACTCGGTTTCAGGGTTAAAACCTGGTGCCAGGGTAGAGGTCGCCGGAGTAGAAATCGGGAAAGTCGACAGAATCATGCTTGATCCAAAGAGTGGTGATCAGGCGGTAGCTTTTCTAAAGATAAAAAGCGGAGTTAAAGTTACTGATGATGTCATTGCCTCTGTGCGCACCAGCGGTATTATTGGTGATAAATTCATCAAATTGACCCAAGGTGGCTCAGATCAGTACTTGTCTGACAATGGAAAAATCAAAGATACCGAGTCTGCCATAGATATAGAAGAACTTGTTGCCAAATTCATACACGGCAAGGTCTAATCTACATAGTACATAGAAGGAAATATCATGAATTGTTTTTTTCCAATTATATGTCTGCTGTTATTAATGCCATTCTCTTCATTTGCCGCCAACGAAGCCGCTTCAGACAAAAAACTGGTTCTGAGCCTTGAAGAGTGCATTCGCATGGCACTTAAAACCCCTCCAGAACTGGGGGAGTCTCAAGCGGATATAGAGCTTTCGTCCAGCAAATTGAATGAGGCCAAGTCCTACCGTTATCCACAACTGGAAGTCACATCCCTGTTTGGTCCTGCCCTGGGAGCCCGCAAAGAGGATCTGTTTGCGACAGATAAGAGTTCTCTGCGTTTGAACAACATGACCTGGTTTACCAGTGCAGATGCCACACTGATCCAGCCACTGTACACATTCGGCAAGATCTCCGAAAACATGAAGGCTGCCACATACGGCATTGAAGTTGATCGACACCGTAAAGTCCAGCGGTCCAATGAAATTGTCGTCAAGGTCCGCGAATACTATTATGGCCTTCTGTTTGCCAGGGAAATGAAAGAACTGATTCTTGAAGTACAGGATACACTTACCAAGGCCCGTCAAAAAGCCCAGAACCTTCTGGATCAGGAATCAAATAATATTGATGAGATGGATCTGTTCAAACTTGATGCCTTTACCGGAGAGGTATTAAAATATCTGGAGGAAGCTCAAAAGGGCGAAAACCTCGCATTGTCCGCCCTAAAAACCAGGCTGGGCCTTTCTCAAAACACCAATCTGCAAATTACAACCGGGCGACTGACCTTGCCAAACGCCGATGTACCAAATCTGGATTTTTTTATCAACAAGGCCAGAGAAAAACGACCTGAGTTCCATCAGATTGAGGCTGGATTAAAGGCCCGCTCGGCTCTGGTAGAAGCAGCCAAAGCCAACTACTATCCTGACATTTTTATCGGTGGTATGGTTTCATGGGCCTATACGGACAATCGCGACCGCATAAACAACCCATATATTGACGACAAATTCAACCACATCAATGGCGGTGTTGCCCTAGGGGCACGTTGGAAGCTGGATTTTGGCATAACCGGAGCTAAAGTGTCTGGCGAACAGGCTCAATACAATCGACTAGTGAGTACCAAGGAATTTGCAGACCAAAACATTCCTCTTCAGGTCAAAAAGTTTTACCTGGAGCTGAGAGAAGCTGAAAATACAGCAGAAGCTTCAAAAATTTCCTACACTAATGCAAAAAAATGGGCTGTTACGGCACTGGCCAACTTTGACTTTGGAATCGGCCCTTCCCGGGACATCTTTGAGGCGTTACAGTCTTATGCACGTATGCGTGCAGCATATTTTCAGTCAATTTACAATTATCATATTGCTTTGGCCAATCTGAACTATGCCACCAGCGAACAATCATTTGCCGAACCACAATAAATAGGAGACCCCATGATTAAGAAGATTTTCCTGATGTTTATTGCTTCTGTTTTTATGACAACTCACGCCTGGGCGACACCGACAGAGGATATCAAAAAGACTGTCGATGAGGTTATTAGGATTATTGCTGATAAAGAGATGAAAAAAAATGATACCAAGAGACGCCAGGCCCTAAAGAAAACTATCAGTCTTGTTTTCGATTACAAGGAAATGTCAAAACGCTCTTTGGGAAAACACTGGAACCAGCGAACAGCTGTAGAACAAAAACAGTTCTCGGAGCTTTTTGCAACTCTGCTGGAAAACTCTTATGCCGGCAAGATTGAGTCATACAACAACGAAAAGATTGTTTATATAAAAGAAATCGTTCATGACTCCAATAATGCTGAAGTCAGATCTAAAGTTGTTACAGCCAAACGTGACGAATTCACACTGGACTACAAACTGACAACGCAAAACGGCAAATGGATGGTCTATGATGTTGTGATCGAGGGTGTCAGCCTTGTTTCTAATTATCGCAGCCAGTTTAACCGGATAATTACCGCCAACGGCTATGAAGCTCTGGTAAAGAAACTTCAGAACAAGTCCAGCGAGTTAAAGTCCCTGTAGGACTATTTATTTTCTTGACACTCGCTCCAGCCCTGTGATAAACGACCTTTGCAGCAAGTTTCGGAAGTTCCTGCAGAACGAAGCAGATCCAGGCTGGAATCGTCTTTGCGGTTTACTGCATCAGGCTCCGGAAACTTAGACGGTATTTCATTCCAATTACAAATAAAAGATGGATTCAAGACAGCGAGGATTGAGGTGACGAAGGCATACAACGGTATGTTGAGGATCCGAAGACGAGCCAACGAAGGAGACGCTTTGATCTGGAATTGGAACCACTTGTTCCGGCGTAGCACCGGAGAAAAAAGGAGGCAGTAAATGGCAAAAGGCAAGGTAAAATGGTTTAACGACACTAAAGGTTTTGGTTTCATCGAGCAGGAAGGCGGCGAAGACGTATTCGTTCATTTCTCCGCAATCCAGGGCGACGGCTTTAAATCTCTGGCAGAAGGCGACGAAGTTACTTTTGACATCACACAGGGCCCTAAAGGACTTCAGTCTGCAAACGTTGTAAAAGTAAAGTAATTCAATATTCATTAAATTCAAAACCCGCTGACTTTTTCAGCGGGTTTTTTTTGTGTCTTTTCTGTTATGCCGCGAAGGATCCTGACGATCCATAACCGGCCTGGCCTTGCCAGCAGTCGCTACAGATCTGTTTTTACTTGTTTCCGGATGCTTTGTCAGTAGCGTTTCCAGCAGCTCTTCCCTGCCAAGTTCTTTAAGCGCTTCAAGCACCTTACGTCTCTCATCAGGTATGTGCCACAGCAGCAATGCCTTCTGCAGTCCTTTTTCCCTGTCACTTCTTGGAACATAAACCGCTTTATTACCGACCGGATCCAAACCCGTATAATACATGCAGGTTGATAATGTTCCTGGAGTAGGTGTAAAGTCCTGCACCTGCTCAACCTTCAATCCCATTTTTCTGAGAATAAGTGCAAGCTCCAGCATATCAGCCAATGTACAGCCGGGGTGGCCAGATATAAGATATGGAACAATATGCTGACGCTTACCGATACGTTCGCTTTCCTCACTAAAGCGCTTGAAAAACTGATCAAAGGATTTTCTACCAGGTTTGCGCATAGCTGTTGTGACATCCTCAACCAGATGTTCCGGAGCAATTTTAAGCAACCCACTGACATGGTTCCCGATCAGTTCACTGAAGTAACCTTTCTGCTGCTCCATAAGGTCATAGCGGACTCCAGATGACACCGCCACATGCTTGACCCCCTTGGAGGCTCTGGCCTTGCGTAACAAAGATACAGCAGGATTATCACTGGTAGACAGATTTTTGCAAATATTGGGATAGATACAACTCTCACGCTGACAGACTTTACCGGCTTCACTGTTTTTACAGTATAGCCCGTACATATTGGCTGTAGGACCACCGATATCACTGATACTGCCGCGAAACCAGGGCATAGCGGCCAGACGGCTGATTTCTGCCAAAATGGAGGATTCGCTACGGGACTGAATAGTCTTTCCCTGGTGCATGGTTATGGCACAAAATGCACATCCACCAAAGCACCCACGATGGCTTGTGATCGATGTTTTGATCTGCTCCCAAGCAGGAATCACCTCTTTGTAAAACGGGTGTGGTCCCCTCTCAAAGGGCAGGGCATAAATTGAATCCATTTCTGAAGTATTGAGCGGAAATGCGGGGGGAAGACAGACGAGACAACGGTCACCGTGGCCTTGAGTTATGGTTCTGGCGCAACCCGGGTTCAACTCCAGGCTGGATAAACGATAAGCTTCTGCAAAGCAGTTTTTATCTGAAGAGACATTTTCAAATGATGGGATTTCAACAACATCGGTAGTCAGGGCGTCAGCTGTCGCCATAAAAGCTGTTCCACGAACATCACGGATATCACATATTGTTTCTCCGTCACGCATACGCTCGGCAACTTCCAGCAATGGCCGCTCTCCCATTCCGTAGATCAACAGGTCCGCTTTTGCGTCCAAAACAACTGAGCGCCGAACCTTGTCCTCCCAAAAATCATAATGGGCAAAACGTCGCAAAGAGGCCTCAATGCCTCCGATAATTACCGGCACACCTTTGTAGGCCTCTTTCAGTCGCGAAGTATAAATAATTGTAGCTCTATTTGGACGAGCACCATGAAGATTACCCGGAGTGTAGGCATCGTCATGGCGCAGTTTGCGTGCTGGCGTATAGTGTGCAACCATGGAGTCCATGGCACCGGCAGAAACGGCAAAAAATAACCGTGGTTTACCAAGTATCATGAATGATTCTTTTGAACGCCAGTCTGGCTGGGCAATAATGCCAACTTTGAATCCATATGATTCAAGCCAACGTGCCAGCAATGGGACACCAAAAGCCGGATGGTCAATATAGGCATCACCGGAAACGAAGATTACATCCAACTCGTCCCAGTTGCGCTGAAGCATTTCAGCCCTTGTAGTAGTAAGATAAGGCATTTATTCAGACAACTCATTAAAAATACTGCTAAAGCTCCTCAAACTCCTCATCTTCATTTTTAGGTGCTTCAGCAGTCTCGGTTTCCAATTCATCGTTATCGTTTTCTTCCTCCAGATTTTGCAGAAACTTTTTGTTTCCCAGAATTGTATTCTGAATAGCATTCAGAAGCTCTTCCACGTTATCAGGCGCAGCAGACATATAACCACCTACTTTTTAAGTATTTCCAGATATTTTTCTGCATCAAGTGCAGCCATGCAGCCGGTTCCGGCAGATGTTACCGCCTGACGGTAAATATAATCCTGTACATCACCAGCGGCAAAAACACCCGGTACGCTGGTGGCTGTCAGATTCCCTTCAGTTCCGCAACGGGTGCGGATATAGCCATTATCCATATCCAGCTGACCCTTGAATATTTCCGTATTCGGGGAATGTCCAATGGCAATAAATACCCCGTGCACAGGAATTTCCTTAATAGAACCGCTGGTATGACGGATTCGAATAGCGGTAACGCCGCTATTATCGCCAACAACTTCGTTCAACACCTGATGCCATTCAATCACCACATTGCCGCTATGGCTCTTTTCTATCAAGCGGTCGGCCAGTATTTTTTCTGCCCTGAACTGGTCACGACGATGCACCACAGTTACTTTGCTGGCGATATTTGACAGATATAGGGCTTCTTCTACCGCAGTATTACCGCCACCAATAACAGCAACTTCTTTGCCACGATAGAAGAATCCGTCACAGGTCGCACATGCCGAAACTCCCCTACCCTTGAAGGCTTCCTCGGAAGTTAGCCCCATGTAGCGTGCAGAAGCACCTGTTGCAATAATCAGGGCATCACATGTATATGAAGCAGAATCGCCTTCCAGCAAAAACGGACGACGATTCAAATCAGTTTTAATTATTACGTCATTAATTATTTGGGTATTGAAACGTTCTGCATGAAGCTTCATACGTTCCATCAACTCAGGCCCCTGCACACCGGCATGGTCTCCCGGCCAGTTATCGACTTCTGTCGTAGTAGTCAGCTGTCCCCCTGGCTGAAGACCGGCAATAAGAACAGGGCTGAGATTGGCACGAGCTGCGTAAACTGCCGCAGTATAACCGGCAGGACCGGCACCTAAAATGATGAGTTTATGGTGTACAGGTTCCATTATTCCTCCACAATTCAATCGTATAATTTGAGTATTGAAACAGTAATACAGGATAAGGTAAATCCTGTTTCAAATCAAGAAATGATAAAACGATATTTAACCTAAAAGGTGGCGGTTAAAGCAAAATGGACGAAGAGGCATTGGAAGGACGAAACCGTCCTTCCAGGCAAAAGAGGAAAAAATTATTCGGCTTTTGTACGGAGACCTGCAGCAATGTTGAAGTTGATGTCGATAACGATTGTAAGTTTTTCCGGATCAGGAAAAGCCATAACTTCAAATAGACGCTTATCAATAAAAATGCTCAGGTTAAGTATGTCTTCACGCAGCTTTTTAGGCATCGGGTTTTCAGGATCAGAAAGTTCTGCCTGAAAGAAACTCCAGACTTTCTGGTTAAACTTGATCGCTTCCAGAAACTTGGTTTCCCTGTCAGGGGAATTCCAGTTTTCCTGCAACTGCTTCAACATCAGTCCGGCACGCGACAAAACTGAAGCTTCCAACTCCCTGCCGCTGAGCACTTCTTTCTGCATATTTGTATAAGCATTAACAGGGTTCTGATGCATTTTTGATAAGCTCCTCTTCGTACTGGATTAACTTTCTGGCAATCTTCAAAGCCTGATACATCTTGCTATCGATAATAGACTGACTGATTTTTGAAATCAAGTTTTTCATGCTTGGTGCTGCTTCAAGTACTTCACGCACCAACTCCCAATAAACAGGTTGAAGCTCAGCAATTTGTGCCTGATCAATATACATCAGCTGTATGGCAAAATAGATACGACGACAGGGTGTATTGGCTTGTAACTCACTAAGTATATCAGACTGACGAAGTATCGGAACATTATTTTCAATTAATAGGCGAGAAGAAGATGGACCGTTAGTAACGACAGCTCCTCCAATAATGACACGTTCATGCGGTTTTAAAGTTAATTTTAGAGGCATTATATCAACTCAATACAAGGGCTTTAGTAACACTATCACTAACTGATGACAACTGCGCACTAGTATTTTCAATAACTGCGGAAGCCTGTTTAATCTGACTATCACTGCTTGCAGCATCAAGATTAGGAACCAGCGAGCTTTTGAGCTGGCCATTGCTGTCGAATACCGAGTCCCACATCCCCTGGACTTTCTCATAAATCGGAGGCGGAGGTGGCGGGACCATTAACTTTTCCATTTCTTTTCTTATGGAAACAAAACTCATCAAAAATTTCTGTCGATCCGGACTTTCCGTAGTAAAAGGAGGGTAGTTCTTTATAATTTTTTGAAGACTTGTTTGCATTTTATCCAACATTTCTGATGAATTGTTCAAACCTTCATTGGTTTCACGAACTCCCTTAACCAACTGATTAAGTCGTGAATGCATCTGTTCAATTGCTCGAACAGTATCAAGGTTTTTGGAGGTCCCTGAGTATTTAATCTGAACCGAGTCACTGGTCTTTTCAGCAGCTTGAACAGCCTGTGCAGTCAAAGTTCTGCTGTCCGGCACTGACAGCGGGGCTATCGTTTGCTCGGCCAACTTTTGGTAAGTAGCTGTTTGTTGAGCTGAACTGTTTTTATTTACAGAACTGATATCCATATGACCACCCTTCAATAACAGTTTTGAAACAAATCGGGGGGACCGAAGTCCCCCCTATTGTTTTTTGTTACATTACTGAGAGATTTAATTCCTGTTAGAACAGTCTCAGAACGGACTGGGCTGCCTGTGAAGACATGCTCAGAGCTGTTGTGCCGAGGGACTGGCGTGTCTGCAACATCAGCATGTTGGCGCCTTCATTGTTCATGTCGGCCAGCGTCAGGTTGTCGGATCCGGTTTTGAGAGTGCTGATCATCTGGTCGGTGAAATCCTGGCGAGTTGAAATGATGTTCAGGTTGTTGGCTAGTTTTTTGGACTGGCCGCGCAGTTCGTCAGTAGCAAGACCAAGATTGGTCTGTGCTGCAGTAATATCAGCCGTACCAGCCCAGTTGGTCGTTGCTGAAGCAATCGACAGGCCTGCTGCTGTTGCTGTAAAACCGGTTACGGTCAACGAAGCTGAAGCACTTTCGTTGAAGTTAACAGTCAGATTGTTGGCAGTCAGCAGGTTGGTCCCTCTGTAGCCTGAGTCGCTGGCCAGAGTGTTAATCTGGGTACGCAGTGTTTCAAACTGTACCGAGAAGGCAGAACGGTCGGTTGTACTGTTGGTGCCCAATGCAGCAGATGCAATACCTTTTGCAGCTTCAACCAGTGAAGTGATTGCAGTGATACCGGCATCAGCAGCCTTTGCGGTCTGAATACCTTCTGCCATGCCGTCTTTACGAACGGAGAAGTCATTAGCCCGGTTTACATGGGACTGAGCTGCAAAGAAGTTGGTCGGGTTGTCAAGAGCCGAGTTAACCTGACGTCCTGTTGAAAGACGCTCCTGAGTTCTGTCGATCATCTTTGATGTGCCCTGAAGCTGGAGCAGATTGCTCCTCATACCTGCGGTCAATGATACGTCGTTGATTGCCATGATAAATCCCCTTTCTAGGTGTGTTATGGCTTTCTAGCCATGTGCTGAATCGTTAGTTAATGTATCGGGCGCTGATTGCTGTTCTTTAGATTTTTTTTCGCTGTCGTAATTTTTTTAATGGCCTCAGCAATTGATGCTGCCATTTGACCCCATTCGCCCGGACTATGCTGGCGAAAAAGCCGCGCCGATGCATACCACGGACTGTCGCTTCGATGCAGCAGCCAGCGCCAGTCCGGAGAATACTTGAGCATGATCCAGACCGGCGTACCCAAGGCTCCGGCCAGGTGGGCTACGGCACTGTCAATGGTCAACACCAGATCCAGCCTGGAAACAATTGCCGCCGTATCGCCAAAATCGTCAATCGTCCCTCCAAGATCAACTATCTGCTCCTGGAATGACGTAAGTTGGGCTGTATCAGGACCTAACTGCAGACTATACAAGCGCACACCAGACAGACCGAATAGAGGCGCCAACTGCGAAAGCTGAAGTGATCGGTTGGCATTGAGACTATATTTATTCCCACCCCAGACCAGACCGATGTTGAGCTGTTCTGAATCTAGCTCAAGATGTTCTGTCCATTTTGCTATTTTATAGGCTGATGGCTTTAAATAACCGCCAGGTGATGGGATATTGTCCAGAGTTGTCTGGAACAATGAAGCCAGGCTTGTAAGAGGAATCTGGCAATCAACCCTCGGCAGCAAATCCCCACGAGCCACAATCGTTATACCATCAATGCATACAAGCACCTCCCGGACTGAACTGTTCTGACACTCGAACACCACAGGTCCGCCAAAATCGGCCAACAGCGGAAGATACCTGGCAAACTGGAAGGTGTCACCAAACCCTTGTTCCGACTGTACCAAAAGAGAGCGGCCATTCAGCGGCTCGCCGTTCCAGCGCAGCAATTCAGTGTGATACAATCTGGTGGGTATTTTTGTGTTGAAGCGTGCCTCATAGTCATCCCAGGCCTGCGGCAGTTCCCCTCGTGCCAGACGAGCCACTCCGCGATTGAATATTATCTGCCCGTTGTCCGGAGACAACAAAAGCGCGTGATCGAATATACCAATCGCCTCATCGAGACGAGCCAGAGATCGGAGAACCGTGCCCAGATTGTTGAGTGAAGTAATTCTTTCCGGCTCACGGACAAGCACCCTGCGGTAGCACTCCTCTGCCTGTTCCAGCTGGTCCAGCTCGTGAAGTGCCGCCCCCATCGACTCCAGGGCCAACAGATGGTCCGGCTGCAACGCAAGCACTGTTTTAAAACAATCAACTGTATCACTAAAACGTCCCAATTCAGCATACATAGTTCCCAATGCAGAGCGACTTTCAACATCTCCAGGGGCCAGTGCTACCAGCTTTTCAAAACAAAGGGAAGCCTCACTAAAAGAATCGCGGGAGATATGTATCATGGCAAGACTCTTCCAAGCCTCCACCAGCCCGGGTTGCATTTCTGCCAGGCGTTGCAACAAATCAAGAGCACCGTTGTCATCACCAGTACGACGCAGCGTATTGGCCAGATTATAGCTGGCAACCACTAGTAGAGGATCAAGAGAGAGGGCTTTATGATAATACAAAATTGCTTCTCGATATCGTTCCTGTCGATCCAACACTGTCGCAAGGCTGTTGTACAGCTCTGCATCAAATGGAGTTTGGCAGATAAGCTGCCTGTAAATATCTTCTGCCTCGTCATACTTTCCTGTCTCGAAAAGAGTGTCCGCTTCTTTCAGTGTAACTCCTTTATGACCAACTAGAACTGGAGTCTGAGTGGCATGTAATGTCACTAACTGTAAAGCAAGCGAATGGAATTTAAGGGCGGCTGCCTTCCAGGAAAGCAGGGACATGTCATGAGCGGCAGTTCTGCTTTTTAGGACAAGGGTCTGCCGGTCAAGATATGCTTGCTCGAGCAGTTCAATCAGTTCTTCATATGATGCTTCCGGCCAAAGGCCGGAAGCATTTTGTCCTGACAAAACCGTGCGTGGCTGGTAGAAAGTCAGACAAAATGCATTTTCCGGAGTTATTACATCTGCATGACCGGTACGGTTAGAAGCAATGACAGTACGGCCGCAGGCCATATACTCGCACATGACCAGGTTATTACCACCTTCACAGCGGTTGGGAAAAATCCCGATGTCGCTTTCTGCATAAACAAGGGGCATTCTTGCATTATCAAACAGCGGATGCAAAAGTACACGTTCAGAGTCCAGTCCGTTTCGACGGATTGTCTCGAGTATTATTTCAGGACAAGGCATATCATGGGACTTAAAATCTATCAGGTTACTCTGTTCCATGGTTTTAAGCGATACAGGCCAGTGGTTGTGCCAGGAACATGATAACCACACATCTTTATGGCGTTCCATAAAAACCCGCATAGCACCGATAACAATATCCTGCCCCTTTCGGAACTCAAACTTCCCGCCGGAAAAGACAATAAAGCGGCCATCGTTAGAACGTGGTCTTTGCATGAAAAACCTGGAAGAATCAATCCCCTGGAGAATCGTGCTTGTACGCTCCATGCCTCCCATTCGAAGCTGTTGTTCGCACCAGTTTGAACCAGCCACGATATGATCCCAGAGTTTAGATGCTGTGGGAACAAACGGCGCAACAAATAGTTCGTGCTCAAAAAAACAGTATCCGATGTTGATGTTATTCCAGGCCGATTCGTCGAACGGCCTCAGATCATTACCGACAATACAATGCAGTGTGACCCCGTCAACAGGAGGCAGTTTGGCCAACTCGGAAGAAAGATAGGCACCAGCAATACCCCATCCATGGTCTGAACTTTCAGGCATGGCCACCCGCATCTTAAAGAGCCTCCTGATGACACTTAAGATACTTCATTTTGCAAATACAGATCTTAGTCGTTTCCATATTAATGACGTTCCTGTTTTGTGCCTTTTCTTTTTCAATTCTCACGATCACTGAATCTTCCGATTGACGACAAACAGTAGGCCACGTTCACACCTTTCGTCCTTTCGGGAACTTTGTAAAAAATGATAATGCGGAAGTCCCAACTGTAGGACTCTTTGTTTTATGAGGCCAAGCTTTGGAAACATGCCAAGATTGTTGGTGTCGTGAAAATAGATGATTCCTTCAGGCTTAGTGATCCGAATATATTCATCTACCCAGGTACCGCTATTTTTATGGTCTCCATCAGACACCACAAAATCATAAGTATCGGTTGCACATCCGGACAGAAATACCCGTTCTTCAACAGGAGCCATAACCGTGACACCCGCCTCACGCAAAGTTGTTATTTCTGGAGGCTCAACTCCATGCCAGTCGCTCCAGTTATCAACACAAGTCAGGCAACCGCACTGATTGTATCGCATACCCATCACCAGACCTGCTGTCAATAGGGCTGTACCTATGCCAACTTCCAGAATATTCTCCGGTTTTTTGGCCACCAGCGATCCCACAATCTGAAGGTAATGGCAGGAATCCATCGCTGCTTCCTGACTATCAGATCTGCCAAGCAAATCAATAAATGCCTTGATATGTTCCATTATCTGCCCCTTTCTCTTATCATGTACCGAAATGCCTGTTCAACCTCCAGTGTCACTCCTACTGCATCCATAAGCGAAGAACGGGCCATGACGTCCCTGAGGCTGTCACGTAAAGCTATCAATTCCGGCCGATCCATGGCTAGTTGAACAGCCTTGCCGACGTAGTCATCTGGATTTTCGGCAATAAGGTTGTCAAGACCCACCGAATCAAGCAGTGAGACTCCTACCCTCGAAACATGCGTATTTCCCGCGAGGGTTACAACAGGAACACCCATCCAGAGCGCTTCACAGGTGGTAGTGGTCCCATGATAGGGAAACGTATCCAATGCAACATCAACCTGTCCATAGAGCGCCATATGTTCTCGGCGGGTTTTCGTGACCCCCCGAAGTACAATTCGATTCGCTGAAATTCCCGCTTCGGCAAAACAACCCAGCAGTTCCTGTTTTATGTCAGGATCATCCAGATTTGGTCCTTTAATCAGCATCACAGATCCAGATACACCTTTCAGGATACGAGACCACCAGGATATCAACTCAGCATTTATTTTTTTTAGATTGTTGAAGCAGCCAAAGGTAATGACACCGGATTCTACAGACGGAACGGGGCCCACATCTGGCGAGTCATCAAACGGACGATAACAGCTGAATATTCTCGGCAGACGGTAGAGGCGTTCACTGTACAGATGATCCGTCAAACCGGGAGGATCACACCAGGAATCGGTAAGATAGTAGTCCATCTGAAGAAGGCCTGTAGTATTGGGGTGCCCGATCCAACTGACCTGTACCGGCGCCGGCTTGAGAGCAATAACACCGAGACGATGGCCGGAGGTGTGGCCAGAGAGATCAACCAGAATATCAATATGATCTGCTGCAATCATTTCGGCAACCGACTCATCGGACAAGCCTACAATCGTGCGCCAGTAATTGTTTAGTTTTTTGAAACGCTCTGTGGTTTCGTCACCGGCAGTGCGGTTCGAATAACAGAATACTTCAAACGCAGTGCGGTCATGGTGCTGCATGATCGGTTCCAGAAAAAAGGCCACCGAATGTGCATAAAAATCTGCCGAGACGTAGCCGATCCGTATTCGATTGCTGACAGGTAAATCGCTACAATTTTGATGACACCTTTTGCTATCAGCGCTGTAGGCGCGAGGAGCAAGCTCACAATATTGAGCGGCTATAAATTCCGGTGACAACCCAGGTACACAGTTGAATCCATAGAGATAGTTGCTGGTCAAGATGCGGCTTTTCGGTTCGACCTCAAGACCCATCTGAAAATATTGAAGCGATTCTTCTGCATGACCGGCCCTGTGTACTCTGGCAAGATTATTGAGGACGTTGATCGAATCCGGCTGTCGTTTAAGCGCCTGCTGCAGAAATTGACGAGCCTGACCTATCTGACCAGTAGTAGTAAATAAAACTCCAAGGCTACAAAGAACCCCAGTGTTCTCCGGATCAAGTCGCAACACCTCCTGAAAAGCCTCGAGAGCCTCCTGATAGAGATGCAGATCAGTACAACTCAACCCTATCCGATGATGGATTTCTGCAACATTGGGAACTACAGCAAGCACTTCTCGTAAATACGCAATTGACTCTTTATGAAATCCAAGCTCGGCGCAGACCATGCCGAGCAGCATCCGTCCCTCTAAAAACTCCGGCTGAAGTCTGACCAGTTCTTCAAAATGGTAGCGGGCACACGGATTGTCGTTCAGTTCCATGCAGACTATGCCCAGACGGTAGTGCAATAACGGTTCTTCAGGCGCAACAGTGAGCAGTTCCCTGTACATATCAAGGGCCTGCTGTGGCCACCCCTCTTCATGAACCTTGGCTGCCTTTTCGATCATCAGCTGAATATATTTACTGCTGGTATTCATCGCACACAGACCCTTTCAAAAAAAGCTTCCAGCTCCCTGACCGCCTGCAGATCATCAAACAGCAACGGACTGGCTTGGCGTATTCTTCGACGCAGATGTTCACGCTTCTCCCGGTCTGTCCCAAGGGCGACGGCAATATCAACATACTGGTCGGCATCCTGCGCAATGCACTCTTCTATGCCCAAGGTTTTATACCAGGAATAAGTCAGCCGTCCTTTCAGAAACGCCGATGGCATGGTCACAATCGGGGCTCCGACTGCAAATCCCTCCACCGATGAATTGCCACCGGAAAAATGGGGGGTGTCCAGCACAACATCCGCCTGCTCCATCATGGCAACATAGTCCGGAAAGGGTAGTGGATCAAGGAACAGTATGCGCTGGTCGGCAAACGGAATATGTTTTCGAAACCTTTCCCGCAACAGTTTTTCTGTCTGTGACATGCCCCCACGCAGCAATACAATCAGGCCGTTCAGATCACGTTGAAGGATGCCGGACAAAATGGAGTCGAAATCCGGGTGTATCTTGAAGGGGGACTGAGGACAGTAATAGACAGTGCGGTCTGGATCGATGCCGAATGATGCCAGAGTGCGGCCGCTGCTATTCAAAACAGGACTGGCGTAGCATGTGCAGGCCGCGGCAGAACTCAGACAGAACAGCTTCTCTGTATAGGCCGACCGGCTCTCTTCAGTTTCGCACTCCTGGTGCGAAATGAAGTAATCAATGGTATCGATTCCTGACGTGGCAGGATGGCCCCAGGTCACGCACTGAACCGGTGCCAGACGCGAGAATGCCAGAAAATAGCTCCACGGCTCCATGCCAATATCGGTATAGACCAGGATATCCAGCTGCTGATTGGCTACCTGCTCACGCATCTGCTCGACACCACCGGTCAGCATGACAAAATTGTCGGCTGCTGTCTGGAAACGCTCTGACATGGTATCGACCATACCCGTAGAAATAACCAGTACGGTCACATGAAAACGGCTGCGATCCAGCTTTTCCACATAACCGATATTCAGCTTGGCAATGGTATGACTATAGAAAAAACGGGAGATGAAACCGATCCTGATGCGGCCATCCGTACGTTTCCCGGTCTGTATGTGTGGTGCCTGCCAAGTCAGTCCGGGTGCTGCAGTGCGGTATAATCCCCCCATAGCCTCATGAAAAGGTCGATCATTTTTTCCGTGGTACGCCAGAAAGAATAGTGTGCGTGCATTGTCGCCTGCCTGAACGATGCGAAGCGGCTGATGAGCAATCTCCTGAATAGCGTTCCACAATTTATTACGAAGCGGCTCTATCGACTCTGCCGAATCCAGAATTACCGGCAGGACAGTTTCCATCTTGATACGCAGGGCATCGTCAGGCTGCAGCGCAACTGAATTTCGGTAGGCAGCGCAAGCCCCCTCCACGTCGGAAGTCTGCTCCAGCAGTTCAGCCATACGCCCAAGGATTTCTGCCTGTTCAGGATTGATTTCCAGCGATTTTTTGTAGCACTTAATTGCTTCATTATAGCGCTGCAGTTTTTTGCAAACCAGAGCCAGATTGTTGCAGGCATCCAACAGATTCGGGTTCAGCTCAAGGGCGCGTCGGAAGCACTCCTCAGCTTTTTTTATATCATCCTTTTCATATACGCTGCCCAGATTGTTCCATGCATCGGCATAATCAGGCGCCAGCCTCACTGCATTTTCAAAACAAAGCCGCGCCGTTTCTTGTTCCCCCAGAGACAGACTGACTACGCCGTAATTTGACAAAGCCAATGGATTTTCCGGCTCAAGTGTCACAAGGTGTTTAAAGATCTTTTTTGCCTCTACCCTATTACCGGTCTGCTGCTCCATAATGCCCAAAAGATGCAGAGCCTCTACATTGTCCGACTGAATCCCGAGCAATTTTCTGCAAACAACTGCCGCCTGGAACAGGCGGCCAGCGTCCGCAAACAACTTTGCAGTTTCAAGCATCCCGGTGACCATGAATGTCATGCGACTTTCGTCCCTTTGATAAAACCTCTGCACTGGCTTAAATGATCAGGAACAGTCGCAAGCTTCCACCCCTCTGCTTTGCTGAAGCCCGCAGCCCTGACCATATAACCCAGGCAGGCAAGTGTTGGAGTCCACCAGTTTGTATCATTACCGCCATACTGACTGCCGGGGTAAAATTCCATCACCATCTGCCCATCCGAATAACCATGTCCAAACCCACCCTTGTATGGGCTGTAGTCATCCAAAATTGCGGATTCGACGTAGATTTCCTCCCGGCATACTTCTGCAAGCCGATCCAGAGCAAGCAGAGGATGACGGAGATGATAGAGAGTGCCGAAACAGAATACGAGATCAAACTGCCCCAACAATTCCTCCCGCACATCGTAAACCGACATATCGAAACGCGGACACTGAAAATCTGTGAATCCCAGGATATCCCGACAGGTGTCGAAGGTCTGCCATGCCTTGCGGCTCTCCTTGGGCAGCCGTCCTAGATAGTCGGAAAAATCATCGATGGCGACCACCTGTGTCGCTCCTCTTTTCAAAGCCTCAAATGTCCAGAACCCGTCCCAGGCTCCTACATCCAGAACCCTTTTACCTGTCAAGTCAGCGGGAATGCCATACGCCGTAACATCCATGGGAGCCCATCCGGGGGTTACGATGCCGTGGGGAAGTTCTATCTTGTGGTACCAGTAGGGAAATGAATCGATACGCTCCCTGATCTCATCTGCATTCATAACATTCTCCTAAGCCGGCGTAGCCGGAACTAAAAACTAAAGTAGTTTTGCCACATGATTCCCGGGATTTTGAATCTGTAATTGTGTTATAATCGCGAGGCTGAAAAAGAATTTGAATCAAGACCTTGGCATCTATCCGACAAGCCCCATCACCTGCTTATGTAATAAAGTGCCGTTTCTACTGTCAAAAATTTTAAAGCAACAGTAAGAAACATCCGGACTGTAATAGAGATATGCTATCACACCCAGCTTGAGCAAGGCAGAATCATCAAGATCATCAAAACCTGCAACATCCAGGATAAACATGGCATCGGCCCAGAGGTGCTGGGTAGCAAAATTGAGCTTATCATTTAACACAAGCGGGGCAAGTGTCCTGCCGGCCAACCCAAGAAACTTATGAAACATAAAACCTTGCGACGAAAGAAATGAACTAACATCACCAAACAAAGGTTGCTTCCTGTACAAGGGAACAAACTCCACCTCACTGACAATGCACTTAACCCGCTGCAATGTCTGAATTCCTCCCTTAAACACGTCAAGTTCGGCTCCCTGAATATCAATTTTGATAAAATCTGGAGACAGTTGCTTCTCGGCAATAAAATCGTCCAACCCAAACGTCTGTACCGTTGATATAGCAACTGGCATTGCTACTTCCAACCCATTATAGCGTGAAAGTAATTCTGTGTTTGGGGCGTAAAGCGAAGTACACATGGGGTGAACAGTCTCAAACAAAAACCGATCTTCATTTTTTCTGCCAAAGGCCACCGGATGATAACAAATTCCTTGTTTTGCTTCCCGGTTGAGCTGATCACACAATTGTTCATCCAGTTCAAAGGCAATAATTTGTGATCCAGGAAAAAGTTCAGGAATGATATGAAACGGTTCCCCAGAATCCCCCAGCGGAACAGCTCCAATCTCCAGTAAAGTGAAAGTCAGGCTACCATAAGCCTCCTTGATCCACAGCGAAAGCTTTTGTATGTCCTGTCGAAGTTTTGCATTACCCATATCTGGTTTCCTTCTATTAATTCGGCAATTTTTACATTCTTGTCAGCATTTAATTCTGGCTTGAGCACCGGAAATAATCAGTTTTTGACAACCCGCACCCGCATCTCAAGACTTTCAATCACATTACATCGTTCCAGGGCCGCTTCACAGACCACATCGGCATTTACCAATCCTTCCTTGAGTTTGCGCAACCAGCGTTCATCCAGTCGATACTCGATATTTTCCAATTCGAAGTCAACATTAAGATCCAACGCCAAACATGAATTGGACCAGCCCTGTGCCTGAAACTCCAGGTTTTTCTTTCGCGAAAGCAGGTGGATGGTGTCACCAAGAATAGGACGCACGTGAGTGGGATCAGCCAAATATGTATCATGCCTGGGATGGGGTACTGTTATTTGTATAATCGCCGAGTGGCGACAGACACGATACATCTCCTGAATGATTTTTTTGAATACAGGAAAATCATGGCCGAGATGTTCCAGAACATGAACCAAACTAATTTCAGAGACACTATTATCTATCCAGGGCCAGGGAAATGTTTCCAGATCGTGCAGGATGTCAGGAGCTCCAATCACATCAACATTGACATACCCGTCCAGATATTTTGAACCACATCCCAAATTCAGCTTCAAAGTGTACAATCAGCACCACCATTCAGCTTTTCCATTGAATTAATTATTGAGATGGCCCTTGACTGGTTGCCAAGGGATTGCAACACAGACACCCTGGCATCAATATAATCTGTAATCGAATAATTGATCTTACGTAGTTGCATTAATAAAGTTTGTGCCTTCTCGACCTGACCTGTCGCCAGATGAAGCACGACAAGGATTGCCAGTAGCGGCGGATGACCAGAGTGGCGATCAATAACCCGTTCCAGGCGTTGAACCGCTTCATGTGCATCTCCCGCATACAACGCGCAAGTACCGTAGTTGAAGGCCGCCTCCTTGTGTAAAGGATCAATCTCAAGCGCACGTCTGGTAACATCCAGCGCCTCGGTGAAGCGGCTGAGGTGCATCAGGGCAAAACCCTTGTTGAACAGTGCCACAACCGCATCCGGAGCGAGAGACAAAAAACGGTTCCATAGTTCGATGGCCTCCTCGTACAGTTCCAATTCGGCAGCCTGTACCGCCAGTTCCCCGATTGAAGGCAGGTCGTCGTGATGCTCGGACAGTTTCTGCTTTCCCAACTCAAAATAGGTGCTCCTTTTTTCCAAATCACTGCCTGAAGAGTCAGCAAGTCCACCATAATGGTGAACAACGAAGCTTGCGTCCCTAACATGGTATCCGGCTTTCCGAGCGGTCGGTTCGAGCATTTCGTGGACTTCGCCAACAAAACGCACCTGAGAATCATTGGGAAACAACCGGATCTTGCTGCTTGGATGCCATCCCTCAGCCCGTTCCTCACAGGGATAGGCACCATTGTTGACCACCCAGCCATGGGGGTGAAACTTGGTATAGTTGCGGGTCATTACACTCCAACAGAACTTTTCGCCGGTGGCATCCTGCACCGCCTGACGAATAAGCTCGTAATCCTGTGGAGAGATCACTTCGTCGGCATCCATCACCAGCAACCAGTTCCCGCGAGCCTTTTCCAGCGAAACGTTGCGAGCGGCTGAAAAATTGCCGTTCCAGGGGAATGAATATACCCGTGCACCAAACAGGGTGGCGATATCGACAGTCCGATCACTGGAACCAGTATCGACAATAATCATCTCATGCACCAGCGGTTTCAGGCTGGCGAGGCAACGGGCCAGATTCTGTTCTTCGTTCTTGACAATCATACAGAGCGAAATACTGGCAGCACCGGCAACCTTGACGTTATCTAGAACACCTACTCTATTTCGCAGGACGAGTGCCAGCTCCATAAGTTGCTCATCAACACCAAAGTTTACCAGAAAGGCCTCGCATGCATCCAGCGCCTGATTGTCTTGACCGCTCCGGGCTAACAACTGGGCATAGGTCTGTGCCAGGTGACGACTGTCTGGCCAGACAGCACACGCGGCACCGATTACATCCAGCGCTTCAGACAGGTATTTAGCATGTGGTGTGATTATCATAACGGTATTATTGTGCCTCTCGATTACTCACGATTTAGGATGCTATGAACCCAAGATAATTATCACGGTTAATCATATCCCACGTTGCACCGGGATAAGCTGTTGACCACTCCTTTGGTGGCCTGGGTTTTGTCTTGCCCCATTTTATCTCGTACCCGTGAAGCTTTCCGTTTCGCTCCTCAACCAGGTCTATCTCCTTTTTGGTATAGGTCCGCCAGAAGTAATTATTGGCCGGCTCTCGCAGATACTCCTGTCGCTTCATTCGCTCTATGACCAGATAATTTTCCCAGAGTTCACCAACATCATTGCGCAGCTCGAGTGGATTGAAGTTGTTAATCAGGGCATTACGAATCCCATTGTCGACGAAATAGTACCTGCTGTTTTTGGTGACCTCGTTTCGGAGGTTTCGGCTAAACCCCTCCAACTTTTGAATGACGAAGGCTTTTTCCAGGAGGTCAAGGTAATGATCGACTGTGTTCTTGCTCATTCCGAGGCTGGTGCCCAGTTCAGTGTAGGACACTTCCTTGCCGATCTGGAAGGCGATCAATTGGAGCAGCCTACCGATTTTGGCTGATTGTCGTATCCCCTCAAGTTCCAGAATATCCTTGTACAGGTATGAGGAGACAATCTCCTTGAGATACTGTTCCCGCTCGCGATTGTCCTGTAGCAGCACAACCTCGGGATATGCGCCATACACCAATCGGCTTTCCAGACGGCTATCGGTGTCATGGTGCTGCTCGATGGCGGCAAGCTCCAGTTGCGCCAGAGGGTACTGAATCAGGGTGCTTTTCCTGCCCGTGAGCGGTTCGCCAATGCAGCGTGCCAGGTCGAAGGACGACGACCCGGTGGCAATAATCCGTATAGCAGGCATATGATCAATGATCAGCTTGAGGTTAAGGCCGATATTCTGCACTTTTTGTGCTTCGTCGATAACCAGCAACCGGTTGTTGCCAACGAAGGTTTTCAATTTTTCAATGGATTGGGAAGAGAGATACCCCTGAATGGTTATATCCTCTCCGCTTACCGAGAGGTATGGCTCTGTTTCGGTTTTCAGGTATTCATTGAGGAGTGTGGTTTTGCCGGTACGCCGGGCACCATAGATGACGACCACTTTTCCCGGTTTTAAAGAGTTTGTTAGGTTTTCCAGCTGGCGCTGCTTGATATACATGATAACTCCGTCAATTGATTGACTGAATTATATATTATTTGTTGTAAGATGCAATAAGAATAGTGTCCGAAAATTTGATTTCATATGTGTTCGGTTCAGGTGTAAAAATGGGGTCATTATTCACGATTAGAATCTGAACTTTCAAGCTTCTGGGTTTAAATCGAGGCCTTTTCGTGAGGCGAACCTGTTTTCAGTACATAAACCCGAACAGCCAGAGCGGCAACTTGTTCTTAAATCCGATTTCTATATCATCCGCAACAACGAAAGCATTTTCCAGGCCGCTTATCTGGCGGAATGACTTACCCTTACCGCCAATCTCAAAGGTGTATGACCCTTTAACAACAAAATCCCCTCGACTGGAAAGCTCAACACTGCTTTCCAACAAACCTGGATGAACAGTACTGACGTTTCTCATCTGATTGACAAAAAAAAGTTCGCGGAGCGTTCCGATGTTCGCATTTTCAGAAATTGCGTACATCAGGTTGCTGTTCTCCAACAGGATCTTTTCTGGCCTGGTCAGCACCTCATAGCCCCGCCCCTGCGAACGGACCAGATTCAACAATCGTGCTTCCTGTAGTTTTTCGAGATACTCGTACAAGCTTGGCCTCGAAATGCCGGTAGCCTCGGCAAGTTTAGCGATGTTTGGTACAAAAGGAACCGATGTTGCCAGCAGGTAGAGAAGCTTTTTTATCTTGGAAATCTGGCGCGGTTCAATACCGTTTACGCAAGGGAGGTCTACTTCAAGAATATGGTTAATAACTTCCCGCACCTTGAAGGTATAGAACGATTCCCCTTCCATAAAAAATGGATAATACCCATCGCGGAGATACTTATGGAAATGGCGTAGCGGCTTGATTTCGGTGCAGATAGAGGCAGAAATAGTCTGATGATCAGCAAGAATCTCTTCCAGCGAATATGGGCGATATGTTTTGTGCTCGGTTATGTTGATATATTCTCTCAGAGAGAGACCGTGCAGGTTAAAAATTATGGCGCGTCGCGATAAGTCCGCTTTCTGTTTGGTTATCTGTAGTAGGCTTGAGCCGGAAAAGACAACATGCATGTCAGGAAAGGAGTCATAGATGGCTTTGATGTGTACCGACCAGTCAGGGTACTTATGAATTTCGTCCACCATAAGAACTTCACCACCCAACTGGTGGAAGTTACGGGCAAAATCAAAGAGACCATGAGCCTGAAAAAAAGGGCTGTCAACTGAGATGTACAATGCCTTGTCGCTGGTTCCGTAGTGTTCTTTGATGTATTGGAACATCAAAGTAGTCTTTCCGGTTCCCCGAGCACCAAGGATACCGATGCAGCGTTCACTCCAGTCAATACGACTATACAGGTAGCGTTTGGTTGCGCTTACCGTCTCAATCAATCGTAACTGTTCTCGGAATAATTGTTCCATGCCGTGCCTATCCATAAATTTGTAAAACCTATTTTACATAAATAGACCAAAAGTGCAATGTCTGTTTGCGGCAAATCAGTTGAGGCTCAACCTATTTCAGCTTCACGATTACTCACGATTTAGAATCTGAACCTTCAGGCCTTTTGGTTTAAAATCGAGGACTTTTCGCGAGGCTAAAACCTCTTTTTCAGCTTCACGATTACTCACGATTTAGAATCTGAACTTTCAAACTTT
>Ga0105047_10004673_pt1 | contig 23767 bp, 12 predicted proteins | sample MAT04_FD_78384 | JGI IMG/M metagenome (GOLD analysis project Ga0105047, IMG submission 78384) | Freshwater microbial communities from Lake Fryxell liftoff mats and glacier meltwater in Antarctica - MAT-04 (megahit assembly) | ecosystem: Environmental > Aquatic > Freshwater > Ice > Liftoff... | reverse complement strand
GACCAATCTGACATTGATGTATTGTCCGCCGCCGGTTTGATGGGTATGTATGGAGAGGACATTCTGCCCCGGCTTGAGTGCCCCCTTCGCAGCTGAGTTTGCGGGACGACCCCGTAAGCCACCGTAGACCCGTGCGTCTGGGCGATCTTCACTCTGTAGAGTTAAACCTCGGTATCCTCGTCATAATGCATCCGCAGCGCGGGGTTCTGAATGGTACCTGATTACCGGGTTATGCCACTAAGATACGAGCGGCCGCTCAGTGGCCGCTCAGTGGTCGCTGACCAAATCGCAGTTCCGCTCGTTCGGACCTCGGGGTCCAAGCGACGCGGGGCGGCGGGCACATCGAATGCGTGACCCACGCGCGGGGGACGGGACGGGCAGGATTGCCCGTCCTACGAGAGGAGTGCTCGCCTTCGAGAAGCCTCGCCGATTTTTCCTTCGCACTTTTCCTTCTCAACACGTATTCTTTGTGCTTACCGAAGTAATGCGTCCCGTGTGTCGTCCCCATTTCGGAGTTCTTCCGATGTCCCCGTACTCACTTTCCCGTCGCGACTGGATGCGGATGGCCTCGCTCGGCTGTGCCTCGATTGGGGTGTCGGGGCTGTCGATGAGCCACTGGCTTCCGGCTCTGGCAGCTGAGACGGCCAGCGACCCGAATCGGCGGAAGTCATGCATCCTGCTCTGGATGCCCGGCGGGCCGTCGCAGATCGACACGTTTGATCCCAAGCCGGGACACAAGAACGGCGGTGAGTTCCAGCCGATCGACACCAGCGTTTCCGGCATCCAGATCTCCGAGCATCTGCCGAACCTCGCGAAGCAAATGGAGCATCTCGCGATCATCCGCTCCATGCAGACCAAGGAAGGGGACCACGGGCGGGCGACGTATCACCTCCGCACCGGGTATCTGCCGCAAGGGCCGGTGCGGTACCCGACGCTCGGCTCGCTCATCAGCCACGAACTCGGCAGCGAAACTGCCGAGCTTCCGAATTTCGTCAGCGTCATGCCCAACCGACTGCTGAGTCCGGGAGCTTACGGTGCGGGGTTCCTCGGGCCGAAGTTTGCGCCACTGGTCGTCGGTGCTGAGCCGCCGCGTCGCGCTCGCCCCATGGACGGCCAACCCGCGATGGAGCAACCGTATGGACCTCCACTCGAAGTTCGTAACATCCGCACCGCGACCGAAGTCAGCCTGCCGCAGACCGACTCGCGGCTCGATCTGCTCGCTTCGATGGAGAGCGAGTTCCGGTCACAGCGTCCCGGACTTTCTGCCGAGAGTCATCATTCGGCCTACACCCAAGCGGTCCGCATGATGCGATCGGAAGCTGTCGGTGCCTTCAACCTCGACGAAGAGCCCGCAGCTCTCCGCGAAGCCTACGGCAAGAACCGTTTTGGCCAGGGGTGCCTGCTCGCCCGGCGGCTCGTCGAACGCGGTGTGCCATTCGTCGAGGTCGCCCTCAGCGACGCGATGGGCGGCATGGGAATCGGCTGGGATACGCACGCCCAAAACTTCGAAGCCGTGAAGGGGCTCTCTGGCGTCCTCGACCCCGCGTGGGCCACCTTGATGCAGGACCTCAAAGATCGCGGCCTCCTCGACTCCACCCTCGTCGTCTGGATGGGTGAGTTTGGCCGCACAGCTGTCATTAACGAACAAGGCGGTCGCGACCACTACCCGAATGCCTGGACCACCGTCTTGGGCGGCGGCGGAATCAAAGGGGGTCAAGTCTACGGCCAGACCGACGAGGGCGGCGAGAAAGTCACCGACCACCCCGTGACCGTTTCCGATCTCCTCGCCACAATCACCACCGCTCTCGGCGTCGACCCCAAGAAAGAAAATATGTCCAACGTCGGCCGGCCGATCCCGCTCACCGACCGCGACGGGAAAGCCATCGCCGACATCCTGGCCAGCGGAGCTTGAGAGTAGCGGAATTCGTTAGAATTCTGCCGAACTCTCCCCGGCCTCTGAACCTCCAAGCAGGCAGAAGTCTCACGACTTCTGCTACCGGAGTTGTTCCCCGGCGACGAATGTCTTCTTCACGGTCAGTGATTTACTCAACACCACCAAGTCGGCTTGCTTGCCAACTACCAGACTCCCACATGTCGTGTCGATCCCCGTGCGCTCGGCGGGAGTCAGGCTGGCCATGCGGATCAACTGGGGCAGCGCGGCTTTGGTCGCGGCCTGCATCGTGCGGAGCATGTGGTCCAGGCCCGCGACAGAACTGGCCAGCGATCTCCCGTCGAGGGTGCGGCCCACCTCGCCATCACTGGCGATCAGTGGCCCGTCTTCCAGGCTGCCGAACCGATACTCACCCGGCGGGCAGTCAACCGCTCGCATGGAATCAGTGACCAGACACAATCGCTCCGGCCCCTTCATCTGAAACGCAAACTTCAGCAACTCTGGCGAGAGGTGAAACCCGTCAGCGATCACCTCGGTGCTCATTTCCGGATGAGCGAGTACGAACTGCTCCATGCTCGCCTGCATCGGCGTACCGAAGCGGGGACGCAGGGACGCCACCGAACTCATCACGCACCAGAAATGGTCGACATGCCGCATCCCCGCTTTGAACGCAGCTGCCATCTCGCCCCAGCTGGAGTTGGAGTGCCCGCAGGTGACCAGGCACCCCTGCTTGGTCGCGAACTTATAGAACTCGACCGCCCCTGGCAGCTCGGCGGCACACGTCGCCACGCGGATCAGTCCGGATGCGAAGTGCTCTTTGTACTCCTTCGCATCGGGATCGCGTCGCCCGTTTTTGGAGTGGCACCCGACCTTGTCCTCGGCAAAGTACGGACCATAAAAGTGAACCCCGCCGACCCGTGCCCCGTCCGCCGGCGTCCAGGTGCGGTAGACCTCGCCGCAGGCGGCAATCATGCGGGCAATCTGTTCGCGAGAGCCCGTGGTCGTCGTCGGGAAGATCGTCGTCGTCCCGTGCCGAGCATGACACCGATTGGCCACCCGCACCGCTTCCGCCGTCCCGTCCATGTAGTCGGCCCCGCCTCCGCCATGGACATGGATGTCGATGAACCCGGGCGACAAATAGCCGCCGTTAAGGTCAATCACCCGCCCCACGAACTTCGCCCGTTTCTTTTGCGGCCCGACCGATCGAATGAGCCCCTCCTCGACGACCAACTCCCCGTCCTGGACCAATCGGTCGGCGAGGATCAGTGTGCCGTTGGTGAAGAGGATTGGCGAGGACGGTGACTCCGCCTGGGGAGCCTTTGCGGTTCGAGGGTTCGTCATCACAAGTCTCATTCAGAAGGGGCGTGCCCTGGCGAGAATACGTTTGGAATATACAGTCTGTGAGATGATCGAGCGTCTCATACAACGTCGAGTGCGAGCCGCTCCCCGCTTCCCGCCGGAAAGGCCATTCATTCTCATCGACCAGGCCAACGGCCGGGGAGCTCTCTCAAATAGCAAGAGTGCTCGATCATCCACGGCCCGCGAACACGACGGACTGATATCCGGCGCACGCCATCGAGCCGCAGCGGCGAGCCGGTTGAGGGCTCACTGATCGCCGGATCCCACAGCGACTTTGGCCAAACTCGCCAGCGAGCGCCGGACGTGACGGCCGTCGTGTCTGCGGAGCGTCGCCCTGACGGATGAGTTGCTCACTCCGGAATCGCATCCGACCAGACCTTAAAGGACAGCAGCTGATTTCTTCCAAAGGTTGTGGTCAATGCGACATCCGCAGCGTCGCGGCCGCGGGCCATCAGAATGCGGCCGATGCGGGGCACGTTGTTCCGGGCATCGAAGGCGTACCAAGCTCCCCCCAGATAGACCTCGAACCACGCGCTGAAATCCATCGGACTCGGGAGGCGTGGGACGCCAATGTCGCCCAGATAGCCAGTGCAATACCGAGCGGGGATGTTCAAGCTGCGACAGAATGTGATGGCCAGGTGCATATAGTCGCGACACACGCCGACCCGTTCCCGAAAGACTTCGTGAGCCGTGCGATTCGCCCTGGCCAGTTGATAGTCAAAACGAATGTGTCGGTTCACAAAATTGCAGATCGCCTGGACGAGTGACCAGCCCGCAGGCAAATGACCGAACTGGCTCCAGGCGATATCCCTCAGCTCGCTATCGACCTCGCAGTAGCGGCTGGCCAGCAGGAACACCAGCACCTCGCTGGGCAACGCCTCCACCGCATGTTGAAGGGCGGTGGGCACCTGCACATCGGGCAGGCCAGAGTTCTCGACAAGGGAGTCATTCATTAACACCACACGCCCGGCAGGGGCCACCAACCGCAGGCATCGATTCCCGTACCCATCCAGATACTCGGTCACCGGCACCGGCGGTTCCACCACCAGCTGTTCCGGCTTTCGAATCAGCGAGGCCATCGAGGGATGAATCATCCCGAGCGCTAACAACGGGGTCGGCTTCTCAAACTGGAAAGCGACCTCAAAACCCACATGAATCCGCATGTCCTTCGAACCTTCTCGACACTAACACGTACCAGCTCGTTTAAGATAGCAAGGTTCAGTGGCAAGTGTTGTCGTAAGACGTTTTGTTTGGAGAGATTTCACGGATCAGGCAATTTCCGCGGGTCTGTCTCTGGGAGGGCGAAGCTCCTGCTGAGCCGCTCCGTGCCTCCCTGGGAGGGCGAAGCTCCTGCTGAGCCGCTCGTGCCAGAGAGCGTCGTCCTCAGGCAGCGGCTCAGCAGCTTCGCCGTCCCGGAAGAATCGAACCCGAGGAGTCAGCTGGGGCGATGCGCCAGTGGCCAGTTTCGAGCCTCGGGTCTCTCCCACAATCCTCGCTAGTCCTTCTTCACCGGCTCCCCCGTCTCCTTCGGGAACCCGGCCTGGATGATGTCCTCGAACCCCGGTTTCAGCGGACGCACGTCATACCCCAGCTTTTCCAGCAACTCCGCAGCTGCCACGGAACGCCGACCGGCTCGGCAGTGCGTGTAGATGATCTTGTCCTTCGGCAGCTTCTTGGCCACGGCATCCGCGTTCGCTTCCTTCAGTTCGGAGAGGGGAAGGAACGTCGCCCCCTTCACATGGCCTTCCTTCCACTCATCGGCCTCGCGGACATCAACCAGCACAGATGTCTTGTCGGCGATGGCCTTCTTGACGGTTTCGAGAGTGTCCTGGGTATGCTCCCCGGCTAGGACGAATGCCGGGGCAGCGAGGAGAGTGAAAACCAAAGCGAGGTAAGTTCGCATGGGAGAGTTCTTTGGCAAGAGTGAGTGTTCGCATTCAGTGAATGGGACTGTAGCAGAATTCGCGAGAATTCTTGAGCTGCCGCTCACTGAGGGAGTGCGAAACTCGCTTGGTGATTCAAACCAGCACTCGCTCTAGCCACCGACAAAGTCCATTTACAAAAGTAGGACAGGCAATCCGGCCTGTCCCATTTCAGCGGTCGTTGATTCGAGCGAATCGTGAGACACGATCGCCAGATGATGACCTCCAGGTCATGATGATCAGCCGGTGGGTCGCAGTCCGGCAGGCGTGGGTCAGGCAGGATTGTCCGACCTACTTTTGGACAGGCACTCTCTGCAAAACCCGTCTCGCACAGACATCGAGGGGCGAGTTTCCAAAACTCCTCTGGAACTTTTCTCTCTCGACGGGTATCTAACCGTCGGGGCTGTACTTGCGGCCCCCATTCGACTCAACTCTTGATCCGTCCGGACGATCCGTCGCCCGGAGGTTGTCTGCTGGAATTCGATCATGCGTTACCGGCTTGGTTTGGCGTTCGCACTGGTCTTGGGTGTCTGGGGAGTGATGCAATTGAACGCGGAACCACCGGCGATTTCCGACGAGCGGGGCAGGGCGGACAAGCTGTTCGCCGACGGCAACTACCGCGAGGCTCTGGAGGTCTACCGCTCGCTCGCTCTAAATGCCGAGAACACCAGTTCCCAGTTGTCGCATGACATTACACAGGTCGACAACTGTTACCGCAATCTGCAGCGCGACAGTGAGATCGATGCCTACCTCGATGACGCCGAAAAGGTTCACGAGAAGAACTGGCGCGGTCTGAAAGCCATCGGCCAGGAATGGATCATCAGCCAGCACTACGGCTTCGTGATCGCCGGCAAATTCAATCGGGGGAATTCGAACTCCGGCGGGCAGTATGTCGACGCGACTCCTCGCGACCGGGCGCGGGCACTCCAGCTGTTTGACAAGGCTCTCCCGCTTGTCGTTAAGGAAGCACTCAACGACCAGAACCGTTCTGAGGTTTCCCAGTTCTTCAAGGAACTCGCCGACTTCGTCCTCAATGGCCGCATGGGCGGGGCCGCTTGGCAGTTGCAGTCGCTGACCAACATTCAAGAGCTGCCCGATTACACCGATGTGGATTACGGGCGTTGGGGCGGCGGATGGGGCGGCAGCAAGGGAGCCCCCGTCGACGCGGAAGGCAACCCGGTCTTCTACTCGGTCGCTGAGTCGTGGGCAGCTGCGACCTCGGATGGCCAGCGTTGGCGTTGGGCGATGGAACAGGCGAAGCAGGTCCAACCCGACCGCACGGCTGAGATCGACCGCCAGTTCGCCGACTTTTTGCACTCGCAGTTCGGCGTGCAGACCTTGCGAGAGGGCGGCATCACCCTCCCCGCATTCGATGAAAAGGACGGCGATCAAAACGCCAACCCCTTCTCCGTCAAGACCCTCAAGGACAACGAGACCATCGCCCGCCTCGCGACGGGGGCCAAGCGGCTCACGCTGCCGGAAGAGTTCAACCCGATTGTGATTCTCAAGCGATTGGCCGATGGGACCGATCCTCAAGCCGCATCCTCACTGGAGATGCTCGCGCAAATCGCGACCGACCGACAGCAGTATTCCCAGGCCGCTGAATATTGGGGCCAGGTCATCAACCGCTTCGGCTCGAACGATGAACGCAAGCAGGCGCTCGATCAGATCGTCGGTCACTGGGGCCGGTTCGATCACACCCAATCACAACCCGCCGGCACCAAGGCCACGCTCGATTTCATCTTCCGCAACGGCACTCGCGTCGACTTCACGGCCAGAAGAATCAAGGTCTCGCAGCTGCTCGATGATGTGAAGAAGTATCTCAAGTCGAACCCGCCGGAGCTCGATTGGAACAAGATGCAGATCGACAACATCGGTCAGCGTCTGGTCGAGCAAAACGAGGTGAAGTACCTCGACGCGGACAAGGTCGAATGGTCGAAAGATCTCGAACCCCGACCCGAACATTTTGACCGTCGAGACGAGATCGAGACCCCACTCGAAAAGGCCGGAGCGTACCTCGTCGAAGCGAAGCTGCGCGATGGCAATGTCAGCCGCATCATCGTCTGGCTCGACGACACGATCATTGTGAAGAAGCCGATTCACCAGGGACACTGGTACTACGTCGCCGACGCGGTGACCGGCAAGCCGATCCCGAAAGCCAACGTTGAGTTCTTCGGCTGGAAGCATGTCTACGACGATAAACGCAAGCGGCACGATGTCGTGACGAAGAACTTCGCGGAGTTCACCGACGCAGAAGGGCAGCTGACTCCCGACCCGAAACAGCTGCAGCAAGACTTCCAGTGGATCGTCGTCGCTCGCACGAAGGAGGGACGCCTCGCCCATCTCGGGTTCAGTTGGACATGGATGGGGAATCACCATCGAGAAGAGCGGAATGAATTCAAGGTCTACACGGTCACCGATCGACCGGTTTATCGACCCGCTCAGACGGTGAAGTTCAAGTTCTGGATCGGCCACGCCCGGTACGAACAGCCGGAGAAGTCGGAGTTTGCTGGTCAACAAGCTCAAGTCCTCATCCACGATCCGCAGGGGGTCGAGGTCTCGAAGCAGATGCTGACGACCGATGAGTTCGGCGGAGTGCTGGGCGAGTATGAACTGCCCACGGGGGCTCCGCTGGGGTCGTACTCGATCTCCCTCAACCATGGACTCGCCAGCGGCGGAATTCAGTTCCGCGTCGAGGAGTATAAGAAACCCGAGTTCGAGGTCACCGTGACCGCGCCCGACAAACCGGTCATGCTCGGCGAAAAGATCGAAGCCAAGGTCACCGCGAAATACTACTTCGGAGCACCGGTCACCAACGCCAAGGTGAAGGTCAAAGTCGAACGCACACCCCACAACAGCCGCTGGTACCCCGCTGCGCGCTGGGACTGGCTCTATGGTTCCGGCTATTGGTGGTTCGCGGGTGAGTACAACTGGTATCCCGGCTTCAGCCGCTGGGGTTGCCTGCGTCCGATCGCCCCGTGGATCGGTTGGAATCCCGCTCCGCCCGAACTCGTGGTCGACATGGAAGCGGAGATCGGCCCTGACGGAACCGTGACCGTTCCGATCGACACCGCGCTGGCCAAGGCCCTGCATGGGGATGAGGACCACGCCTACAAGATTACAGCTGAGGTCGTCGACGAATCCCGCCGCGTCATTACTGGTGGCGGCGAGGTGCTCGTCGCTCGCGAGCCGTTCAAGGTCTTCGCGTGGACCAATCGCGGCTACTACCACACCGGCGACACGATCAACGCTGAGTTCCAAGCCCGCACTCTCGGCGGGAAGCCCGTCGTGGGTCCAGCTCAGCTCAAGCTGCTTAAGATCGCATACGACGCGGAGGGCCAGCCCGAAGAAACTGTCGCTCAGACTTGGGAACTCCAGACCGATGTCGAAGGACACATCTCCCAACAGATCAAGGCCACAGCTGCGGGGCAGTACCGGCTCGCGATGTCAGTGACCGATCGCGAAGGTCACACGATCGAGGGGGGCCACCTATTTTACATTCGTGGCGAGGGAGTCGACGACTCGCAGTACCGGTTCAACGATGTCGAGATTACGAGCCAGCGGGCCGACTACAAGCCCGGCGATAAGGCCGAGTTCCAGATCACGACGAATCTCGCCGAGTCGACGGTCCTGCTGTTCGAGCGACCCTCGAACGGGACCTATATGGGGCGACCGCGAGTTCTCTCACTGGCCGGCAAGACCACGACCAGCGATATCGAGATCATCCAGAACGACATGCCGAACTTCTTCGTCGAAGTGTTGACCGTCAGCCACGGCAAAGTTCACACCGCCATCCGCGAAGTGATCGTGCCGCCCGAACAGCGGGTGATTAACGTCGCGGTCCAGCCCTCCTCCGAGAGCTACAAGCCGGGTGAGGAAGCGACGGTTGAACTGGCACTCACCGACGATAGCGGCGAACCGATCGTCGGTTCGGTCGCGATGACGATGTACGACAAGAGCCTGGAGTACATCTCCGGCGGTTCGAATGTCGGCGAGATTCGCGAGTTCTTCTGGAAGTGGCGTCGCAACCACAGCTCGAACTCCGAGGCGAGTACGTCGCGCGGGTTCTACAACTTGCTCAAGAGTGGCGAGCTCTCGATGCAGATGCTGGGCGCGTTTGGTGACTTGGCCGAGATGGAGTTCGCCGGGCGTACCGAAAGAATGCTCGGAGACGCCAAAGGAAGGAACGCTATGCGCAAATCCGGCGCAATGCTAAGAGGAGCCATGGGCGGCGGGGCGGGTGGACCACCGATGCCGATGGCAGCCATGGACGATGATGTCGCGATGGCGGCTCCCGCGATGGAGGGGCTCGTTTTTGACGCTGCACCCGGAGGTGGCGTTCCCGCTGAGATGTCGCAACCCACGATCCGCACGAACTTCGCTGACAGCGCTTTCTGGAAAGGCGACATCACCACCGACGCCGAGGGGAAAGCCACCGTCAAGCTGACGATGCCTGAGAACCTCACCGGTTGGAAGGTCCGCGCGTGGGCCTTCGGAGCGGGCACCCGCGTCGGGGAAGGCACGGTCGAAATCGTGACCGTCAAGGACCTGCTCGTGCGGTTGCAGGCCCCGCGGTTCTTCGTCGAGAAAGACGAAGTGGTCCTCTCCGCGAATGTGCATAACTATCTAAAGGACAAGAAGCAGGTGAAGGTCGAGTTCCTCTTCGAAGGGGACACCCTCGTGCCGCTCGACCAGACCCTCGCAGCTCAAGAGATCGAAGTCCCGCCCGGCGAGGATGTCCGCGTCGATCTGCGAGTCAAGGTCACCCAGGCAGGAGCCGCCAAGGTCACCGTCAAAGCCCTGACCGACGAAGAGTCGGACGCCATGCAGATGACCTTCCCGGTGTACATACATGGAATGCTGAAGACCGATTCCTACAGCGGGGCATTGCGCCCAAATGAGACCATCGGTCGCCTGGAGATCAACGTCCCTGCCGAGCGACGGCCCGAGCAAACCCGCCTTGAAATCCGCTACTCGCCCACTCTGGCCGGCGCGATGGTCGATGCCTTGCCGTATCTCGTCGACTACCCATATGGCTGCACCGAGCAGACTCTTAACCGCTTCTTGCCAACTGTCATGACCCAGCGAGTCCTGCAACACATGCAGCTCGATCTGAAGACAATCCGCGACAAACGGACGAACCTTAATGCCCAGGAGATCGGCGATGACGACCTGCGCGCCGAGGACTGGAAACGCCTTTCGAAGAACTGGCACCACGAAGCGAAGAACCCGGTGTTCGATGAAGCCGAAGTGGCGCGCATGTCGAAGCAAGGCGTGGCCGATCTGATCGCCATGCAGTGCAGCGATGGCGGCTGGGGCTGGTTCAGCGGCGGGGGTGAGCACTCGTGGCCGCACACGACAGCCACCGTCGTGCATGGTTTGCAAGTCGCCACGAAGAATGACATCGCCTTGCCTCCGGGAGTGTTGGAGAGTGGAGTCGCCTGGCTCCGGCGATACCAAGCGGAGCAGACAGCTCTCCTGCAAGAAGGGGAGCGCCACGCCGAGGACCCGAAGCGCGAATTGCCCTTCCGCTCTCAGGCCGACAATCTCGATGCCCTCATCTACTCCGTCTTGATCGATGCGCCCCATGAGCCTCTTGCCGGCCAGGATCCCAACGCCGAGATGCAACGCTTCCTGTACCGGGACCGCACGAAGCTGTCACTGTATGGAGCGGCTCTGTTTGGTCTCGCTCTGCATACCCAGGGGGATGTCGAGAAGCGGGACATGATCATCCGCAACATCGATCAGTTTGTCGTCACTGACCAAGAGAACCAGACAACCTATATCAACCTGCCCGATCGCGATTCGTACTGGTGGTACTGGTATGGCGACACGGTCGAGGCCAATGCCTGCTTCCTCAAGCTGCTCACGCGGGTCGACGCTCAAGACCCTCGGGCCAGCGGGCTGGTCAAGTACCTGCTCAACAACCGCAAGAACGCCAGCTACTGGAACAGCACACGCGATACCGCGCTGTGCATCGAAGCTCTGGCCGAGTACCTCGTGGCCAGTGGCGAAAGCCAGCCGAATCTAGCGGTCGAAATCTGGGTTGATGGCGAGAAGAAGCAGACCGTCGAGATCACTCCGGAAAACCTGTTCAGCTTCAATAACAAATTGGTCATCGAATGAGCAGCCCTCACGACCGGCATGCATGTCATCGAGCTGAAGAAGGCGTCGACGAAAGCGGGGACAGCCAGCCCGCTGTACTACAACGCCTACCTGACTAACTTCACCCTCGAAGATCAGATCACCGCTGCCGGACTTGAGGTGAAGGTGAACCGCAAGTTCTACAAGCTGGCCCAGCGTAAGGACGCCACAGCGACCGTCCAGGGATCGAGCGGCCAGGCGATCGACCAGAAGGTGCTGAAATACGACCGCACCGAGTTGGCCAACCTGTCCGAGGTAGTCAGTGGTGACCTGATCGAAGTGGAACTGGAGATCGACGCCAAAAACACGTACGAGTACCTGCTGTTCGAAGACCTCAAAGCTGCAGGCACAGAGCCGGTTGATGTTCGCAGTGGTTACATTCCCGGTGCCTTCGGTGCGTACGTCGAGTTCCGCGACGAGCGTGTCTGCTTCTTCATCCGGCAGCTCACGCGCGGCAAGCACAGCCTGAGCTACCGCGTGCGAGCCGAAATCCCCGGCCAGTTCAGCGCCCTGCCGACGAAGGCCAGCGCGATGTATGCGCCGGAGATCAAAGCGAACTCGGATGAGATGCGGCTCAAGATTCGCGACGCCGAGTGATGACGACGTGATGGTCGAGTGACGCGAAAGCCCAGTGGTTCCAACCACTGGGCTTTTTGCTTCGCTTCGTATCCGCGTCCTCGATAAGATGAGCAACCACCCGTCGAAACCCTCTCGCCCGAGTGGCTGGGAAAACCGCTTGATGTCCGGCCTACCTCCCGAACCCGGTCGATCTGCTGGCGATGATGGAACTCTCGCGAAGCCGCCTCGCAAGCTGACTCCCACGCGTAAGGAGCAGGCCGCAATACGCGCTGCGTTACGCCAGCAGTTGCTCGATGGCCCACGACACGACATCCGTCACAGCCTTCCCGGATTGGGTGTGAGCCTGGCGATTCATGTGGCGGTTCTCACGGTGTTGGGTCTGACGGTCATGCGGTTCGAACGCGCTCCCGCTGTCGTTCCCGTGGAGGGGTGGTTGGGGCCCGAGGGAGCGATTATCTCTTCGGATTCCGCACCGCCTGTGGAGGTGCATGTCCCCACTCTCCAGGAAGAACTGCGTGCGGCCGCGCGCCAGGCGTCGATGTCTCGCCCCGCGCAAGTTGCGATTGACCCCCATGCGAAGCCGACTGTGAATCCGGTCGATGTCTCCGGCGCACTGGGCGGTCGCGGCGGGACGGGCACCGGTGCCGGGGCGGGTTTCGGCACACCCGGCGGAGGCCAGCCCAACGGTCTTCCCGGCGGTCCCCGAGATCCGTACCGCGACGGTCTCGACCGCGCCCTGGCGTGGATCGTCCGGCAGCAGAAGCCCGATGGCCATTGGAGCATGACCGGTCCCTACCTGGATGGAGCGGAGAGTCGCGAGGCCGACACCGACACGGGAGCCACAGCCCTGTCGCTGCTCGCTCTGCTCGGCGATGGACACAGTCCGAACTCCGGTAAGCATCAGAAGACCGTCCAACTCGGCATCCAGTGGTTGGTGGCTCAGCAGAAGCCCGATGGCGATCTCTTCGACAGCGATGAGCAGGGCCGATCCGCTCACTTTTACGCTCACTCACAAGCGACCATCGCCCTCTGCGAAGCCCTCGCGATTTCCGGAGATGAGTCGCTCCGCCCGGCTGCGGTGCAGGCTGTGCGGTTCCTGGTCGCCGCCCAGAACCCGAACTTGGGAGGGTGGAAGTATCGCCCGCTGGGAGCCGAGGGCATCGGCGATACGTCGGTGACCGGCTGGGCGTTGATGGCCTTGCACACAGCTCGCATGGCGAAGATCGATGTTCCGCCAGAGACGTTTTTGCTGGCGTCGAGCTTCCTCGACTCCGCACAAGTCGACATCGCCGAGACATCACTCTACCGCTATCGTCCCGATGAGCCCGCCCAGAAAGAGCAACTCTGGTCGATGAGTGCCGAGGGGCTGCTCTGTCGCCAGTGGCTCGGCTGGCCGCGCCAGAACGAAGCCTTCGCCAAGGGCCAAATCTTCCTGACATCGGAGGTCAACACCCCCGTCTGGGAGGAGGGTCGGCGAAACGTTTACGCCTGGTACTACACCGCCCAAACGCTGCACAACCTCGGCGGCGACCCGTGGAAGGAGTGGTTCGCCCGCACCCGGGGCTTACTCCTCAAACATCAAGCCAGCGGCGGCGGCAAGACCGGGGGCAGCTGGCACCCCACCAAGCCGAAGGGAGCCTTCCTCGAATGGAGCGCCGGAGCCGGAAGGCTCTACTTCACCGTGATGTGCGTACTGATCCTAGAGACCCCGGAGCGGCACACGCCGATCTACGAGCAATGAGAGGTTTCGGAGTTGGCTGACGGTGGATGGATTCCTCCCTATGATCTCCACTGATTCGACTTCGTCCTCCAAGGTGCTTGAGTGTCCGTCACTCGTCCTGTTGCCTCCCGGCAGCCCTCCGCTGCCGCATCAGTGGCTCCCCCGCCGTCCAACTGGGTGCTGCTGCGCCGGTTGATCGTGATGGGGTTTGAGTACCGTCGCGGCTGCGTCGAGATGATTGCGATGCACCTCGGGCTGGTGGCGCTCACGCTCAGTGGTCTCGGGCTGACCGGGCTCGGGATTGACTACATTCGTTTTGTGATTGAACCGGGCAGTGCGGCGCCCGCTTGGCCGCTGGGGATAAAGCCGCCTTCGAACTGGTCCCCTATCCAGGTCGTGGTGGCGATTGCAGCAGCTGTGATGGCGTCGGGGTTGTTGACGGCCATGCTCCGTTACTTTGCGGCGATAGCTGCGGCGAAACTGACGCAGCGTGTGCTGTTGAAGCTCCGCTCGGATGTCTACGCCAAGCTGCAGCGATTGAACTTCCGCTTCTACGATTCCGGCGAGAGCAGCTCGATCATCAACCGGGCGGCGGGGGATGTGAGTTCGGTTCGCAGCTTTGTCGATGGGGTCATCATCAAGGTGCTGAGTGTGTTGCTCACTCTGGTTGTCTATCTCATTTACATGTTGAAGGTGCATGTTCCGCTGACGGTGATGTGCTTGTGTACGACGCCGCTACTCTGGTTTGGGGCCAGTCGGTTTTCTCGCACCGTGCAACCGGCGTATCGGCGAGCGAGCAATCTCGGTGATGCGATGGTGCGAACTCTCGTCGAGAACTTGCAGGGCATTCATGTCGTCAAAGGCTTCGCCCGCGAGCCGGAAGAGATCGAGCGGTTTCGTCAGGCTAACGACGCCATTCAAGACGAGAAGGAATCGATCTTTTGGATGCTCAGCACATGGCAACCCACGATTGGATTCCTGACGCAGATCAACATGCTGATCCTGATCGGGTATGGCGGCTGGCTGGTTATCCAGGGCGAGATGGCCTTGGGTTCGGGACTGTTTGTGTTTGCGAATCTGCTCCATGAGTTTGCCAATCAAGTCGGTCAGATCACAGCTGTGGCGAACACGATCCAGGCGAGTCTGGTCGGATCGCAGCGGGTATTCGAGGTGCTCGATTCGCCGATCTCGATCGTCAGTCCGGCGGATGCCGTAGTGCTGCCGAGGGCGAAGGGAGAGATCGTCTTCGAGGAGGTGACGTTTGGCTATCAGCCCGAGACGCCGATCCTGCACGGCATCAACTTCACCATCCGCCCGGGAGAGTGCCTGGCGATTACCGGTGAGACCGGTGCGGGAAAGAGTACGCTGCTGAGCCTCATCATGCGGTTTTATGACGCCGACCGAGGATCGATTCGCGTCGATGGCCACGACGTGCGCTCACTGGAACTCGACTCGCTGAGAAGGAACATTGGGCTGGTGTTCCAGGAGGCATTTCTCTTCAGTCACACGGTGGCTGCCAACATCGCGTTTGGTCGGCCCGACGCGCCGCAGAGTGACATCGAGCGGGCGGCGAGGATTGCGTGTGCTGATCGGTTCATCGATGAGATGCCTGACCGGTATGAAACGGTCGTCGGCGAGCACGGAGCGAACCTCTCGGGGGGCCAGCGGCAGCGACTCTCCATCGCGCGGGCCCTGTTGCTCGACCCGCCGATTTTGTTGTTCGACGACGCGACCGCCTCCGTCGACCCCGAGACCGAGCACGAAATTCGCGAGGCCCTCGACTCTGCGATGCAGGGCCGCACCACGATCGTCGTGTCGAACCGCCTGAGCACGCTCCGCAGAGCCGATCGCGTGCTGATTCTGGAGAACGGGCAAGTCACCGCAGTTGGGACGCATGAAGATCTGTTGCAGACCAGTGCGTATTACCGTCGCTTAGCTGAACTGCAGTTCGCCCTGACGTAGATTCCGTGAGCGCCTTGCCGCTCACCTAACTTGGGTCGACCAACGACTTCACCCACTGGCGAAACACTCCCATGAGCTGGTGAGCGATTGTGTCGCGTCCACTCAGCGGGGCAGCGCTGGCGAGTTGACCCGCGAAGACGGTCGAGGAGGTCTGGGTATCCAGGGACGCTCGCAGTAAGAAGCGTGGCTCGCTGAGCTTGACGCCTTCCTCGGAGTTCTCTGCACTCGAACTGGCCACCACGTCGACCTCGCCTCCGTGCATGGCCGAGAGAGCGGGATGGGGCAAGCGGGTGGATGCTCGGGGTTCGAGTTTCAATTTCGATGAGAGCGCCGCTCCTCGGCCTCGAATCCGTAGGTCAGCGGAATCGATTTGGGTGACGGAGAACGCCTCCAGATCGCGCTGGTCAACACTCGCGAGAACCTCCTTGTGCGCGTCATCGCCAATCACCAACAGCTCGGTTCCGGCCTTAAGATAGTTCCCGATTTGCTGGTCGATTCGCCGAGCGAGAACTCGCCCCGCGATGGGGGCCTTGATCCGCAATGCGGCAGTCCGTCGGCGGGCCTCGATGAGCTGTTCGTGTTGAGCTTGTTGGTTGCGGAGTTCGATCTGGGCTGCGGCGAGTTCGCGACGATTGACGAGCCCGACACGCTTGGCTTCGGATTGTTCGATGGCCAGTGCGAGGTCATCGACGCGGGCCTGCAGTTCTTCATTTCGCAAGTGGACGAGTGTGTCGCCGGCCTCGACCAACTGGCCATTCGAAACGAGAATCTCTTCGACAAACCCCGCTGAGGTGACCCGCACCACTCCCAGATCGGCGAACTCGACGATCCCCGGTGCGCGGCGTTGGATGGGACTCGGAAGCAGAAACACAAGTGCCCCGACGATCGCAGCTGTGAGTCCCCCCAGCAGCACCGCGCGGGTGGCACTCCAGCGATCTCGTCGCCAGCGAGTGATGATCGAACTCACCAAGTCGAACGTCGGCTTCACATACCAGAGCAGCATCGCCCCAATAGCGATCGCGAGACCCGCTCCCCGGAACATGACCGCAGCCCCGGCCAGCAACGACCCGGTCACCGTCCATCGCCAGAGAGAAGAAAGCACGGCATAGGAGCGGATAACCCATCCCTGAACCCCCACAGGTACAGGCACCGATCGGTGCTCTCCATAGAAGAACCGCGCCGAGCGGGACTGCAGCCAGCGGGTTGCTGTTGTCCCGAGGTTGGGGAGATCGAGCAGATCCTCCAGCAAGAAGTAGCCATCGAATCGCATCAATGGATTGATGTTGAAGATCAGCGTGGTCAGGCTCGCGCTGATGATGACATTGTGCAGCAAGTGCCGGGCGAACGGCGTTGTCGCCTGGGTCCAACACAAGGCCGCGACGGCAGCGATGGTGAGTTCAACGAGGATGCCTGCCCCGGCGACATGCATCCGCTTCCAGCGAGATCGAAACCCCCATGTCGAGGTCACATCGACGTAGGCCATCGGAGCGAACAACACGAACACTACTCCCATTTCGGTGACGCGGCCCCCGTGATAGCGGCAACACAGCCCGTGCCCGAACTCGTGGACGACCTTCAGTGCGACCCACACGATCACCAACAGCAGCCAATTGTTCGGCGAGAAGACCTGCCGCGAGTCGGCCCAGAATTCTTCCGACCGCCCGGCGAGTCCGATCCCCGCTCCCAGCCAGAGAGCCGCCATCGCCAGCATCGCCGGTCCCGTGAAGAACCAGCGCGTCCACGGCAGCAGCAAATCGAGCAACCGCTCGGGGCGGAGCAGGGGGACCTTCATCCAGAACGGGTTCAAGAACGAACTGATGGCCGCTGGCTTGTGCGATGTCGCGGCGAACGAGCCCTCTGTCGGTGTTGCCAGTCCGGCCTCGACCAGCCACAGGCAAATGCTCGTTGCCTCTTGTTCGGAGAACGCTTCGTTCCCCAGCGTCCGTGAAGAAACCGTGACTGCTTCCGCTAAGGAGGTCTGTCCATCAAGGAGCGAGATCAACACATACTCGGCTCGTCCCACGCGGTAGAACTTGACCGCGACGGGGTCTTCAATCTGATAGGTCACCCGATCATGACTCGGAATCGGGCGCACGATCACATCATCCCGGAGCTTCAGCCGGGTACGATCGAGTTCGCGAGTGGACAGGTTGAGTTGCATGAGAGATGGTGTCGGTCGGGCACGCCGGCCCGACCCGTTTGTGGGCAGGTGCGATCGGTCGTCGGCGGTGGACGGGCAAACGTGCCCGTCCTACGGTGGGCATCACCAGCCGATCCAGAACCGGGCTTGATCCACGGCCTTGTGGAACAGATTCCAACCCAGGGGATGTCTCGCGGTCTCAATCTTGGCCCGGCCTTTCATCCCCGGGCGCAGCAGCCCGAGGTCGTTCTGGAATCGGACTTCCGCCACGAAGACGTAGTCTTGGTCGATCAGTTCGGACCGCGGATGAATCCTCTCAATCTTGCCGATCCAGCTGCGGTCGGGCAGGGCGTTGAGGACAGACTCTACTGTTTGACCTAGCGAGACATGTCCGATGTCCTCCTCGGGGATGCCGATTTCGAGCACCATCTCTTCGAGGGGAGCAATCTCAAAGAGTGTCTGTCCTGTGGTCAGCGGTGCGCCCTCGGCCTTTCGCAAGTCTCCGCTAATCACGACTCCATCAACCGGGCTCCGGATTTCGAGCTGCTCGCTGCGCCGCCGCAGGACCGTGGCTTTCGCATGCATGCGAGCCATTTCCAGGCGGGAGACCTGTGCGGCGTTGATCTCCTTCTCCGCCAGATGACCATCGCGTTCCTTCGCCGCTCGGTCGACCTCGGCGGTGGCACCGGACAGTTCCCAGCGAATCTCTTCACCGTCGAGAAGAGCGAGGACTTGACCCGCATCGACTTCATCACCCGGCTCGACCTCTGCATGCAATAATCGCGCATCGAAAGGAGCTGCGATGTAACGCAGCGAGACGGGATGCACTTCGCATCCGCCACGTACGGAGTACGGGAACGGGACACACAAAACACCGGCCAGTGCGAGGCTGCCCATTACGATCAGACGCCCACTGCGCAGACGAAGCGATGCCGTCAATCGACTCCATGCCTTTGCGAGGCGACCCTGCTCGCCACGTTGCAGTGTTTGCAGAGCGGCCCCGACCAGCGGAGCAGCGGCCTGCATGAACCCCACGATGGCGGATGCCTGGGCCGGGTCGGCTGCAATCGCGATCCAAGCACCGACAGTCTCGCCCGTGTGGGTGCGGAGTGGCACGGAGACGACGGATTCCGCATTCCAGCGCAGAGCCAGCTGTTTATGAGTGGCCAGAGAATGTCGGGCAGTCCCCGGCGGTGGCGGCCAGACTCCCGCCTCGCCGCGAAGCAAGCACTCATCGAGCGCGGCCTCCAGAAAAGATTCACGCCGTTCTGGCGAGACATTTCCTTCACTTCGGCTCACCGCCGTGAGACGACACCGCGACTCACCAGGAAGAGCCATCGCCACAGCCACCTGCACGAGGTTTAGATGTTTCGCCGATTCATCACACAGGAGTTGCCCAGCTGCGGCGACCGTACTGGCCGACTGAACCCGAGCCGCAAGATCGACGATCGCGGCGGTGTTAGCGACCTCGCGATCTAAAACTTGTGCGAAAGCCCGAAGGTCGAACTGAGCGATCGTCGAGACGGCCAATTCGATGACAGTCGTCAAAACATCGGGAGCCGCTGGCGGCGCGAGGAAGAGAGCGAGCAAGACCTCGGGAGAGTGAGCTGTCAGGACCGGGACGCCAATGAGCAGCTGGGTGGGAGGGCGACCGATCCGTCCCACTCGCGTGCGATGTTCCTGGCAGGCGAAGAGGGCATACTCTCGGAAGCTTTTTGTTGTCAGTTCGGGAAGACCGGCGACGGGATGCAGCACCCCGTCGAGCGTCATTTGCCCCTGCGAATCGGGGCGGGCAATGACGAGAATGTCGGCACGAGCCACCTCGGTCAGTACGCGAGCCAGTCGCAGGGTCAGGTCTGACCGGTCAGTCGCTTCGACTGCCGCTTGATCAAACCGGGCCTGAAGTGTGCGAACTCTTTCCGCTTCAGAGCGTCGCTGAATGTCAGCACTGCCCGATGGAGGACTGGTGGTCGCGGGAGTGGCCGGGGGAACCAAGGTTATTGAGCCTTCCCGATCTCCAGCCGGCTCGTCTTGAGCGGCGGCTTCACCGTTGCTGCGGGGGTGAAGCCCTTCTTGGGCTGGCCAGCGGTTTCGGTCTTCGGGAGTTCTCTGCCGACGACCAGGAGACATTTCTCGCCACTGCGATACTCTCGCTTGGGGTTCGGGATTCGAACCTTAACGAGGATCGTTCCGCTCTCGGCATCGGTCACGGGAGCGACGTAATCGACGACACCCTTCACCGGTAGTCGAGCATCTCCCACGAGCATGTCGACAGACGCTTTTGGCTCAATCCCCTTACTGATCAATGAGGGGACGGAGTAAGTCGCGATCAATGGATCGAGCTGCACGACAGTGGCAATCACGGGATCGTTGCCGGAAACGAATTCGCCGACATCGCGATGCACCTGAATGACGACTCCGTCGATCGGGGAGCGAACCTGTCGCTGCTCCATTTGGATCTGAATCCGATCGTACTCAAGCCCGCGCACGAGGATCTCTTCCTGCACGGCCAGCAACTGGGCTTCGGAGACTTCTTTCTCGACGACGCTCCGGTCGAGTTCTTCCTGAGTCGCATGCTTGCGTTCGTGGAGCAGCTTGAGCTTCTCGACTCGTTCGCTCTTCAACCGAACATCCGCTTGAGCCGAGTTGACCCGTCCTTTGGCATTCCGGCCTCGGTCGGCGATCTCCAGTGTGGCCTTGAGAAGCGACTGATCGAGGCTCCCGAGAACTTGGTCCTTTTGGACCTGGTCTCCCTCTTTCACGTTTATCAAGGAGACAATTCCTGTATCCGTCGATGCGACATCAAGGTCTCGATATGGCTCCGTAAAGCCCTCGATCTCTGCTGCGGAAATGGAACTTGTGAGGAAGCAAGCTGCCAGTGTCGCGCATAAGCCGCATCGCTTTGTGTTCATGATCATGTGTTCTCTCCTAAGAATTTGGCGAGCGTGGTGTCTCGCCGCAGGTCGTAGTCCAACAAGTTGTGCCGCATCAGTGATGCTTGGCGTTCGGTCGTCGCTTGAAGTTGTCGCAAGGCCGGTGTCAGTTCGAATCGACACTCGGGATCGGTCTTTGTCTGCTTCAGAATACGTGAGATCAACGAGACGCCGTGTTCGACCAGGAGTTCGTCCTCCGCCGACACGAACATCTGGGCCGAACCCGGCTGCCCCTGGCGGGCTCCCCGCCCGATCAGCTGTCGATCAACTCGATGAGATTCGTAGGGTTCGGAACAGATGACATGCAGGCCGCCGACCGCCAGAGCTTCAGGCGAAGGCTGGATGTCGGTCCCTCGTCCCGCGAGGTTGGTCGCAATCGTGATGGCTCGCAGTTGTCCGGCCTGTGAGACGATGTCGGCTTCGCTCTTGTCCTGGCGGCCATTAAGGAGTTCAAAGGTGAGTCCCCGACTCTTCAGCAGCGCGGCCAACGTTTCGCTGCTGGCGATGCATCGCGTCCCGACCAGAATGGGTTGTGCGGATCTGTGTCGAGCCTCAATGTCTTCAGCGATGAATGTCCACTTGGCTGCGGCTGTCGCGAAGAACCGCGTCGGAAGAATCTGGCGATGCGTGGTGATGCGAAGCGGGATCTGGATGACGTTCACGTGATAGATGGAGCGAAACTCCGCTTCGCCACCGGTGGCCGTCCCGGTCATCCCTCCGAGAGTGCGATAAAGCCTTAAGAATCGTTGTCGCGTGATACGAGCCAGTGACCGAGTGTCGGGAGTGATTGCGAGTCCCTCTTTGGCGAGAATCGCTTGGTGCAACCCATCGCTCCAGGTGCGATCCGGCATGATGCGTCCCGTCGCCCCATCGACGATCTGGACTTCACCCTCTTCGATGATGTACTCCGCATCGCGATGGAAAAGCAACTCAGCCTTCAGTGCGGCCTCAACGTACAGAGTCCAGGGACGAATGAGCACATCGATCGGAATTTGTTCGACAGCGGCGTGAGTCTTCTCTCGCCCTGTAGGCGTCAATTGGACGAGCCCACGTGCCGATTGGAATTCGTAGTCGCCGGGAGTCTTCAGTTCTTGAGCCAGTCGCCGCGCCACGCGATGGGCCTCCGCATCGGGGGCTTCTCCGGGAGCTGCCTCGCTGATCAGTAATGGAGAAATCGCATCGTCCAACATGACATGATCAGCTTCATCGACGATGGCGAAGTTGAGTCCCCGCTGCATAGTGATGCGTGGGGTCAATCCTTGCCGCAAGCGCTGCCGAACAATGGCACCCAGTGCTGCCGCCTTGACCTCCCGCATCGCGATTTGATCGCGCAGGTAGTCGAACCCAAACTCGAATCCATTTCCATAGACCACGTCATTGTCATACAGCGGCCGCTTCACCGTGGCTGGGACTTGTTCTGGAAGGACGGCAACTGTCAGCCCCAGCATCTCAAAGACTGGCCTCAGCTCTTCGCAATCACGTGCGGCCAGGTAGCTATTGGAAGTCATCACGTGGACGCCACGACCGCTCAGAGCATGAACAAAAGCGGGTGCAGCGGCAGTCAGGGTTTTTCCTTCGCCCGTGGCCATTTCGGCAATCGCCCCACTCGCCAAGACCAGTCCACCCAGCAGTTGCACATCATGCAGGGTTTTACCGTGTACTCGTCGGACGGCCTCCAGTGCGAAGGCGAATCCTGACTCCATCACCTCGGGAGACTGAACGTCAGAGCCGGCTTCAACATTCTCTCGCAACTGGCCCGCATAGGACTGTAACTGAGAGTCGGAGAGAGGGGCGAGCTTCGCGGCCACCTCACGGATCTGTGGAATGAGCGCAGCAAGATCCGACGCACCTGAAGGGCGTGGTTTCGATCTCAATCGATCTGGGGATCGCTGCACGAGGACCACTTCACGTCACCTACTTCTTATGCTCAGCGTCAGACTCTAGTCGGCCTGCCATGGATGGGTGCAGTACGCTCCGCCTCATCGTCGCGACCCAATCTCATCGTTCTGCGTGACGCGCGTCGTGCGTCCACCCGCTGTGTGGCCTGTGGCCTTCTTCTTTCTCACGTCACTCATCGTGACGGGTGTCGCCGAGTTCTTTTTGAATGAGGTTCCGACCGACTTCACCGACTCCGACTTAGTCGACAGTGACGGAAACGGCCTGGCGGACTGCTCATCGTCCTCGGAGGCAGGGTCCGGAACGGTGACGCGAGTTGTCGGCATGTCATCGGGAGTCGGCTGAGGCGTGGAGACCTCTTCGTAGCGCGTGGGGTTCTGAGCAATCAGCAGGACTCCCATGGCCCTTCGGACTCGAATCAGTGCGATCGAGTAGGCGACCTGCGACTGCACGAAATCCCCTTCCGCATCGGCTTGTCTCTGTTGTGCATCGAGCAGGTCTTCCAGCAGCAGCGTGGTGCCCCGATCCCCACCCGGTAAGACCTTCCAACGATCTTCCAGATAGCCCGACTCTGTCTCCGCGGCAATCACGGACTGGAACTTGCCGAGCATCTCACGGTAAGAGGTCTCCGCTTCCCGAACCGCCAACTCGACATCGGTCAGACCGGTTTCCACAACGGTCCGAAAGTCATACACAGCCTTGGTCAGTTCCCACTGGCGACGGTCCAATCGTGCCTTCGCGGCCCGGTTTCCCAGTGGCATCTCAAATTGAGTTCCGACCGTGTAGCCCGGACGACCTTCGGCGTACTGATTCCCCAGCGATTTCCAGACTCCAGCTTGTCCTTCCAGACCCGCTACATAGGTACTCAGCACGAGATCGAGCTTCGGAAGCAATTCATTCTGCGATACTCCAATTCTCACCCCTGCCGAGCGCAGATCATGCACGGCCTGAGAAATATCCGGCCGAAACTGCAAGGCCTGTTGAAGTGAGCCGGACAGCGAGAGCGCCAGATGGTCCCCGCGAGGAGCCTCAATCGGGACGAGTTCAATCGTCGAGAGATCGAGGAATTGTGGATCGTTGACCAGCAGTCGCAGCCGAGATTCGGCGTTCCGAATGGCCGACTGAGCGCGCACGATCTCCGATCGACGACTGGCCACAGCGGCCTTGGCTCGGTTCACTTGCCGCTGCAATGCATCAATCTCTTCTCGTCCGCCCAGGGTT